>Ga0163151_10003773_pt1 | contig 21316 bp, 22 predicted proteins | sample OliLakLV19MP5IB2_FD_145596 | JGI IMG/M metagenome (GOLD analysis project Ga0163151, IMG submission 145596) | Freshwater microbial mat bacterial communities from Lake Vanda, McMurdo Dry Valleys, Antarctica - Oligotrophic Lake LV.19.MP5.IB-2 | ecosystem: Environmental > Aquatic > Freshwater >... | reverse complement strand
GGATGATCAGGTCGGCTAGCTTTTCTGCGAGCTGGGCCTTCAATTCTTCCGGCGCGTGCCTCACTCGATCAATCGGGTTTATTCGGTGGGAGGTCATATCCGAAGGGTTGAAGCAATAGATCGAGTGTCCAGCTAGTTTTCGCCATCCAGATGTTAGCTTGTAGAGTTCGCCAGCTTCGTAGCCAGGGGTTGCCTCAGTGACAACCATGCTTGTTCCGAGCCGCTCGATCAGCTGCGGGATAAAGAATCCTCGCGATTTACCTACGCCGGTCCTTCCGCACACAAGCGCATGGGCGTGTGTCCAGAGTTCCGGAACTTGAATGTATTTGTTGTCGGCGGTCCTCCCAATGATTAGTCGTTTCGAGTCTGCCTTGGGTTGGATGTAACCGGCGGCTGTAAGTTCGTCTACTGTTCCCCATCGGGCGGCGCCGTATACGGTGCTCTTTTCCTTTCGCTGCTTAGCCTCGAAAACTCGCTTGGCGTCATTCTGAAGTTCGAGAAGAATTTGGTCGCAGCGTTTCTGACAGTCACTTTGCGTTCCAGATCCTTTCCTTTCATTGATTTCGATTGCTACTAGCATGTCGCCGCACTCGGTACTCCTCCAGCGCACCACAACTCGATATTCATGCCGCCACCAGTCTCGTCCGATCTGCTCGTCGAGCCGTTCGACGGCGAGTATCTGATCTAGCTGCTTGCTGGCTCGTGAAACCTGGTAGCCAAGTCGGTCGAGCACGTTGACAGCGAGTACTGGGAAGTCTTGGACATTGGTTTGGACAATGCCTGTATCAGTTGCTTTCATGTGTTGTTACCCCATGTAATCAAGTCCGCGATCTCTTTTCTCGCGCTCTTTGTCTTTTTCCTGTCGACGTTTCTTGCGCGCTTCTTTGTTTTCATCGATGGACTTATCAATGTCTTCGATGGCTTCCTGATCTCGCGCTTTTTGTTCGAGCGTGCGATCTGCTTTGATGTAGTCGTGGTGCTTGTTTCTCTTCGCGTCTTCGAGACCATCTTTCGCCTCCTTCATCCGGTCGCGGTTGTCTCGCAGGTCGACCCATCGAACAAGCTCATTTGCCATCGACGCGCCTTGCATGAACATGCCGACCACTGGATTGGACATCATCTGTTGCTGCAATGGATTGACGTAGCGGTTGGCGTGCGGTGAAATTTTTGCGGCGCCTTCTTTGGCGAATTGCTGCTTCGATAGTTGCAGCTGGCGCTCTGTAACTCCTGCCCAACGTGCCCGGTCAGCGTTTTCTATCCAGCCTCTCAGCTTTTGATACTGATCGATTGGCAGGCGTTCGGTGCCTTTGTCTCTTAGTTTGCTGGCTAAGCCGGTCAGCTTTTCGTAAGAAGTGTCTTTGCTGTATTTCTGTCCGTGATATTCAATCGAGTCGTTTTTCTTGTTCTGCGATTCCCTTTCCGGCGCCACCTGTTCGGCTTTACGGTCTGGCTCTTTTAGGCGCTCTTTCTCCTTAAGCCAGGCAACAAGCTTCTTGTACTCCGGCAGCGGTATGCGTTCATCAGGGTTGTCCCAGAGATGTGCATTTAGTTCTCTCAGTTCGGACGCGGAATTCTGTTTTGACCATTCTTTGCCAGCGGCCTGAATGGTGTCATTGAAGTATGGTTTTTCTGATTTCGCTTCTCTGGCTTTCTCAAGCTTTTCCTCGGGTTGTCTTTCCTCTTGGTCTGTTTTCCATTTGCTGTATGGTTCGTATTGTTCTCGGATGATCTTCCTGTGCATCCAGGGGAGTTCGAGTCCTTCTCGAATTCGTTCATGGCGTTGCGCTTCTCGTTGTTTAGTGCGAGTAACTACTCGCTCCCTTTCTTTACGGGTCCTATCATCTCGTGCCTTCTCTAATTCGAAGGGCTGAACGCGTTCCAAATATCTGTCGCCCCATTCCCTCAGTTTCGAGTAGTCGTCTTTCTCGAATCGAACGTCTTTTCCATTTTTGGTTTTGCCTAAGATGACGACATGAATGTGGTGATGCGCAGTGTTGTTATGCTCAACCGCCATCCATTTGAGGTCTTGACCCTTCTCGGCTGCCAGCTGTTGCATGATTTCACGGGTGAATGCTCGTTTGTCCTGAGGATCAATTTCTGGTGCGAGCGTGAGCTTGTGAATGACTACGTTGCTATCTTCAAGCTCTTTGATTGCTTGTCTCAGAGCGCGTCCATCAAGGTTGTCTTCTGTCTCGTCGAAAAACTTTCTGCCGTCTGCTTCTCTGTCTTCTCCGGGGCGATGTTGTATGTACTTTACGTGAGCCAGGGCCCGCCCAACTGCGACTACCTTAGCTGCGCGGCCCTTTACGCGGCTTCGCTTCTCCTTTGCCGATATATAACCGTGGATGACTACACCCATTTAGTTATTCACCACCTTCTTGAGGCGGTCGGCAAATTCCTTTTCGTCGTTCTCGACATGCCTTGCCATCTTTTGTTTGGCTCTGGTTGCGGCTGCTTCAAACGCCTTGCGGGCGTCTTCATCGTCCGGCAGCGACATCCAACTGAGTTCGTAAAGTGTTCCAATGGCCCTCCCCTGTCGGGCGAGCATTTTGCATATTCTGTCTACACCTCCGTTGATTGCTTTTACGATTTGTTCTGTTGCGTGTCTCATCGCTGCGGCAATTTCGCCATCGCGTGTTTGTCCTTGAATCTCCTCATAGTTGCCTATGTACCAGCGGATTGCCTCTCGGGCAAGCTCTGTTTTGGTAACTCCCTTTTCTCTGGATAGTTGAACCAACCGAGCGCGATCACGCTCATTGAGTCCAACGCTCATATCCTGATACTGTCTTTTCATGCTCATATTGTTCACCGGCCTATTCAACCCAGGTGCCACCTGGGATAGTGGCTCCGACCATGTCTGATCAGCAGCCTCGGAGTATTTGTACCGGCCACTTCAGCGCTGACCAGTTTGGTGTTTCATGAGCGCGACCGTGCGCTCTTTATCTTGCATTACCGTACGGTCAAGCCTCCCGGTAATGTCTCGCTACGCTCGGATGCTTGTTGCGCGTCGGTGCCACCTCCTCGCAGCGCCACCGCATACGGTTACTATGTGTTGAAGAGGATTACTGCTGTTACTGCTGTTGTTAGCAACTGTTCTGACGATTGCTATCTCTTGTTCTGCCTTTCAGCGCCGTTTGCCAGCGTCTCAGCCAGGAGTTTCAAGCCGGACATGAGCACACTAGCCAACACTCTCAACAGAGAGATCAGAAGGGTGCTGAGTAGGCTTATAAGAGCCATTACAATCTGCCCGACAATGTCGAACACTGGCTTCAGAACCATGCTCGGATTACCTCCAGCAACACCGACAAGAACCACTAACATAAAAACAAGCAAGAGAATCTGTTCGATTCCGCCGAGCGGCGATGGCGTCGTCACTGTTTCACCTCCGTCACCGGTGAGTTTGCAGACAAGAAGGGCGGCTGCCGTCCAGGTGCCTTGCGAACTCACCAAGTGACTGAATTGGGTTTTCTATATTTAGTCCAAAGAGATTCGAAGACCAGGTAGCACCGGCCAAGATGCGTCGTTGTCCTATGCGCTTCGAAGATTCTTGGCGATAAATTCGTCGAGATCTAGTTTTCTGTATTTGACCAGTTTTCCGATTTTTACATACGGAAGACTTTGCCGTTTCGTGCACTTCCAAATGGCGAGTGTTTGTTCTGCTACTCCAAGATAAGCTGCGGCTTCTCTGCGACTGAGTAACTCGGAGCGCACATGGGCGGCTCCATAAGGAGATTCTTGTGTCATGTTGTTTTCCTTGTTAGGTAAATGTCGCTCGCCAGCCAATTTCGTAACGCGCTGACGGGACGGAGTCCAAATATTTGACAGGGCAGCTGCAACTTAGCAGCGCGCTGTGGCAAAGAGATTGATCGAAACGGGAGTGTTTGCGATCTGGTTTTATGGCTGTTACTCACTGGTGAGCAACAGTCGTTAGATGCTTCGATCTGACTTTGTACACAGCAGCCTTCCGGGCGCCGGTTAACTAAATTCAGATCTTAGAGACGATTGCGAAAGCTGTATTTGCAATTAACAGCTGAAAGAGAAGAAGGATGAAGTGATCAATCACTGATCATTTGTAATGGTGGTTCAAGCATTTGCTGCAAACTCGACCATTACCAGTCGACGATAAAAGTATATCGTGCGTCCGGTGTATAACAAACAGGAATTCCGATGGCTTGACAATGGGGTAAAGGATAGGTGCTCGGTACCATTTCAATGTAGAGAAAACATACGAAAAACAGAGATGCGCAGGTAAGCGCTCCTCTGCAAAAGATTGAGGATAGATGCCCTGGTCAAGGCCAAAAGCGGGGCGAGTTTCTCGCAGACTGCACAGACCATTTGAGCTGACGATGATGTGATCAATGACCCTAACACCCATTAGCTCACCGGCATTGATCAGCGTAGTTGTAACGTCAAGATCTTCATTGCTCGGTGTCAGCGAGCCGTCCGGGTGGTTGTGCGCCACAATGATTGCATGCGAATTGGCGAGGAACATAATCGCGATAGTGCTTCATCGGTTCAACAAACTTGCCCAGGCAATCGGGACTGTAAATGGGTTGCGGTTTTACGCATGGCTCTTTGAGCAGTGCCAAACGCATTTCAGGAACAATGTACTTCAGATGCTTTTTCAATGTGCGGCTATTCATACCGTTTATCCTCCGGCGGTTCGGGCTGCGCAGCGCACCCCATGCACCACATGCCGGTAAAACGCTAGCCATGGGACCCAGTGTCAATGCCTCGCGACGCGACCGAAGGCTTGGGCATTGACACTGGGTGGCAGCGTTTAGGCTGTTTTGCCGGGCATGGAAGGAAGCAAGCAGCCTGGGTGTGTTACCGAGCAAAACAAGACAGCGAGGTTATGATGTTCTACGTGTTCCGCTCTGGTGTTTTCAGAAGGCAGTCTGCAGGTGAGTGCATTATAACCGCCTATGTGTGCCAGGAACCGGCCTCAACCGGCAAGGCTGAGCAGCGCACACATGGACCAGGACCTGGGCAGCACACGAGGCCGGATCCTGAAGCTGAGGCGAGACGACGCGATGAACAGCGCAAGCACAAGGCAGCTGCGGACGAGGCGACGCGCAAAGCTTCAGAGTCGCAACAACAGACAGCACCGCAATCCAGTTTAGCGATAGCTCAGAGGCAGCAAGAAGATTTGAAGTGGAACAAGATTCGCTGGCAGGTGGCCACTGGCGAAACCGCTTTATTCATCGCTCTGTGCATCTTTGGCAATTTCGGCTATGGCGTCAAAATGTGGTGGCATGACTTTACATACAAATGGGACCGGGACCATCCAAGTCAACAGCTTCTGGTGGCTGAGAATTTCGGGAACTGCCGAGAATCTGCGGGTTTTCGTTAGCCCAAAAGTCCCTTCGCCGTTCTGTTGAAGGTGGCAGAAAACTGCTGGGCTGTGGATGAGCATGATTCACACCTGCCAGCTGCACGGTATCGATCCGTTCGAGTACATCACTGACGTGCTGACCGGGCTGTCTTCGACGCCACGGTCCCAGATAGATCAATTCTTGCCAGACATTTGGAAATCGGTTCAAGAGACAGCGGTGAAGCAGACACGACCTCTGCGATCGTTCAAGTAAGTCAGCGTATGCCTAGTGAGCATCTAGTCGCAACAGGAGTCCTTTGGAAACTCCCCGCCAGATTATTTGACAACCCGAAATTGCTCAGTTATGAATCAGGTTGACCGGTGTGTGATATACTTTCATTATATTCAAAGCTTTGAATATAATGAAAGGTGAAGTAATGCCCTACAGAACTTTAGTGACAAAGGAATTGGCAGAGTTATTTGGAGTCCTCTCGCATCCTCAGAGGATTCACATCGTCGAGGAATTGTACGCGGGAGAAAAAGATGTCAATTCTCTTGCTGAGATCCTCCAGATTAGCCAATCAGGTGTATCGCAGCATCTTTCTCTGTTGCGAGCTCACAAACTTATTGTTGAGCGAAAGCAAAGTAGGAATGTGTTCTATCACTTGAGGCATCCAGAACTTGCAAGTTGGGCGCTCGGCGGCTTGAAATTCGCAGGTCCGCAACAGGAGGACGTTGAGCAATTCCTGTCGGCAGTAGAGAAAGCGCGGTCGGCTTGGTCGGATGGTACTGCGCAATCAGGGTCGCGAGCTGCGGAAAAGGAGTAATTCAATTCTATGCTAAAGCTTATAACCGGTCTCCATCACTTCCAGTCTGAAATATTCCTTTCGCACAAGGAACTGTTTGAGCGTCTTGCACAAGGTCAAACTCCTGATGCTTTGTTCATCACGTGTTCAGATTCACGCATAAATCCAAACCTCATTACTCAGACAAGTCCTGGGGACTTATTCATCCTTCGCAACGCCGGGAACATCATTCCACCGTATGGTGCGGCCAATGGTGGCGAGGGGGCGACGATTGAGTTTGCTGTAGCGGGTTTGGGAGTCCAGGACATCATTGTCTGTGGGCATTCTCTTTGCGGTGCCATGAAGGGACTACTCAACCCTGAAGAACTGCGAGATATGCCAACGGTTGCCGCCTGGCTTTCTCATGCTGAAGCCACACGCCGTATCGTCAAGGAAAACTATACCGATCTCAATGACGAGCAGCTACTTAACGTGGCTATGCAAGAGAACGTTCTTGTTCAACTTGACAATCTAAGAACTCATCCTGCCGTTTCTGTTCGCTTGTCGCGTGGTGAGCTGAATTTACATGGCTGGACGTACAAGATCGAGACTGGAGAGGTCTTTAGCTATCAGCCAGGCGAGGGGCAGTTCTTGCCTCTCACTGAGGTGGCGCAAGTTACGGAACGCCGCTGTCCCAGGCTCGCCACGGGCAGTTCGATTTAGGTGAAAATGTCATGACTTCACTTGCTCAATTACGATCTTTTGCTATAGATTACCGCGAGAATTTACCCAAAGATTTTCTCGCATCGATAGTGGTTTTCCTTGTCGCACTGCCGCTGTGTATGGGGATTGCCATTGCATCAGGCGCGCCGCCGGCCGCTGGTCTCATTACGGGAATCGTTGGGGGCTTGGTCGTAGGATCACTGGCAGGTTGTCCGTTACAGGTCAGCGGTCCGGCGGCCGGTTTGACCGTCATTGTTTGGGAGATTGTTCAAGAGCATGGACTTGGAATGCTCGGTGTGATTGTTTTGCTCGCCGGGCTGATACAACTGGCCGCCGGTGTTTTAAAGCTAGGGCAGTGGTTTCGGGCGGTATCGCCAGCTGTGATCAATGGCATGCTGTCGGGTATCGGCGTTCTGATTTTTTCCAGCCAGTTTCATGTGATGCTGGATCATAAGCCGAAGGGTAACGGCATCACGAATCTTCTTTCAATCCCACAAGCTGTGTGGGATTGTTTGCAGCAAATTGGCGTAGGTAGCGCTCATGTGGCGGGTTGCGTCGGACTTCTGACAATCACCATTCTGGTTATCTGGGCCAGCATTGCTCCCAAGAAGTTGAAACTGATTCCTGCTGCGCTTGTAGCAGTAGTATTTGCCACACTAGTAACTTTTCTATTTCATCTCGACATCAAGACGATTTCGCTACCCGATAGTCTTTTGACAGTAGTTCAATTGCCCAAACCAGAGTTGCTTGGACGAGCATTTGAGTGGAAGATTCTTCTTGAAGCTATTGGACTGGCCTTAATAGCAAGTGCGGAGACGCTGCTAACTGCTTCGGCAGTAGACCGAATGCACCTGGGACAAAGAACAAAGTATGACCGCGAGTTAGCCGCGCAAGGCATCGGCAATATCATATGCGGTGCCCTCGGCGCTCTGCCACTGACTGGGGTCATTGTCCGCTCCGGCGCCAATGTACAGGCTGGCGCCCGGACTCGCGGATCAGCTATCTTGCACGGCGTGTGGTTGCTTCTGTTTGTCGTACTCCTGCCGTTTGTACTCAGGCTCATACCGACCGCCTGCCTGGCTGCGCTTCTTGTTTACACAGGCTACAAACTCACCAACTTCACAGTGGTAAAGACGTTGCGACCTTACGGACGGACCGAAGTCGCAATTTATGCGATCACGGTTGGGACAATTGTAGCGACGGATCTTCTGACCGGTGTGGTCCTCGGTATGGCATTAACAACAGCCAAGCTCATTTACAGGATCTGTCACCTCGACATACGGATCGAAACACCCGAGCCAGTCGGACTGTCTTTCACATCAATGGAGCTGCTACCTTCCTTAGCCTACCGAAGCTGGCTGCCGCTCTAGAAAATGTACCTGGCGACAAGGAACTTCATATCCACTTTGAGGAATTGAACTATGATAGATCACGCCTGTCTCGATCTGCTGATGAACTGGGAAGTACAACATAAAGGTCAAGGCGGTACGCTGGTTATCGACTGGGGTACGCTCGGCGCCATGTTCCGCGAACGCCGTAGAAAGCCCCGTCCGAATAACTACGAAATGAAACCAACGAGCGCGGACGCTATTCAAACAAAGGGGGCGAGCATGGACATTGTTATAGGTAACTACCAATTCGATGGGCCTTTTACACAGCCAGGTAAGGTACGAGATGAACCGGCTATTTATGCACTTCTTTGCTACGCAGGCAATGATTTTGACATCCTGGAATTTGGAAAGACGCAGTCTCCAAAATCACTCTTTGAGACCATAGCCCAATTCGACTTACCGCAAGGAGCAACTACGTCAATAGCTGTGTTCTATACTGCCGGGCATTCTGACGCCGCAGTTGAAGAGATGCTCAAAGACCTCCACTCCGAGTACTTCGAGCGGACTTCTTCACTAACCACATCACCAGCATAGCCGATACCAACCATGAAGTTACGAGGCAGAGAAGAGCCAGCAATACGCAGTGGAGTTCATCAATTTGCAAAACGCTTCCAGCGAGTGCAGGAGGCAATCGGGGGAGGAGCACCAATTATGTCCACAACAACAGTAGAGCGAACCTCCAAGCGGATGTTGCACATTAAGAAACGGATAACGAAACAGGATGCATGGGTGTTGCGGAAGCTGATCCTGGCTGACGGCTATGTGAGCAAAAGGGAAAGGACTTTTCTGAGAAGAGTTCTTGAGCAAGGTGTGCTTGATGACGAGGCATTTGAGGTGCTGTTAGAAGTGGGTCTGCCGAACAACATCCATGAGAGCGCTACAACAAAAACAAGGGGTTCATGAAGATCGATTTGGAGCAAATTCGGGTATTGCTGGCCGCCGTTGCTGAGGCAGATATTTCGGAGCTGGTCATTGAGTGCGGTGATGAAAAGGTTTGTGTGAAAAAGGCTGCGGTTGCCCGTTCATATGCCACCAACACTAGACTCTTGCAACCACACGGAGTACCAGAATCAGTCACAGCGATCGCCGTCCAGGAAAAACCGCCATCTGTAATTGATCTGTCCCGGTCTGACCGTATTGTTCCAATCACAGCACCAATGGTGGGAACGTTCTATCGTTCGTCATCCCCGAGCGCTCCGTCTTTCGTTGAAGTGGGTGATGTGGTTACTGAAGGACAGCCGGTGTGCATTATTGAAGCGATGAAGTTGATGAACGATCTGATTTCCGAAGTTGCTGGCCGCATTGTACAAATTTGTGTCGCAAACGGAACGACTGTCGAGTACGGTCAACCACTGTTCATGGTCGATCCAGAAGGTTAAGTGAATATGTTGCACAAAGTATTAATTGCTAACCGTGGCGAGATTGCCGTTAGGGTCATTCGCGCTTGTAGGGAGCTGGAGATAAAAACGGTAGCTGTCTATTCCGAAGCAGACCGAGAGTCACTGCACGTCAAATTCGCCGACGATGCCTTCTGTATAGGCCCGCCTTCTTCCAAGCAGAATTATCTCAACATTGCATCTATCATGAGTGCTGCGGTACTTACTGGCGTTGATGGCATACATCCTGGCTATGGCTTTCTGGCTGAGAACGCGCAGTTTGCGGAGATTTGTCAGGATCATCGCATTGAGTTCATTGGGTGGAAGTTCCTGCATGGGCGCGACGGGCGATGGGCTGGTCGTGCCTGGCGGCACGGAGCTACATGTTCACTTTGAGGAACTGGACTACGAACAAGTCTTATCCACTTATCTGCCTCGGAGTCGAAGTCTATGATTGCCGAAAATAATGGTGCTGGTGACCTCCAGTCAGGTACTGAAGGTCTTCCAAGCCCTGTAACCAGATTCTGGAACATGCTGATCGAAGACAAGCGCGATTTGATTGTTCTAGTCAGCTATACGCTAGTTACTGGACTTCTGTCCTTAGCAGTGCCGCTGGCGGCTCAAGCACTCGTTAACACGATCGCAGCCGGAATTTTTCTTCAACCGTTGATCGTTCTATCGTTGCTTGTGCTGGTAGGTCTGGTTATCGCAAGCGTGCTAAGGATGATGAAGTTCTGCCTGGTCGAGAATCTGCAGCAGAGAATTTTTGTTCGGATATCGCTGTCGTTGAGCGAGCGGATTCCTGGAATCAGGGCATCAGCTTTGACGAATGAGTACATGCCGGAGCTTGTAAATCGATTCTTCGATGTGATGACGGTGCAAAAGTCGTGGTCCAAACTGTTGCTTGAAGGGCCTACTGCATTTCTACAAGTGTCTGTCGGTTTGGTTTTGATGGCTTTTTACAGTCCCTTGCTGCTCGGCTTTGACATCCTTATCATTCTGTTCATCGTATTTGCCACAAGCGTACTTGGGCGAGGGGGTCTGAGAACCAGCATCCATGAGTCAGTGGCGAAGTATAAAGTAGCAGAGTGGTTGGAAGACATGGGCAGGTGTCAGACAAGTCTGAAAACCAATGGAACACTGGATTTCCTGGTGGATCGTACGGATCAACTGGTGCTTCGGTATCTGGGAGCAAGACAGGCACATTTTGCGGTATTGTTCAGGCAAGCCTTTGGAACATACCTGTTTCAAGCTCTAGCAAGTGCCGGTATTTTAGCTATCGGCGGTTGGCTTGTGATCAATAGACAACTCACATTGGGTCAACTGGTAGCAGCAGAAATCGTTGTGTTGACTATCTTGTCGGCAATAGAAAAGCTGATCCGTAATTGTGACACTTTCTATGACTTGTTGACCGGGCTAGACAAAATAGGGCACATCTCCGATCTACCGATAGAACGCAGTAGTGGCATTGAATTACCTTCCGTGGATGGTGGTCTCAGTGTGGCATGTCGCGAGATACGCTTCTCATATGACGGCCGCCGCGAGATTTTATCGGGTCTTAATCTGTGGATAGAAAGCGGAGAAAAGGCCAGTTTGGTGGGTGCCAGTGGCGCTGGCAAAACAACGTTCGCCTCGTTATTATGCGGTCTTCAAGAAGCAAAGCATGGGACTGTAGAGGTAGGCGGACTGGACATACGAGACTTGAGCTTGAAGAGCCTTCGACAAAGTGTCGGCTTCGTCGGCGATGCCAATGAGATTTTTGAAGGCACCATTGAAGACAATGTCACTTTAGGCCGGTCGTTCGTGTCGCATCAGGACGTTCGTTGGGCGCTGGATGTGGCTCAGTTTTCCAACGATCTTGTCATCATGCCTGATGGCATAAGAACAATGCTTGTCAGCGCTGGAGGCAATCTCTCGCGCGGGCAAGTGCAACGTTTGCTCATAGCAAGAGCGATTGCTGAGCGTCCGCGTTTGCTGATCCTTGACGAGGCTTTCACAGGAATTGATGAAATGACAAAGTTGAAGATCGTGGATGCTCTATTTGCGCCCGAGAACGTTTGGACAATCCTAGATATCTCGCACGACGCCGAGGTAGTGATGCGTTCTGGCAATGTGTATGTGCTATCTGCTGGGGCAATTGTGGAGTCAGGAACGCCAGCAGAGCTGGCATGGAGAAACGAGAGCGAGTTTTCAACTCTGTTTCCAGATATGGCAACACAGATTCGATTAGTTGAACGCAGGAAGAAGGCACGCGATGGGAGCCACTAAGGGATGAAAATGCCAACCGACAAAGAGCGTTCCGATGAGATTTCCGCCACTCAAAGGACAAAGTATCAGTCGTTGAAGACTGTTGAATCGACCCCAGGATTCGGCGTAGTGGCCATCGTTCTGAGCCTGCTTCTGTTCGGAGTTGCCGCCATGCTAATTTTCGTACCATGGCAGCAATCAGTTGAAGGAATAGGCAAAATAATGATTTTATCGCCGATGGAACGCCCACAGAATATAGAAGCACAGATACCAGCTCGACTTACGCAGTGGCATATTCGTGACGGGCAGTCGGTAAAAAAAGGACAACTGGTTGCTGAGCTGTCAGACTTGGATTCCAAGTTCCTCGACCCGGAGCAAGCAAAACGAGTGGAGGGACAAAAGCAGGCATTAACGGCGAGACGCTGCGCGACTCAGTCCCGTCATAAGGCTCTAGGAGAGCAACTAGAGAGCTTGAAACGATCTCAGGGTGCTGCCGTTCCGTCAGCCAAGGAAAGAGCGCACCAAGCCAAGGATCGCATTTTGGCAGCAGAACAAGCGATCGAAGCTGCAAAACAAAACGTGGTTACAACTGAGCTCAATTTGCACCGCCTCAAAGATTTGTTCGAGAAAGGTTTGCGGTCAAAGCGAGACCAGGAATTGTCAGAACTGGATCACACACGCGCTCTTACAGATTCGCAGAGGGCATCGGCCTCACTGGAAATTGCAAAGCGAGATCAAATATTAGCAGTCTACGACCAGGACAAAGTTGCAGCCGATACGGATGCGGCCATGAGCAGCATACGCGCCTCTATGGCATCAGCACAGGAGACCATTGAAAGCACATCATCCGAGATATACAAGCTCGATATAGATTTGCAAAACGTGAGAAAGCGAATGGAACAAAGGCTCGTTTATGCACCTTGTGGCGGTAAGATTGTTCGACTTCTCAGAGTAGGGGCAGGAGAAATGGTTGATCCTGGCACGGTTTTGGCAGTGATCGCGCCGGAAACGACCGATTTGGCGGCAGAATTAGTTGTCAGCGACAATGATGTACCATTGGTCGCAGTAGGACGCCCTGTCAGGCTTCAGTTTGCGGGTTGGCCTGCTTTACAATTTTCTGGTTGGCCGTCAATAGCAGTAGGTACGTTTGGCGGCAGAGTCGCTGTAATAGATGCCGTTGATGATGGCAGGAGTAACTATCGGGTGATCGTCAAACCGGATACTGAAGCCATATCCAAAGGCAGTGATCAGCCGTGGCCATCAACCAGCTTTTTGCGGCCAGGGGCTGAAACAAGCGGCTGGATTATGCTGGACACAGTACCACTTGGCTTCGAGTTGTGGAGGCAGTTCAACGCTTTCCCGCCGACCGTGAACCCTGAGGAGCTGGGATTACATAAGCGCTCCGACATAGGAAAGTCAGACAGCAAGCGCAAAGCAAAGTAGTACAGAGTATGCGCTTGATGCAAAAAAAAGACCTTTTGCCTCTTGGGATAAGTATCTTCGGAATGATGATGCTTGCAGGCATCGGACGGGCACAGGATGACACCATTGAATACAAGCCCGCTGGCGGAGCCAGGCGGGCTCCACACCTTGCCGCAATTGATACAGGTCAGAACTCAGGGTCATCATTTTCTTTCGAGTCATTCTTGGGGTGCGTAGATAAAAATTATCCCAAGCTCCTAAGCGCCGATGCGGAGCGAAGAATCTCGGGAGCGAAACGATTAGAGAAGCAGGGGGCCTTTGACCCAGTAATGACAGGGTTAAGTGAGTATTTGCGCGTCCAGGACACTTTTACTCCCGGTAAAGCCAAAGACGCCATTCACAACGAGTCAAGAGTGGATCTCTTGACTCGTTCTGGCATCAAGATTTTTACGGGCATGAGACTAAACCCAAATGACACCAAGACACCCTTTGTTCCAACAGGCAAAGCTGGAGAGTATTATGCAGGCTTGTCAGTGCCGTTGCTGCGTGGTCTGAAGATAAATGAGAAAACTGCAGCCGAACAGCAGGCAAAGCTTGGGGAGCCGCTTGCTGGTCAAATTTTCGGGTCCACCCGGTTGGAAGTGTTGCTGAAAGCAGCTGCTACCTACTGGGAGTGGGTTGGAGCGAAAGCTCGGATTGATGTTGCACGTAATTTGCTTAAAATAGCCGAGGTTCGCGTAGGTCAAATCAAAGCACGGGTAGAGAAAGGTGACTCGCCTGCATTGGAAATTGCCGAATCGGAACAAGAAATTCAGCGGCGACAAGCGGCATTAGTTAAAACTGAGCGGGAGCACCAGAAAGCTTCCTTGGCTCTATCAGTTTTTCTGTGGGATGAGGCTGGATCTCCTAGAATTGTTCCTAATGGAGAGGATGTACCACCTTTGGCTCCAAAGCCGCGGCGCCTTTCCGAGACAGAATGGATGGATGGAAGAAGCTCCGCCTTGGAGCTGCGTCCGGAGCTTAAACGAATTGCTTTGGAACGCGAACAGGTTAAGGTCGAGCTTAGATTGGCGCAAAACCTGATGTTGCCTGTCATGGACGCCTACCTGACGCAAGGTGCAGATACCGGACCAGAAGGCATAGGACCGGTGGTGCGGGGCGGAATTGCCTTCTCAGTGCCTCTACGACAGCGCACTGCCAGAGGTCAGATTCAAGCTGCTCAGCTCAAGATTCAGAAGCTCAGTCTGGATGAGAAGGCCGAGAGACTGCGCATTCAGGTGGAAGTTGATGACACAGTATCAGCAATTAATACATCGTATGAGCGTTATGCTGCAACAGAGCTGGAGGTGAAGAAAGCGAAGGACGTTGAGGCGGGTGAACGTTTGCGTTTTGGTGCTGGAGACAGCACGCTTTTTCTCGTTAATCAACGGGAGCGTATAACAGCAGAAGCCCTGATGCGGCTTTTAGAAACCCATGTTGATTATCTGCAGGCGCAGGCAGCATTCAAGGCGGTGACATGCCGGCTCTAAGAAATTTAGGGGGCCGCCAGTTAACTAACATTTCCACATATATACATACATGCTAAAATCTGCACAGGTTGTGAGAATTAGTCGGAAGATATGCCATTTAGAACGGTTGTTGCTGTGGAGCTAGGCAGGCTATTTGGCGTGCTATCTCATCCAATGCGCATTCGCATTGTCGAAGAGTTGCAACGGGAGGACCTGGCAGTGAGCAAGCTAAAAGACATTCTGGGCATTACCCATGCTGCCGCATCTCAGCAACTGGCTGTTTTACGGAGCTGCCATCTTGTTGTAGAGCGCCGGCAAGGGCGAAATGTGTATTATCATTTGCAAAAACCAGAGTTGGCTAAGTGGATTATGGATGGACTTAGCTTCATATCGCCTGACTCGGCAGAAATAGACAAATTGACGTCGGCTATACAGAACGCGCGAACCGTTTGGGGCGGGGAAGACAAAGAGAAGAGCCCGACCAGAAGAAAGAAGCGCGTTGCCAAAGGCAGCTAGTCAGGCATCACAGGATTTTTGTAATCCCTGCTATCTTTCACAGAGACCGCCCCACAATCGGACCACTCGCCAAGAGCGTGTTCAGCTGCTGATTTTAACTGGTCTATGTCAGCATCGTCTGGAACTATAAAGGGAATTGCCTCGACAATCCATGCGGTCATATCTGGCATGGCCAATCTGTAAAATACGTGCCTGCCTTTTTTGTTCTCTCTGATCAGCCTGTGAGACTTCAGGAGCGCCAAATGCTGAGAGACAGCTGAGTGTGAAATTGCAAGCCTCTCTTGGAGCGCGCTTACACAGAGTTCGCCGGAGCGCAATTCGACAACAATACGAATCCGGACAGGGTGAGATAAAACAGCAAATAAGTCTGCCAGCTGCTGCGCGATAAAGGCTCTGTGAGACATTTCCATCCAAGAATAAACTTTGCTGTTGTTTATATTTGCAAAGTTCTGCATAGTTAGATATGCATTTATCTTAACACTAGGAACCTATTAAGACAACACCCGTTTCTGGAAAGCACAGCCTAGATTCACTAAGGACATTGTTAACGGTATTGCGAGCGCATTTGACAAGGTGAGTCATTACCTTATACTTGCATATATCTAAGTGTTGATCTATGCAGAAATATGCAAATATCGACACGCAAGCACCAAAGAGGCACAAAATCTGATGGGAGCACTGTTCTCCGGCAACGAAATTCTGTATTGCACCCACGGATTTATTGCTTCGGGTGGCACAGGTGATCAAACTGGAAAGCTGGTTTGGAACCTTGACGATATTGGGCCGGGAGATTGGTTCTTGGCTCTATTTGAGGACAGTCATGACCAGCTGTCGGCGGCCATCGAGCGAGGGGCGCAGGGTTGCATTGTGCACAGGCGCTCCAGATATCCATTTGCACCCCGCAATGCAACTCTCATTGCTGTCCCCGACACGAAAGTCGCGTTGCTTGAGTTGGTTCGTTATTGGCGATATGCAGTGCGGCCTGTTGTACTTGGAGTTGTCGGCAGTGTAGGACGAAGAGCGACAATAAAGGTTTTGCACCATTTGCTTCGATACGGCAATTTTAAATGCCACGTAGCCTTCGAGAGTGGCTTGGGAGGTTCTGGCTGTGCCGGCGACGTCTTATCAATGCCAAAAGGCACCGACGTGCTTTTGTTTGAGGCGGGAGCTTTGGAAAAAGGAGACGTTGCAAGAATCGCGGGTGCTCTCAGTCCCAACATAGCCGTCATGGCCAGAGTACAACACCCCTTACCTTCGCCGGCTAGAGACGCACATACTGCTGGTCTCTATTGCGAGATTCTGGAAACAATAAATCAAAGCGCCGTTATCTACGACATGAATTTAGCAGTACAAGAGCGTTCCAGGCAGGTCTTGAACGGTCTGCCTGCAATCTTTTATTCAGAGAATTATGACAGTGCCCCAGCGTTTTCCGACACGGAAATAATTGATTGTCTGAGTATACGTATGTCCTCACTCATTCAAGAACCGGTGACAGGAGTCGAACTTTGGTGTGCTGTCGAGGCTGCCCGAGCAATTGGTCTTAGTTCGAGTCGCATAGATGCAGCCTTAGTCCTAACTGATGTTGCAGTAGAAGCAAATTGAGTCGCGAGTATCCAAATGCCTTCGAAACACGACAAACTAGATATCGAGAAGCTTTCATCTGCTGGTCACATTCTTGCCAGCGAAGTTGCCAAATTCCCTTTCGTAACTTTCTTGGATGACGTACAGCTCTCAGATGGCTTGCTATCCGGTTCTATAACAAACGCGGTTGTAGTTGCGTGTTCGGACATGGGTGCGTGGGTGCCGTTCGTCTGCAGCGCGCCTACCGTGCAGTTGTTCCTGTTTCAGAATTTCGGACACAACTTTGACAGTGGAGGACTGGTTGAAACTGTTGTCGAAAAGGGCGTTCGCAATGTCGCTGTGTATGGTCATTCCGATTGTGAGTATCTGAAGTTTCTTGCAAAGTCAGCACAGGGACTGAGTGCAGTTGAAGAGCAGCGCCAGTTGTACGCGCATGCTCTGGAATCGGATACCGAAGCAGCCTGGACGACAGTCGGTCAATACAACGTTCTTGCCGCGCTAAAACAAATGCTGGTTGATCCAACGCTGGCACCGCTTGTGGCCAGCGGAGAACTGAATATACATGGCTGGTTTTACAACTCAGCGGTAAGGCAGTTAGAACTATTTGATCCAATACAAAAAGCATTCATGGCGGTGGTTAAGTAATGTCTAGCTTTTACCCGATGCTGGTAGTCCTCGCGCCACTCATGGCTGCAATGTTAACGGCGCTTCCGCTGCGATCCCTGAGTGACCGGCGCTTGCAGGTAGGCTGGTGTTTTCTTATCGCAAGTTTCATCTTCTCCTTGCCGGGATTGTGGCATGCGGTCCAGAGTGTCGAACCGACCCGCGTTACACTCTTGGCCTTGCCTTGGAACGTCTTGCCTCTGGTTGAGCTTTCTGTTGATCGCCTGGCAGCAATTATGATGGTTGTTATCTCCAGCATCGGCATGCTGCTCTACCGCTATTCGCAGCGCTATCTGCAACAAGACCCCGGGCTTGCCCGGTTTATGACATTACTTTCGTTGTCTATTGGTACGCTTCTCTTCATGGTGGCAAGTGCCGACCTGATTTCGCTTTTCATCGCGTGGCAATTGTTGAGCTGGTTTCTCTGCCTGCTGGCGCACAACCTCGCAAATGTTCCGACTGCGCAGGGGTCGTTTCGCACGTTCGTAATGTTGCGCTTCGGAGACATTGCGTTCCTTTGTGGTATCGCACTTGCTTTTCATCTTTACGGGACGGTTCAAATCCCGCAGCTGTTCGAACTGGCGGCTGCCGACCAAACTCGATTTGCCTTGTTCGGCACTGCACTTGAGGTTACAGGTCCTACTGCCGTGACGCTTCTGGTGTTGCTTGGCGCGATGAGTAAGTCAGCTCAGTTTCCACTGCACATGTGGTTGCCCGATTCACTCTACGCACCCACCCCGATACATGCGCTTTTGCACGCCGGCATCATCAACGCAGGTGGTTTCCTCCTCAATCGTCTGGCGCCGCTTTATGCACTCAGTCCTGTGACACTGCATCTGGTGCTACTCGTTGGGGTGTTAACAATAGTCTTTGGTAAATGCATGATGTTGGCATCAAGTGATGTCAAAAAATCGTTGGGTTACTCAACCATTGGCCAGATGGGCTATATGATGATGGAGTGCGGACTGGGAGCATTCTCGCTGGCTGTTTTCCACCTAATCGCTCATGGTCTGTTCAAGGCAACTGTGTTCCTTAACTGTGGCGATGTGATTCACAAGGCGAGGTTGCATCCATACAGTCCTCCGGTGCCGGCAGCAGGTCCGCCTAACTTGTTTGTATGGGCGGCCGGTTTCATTGTGTCGCTCGTCATGCCGCTGGCGATGATAATCGGCATCCACTATGTGTTGGGTCTTTCGTTTCTCACCCCGCACGGCGTTTTCATTTTTGTGCTGTTTAGCTGGGTTACAGCTGCGCACGTTACCCTTACGCTTTGTCGACTCGACGTGAAGTGGAGCGGTATGACCAGTGCGCTGACTCTAGTTGCGCTGATTGCCACCGGTTATTTCTTCGCAGCCGAACATTTTACCCACTTCCTCTATCCCGACCCAGGCGTTGTGGCAGCGTACTTTCAGGCAGCGGCCCTTCCAGATGGTGTCTTCCTGGCATTTGCCGGCTTCCTTGTCGGTTTAATCGTCGCAAGTTGGTTCATGATCTATCTCCACTATCACGATAGAACCTTAGTCAGGAAGGGCGAGTTATGGACAAGAGCGTACGTGCTCTTCTTAAATCGCGTCTATATGGACGGTATTGCTTTGCGGCTGTTCGACTCTTTGAAAGTCGCCGGACGTGTCCTGGACAGGTCGCGCTTGGCCTTCCCAATAATGGCGCTCATCGCTCTAACCTTTGCATGGAGGGAAATTTCCCGGCTACCGGCGGATTTGCCAGGAACGGTTGGGCTATTGGTTCTGGCTGCGGTATGCTTGCCTCTATTTCCATTTCATGGTCTCTACATGGCCGCCTTGACGCGTGCGCCAAGACTCATGGCCGTAACGCTGGCGGTATTGCTGCCAATAGTGGGACTCTTCTTTGTGCCGAATATAACGCCTGAATTCCTACCAGCTGTGGGCATCCTCGCCGGCTTCGGAGCACTGTGGGGATCAATCAAAGCGCTGATGCAGGTCCGAGTCTTGCACCTGTTGTCGTACGCAGGGCTGGCGTTGTACTCCGTACTCTGGTGGCATCTTGCGCAAGCTGGCAAGCTGACGCCCCCTGCGATGTTATATGCCTGGGCCGCCACGCTGACAATCGGGGGGCTGGTACTCGGCTGGGATCGCATCCGCGTCCGACATGGCGATCTCGACTTGAACCGTATAGGTGGGCTGCTTAAACCGATGCCGCGCTTTGCTCTGTGCATGGCTTTGCTGGTGATGGCCGCTGTGGGACTGCCGCCATTCGGTCTTTTCTTCGGTTACCTGGGAATTCTGCTCAGTCCTTCAACAGGGATGTCTTTTGGTTTTGGTCTACTTGCGATCATCGCAGCCTGGTTTGCCGCGTCATGGTACCTGTTCAAATTGATGCAGCGGCTGTTGTTCGGCACCCATCGAGAGGACCTTCGATACGAAGATCTTAGCCCTGCTGAAATTGCCGCATTCGCGGTAGTGATTCTTTTGCTGGTCGTTCCGGTCAGCATGCCACAACACTGGCTGGAGACGAGAGACCCCGCTGTGACTTGGACGTTCGAGGATCGGTCATGACGATGATGAAATCAGAAACTGAAAGTGTTGTGAGCTCAAACACAGAGCTCCGAGACTTAGTGCATCGCGCCAGTGTAGTCCTTGCACATTACTGGCCGATGACTACGTTTGTCTATCACAACCCGATACGCAGCCTGGAGACCCTTCCGTTTCACGACGCGATCAGAGTGGCCCGGCGCTTCATCGGCGGCCGCGGTTACTTGCCGAATGAGCAGTATAGAGAGCTTGTAAGAACCGGACGGATTGGGTACGAGCAACTGGATGCGGCAATCCGCTCAGTAGCGCGCGACGAGCATGTAGAAATTGCGGGCCGAAAAGTTAGCCACTTCGACGTCATTCGGGCCCACATGCTGGTCGGAATTACAGCTCCTTCTGACGACATGGTTGTGGCGCTTGTGGATCGCGCATCGATCAGCGAAGAGGTTCTAGCGCTCGCTCATCGGTCTTCGGAAAAGGCGGCACCGACATCGCGCCTTCACTTATCCGGCGCCCAGATCCGCGAATTGGCTAAAAAACATCTTGATCCCAGGCTCGAGCCCCCGAGTGAGTCCAGCACGATCGCTACAGAGATGACACTTTTGACGTGGTGCGACAGAGCATTCCATACGCAACTGGAGTGGCTGGTAAACAAGGAAATGATCAAATGGTGTGAAAGCTTTCTCGACGAGGGGCAGGCCGCATGGCCCATGCCTTACAGAGAGAAGGGTTTCTACCAGACCTGGAAAACTCTTGCGGCAATGGAGTGGTCACCATGCGGAATCTCAAGCAGCGGTAAGAAAGTAAGAGCGCTGCCGGCATCTGCCGAAGAAGCCGTGCTTGCCCATCTGGATGCGCTAGCAATTCCTTCCGAACTGCGCCAGGACTATCTGTCTCTTGCTCTAGCATCTCTGTCCGGCTGGGCCAGCTTCATCAATTGGCGCTCAGAACATAGTACCTACGAATGGCAAGCGGCATATCCCATCGATTTAGTTCAGTACCTGGCCGTGCGCCTGTTCTACGAAAGAGAGCTCGTCGATCAAACATGTCGAGCTGAGCTAGGCATCGAGGGTAATTTTCAGGCGGTGTTATCGCACTTGCAAGCCAAACAAGCGATCAAGCCAAATTCGCTTGAGATAGGGCGCCTTGCATCAGCCTGGCGGCTCACAATGCTAGCAGGCGCGCTGCGCTTTTCCCAGCAAGAATTCCTGTCCGCGGAGGAGCTCCTGCTAAACCAGCTCCTGGAGTGGATGGACGATTTTCCGGAGTCTGAACACGGC
>Ga0163151_10003771_pt1 | contig 21332 bp, 21 predicted proteins | sample OliLakLV19MP5IB2_FD_145596 | JGI IMG/M metagenome (GOLD analysis project Ga0163151, IMG submission 145596) | Freshwater microbial mat bacterial communities from Lake Vanda, McMurdo Dry Valleys, Antarctica - Oligotrophic Lake LV.19.MP5.IB-2 | ecosystem: Environmental > Aquatic > Freshwater >... | reverse complement strand
AGTCTATTTTTACGCACTAAATGCTTCCTGCGAATTGGCTGAAAAAGAGGGGCCACATAGCGCCTTTCAAGATACTCGCGCAGCTCAAGGCGTACTTCAATTTGATTTATGGGGCGTCACGCCCGAAAATAGTGATCAATGGAATCACTTAAGAGAAAAGATAAAAATGTATGGCTTAAGAAATTCACTTCTCATCGCCATTGCGCCGACGGCGACAATCGCTTCGATTTTAGGATTGTATGAATCTATTGAGCCCCAGATATCTAACCTCTTTAAACGTGAAACTTTGTCAGGTGAGTTTATTCAGATCAATAAGTACCTAGTCGAAGAATTAAAAGAGATGGGTCTGTGGACCGATGAAGTGCGCACCAAGATTAAATTGGCTGATGGCTCAATACATGGGATCAAAGAAATTCCTCAGGAATTAAAAAATATTTACCGAACTGCTTGGGAAATCCCCATGCGCTCATTGATTGATATGGCTGCCGAGCGCGGAGCTTACATTGATCAAAGCCAATCTTTGAATCTCTTTAGCGAGAATCCCACTATCGGAAAAATGTCATCGATGTATATGTATGCTTGGAAGAAGGGTTTAAAAACCACATATTATTTGCGCTCACGACCAGCGACCTCGATTTCAAAAACGACCGTGTCAGAAGCTAAGGAAGTGGTTCCCGATCTCGAGGCCATTGCTTGTTCACTTGAAAACCCAGAAAATTGCGAAGCCTGCCAATAAAGAAACTAAAAAAAAGGAATGAAGATGATTTTAAATCCAGGATTTGATTTGAACCTGAGACCCATGAAGTACCCCGTGTTTTACGAAATGTATAGAAATGCCATCAAGAATACATGGACCGTCGAAGAGGTGGATTTTTCAAAAGACCTAGGTCACTTGTCAAAAATGACTGCCTCAGAACGTCATCTGATAAATCGCCTAGTAGCTTTTTTTGCAACAGGAGATTCAATTGTCAGTAATAATCTCGTGTTAAATCTTTACAAACACATTAACTCGCCTGAAGCTCGACTCTACCTGTCTCGCCAACTTTATGAAGAAGCCTTGCATGTTCAATTTTATTTAACCCTGCTTGACACTTATATTCCTGATTTGAATGAACGTGAAAAAGCCTTTGCGGCCATTCAAAACATTCCCTCATTGCAAAACAAAGCGGCGTTTTGTTTTAAATGGATGGATAGCATTAACCAGCTGGAAAAGTTAAATACTGTTCAGGACAAGCGAAGGTTTCTCCTAAATCTTATTTGTTTTGCAGCCTGTATCGAAGGCCTATTTTTTTACGCGGCATTTGCCTACGTTTATTTCTTGAGATCAAAAGGCATGCTGGATGGTCTGGCAGAAGGAACCAACTGGGTTTTTAGAGATGAAAGCGCCCATATTTTATTCGCTATGGAAGTTATAGAAGTTGCTCGTCGTGAAACGCCAGAACTTTTTGATAAAAACATGGAAGACATGGTAAAAACCATGATTGATGAAGCTATTGAATGTGAGATGAGTTTTGCTGAAGATATCCTACAACACGGAATTGCTGGGCTTTCGATTAAGGATATGCGCCAGTACTTACAATTTATTGCCGACAAGCGCTTAGAAAACCTTCGTATGGCCCCTGTTTACAATGTCAAAAACCCCTTTCCCTTCATGGAATTACAGGATATACAAGAACTTACGAATTTTTTCGAAAGAAGAGTTTCGGCTTATCAAATGGGTGTTACCGGCGAAGTCGCCTTCGACGAACACTTTTAGATGAACACTTTAGTCGAACACTTCTAGACGAGCGCTAAAAAAATAGGCTAAGTGTATTTATGCGATGTAGGTCTTGTAAGTCAGAAATCAAAAATCCTTTTTTATCTTTGGGTAAGACTCCGTTATCAAACTCCTATTTGAAAAAAGAAGACCTCAACAAACCTGAACTTGAATTCCCCCTTGAGACCTTTGTTTGTCCTCAGTGTTTTTTGGTTCAGGTGGACGATTTTGAGCAACCAGAGAATATTTTTAACGAAGATTACGCTTACTTTTCTTCTTATTCCGACAGTTGGTTAAAACATTGCGAAGAATACGCGAGTGAGATGACGACGCGACTGGGGCTGGGGGCAAAGAGTTTAGTAATGGAAATAGCCAGTAACGACGGCTATCTATTACAGTATTTTAAAGCCAGGGGAATTCCAGTTCTAGGCATTGAACCTACAAAGAATACGGCACTTGTGGCGCAACAAAAAGGAATTCCCACAGAGACTATATTTTTTAACACCGAAACAGCACTCCAGTTGGCAAAATCCCAAAGAAGTGCCGACTTATTGTTAGGCAACAACGTCTTGGCACACGTACCACAACTCAACGATTTTGTGTCGGCACTTAAACTTGCACTTAAGCCCAACGGTACACTCACGATGGAGTTCCCGCATCTCGAAAAAATGATCGAGGGCCTGCAATTTGATACTATTTACCACGAACATTTTTGTTATTTCTCACTGTTTGCAGTTAAGAATATTTTCTTTAAACATGGCCTGACAGTTTATGACGTGCAGGAGCTTTCCACCCATGGCGGCAGTCTCAGGGTATTTGCAAGACACAATGAAAATAATGCGCTCCCCGTGCAAACATGTGTTGAATCGATTGTTCAGCGTGAAATAAAAAAGGGTTTTACCTCTGTTGAATTTTTTAATGACTTTCCGAAAAAAGTGGAGCGCGTAAAAAGTGATTTATTGAGTTTTTTAAAGACGGCAAAATCCGAAGGTAAAAAGGTCGTAGGTTATGGCGCGCCGGCTAAAGGCAATACGCTCTTGAACTATTGTAAGGTAGGAGCTGACTTGATTTCGTATACAGTAGACAAGAATATTCATAAGCAAGGTAAGTTTTTGCCTGGCAGCCGCATTCCCATATTTTCACCTGATAAAATTCGCGAAGAGAAACCCCCTTACGTTTTAATTCTTCCATGGAATATCAAAGATGAAGTAATGTCCCAGATGTCCACCATTAAATCGTGGGGCGGAAAATTTGTAATTCCTCTCCCAAATGTAGAGATCATATAATCCCGATGAAATTTACTCCTCTTTCGCTTAAAGGTGCCTTTTTAATAGAAATCGAATCTCAAGCTGACGCCAGAGGATTTTTTGCACGAAGCTTCTGTATTAAGGAACTGGCCAAAGCCGGGCTGCCCAATAAGTTTGTACAGTCCAGTTTTTCCTTTAATGCTAAAAAAAATACCTTGAGAGGAATGCATTATCAGATTTCTCCGCATGAAGAAGAAAAAATCGTTAGCTGCACCCGCGGAAGTATATTTGATGTGATCATCGATATGCGTACTACATCACTTACCTATTTAAAATGGCACAGCGAAATTCTATCCCAAGAAAATTTCAAGCAGATATTCGTGCCAAAGGGCTTTGCTCATGGCTTTCAGACGTTAGAAGAAGAAACTTTAGTGAGTTATAATATTTCTCAGTTTTATGAACCTAACTCAGCCCGTGGACTTAAATTCGATGACCCCAAGTTCGACATTAAGTGGCCACAGGCTGAGCAAAGGATTATTTCAGAACGAGACCTAAACTACGCGCCGCTTTAGGTACAGCTTTCACCAACAAGTATTAGGGTCATGCTGGCGGCACTAAGTCCACTTTCACGCCCCGTTTCTTGCGAATTAATCAAGATGGACGTGTTAACTCTTAAGTTGGTATCTACTCCGCATTCTGTTCCTAAAACGTCTTTACCTCGAAGCGTAAATCGTCCCTGCAATTCTTGATCAGGCAAAATTTCTCGCTCAAATATCTGACCTTGTTCTCCGGCAGTAAATACCTCGGCCCTGAGAGCTGTCTTCGATCCCGCTGCCAAAACACCGTCAGTGCGCAGAATAATGCGCGCGACTTTAAGCCTTTGGTTGGTGTCTAACGAAATAGGCAGCGCCACAGCGCAGTTTTTTCGGTCGAGCGTTTTACCAAAGCCTACGAGGACATTGTATTCCGAGAAATCCAAATCAATTTTAAGAGCCCCTCCTGGTAACACTTCAATCTTCTTGTTCACAGTGCCTTCTGTGCAACCGGTACCCGCAGTAGCAATGGCATCGATATCGACTCCTTGGGCGGCAGTAGGTGCCTCCATTGCCAAAATTATAAATGCTATTGATGTTAATCCTAAAATTTTGTTTTTCATGACGACCTCCCCTTTAACCCTACAGTGCAAAATAGCCGCCAGTTTTTCGAGGAGAAAATGGCCCCAGTAGAAGTCCCGTGTATCAGATGGGTTACACCTTTCGACGTGTCAATACCCCACGAGAGTCGACTACCATAACATCGCCACGCCAATTGACTGTGGTTTTAAATAATGAGTGAAAGATAAAAATAATGGTAAAAAACTCGTAGAATGGGATCAGGAGCGCGCCCAATGTCTGCTTGATCGGCATCTTTAAAAGCACATGATAAGTGAGATTCGCAAACATTTTAGAAAATAAATATAACGTTATAAGCTTACCGTAAAGAATGTTTCCAGTGCTTTGCCATAAAACTAATAACCAAACTAAAGAGTAGGCAACACAGCCAAAATAAATACTGCGGTGGTGGTACTTCACAATCAACATCCATCGGACATTTCGTTCATAAAGTTCTTTGAAACTTTGTCGCTCTTGAGTCACGACGGCAAACTGGGGCATTACCTCGCACCGGCCGCCATTTTTAACAAAGGCCTCAGTGAGCGGCACTTCTTCTGTCAAAAAATTAGCGAGGGAACCGGTGTCTGTCAAAAGACTCTTATGAAACAAAAGACTTCCACCGTAAACTTGAGGTTTGCCTAAAATTCGATTCAATAAAAAAAATGAAGTAATTCCCCAAATAAACGAGACATTTTCTAGTAGCGCCCAAATATTTTTAGCACCGCTCTGTAAGGGTATCGCCGTTACAAACTTCTTCTGATCGCCTTCAGTGATTTCTAACATTTTTCGGAGGTGACACTTCTTGACTACAGTATCTGGGCTGGTCCAATAAACCCAGGCATGTTTCGCTTTTTGGAGGCCTAAGAGCATTTTCGCGGTACGCGGATTCGCACCTATTAGTGGCTCATCAAAAACCCAGCTAACCTCCACTTTAGATTTTTCATTAGCTAATAGCCGTTTTACGCTTTCGATTGCGGGGTCTTGACTGGTTTCGGTGATAAAAATCATCTCTATGGGACCCAAATAATCTTGACGGTAAAGATTGATTAGACCAAGACCCACAACTTGCGCATTACCTTTGAGTGAAACTAAAATACTGATGCCGGGCAAATCTTTAGCCACTTTAGGCCCACTTGTTTTTAATGAAACCTTTTTGCTTTCGTTTAAGAGTTTTAAAAGTAGAAAAATCGAAAGTAGGGCGAATCCCACATTCTGTAGAGTCGAATACCAGGCATAAATTAAATAGAGGACTTCTAGGCCGGGACTCATTTTACTCCACAGAATTCGCTATTTGTTCTCGCATGATTTGTTTTAAAATAGTTGCATCACGATTTTGATAGTAGCTTTTATACCATCTTACCGTCAATTCAAGCCCCGACTTAAGAGGTATAATCGGCCGCCAGTTAAGTTCCGCTCTCGCTTGGCTACAATCAAGTTTTAAATACTTGGCCTCGTGCGGACCCGGCTGGGCATTTACAGGTGCTGCCCAGCTAGCAGCACCACCCCAAAGCTCGGTCATCGTGGCAGCAAGTTCACTCACGGGAACAGCATCGTCATCTCCGGGACCAATATTGTAAGCAAATGCACTCAGAATGCTATGGTGGGATTTCTCAGCCAGAATCAAATAAGCCCGAAGGGGCTCAAGCACATGTTGCCAAGGTCTCACGGCAAATGGATTTCGAATTTCAAGTATTTTATTCGAAGAGAAAGCTCGCATGGCATCTGGAATCAAGCGATTATCGCTCCAATCACCGCCACCAAAAACATTACGCTCGGCAGGTGAGAATCCTAACATTTTCGTCTTTAAAAAAGGACCTTCGGTAGGAGCTCGTTAATATTTCTGAACAAGCCTTGCTAGAACTATACGGATCATAGCCGCCGAGGGCGTCGAGTTCGCGATATCCCCACGACCATTCTTTATTGTCGTAGACTTTATCAGTTGTAATGTTGATCAGAGTCTTAAGACTGGTGAGTCCACGTACGGCTTCAAAAAGATTCAACGTGCCTATGACATTGGTCTCATATGTTAGGGTAGGATTATCGTATGAGGTTAACACCAAGGCTTGTGCAGCCATATGAAAAATAATTTCGGGTTTGAAACTAGATATTGCTTCTTTAAGCTGATCCTTGTTTCTAATGTCACCTTCGATATGCTGACACACCTCTTTTAATCCCATCACCTCAAACAGTGAGGGCGTCGTTTGCGGCGGCAGAGCATACCCTAAAACATTGGCTCCCATGTTGGTAAGCCAAAATGTGAGCCATGAACCCTTAAAGCCTGTGTGTCCCGTTACTAGGACTCGCTTGCCTTCCCAAAATTGGGCGTTTACACGACCACTATTCATTTGTTATTTTTCCCACATCTTCCAAGGTGCAAGGCCAGACGCCCAGTGCTTTTCAAGCTCTCTGCGGTCACGAAGTGTATCCATAGGTTGCCAAAAACCACGATGATAAAATGCATTGAGTTCTTTGTCGCCAGCTAACGTCTTAAGGGGTTTTTGTTCCCAGATAGTAGTGTCGTCATCAATTAAGTCAAAAATTTTTGGTTCCACCACAAAGAAACCACCGTTAATCCAAGAGCCATCACCTTGAGGTTTTTCTTCAAAACGAGTCACGGTATTTGAATCATCAACCACCATCGCGCCAAAGCGTCCTGCCGGCTGAACCGCAGTCACAGTGCAAAGTTTGCCCGCTGCTTTATGTTCTTCAAGTGATTTCTTAATGTCAACGTCTGCGACGCCATCCCCATAAGTGAGAAAAAAGGTTTCGTTGCCAATATATTTTCGAACTCGCTTAATGCGACCACCCGTTTGGGTGTTGGCACCGGTGTCAACGAGAGTTACCTTCCAAGGCTCAGCTTCGTGCTCGTGGACCAACTTAGTATTAGTTCGTATATCAAAAGTTACATCCGAGCGATGCAAAAAATAATTGTCAAAAAACTCTTTAATAATATAGCCTCTGTAGCCCAAGCAAATTACAAATTCGTCAATTCCATGAGCACTATACATTTTCATAATATGCCACAGGATCGGCATGCCCCCGACTTCGATCATCGGTTTAGGTTTGAGATCAGTTTCTTCACCAAATCGGGTACCAAGACCACCTGCTAAAATGACTGCTTTCATAATTATCTCCCGCTAACCTGCCTATATAGAGCAATAATCATGCAAGAAAGTCCAAAAAAATAAAACCAGCTATTTCAGCAACTTATCAATAGTGCAAAGTTTTTCCCTGAGTATTTTTTTCATAGTAACTTAACATCCACGCCATTACTTTCTCTTGTCAAAAAGCATAAGCATGGGACCCAGTAAGAAAAAATCTCCTAGCACTGCGAGTGCAAAAATCCAGGCTGTTAATATTCCAAACTGTGAATTCATTTTCAATTGTGAAAAATAAAGCGCCCCAAAACCACAAACTAATACAAGTGTTGTCGCAAGCATAGCTGGGCCCACAGCTTCAAAACAGTGAAGCACAGCCTCTTCGCTGGAAACGTTTTTCTCTTTTCGGGCATCAATGTAATGGGTAACAAAATGAATGGTATCGTCAATGGCAATTCCCAAAGTGATGCCAAACACACTCGCAACAGCCATTCCCACTTCACCGTAAATCCAAGCCCAAAGCCCAAGGCCACAAAGGCCGGGCAAAAAATTAGGAATAATGGCAATCAATCCCACAATAGCGGGCCTAAAAAACACAATCATCAAAAGAGAAATAATAATGGTCGTCACTATCTCGCCTTCAATCATGCTTGAAATGTTATCCATTGTTACTTTAGCAAAAGATAGCGATCCACCCACTGGCTTTGTTTCGATGATAAAACTCGGCGCATTTTGCTTAAGCCAATCTTCGGCTTTCTTGGCAAAAGCAACCAGTCCCACATTTGACATATTCTGCAACAATACCACCATGCGTGAGGCCGACTTATCAATGTTAATCATGTTAGTGAGATCTAGGCCTTGAGGTAAAGATATCTCATAAAGAAGCAAATACTGCGCCGCTAATTTGCCGTTATCCGGAATCTTATAAAATGATTTTTTGTTATTATTTAAGACCTGATTGAGTCGCTTAAATATGTCATTAACGCTGACGACGCTTTTAACTTCTGATTGAGTCATTAGCCAATTCGAAAAGCGATCCAAAAACAACAAATATTCAGGATCCTTAATTTTATCAGGAATGCCCGTTTTAAAGTTAAAATCGATATTTTGAAATCCCACTATATTTTGGCTCACGAACTCATAGTCACGTCTGACTTGGTGCGATTCATCGATACTTTTCAAAAAGTCATCATCAACTTTATTCTTAGGAATACTTGCGATCAAAAAAATGACTAGAGTCAAGGAACCAAAAAATGACAGCTTTTTATTCTCAACAACAAAAACTCCAGTTCTGCGCAGCAGATTGTGAATAATATCATATTTGACATTAGCCGGTCGTCCCCAATCTGAACTTGGCCAAAACAGTATTATTCCGGGCACCAATACAATAGTAAAAAAGAAAGCCAGCGCCACTCCTGTTGCCACTATATTTCCGAACTGAACGTAGTTGGGAGAGTCGCTAAAATTAAGACTTAAGAATCCAATATACGTTGTTAGTGTCGTCAAAAACATAGGCATCAAGTTAAACTCTAAACTCTTTTTTACTGCCTCAACTTTGCTAAGTCCCTTTAAATACATTCTCTGGAAACCCAAAAAGAAGTGGACGGTATCAGCTACGGCAAGAGTCAGAATTATGGTCGGCGCCATTGCAGAGTTGGTTGAAATAGCGGAGCCCAACCAGCCATAAATTCCGAAGGTAGAAAGTATTGAGGCCGAAATCACAATGCCCGTGAGAGCGACACCCTTAATTGACTTGAAGAAATACCAGAGCAAGGCAAACAAAATGAGATTCATGATTGGAAACGAAATCATGATATCTCTCAGGGCTATTTGAGGTAAAACATAGCTCATCATTACCCCCCCGGTGGGACGGTAGTCGAGCCCGGGAAACTTGCGCTTGGCTTCGAGAATTAATTTGTCGACAGCCTCCATGCTGGTAGCGACTTTATCTCTTTCAATGTCATCAAAGCTAAAACTGACCACAATAATGGTGTGTTGGGCGCTTAAAGACAGGATCCTTTTAACAACTCTTGGGTCTGAAAGGGCGATGGCTTTCGCCTCCTTAATTTTTGAAGGAGACATCCCCAAAGCGTTCTTAACTAGATCCTGCACCACAAGTTCGTCGCCTGACACTGTCATATTCTGAAAATTAGTGAGTGAATCCACACGCTTAGTGTAAGGGATCTGCCAAGAGGCTTCGGTTAACCATTCTAAAGCCGCCAAATTTTGGGGACTAAAAAGGTCACCCTCTCGCGCAGAGACAGCTAAAAATAGACTCTTATCTTTGGTGTAGGTGTTGTCAAAATCTCTCAGCCGAGCCTGTTCTTCGTAACTTAAAAAACTTCTATAATCAGTGTCGAACTTTAAGTTCTTAAACCCCCAGCTACAGAGAGCCACGAAAACGAGACTAAAAAGGCTTAAGCCCTTCCAGTTCCGCAGGATTTTTTCTACCAAAAATTTTTCGATTTTTTGAATCATGTGGACCCTATTTACTACGAATGCCAATTTAAACACTAGAGATCGTGTAAATATTACAGGGGCTCTCCCTTTTTGACATTGCCGCTCGCCTATGATATTGTGTTGCGTCATACACTACGAGGAAAGCTTTAATGAGCAATAACAGTTTTGAAGCAACTTCGCAGTTCGAAAGTCGCAAGCAGGATCACATTAAACTTTCGTTGAACCCAAAGACTGAGGCCATGGGCCAGTCAGGCCTCGATCGTATTGAACTAATTCACGAAGCCTTTCCAGAACTTGATTTTTCTAAAGTGTCTTTGGCGCAAACCACATTTGACATGAATTTAGGTTGCCCGATGTTCGTGAGTTCAATGACGGCGGGCCACCCTGGCGCATCTAATGTAAATGAAGTTTTGGCTGTCGTTTGTGAAAAACGAAATTGGGCCATGGGCGTAGGTTCGCAAAGACGAGAGCTCTTTGATCCTGAAGCCAAATCTGAATGGCAAAGAATTAGAAGGCTCGCACCAAAAGTCAGTCTTCTGGGTAATATTGGTATCTCCCAACTTATATTCTTGAAAACAAGTGAGGTTCAAAGCCTCATTGAGAATCTCGCAGCGAAGGCTCTCTTCATACATACCAATCCTTTGCAGGAGTGTTTTCAACCTGAGGGTACTCCCAATTTTTCTGGTGGACTCAAAGCCATTGAAAGGATTTGCCGCGAAATTTCTATACCGGTCATCGTAAAAGAGGTCGGATGTGGCTTTTCTGAAAAAACCCTGCATCGTTTAAAAAATTGCGGAATTTCTGCAGTTGACGTCTCTGGCAAAGGTGGCACGCACTGGGGCCGCATTGAGGGCTACCGCTCCCAGCCTGGCCAAAAATTATTTGAGGCGGCTCAGTCATTTAAAGATTGGGGAGTCAGTACTGTCGATTCTCTATTGAGTGGTATGCGAATTTCTCCTGACTACCAACTTTGGGCATCAGGTGGAGTCCGTAGTGGCCTCGATGCCGCTCGCCTCATTGCTTTGGGTGCCAAAATGGTGGGTTTTGCACGCCCAATTCTAGAGGCCGCTCTTGCTGGCCCCGAGGCTTTAGAGAAAAAAATGGAATTATTAGAATTTGAACTTCGGGTCGCGCTATTTTGTACGGGATCAAAATCAATCACTGACTTCCAGGAGAAGAAACCGTGGAAATATATAGATCAAAAGATCTAAATAAATATTTTGAGGGATTCTCAAAATTGGAGCGCCCTGAGCGCTTTCAACGTCTTTTAGAAATGGGTGTCATTTCGATTGAAGACGTTCAATTTCTTCAAGCCGGTGGAATTCAAGATGTAAGTCTTGCTGAATCGTTTATCGAAAATGTTATTGGTTATTTTCAGATTCCTCTTGGAGTAGCCACCAATTTTAATATTGATGGGCGTGATCAAGTAATTCCAATGGCTGTTGAGGAAACATCCATTATCGCAGCCGCCAGTAAAACTGCAAAATGGATTAAACAGAATGGAAATATCAAAACACAAAATCTTGGCAAAGAAATAATTGGTCAAGTTCAGTTGTCGCATATTCGAAATTTTGAAAACTTTAAAATGACTATCGAACAGAATAAACAATTCTTGATCCAAGAGGCCAATGCCAAAGTTGCCAGTCAAATGGTAAAACGAGGGGGAGGCGTGCGAGAAATATATGTACGCCAGATTCCACGAGGCGATGGAACCGACATGGCAGTCATTCATGTTTTGGCTGATACCTGTAATGCCATGGGAGCTAATATCATTAATCAAGTGTGCGAATTCCTAAAACCTATGATCGAGGCACTCACCTCCGAAAAGGTGACAATGTGTATCTTATCAAATTTGGTGGATACTAAACTTACCCGGGCCCAAGTATTAATAAATAAAATAGATCCCGTGTTGGGTGAGAGAATTGCAGAAGCTTCACTTTTTGCCCAAAACGATCCTTACCGGGCCGCCACCAATAATAAGGGCGTTCTCAATGGTATCGATCCCGTCCTTGTCGCCACAGGTAATGATTGGCGTGCGGTTGAAGCCGGCGTTCACTCCTATGCGGCCCGTACAGGTCAGTATCGTTCTATCACCCGCTGGGTATTTGACGGAAAAAATCTTATGGGAACTTTGGTAGCGCCAATCTGTGTGGGAACAGTCGGTGGCGTGACAGCTCTGCACCCGACAGCTCAATTGTGTCTAAAAATGTTAAAGGTCAATAACGCCAATGAGCTTTCGCGAATTGTAGCCGCCGTTGGTTTGGTACAAAACCTAGGCGCCATACGAGCCTTAGTCAGTGAAGGCATTACTCAGGGCCACATGAGACTTCATATTCAAAACTTGGCCCTTTCAGCTGGCGCCACAGAAGTAGAAATTCCTTTAATTAAAAAAATCTTAGAAGGCATTTTGGCTAAAACTAAACGCATCTCACTAAGTCACGCCGTGGAGGCATTAAGTGATTTACGCGAAAAAGAGGCTTTGACCTAGGAACGAATATGAAATTAAAATTAAGTATTCCCAGCAAAACATTTATTATCGGTGAGTATCTTGCGATGAGCGGGGGTCCAGCTCTCATAGCTTGTACAGAACCCTGTTTTGAGTTGATTTTGAGCGACACTGTTTTTAGTGAACCCAAAATCACCGGTATTAATGCCGAATCCCCGGCTGGCCAGTTCTTAAATAAATTCAATAGCGACTTTTCTTGTTTTGACCTCGAATTTAAGGATCCGCACAAGACACGCGGCGGCCTCGGAGCGTCTAGTGCCCAGTTTGCATTACTTTTAGCTCTATACTGCGCTATCAAACGCAGTCGCCGCTTTGAAATTTCACCAGAGCTAATTAGTGCGGTTACTGCCTTTGAAGCTAAAGATGGCTTCCCCTATTTACCCACCTATCGTGACTGCGCGTGGAACGGCCTTGGAATGCCCCCGAGTGGTGCCGATGTGATTGCTCAACTAGTCGGAAGAATGTCTTATGTTCACGCTGAACATAATGTCGTACACAGTTTCAACTGGGACTTTCCAAATATTGAATTTGCTCTGGCGCGAACGGGTCAAAAAACTGCCACGCATGAACATTTAAAAAGTATTGTGGATATACCAACAGAAAAATTAAAGAATATCGCTGACACAGCGATGCAATGCATGCTTTTAAAAGACGAAGAGACTTTTATTGAAAGCGTTAACAATTACGCTCAGGCGTTACGTGCTCAGAACTGGGTAACCCAGCACACCATTGATCTATTATCTAAAGCAAATTCCCATTTGCCAATACTTGCTTCCAAAGGGTGTGGAGCCATGGGCGCTGACATCTTGCTATTGGTATTTTTAAAAAAGGACCAAGAAAAGGTTAGCTCTTACTTAGAAAATGAAAAACTCGAGGTTGTGGCCACCAGTGGCAATCTTACTGGTGGCCTCAAATTGTCTATCGAAAATGATGGCCCCAATAACAAATCAGCTGAGGCTATTTTATGAAGTGGCAAGCTTCGGCCCCCTCCAATATTGCCCTTATCAAATACATGGGCAAAATTCCCAATCGCGAAAATATTTCGACAAACTCTTCAGTTTCTTATACTTTAGAACATTTGCGGACATTTGTTGAAATGGAACCTCTACCTTTAGGTAGTTGTGACAGTTGGGAACCGCTAGAAATTGCCGGACGAGCGAACGTACAAATCTCTAAAATGGGCCAAGAAAGATTTTTAAAACATCTTCAGTTTTTGAAAAAAACTTGGGGTTACGAGGGATATCTCAAAGTTCGCTCTAATAATAATTTTCCTTCAGATTGTGGACTGGCAAGCTCGGCCTCAAGCTTTGCCGCTCTCACCCACTGTACTTTTTTAGCTATTCGCGATTTAAAGACCGCTGGTGAAAAAAATCAGAAACTAGATTTAACTTCAGAAATGCTGGCCGACCTAAGTCGCCAAGGTTCGGGCTCTTCGTGCCGTTCGTTTTTCTCACCTTGGGGCCTGTGGGACGAAAAAGGCGCTAGAGAAATTGACCTCCCTTTTAAAAAACTTCATCACCAGGTGGTCGTCGTTAACGACAAGATAAAAAGAGTTTCCTCTAGCGAAGCTCATAAAAGAATTAGCACGAGTCTTTTGAGCGAAGGCCGTGTGGCCCGCGCTGAGATTCGCCTCGCAAATCTAAAAGAATCGATGGAACGCCTGGATTGGAAGGGCAGTTTTGAAATTATTTGGAGCGAATTTTGGGATATGCATGCACTTTTCGAAACAAGTCGGCCCTCTTTCGGTTACATGTCACAAGGTTCCTTAAAGGTTTTAGATGTCGTTAAAGACGTCTGGCAGTCAAAAGATGACGGCCCGTGGGTGACCATGGATGCTGGTCCTAATGTGCACTTACTCTATCGAGAAGATCAAATATCGCTAGCAAAACAAATTGAGGGTGAGTTGGCGCAAACCTTTCCAATTATTTCACACTATGTCTAGCTCTATTACTCTGCGTACTTGTGGCAAATGGATACTTTGTGGCGAACATTCCGTACTCAGAGGTTCGCCCGCGATAGCCTTCCCATTTCAGAGTCAGTTTTTCTTGATTGAATTTTTAAAAAATGACCAACCACTTTCTTTGGTCTCAGTGGGTAGTGGCGACCTCCCACATCTTGAACCATTTTCGAAAGCCTTAGATCGCGGACTTTCTCTTCTGACAAAAATGCGACAAGACTTACCGGGCACTATTTCCGCGAATGCTAATATAACATTGGGCGCTGGCCTTGGCGGCTCTGCCACTCTTTGCGTAACCGTAGGACGTCTTTTTGCGGAATTGGGTTGGCTTAAAACTTTAGAGCTTTTTAATTTTTGCCGTGAGCTCGAAAATGTTTTTCATGGTAAAAGTAGCGGTTTGGATGTCGCTGTGATTTTAGCAGGCCAAGGAATTCATTTTGAAATGTCGGGCGATTATCACTTGATAAAAAACAATTGGACGCCTAATTGGTTTCTTTCCTATTCGGGTGTTTCAAGTGGCACAGCAAATGACATCGAAAAAGTTAGAAAATTTATTTTGCAGAATACCGGTGAAGGAAGAAACACGGATGAACTGATGACTGCGAGTGCTGTACTTGCCGAGCGTGCCCTTGGGTGTTCTGAGGCCGAAGGCCTGCCGTATTTAGTTAAGTCGATTGATCAAGCGGGTCAGTGTTTTTTTCGTTGGGGCTTACCTCCTAATCAGATGATTAGCCAAATTGAAAAAATAAAAGCAGCTGGCGCCCTCGCCGCTAAGCCAACGGGTTCAGGTGGAGGCGGTTACATTTTAAGCCTTTGGCCATCTGGTATAACACCTAAAGTTGAAGGCATAGTTTTCTACAAGGCCTGATTGTGATTTAAGACGTATCGTAGCTGAGGTACTTCCTCCTGCCTTAAAAAATTAAATGCAATTTATCGATTTGATTTTATATTTGCACTATCCATCAGCGTAGTCGAATTACCTTATCCATTACACTATAGAGTTACCTTATCCATTAGCGTTATCCAGTTTCATTAATACCTTAGGTCCGCAATCGTGTCTTCAAATATTAAGTGCAATTTCTCCTTCGTGGTAGTTTTACAGTTGGCATAAAGCGCGAATTGCTTTTTTGGTGCTCGCCTCCAACGGAGTTTGAAAGCCAAGCTTTTTCCTTGGGCGAGTGTTAAGGATTTGTTCGATTCGTTTAACTTGCTCATCTGTTAACTCCTGCATGTTTTGGTTGTGTGAGAAATATTGTCTGATTAGACCGTTTAGGTTTTCACATGTTCCTTTTTCCCAGCTAGAATAAGGGTTTGTGAAATAAATGGGAATATTAAGTGCCTTGCTTTCCAGTTCGTGAAATCTAAATTCAAAACCATTATCGTTGGTTATACTTTTACACGACACTACACTCATAGTTTCAATAGTTTTCTTGGCCACCTCTTTTGGCGATTTGCTACTAACTTTTCTTATAATAGTTAATAGGGTCTTTCGATCAATGAAAGTTAAAAGTGCTGCTGATCTTGATTCTCCAAACATCAGATCCCTTTCCCAGTCTCCCTCTCGAATTCTTTCATTAATCACTTTTGGCCTCTTTGAAATGTGTAGACGGTTTAAAATATCCGCTCGCACTCTTGGCACGTGAAACCGCTTTTTGCGGCGGCGTTTTCCGTGGCGAAGGTGCAGATACAGATCGCCGCCTGAGTCTTTGTCAGCTTTAATATAGCTGTAGATTGTCTCGTGGCTTATTGATGCTCTGCCCTCAAGCTTAAGTCTTCCGGAGATCTGCTCGGGGCTCCAATCTTGTTTTATAAGTGCCACGATTAACTTACCAAGCTCACCACGGATCTTTGGCCATCTCCCTTTCTTAGTGCCCAGATCTCGCCGTCGGCTCTCGCCGAGATCCGCTCTGTAGCCAATTGCTAGCCAACCTGTTCTCCCTCTTTTTAACTCTCTAGAAATTGTAGAAGGATGTACTCCTAAGCGACTTGCCATATAACTCAAACTCTTACTTTCCCAACGCCAGACTTCAATGTAGACTCGGTCTTCGAAGGTCAGGTGACGATATTTTTTCATGTTGTTCCTTTCAGTGTGGTAACTAAAAGTGTGACATGACTTTGTTGCCTGGCCTTTATCTAATTCCTTTAACCTATTGCAGTAATATCTTGAATTCGGGAAGCTTATTTTGCGAAATCCTGAAGAAATCGCCAGGTTTCCCAAAAAGGTTCAAAATGACTTATTAAAACTAAGAAAAGAAATAGTGGCCTATATTAACCAAAATGCGGAGTCTATTTTACTACTCAAATTTTTGGCCATAACTAATTTAAACCTGCAAATAAAACTCATTGATCAGGGCCACATCAATAAAGATGAAGTAGAAATCCTCATTGATAGATCTGTCAAAATGAATTTTTTAGGCGAACAAACGGTCACTGTGTGCGTAGAAACAAACTATGGAAATGCACTAACATCTGGCTCAATGTCTGGAATTTTTTCTGCGTCATTTAGCCATGAGAAGTTCGCCCATGCGGAGACAGAGTGCAAATCCACAATCAACGAACTCAGCGTCGATACACGAAACCCGAGAGATGTATTTTTGGTCAACTTCTCGATGTTGGATGCAAAAATACTTGAACTAGCAAAATTTGCGGATCTTAAATTACTTTGGACCCGTGATGTAACTTATAGCTTTCCAGCATTTAATAACCCTTACTACAGATAACTAGGAGAACTTATGAAAACTAAACTTATACTAACTGCAGTCTTGTTAACTTCAAATATGGCTTCTGCTTTTGAACTCTTTGGTTGGTTCAATGACGACCCTACGCCCCCAACGCCATCTATAGAGGTAGAACTGCCGGCAAGTCCATCTAAGGTTAATTATCAAGAGGTCTTTGATTCTGCGGCCGAATCGCTGCGAAAAATAGAAAACTTGTTAGAGCAAGGTAAATTTGGTGAGGCCTTACAGGCATCCAAAGATAATCTGGATTTTATTCGTATCAAGTCTGGTGTGGACCCTAAGGCCAAATTTAATGAAAAAATAAAAGTTAAAGGTATTCTCATAAATACTGACTTGAACCGCAGTTTTTCAGACTTATCAAACACCCAGAGAGACTCAATTGCTGAAGCAGCGGCACAACATAAGAGGGGCTTTTATCTTGACCTCTTAAATTTTTCAAAAAGATCACAACTCCTCTATCTTAAGGCAAAATATAGCATCCTTAGAGAAAAGGGAACTTTATCGGAAAATGATCTCAGCCAGATTAAAAGACGCTTAGTCGAAATAGTTAATATTCCCATCTATGTTGCTGATGCCAATGCCGTAGATGTTTACCTGGTTTTTGACTCAGATATGGCGCAAGTTGAGCATATAGAGATGTTTAACCACGAGGTTGAAGACTTTTATATTGCGGCCACCCAAAATAACTCCACCACTTTTTTTACAACCGCGAGTCAGGAGAGAGAAAAAACTATCGCGGCTCACAAGAAGAGTGTCAGTTATTTTTCTGAGGGTAGGTTTATAAGTTGTCAAAACGCACTTCTCATATCGACGGCAAAAACATTCAAGCCTAATCTCCTTTTTCGGGATAAGAAAGAAGTTGCACAAATATGCAGTAATGGCCAAGCCTACGCTGACTGTGTCCTACAAAAAGTCATGACTATTAAAGATTACTACAGGGATACGCATATCTATACCATTGAAGAAGCGAAAAATATTTGTAGGGGTAATTAATCAATATTCTTTAAATACAGGTGCCGTCGGTGATTAGGCCGACGACACCCCAAGGAAATACTCTAACATCTAAGTTTAAGTGGCTCGTTAACGGCAGTAATCACTTTGCCGATTTAGATTCAGAAGCTTTTTTTTCTTCATCAATTCGAAGCTCTAACCAAACCCCAATCCTATCTGTGGGAGCGAAATCACGTAGGGATCAAGTTAAAAGTACTGCCAGCCCTTAGGCCAAAAGCGCAGGAAGTAGCTAATGGCAGGCGAGAAAAGCCACAAAGTATATAATAAATTCTGTGGTTTTTTAAAAACCACAGTTTGTGGTTAAACCTCTTGCGGGATCAAGCAGATTGTCATATGTAGTCTCCATGAAACGAGATCCACTGGTCGAAATTTTAAGAACTGATTTTGGGCGCAAGAAGATGCGCAATAAGTCCTATTCGCTTCGATCATATTCTAGAGATTTGGGTGTTGACCCCAGCAACCTTAGTAAAATAATCAATCAACAAAAATCGATCGGCGTCCGCTTGAGAAAAACTTTGGCTAAAAAACTGGGCTTCGAAGTAAATGAGATCGCAAGTTGGTTAATGCCGGCAGCTCAGGAAAAAACGAGCGATAAAGAATATTCTCAGCACGGTGTCGAGGTTTTTCAGATCGTGTCGGAATGGCAACACTATGCTATTTTAGAATTATTCAAATTAAAGGAGTTTACCTTTAGCTTTGAAGAAGTAGCCCAATGGTTGGGAATCAGTCTGAATGAAGCTAGAAAATCGATAAAACGTCTGCAAGATGCTGGTTTACTAAAATTTGGCCAAGAATTAAAAGAATGGCTACCTTCTGAGAGTTCGAGTTCATCAATTCTTAGTATCGCCACCAGCAAAGCTCATCGCGAGCAACAAAAACAAATTCTTGAAGGCGGTATTGATGCACTAAAAATGGTCCCCATTGAAAAGCGCTCACAATCTTCCATGACCATGGCGATTGATACCAAAAAATTAACTGAGGCAAAACAACTTATCAAAACTTTTCGCCGAGACATGGGCCGGCTACTAGCATCCGGCAAGAGTTTAGATGAAGTCTATCAACTTTCGATTTCGCTTTACCCTGTAACCAAAAATAGAATTAAAAACAAAACTAAAGGAGAATTGTGTGAATAAAATAATTTTTTTAGCGGTATTAATGACAAGCTCGATGACTCTTGCAAATCGTGAATCCGGTGGTCGTGTTGCAGCCTCGACTGTCTATGTGAAGTTTAATAGCATAGGAACTGGAATTGATTCTAAAACGCAAGTTGTTCTACAGAAATATATTGCCCGAGCCAAAAAAGCGAAGAAAATTTCTGATTATACCTATGAGCAAAGAGGTCGTGAGGGCGAGGCGATATATTGTGTGAGTTTAGTAACTGCCCTTGATCGCGTCTTAATGATCAAGTCTCTTGCTCCATACATAATTTCTGACACCAAACGTATTGGTGAACGGCGTACAACGGTTTTTGTGGGTACTGAATGTCGAAATATTGATAGTGCCACAGAACAAGATATTGGAGCTTACCTTAAGTACTAGATGGAGTGGCAGCAATACTTGAAGTCAACTGATTGCTGCCCGCAATCAGTTTCTCGCCTGCAATAATAATTAGGTTTGTTTGCCTATTTTGGGTTTGCTACATCTAATTAACAAGGAGAGAAAAATGAAATCAATATTTACTTTAGTAATGCTAACTTCAGCTGTCAGCCAGGCCAGCTACTACTGTGAAGTTAAGTGCAAGTCGGTCAACAACGCCATTTTGTTTAATAACTATTGGGACTATAAAGAAAACCCGTGGTCTGACCTTCAGGAATATTGCAAGGATTTAGGCGGAGATATTCTAAAACAAACTGACATGGTTATGGGTTGCCCTCGTCAAAACGTTGTTTGTGCGAAAAGCGGCACTGAGACAACAAATGAAGGATCAGCTTACGGTGATGAATTACCAAAAGTGAAAGCACAAGCGCGAAAGGATTGCTTTGAATCATTACCGATAGAACACGACTGCGTGAACCGATTTGAAAAAGGTAGGACTGTGATCCTTTCTGAAAACTGTCGCTAGCATTCTTTACCTGGAGTTTTTCGGTCAAGTTTTGTTACTCCAGATTTTCGAAAAAAATCCCAAAAGCCACTATTGTGCGTCTTTTGGGATGAAAGGCCTTCGACCCTCCACAAGCCTATTTAAAATTGATCTGACGGCATGTTAGATTGATTTATTTTATTGTCAGACCGCCGGCTTAATCTTCACTTCAAAGCTAGGGTCAAGACTGCGATTGTACATCAAAAGGGTGTCAATCGTGAATTTTTCAATCTTATAGTTTGTAATTTCACTGACACGCGCGGGGTCAATACCAAGTTTGCCCGCTAGTTCAACTTGAATAACTCTATTGACGCGAATATAGACAACAATACGTTTACATAAATCATATTTCAACCGATCAACATAAGTTGCATTTTTAGGTAAAGCTAAAGATCCCTCTACGTTTTTTAGTTTTTCATCCATTTCCTTAAGTTTTTTAGCACTTGGGTATCTCATAATCAATCTCTCCTGTGGGCGTTAACTACGCCAATAAAAATCTCATTTTCGTGTAAGAGCCAAACTAATTTATACATTTTATCATTCAAGTTAATTTTATCAGACACATAGTATTCATAACCATCTTCGTCGACACTTTTGGGCAACTCCTCTGCGCCATCAAGTGTCCGAACAAGTTCTAGAATAATTTCATCATTAATAGAATCTCGATGCCTCAACTCATAGTGCGAATCAATAACCACTTTGGTGATCTTGCGCCCGTTAATAGTTAGAAAAATTGGGTGCCCTCGCCTTGCCACAAAGAAAAGCATACAGCTTATTGCTAATATTTGCAATAAATATTGCTACATATAGCAATATTTATTGCGGCATCCTAGATAATAAAATGCCAAAGTCTAGTCTTTTTTTCTCCGAATCTATTCAGTATCCAGTAGGTAGGCATCAAATGTGCAAGCTCTTGGAGGTATGAAGTATCTAAATTTATTGATAATTATAGGAGTTTTAGGCCTAGCTATTATGACGAAAAATGTCGCTTGGGCAACAAATAGCGCTAATAGCATACTTACATGGGACATAGGATCCGAAGAGGGACAAATTGATTATAGGGATATTATCGTCGACAAAACAAGGCCGTGTTCAGCCTCTAGTAATTTAGGAGTTATTAATTTTCCACAAATTGGAATAACTGCGAAAACTTTAAAAAGTTATAAATTCAATAAAATTGGGTTGACCAATAAATTTTTGAAAAAATATGGCATTTCTCGGCTGCCTAAAGATGTGCTTAATTTAGTTTATTCTGTTGATACTTTTGAGGCTTCCTCTCAGCAGAGTGAACTAATTTTTCTTTTGCCCGAAATACACAATAATAACTC
>Ga0163151_10003765_pt1 | contig 21369 bp, 19 predicted proteins | sample OliLakLV19MP5IB2_FD_145596 | JGI IMG/M metagenome (GOLD analysis project Ga0163151, IMG submission 145596) | Freshwater microbial mat bacterial communities from Lake Vanda, McMurdo Dry Valleys, Antarctica - Oligotrophic Lake LV.19.MP5.IB-2 | ecosystem: Environmental > Aquatic > Freshwater >... | reverse complement strand
TTCCTTCCCAGATCAAATTGATGGATTTGATACTGGTGGAAGTGTGAGTCCTTCAATCTCTGCTACTAGCACTATTCTTTGTTCTGGAGCTTCAGCAACATTAACAGCCTCTGGCGGAATAAATTATCAATGGACCACAAGTAGTGCTGACACAAATTCTGTTTTGATTGTTTCACCTTCTGTAACAACAACGTACTATGTAAATGTAATGTCAGGGTCTTGCAGTGTAATTGATAGCATTACAATCGTAGTAGACACAATTCTCAATGTAATTGTCAGCGGAGTTTTAGATGTATGTGTCGGTCAAAGTACTACTTTAGCAGCGATAGGCGCAACCTCTTATTTGTGGTCGGGTGGAGCATCAGGAACAACACCTTCGATAATAGTTATGCCTCTTACCACAACGCAATACTATTTAACAAGTACAAGTAGTTGTGGGACAGCTATTGATACAATTACAGTAAATGTGAATCCGTTGCCCTCTGTGGCAGCGAGTCCCAATCAAACAATCTGTTTGGGGCAAACCGCAACATTAACTGCAACAGGAATAGGTTCGTATCTGTGGACTGGAGGTATTTTAGATACAACTGCAAGCGTTATAGTTACACCTCTTGTAACAACAAATTATTTTATAACTACAAGTAATAGTTGTGGCAATGCTGTGGATAGTGTTTTGGTGTCGGTCATTGCTGCAGCTTCTGTCGCATTTGATTATACTTTTAACACCTGTACATCCGCGTATTCCTTTAATAATAATTCAGTGAACTCATTTAGTAATTTATGGTATTTTGGAGATTCAACACAAAGTAATTTAGCATCACCAGTTCATGTTTATGGAAATGGGACTTATCTTGTTTGGTTAATTATAAACGCTGGAACTGATTGTGCAGACTCCATTTCACAAAACATAACTGTTAATAACAATAATCAATTAACGCCATTTATTCCCAATGTTTTTACGCCAAATAATGATGGAATAAATGATGAATTTGTTATAAACGACATTAGTGATTGTGCTCAATACCATTTAACAATATATGATCGTTGGGGAATAAAAGTTTTTGAAACCAAACAGCTTTCCGTATTTTGGGATGGAAGAAAAGGAAAACAAAATGAGATTGTTGAAGGAATTTATTTTTATATATTAGAAATATCAAATACTTCTAGTTCCACCTCTTTTATTAATGGAAGTGTGTCCATTACAAGATAATTACAAATGAAAAACATTGCTCTTATAGGTTATTCCGGTCATGCATATGTTGCTTTTGAGATTTTTTTCTCTCAAGGACAAATTGTTGCTGCTTATACCGAAGCGCAAGAAAAAAAAGAAAATCCCTTTGCATTAAAATGGCTGGGAGCAGAGTCGGATGCAGCAGTTGTTGAAAAGCTAAAAGCATATGCTTATTTTGTTAGTATTGGCGACAACACCTTACGTAAAGCGGTGTCGTTGAAATTGATACCGCAACTTGGTAATCCTGAAAATGCTTTGCATAAAACGGCAATTATCAGCAGAAGTATGAATGCCGGAACAGGAAATATGTTTGCTCCCCGTACAGTTATTAATCCTTTAGTGAGTATCGGGAATGGCGTAATTTGTAATACAGGAAGTGTTATCGAGCATGAATGCGTGATTGCCGATTACGTACATATTGCCCCTGGAGCAATCCTTTGCGGAAATGTAACGGTAGGTGAAGAAAGTTTTATTGGAGCAGGCGCTGTTGTAAAACAAGGTGTTAAAATTGGAAAAAATGTTATTATTGGTGCCGGTGCAGTAATTATAAAAGATGTGGCTGATAATCAAAAAGTAATTGGAAATCCTCAACGTATATTATGATTGATTTTAGTAAATATATTTTTTCAGAAAAAGGTACAGCGCGTGAAGCGCTACAACTGATCAATGAATTGGCTATTCCCAATATAGCTGTTTTTGTTGTAAACAATCAGAATCAATTGGTAGGCTCATTAACTGATGGAGACATCAGACGTGGTTTGTTGAAAGGATTAACCATTGATGCTTCGGTAGCTGTTTTTATGAATACTGACAGCAAATGTTTTATTGTTGGAGAAAACAATTTTGAAAAAGTAAAAAACTACAAAGACGGAGGAATTCGTTTTATTCCTGAAATCAATAGTGATAAAAAAATACTTAGGGTTATTGATTTGGAAAAAATCCGTTCCATCATTCCTGCAGATGCAATTTTAATGGCAGGAGGAAAAGGCGAACGCTTAAAACCACTTACGGATGATATTCCTAAATCGATGCTCAAAGTTGGTGATAAACCTATCATTTATAGGAATATTGAGCGACTGCTTAAATTTGGTGTAAATAATTTTCATATTTCGGTTGGACACAAAGCCGACCAAATTGTAAACGGGTTGTCGGAATATGATTTAGAAGATGGCGTTTTAAATTTTATCAAAGAAGAAAAACCGCTTGGTACAATTGGGTCGGCAAAACTGGTAAAAGAATTTAAGAATGATACCGTTTTATTGATGAACTCCGATTTACTTACGAATATTGACTTTCATGATTTTTATAAAAAATTTGTTGACTCAAAAGCAGATATGCAAGTGGCAACGATTCCTTATCATATTGATGTTCCTTATGCTGTAATGGAGATTAATGATTCAGATGAAGTATTGTCGTTTCACGAAAAGCCCCGTTATACTTATTACTCAAATGCCGGTATTTATTTGTTTAAAAAAGAATTGATTGATTTAATTCCTGCTAATGAACCGTTTGATGCAACGCATTTTATGGAAGTAATTATCGGGGAAAAGAAAAAACTTACTTCTTATCCCATCTTAGGATACTGGCTGGACATCGGACGTGTTGAAGATTTTTACAAAGCACAGGAAGATGTGAAGCACATTCATTTCTAAGAAATACGGCTTGTCTCTTCTATGAAAATTTAGCTTTCAATTTTGTTTTTAACCATTTTGTGAGTTTGGTTTCGGCATAATAGCCAATTATCAAAGACAAAATATTGGAAACAATAAAACCGATAAAAAACAAGGAGGTTGAATTCGTCTCGTTTTTATAATTGTTAAGAATGAAATCATAAATCGTATAGTGAATCAGATATAAGGTATACGAATAATTTGCAATCATACGGATAATAGAAGCCGTGTTTTTATGGAACTGAATACCCGAGCAGATGTCCATTCCCATTGTGATGGCTATTGTCAACAGAAACGCAAAAATCGGATCGTAGGCTTCATTGGTGTAGGCAATTCTTACACCTGCAATAAGCAGAATAAGCAGAAGCAAACTGAGTTTCATGTATGGCGATAATTGAAGCTGTTTGTACTTTTCATAAGTAAGTACAATCAATACTCCGAACAACCAAAAAAGAGTTAACCCATGTCCTCGACCTGTAAATAAATTGTATGCAGGAACAATACTTAATAAAATGAAACAGGCAATCGAAAAAACAGAGCGCTTGTTTTTTCTAAGAATGTGAATCATCAAAACTCCAAACCACATGTAAATCCACCACTCAATCGCCAGTGTCCACAATGGTCTTGCGGAGCCGAAGGTCGTTAGTTTTAAATGCAAATATTTCAACAATGGAAAATCCTGAAGCATTAAAATGTTTCCTGCCAGTGTTTTTAAGTTAAATGCATCAAAGAATAAGTATGCATTCGGACTCAAGCGGATACTTATAAAATCAAGTATGAAAATAAAAATCAATGCAGGAATCAATGCAGCATAAATTCTTGAAAAGCGAGCAATAAAATAAGTTCGGAAGGAATAATTGATATCAGTTGAAAGCTTATAAAAAATAGAATTGCTGATAAGGTAACCTGATAAAACGAAAAATACAACAACTGCAATGTTCTGCATGTATGGAGCACTAGGAGGTTGTGCCCAGAGTGCAATATTGCAATAGCTTATGCCGTGACCAATAACAACCAATTGAACAGAGAGTGCTCTTACAATATCCAAAAATAGAGAACTGCCTTCTGTTAACTGTTTTGTTTTCATAAATGAACCGACAGATTTAAATTGCAGTCCAACCGCCATCAATAATTAAATTATGTCCTGTAACATACGAAGATGCATCGGATAAAAGGTAGACCACTGCCGGAGCAATGTCTTGAGGTGTTCCCATTCGTTTCAGAGGAACTTTTTTATTGTAATTTTCTAAAAAAGATGCCGGCTGATTATCGAAAATACCACCAGGAGAAATTGTATTTACTCGAATACCCGATTTGCCATAATAAGAAGCAAGATATTGTCCGAGATTGGTTAAGCCTCCTTTGATTGCGGAGTATGCTGCAGGCATTGTCATTTCAGTGCCTTCGTAAACCGTAAAATCGGGACCCACCACTCCGTAGATAGAGGAGATGTTAATTAAGCTGCCACTTTTTGCAGGTAACATTGCATCTATTGCCAATTTAGAAGCAATGAAATAGCCATTCATGTGCATGTCCACATTTTTTTTCCAGGAGTCAAAAGAAATAGTGTCAATTTTTGTTCCCCAATCATCCGTTCTTGGATAAGCTGTATTCACCCACCCATCAATCCTTCCGAATTTTTTTAATACAACAGCTATAAGATTTGAAATGGATGCTTCATCGGTAATGTTGCATTCTAATTCATGGGCTTCAATGTCAGACTTAAGATTAATGTCTGCATCAATTGCAATACCGCCATTTGCACGAATTTGTTTTACAAACTCTTTTCCGAGCATTCCTTTGCCACCGACAACAACAATAATCTTATCTTTTAAATCTATCATGAGAGTGCAATTTTTAAAGTATTAATGGATTCTTTTAATGAATTGTTGGGATGGGTATTGCTTGAAATAGCCTGACAAAAATAACGCATCTGGTCGCTATAGGTATCTAGAACAGTTTGTTTTGATTGTAATAGTGTACTGCCATCTTTCATATTGACAATGGTATTTGTCATCAAATTGGTTTGCCATGTTGCATCGTCAAACACAATTTCACAGGTTCGTTTGGCATCACGTCTAAAATAATTCAAAACAATTGATACAACAAATGTATCGTATACAAGTACGTAGTTGGCATAATCAATAGCATTTATGTCGATGCTAGATTTATTGCGCAGAGTCTTTTTTACTTCCAAAGGCTGACCGAATATCCATAGTACATAATCCAGTTCATGAATTAAGTCGAGATGAACACCGCCACCCATTTCTGTATTGGCACTATAATTTTTTTTATAGTCCACATTGCTTCTCCATTCTGGCAAATAAGAACCACAATACACATTTACTTCTTGTACTTTTTTTAATTCAACATTTTTTTTGAGATAAAGCAAGGATTCTAAAAAGCGTAAGTTGAAAGCGGTGTAGGTCATGATTTTGTTTTCGGCAATCATTGACAAACATGCATCGGTATTTTTCATGGAGTGAAAAGGTGGTTTTTCAATGAAGATAGGTTTTTTCAAAGATGCAGCTTGTTGGATGGCTTCAAAATGATAAGCAGTAGGATTAGAGACAATGGTGAAATCAATGCCCTTGCATTCGTTCACGCTTTTTATGTCTGTTACACCATCAACCGATTCAGAATGTTCACCCGACCTTAATGCATAACAATTGACATGTGCATCTAGTTGTTTCAGCGCATGTATGTGTTTTTTTGCAATCGAGCCTAAGCCAATAATGAGTACGTTCATATCTCAAAATTTAATTTTTTGTTTTTTAATAAAAATTCTAAAAAATCAAAATCCAGCGGCTCGTCTAAGTCGAAACAAGTGTGTGGTACATTGTAAATAATGCTTTTAGGAGTAATTGCTGTTGAATAGGTATCAAAAAAATGACGTTTAAAAATATAAAAAGAAGCATTCAAATCATACACTTGCGGGGACGATTGTCTGGTTTTGAAATTGCCTGTCTTAACAAGATTGTAAAATCCGTCTGCTTGTTCTTCCACCATGTTGAAATAAGGATTTCGGTGTGCTTTGCTAACAGAGAAAAGATTGACGGCTTCTTCATTGGCTTTTAATAGTTGAAAAGCTGTTTGAAGATCATCAATTGTTCTCAAGGGAGAAGTGATATCTAAATCGATGATAAAGTCGTAACGGATATTGTTCAACTTCTCATGATAATGCACTAAATCTTTTATTACCGGTAATTTCCCTGCACTATCGGTAGCCATTTCATCCGGACGAATATAATCAGTGGTTAAACCAAATTGTACAGCCGTTTTTTTTATGTCTGCCGAATCTGTTGAAAGAGCAATGTGTGTGGAATGTAGTTTTGAAAATTTGACTGCAGTGTCTATGGAATAAGCAATCAACGGTTTGCCATTGATTGATTTTATGTTTTTACCGGGTATTCCTTTTGACCCGCCTCTCGCGCATAAAGTGATTAAAATGTTGTTCATAACAGCTGCATTCGTTATAGTTTTATGCGTTTAAAAGCATCAATAAAAGATACGTCACTCGCATTGGATATTGTGCATTGATGGTATACTGCATAATTATTGATGAGCATGTATGCATAAAATGTTCGGCTCCATATATCAAAAAATTCATGGGCTTTTTGTGTCCCTTTTTCCTTGTGTCCTCCTTTGTAAAAAGGCACATATTTTATTTCATTGTCATTCTCGTAGAAATGAGTGACTTTGGTGTGCAGGATATTATCATCACTCATGTGTAAGTTTTCATGCCAGGTGTGATCGGCACCTACTAAAATGACGTCTTTGAATCCTAAATTAACTCCTAAAAACAATGCTGTTATACTCACATTTAAACTTTGAGGCATTGCCAGATTTTTTTTGTAAAACCAATGTGCAATGGACGGAAATCCTTTAAATACAGTATAATTAAATGGAGTTATCTGAATGTTAGGATTCTTCTTTTGTAAGCCAAGCAAAACAGGTTGTTTCAAAGCATGTTTTGGAACCATTAAATACAAGAGCCAGTCTGTTCTTTTTTCAAGCGCATTGAATGTAGCAGTTGTTGTTTCATTTTTAATTTCCCAAAAGAAAGGGTCTAACATCACATAATACATCGGTTTTAGTTCTGTAAATTCAGCGGTCATTGCAAATGTGTTCACACATATGAGTGGATGATTTTTAAAAAGAGCCGTATGTTGTTCCAATGATTTTTTTAAAGAAGGCCCATTTGCTAAAACAAAACATTTATTGTTGGATGTAACCGGAAGTCTTAAGCCAAAAGTTGATTGTAATAAAATTTTTAAAACAGACAAAGAGGTATTTATACTCTGGGAAACAAATGAGGCAAAACGTTTATATGTTTTTTCTACTGCCAAGGAATAGCGTTTAAGATATATATATCGCAAATGTAATCAAATTATCACCAATTGTAAGCATTGCAGGTTGTGGAATTTTGTTAATTTTGACAAATGTTTTCTACCAACTAGTGGTTGGAAATATCTGTTTATGAAAAGTAAATTACCAAGACCTATTGTCAATTTAGCCAAAAAAGTGGTTATCCCTTTTTTAAGAAATCGCTGGAAAAAAAATCCTATCGTTGCCGACTGGGTGAAGAAAGGATATATTGATGATGCAGAAATTGATTTTATTGTAATGGATTGGAACAGGTACAATGCACCAACTCCCGGTCCGCATAAAATAAAACAATTGACTATTGCTGAGTTTGGCAAAAAATACAATTGTAAAACATTGGTAGAAACCGGAACATTCAGAGGCGATATGATGGAAGCCCAAAAAAGAAATTTTGATATGTTGTATTCCGTTGAATTAAGTGTTGAATTCTGGGAAAATGCAAAGGAGCGTTTCAAAACCGATTCGAATATTCATTTAATTCAAGGTGATAGTGGAGTGGTATTGCCGAAACTGGTGCCAACGCTTACACAGCCAGCTGTATTTTGGTTAGACGGTCATTATTGTGGAGGAGTAACTGCATTAAGTGCAATAGAATGTCCTATTTATGCAGAAATAGATGCTGTTTTTAAAGACAACAAAGGCCATGTGATGCTGATAGATGATGCACGTTTATTTATTGGAAAGCGTGATTATCCTACAATTCCAGAGCTAACAAATTATATCAAAGGCATAAATCCGAACTATACTGTTACTGTGGCGGATGACATGATTAGAGTAGTAACTGCTTAAGCGAATTTTAATACCAGAACAAAAATGAACGGTACCGAGCGGATTACAAAAAAAATATTTCAAAATTTCGGAATCCTTATTCGTAAGTACAATGCTGCAACAAGTGAAGAGCTAAGAAGAATTAAGCTTTTGGAGCATAATAATATTGATTTGGTGTTTGATATAGGAGCAAACAAAGGACAATATGCAACAGGAATTATTGATGCGGGATATAAAAATAAAATTGTTTCTTTTGAACCTTTAACTTCTGCTTATTCACTTATAGAACCCTTGAGTAACTCATATAAGCAATGGGTAGTTGCTCCACGTTGCGCTATTGGTAGTAAGAAAGAGGAGATTGAGATTAATATTTCAGCAAATTCAGTAAGCAGTACGTTGTTGAATATGCTGGATTCACATTACGATGGAGCTCCTGATTCAAAGATAATTGGCAAAGAAAAAGTACAAGTGTTTCCGTTGGATGAAATAGGAGCGGAGTATTGCAGGTACTCAAAAAATATTTTTTTGAAAATTGATGTGCAAGGTTTTGAGCAGGAAGTATTAAAAGGAGCTCAGGAAACAATCAGCAAAGCAAAAGGAATCGAAATGGAAATTTCATTGGTTCCGTTGTACGAAAATCAAAATTGGTTATTGCCTCAAGTGTTAGAATATATGGAACAAAAAGGCTTTCAATTGAACAGCATTGTTCCTGCTTTTACTGATAATAAAACAGGTGTTGTACTACAATGTAACGGAATATTTTTTAGAAAAAACTAATTGCGAAGCTCTTCCTTTATACAATAATTGCTTTACTCATCGAGTTGTAAATATCTACCATTGTATCTTGTAAATTCCATTTGTATTCCCATTCAGGGTAGTCTTTTTGAAATTTAGATAAGTCGCTGATGTACCAGATATGATCACCGCTTCTGGCTTGTTCACTATATGTATGACTTAATTTTTTTCCGGTTATTGTTTCGCAAAGTTGAATGGCTTCAATCATCGAACAGTTTGCAAATCTCCCGCCACCCGCATTGTACGCTTCACCCATCTTCGGATTTTGATAAAAGTGCCAAAACATACTCACCAAATCGGAGCTGTGAATATTATCTCTTACTTGTTTTCCTTTGTATCCAAAAATGGTATAATGATTTCCGGTGATTGTACATTTCATCAGGTAGGATAAAAAACCATGAAGTTGTGCTCCGCTATGATTAGGTCCTGTGAGGCAGCCTCCACGAAACACACCCACTTTCATGTCAAAATATTTACCATACTCCTGAGCCATTACATCCGCAGCCACTTTAGAGGCACCAAACACTGAATGTTTTGTATGATCAATACTCATGTGTTCGTCAATACCATTTTTAAAATAAGGATGGTTTTCTGCAATTTCCCAACGTGTATCGGTTTCAATTAATGGTAAAAAGTTAGGATTGTCGCCATATACTTTATTGGTAGATGTAAAGATGAATACAGCTTTGCTACAATATTTACGTGTTAGTTCAAGCATGTGCAACGTGCCAGTAGCATTCACCCCGAAATCTGTAATCGGCTCTTTTGCTGCCCAGTCGTGGCTAGGTTGAGCTGCTGTATGAACAATCAATTTTACATCCGTCCCGTATTGGTTGAATATTTTTTCAAGTTCCTCTAAATTACGGATATCGATGTTGTGATGTTCGTAGTTGGAAACCGTTTCTTTTATACGATTTACATTCCAGTTGGTAGAAGCTTCGGGACCAAAGAAATAGCTTCTCATGTCGTTATCTATACCAATAATTTTGTCGAATTTTTTAGAAAAAAAGGATACTGATTCGCTTCCAATCAGTCCTCCCGAACCTGTTATGATTGCTATATTCATTTGAATGGGTTTTGGTTGCAAATATAATGATTATAGACGAATAAAATGGAATGGCTTATTTAGCCCAAGAAGCAATTGTAGCATAGCTTTCTTGAATTAAATGATTCAGTTTTGCTGCTATAGTTGTGGCATTGTTTTTTTTAATTTGTATCTCTTCCTTGCTTAATGAAGCGAGTGTTTTTCTAACTTGCTGACGGAGTTCTTCATTGTCTTCTACTAACCATCCCGCATCTTGCAACATAAACCAGTTATCACTTTCTTTATTGCCACAGAATAAAATGGTAGCTCCTGAGCAAACACTACTCACTGCTTTGGACGGAACAGCAACATGTGTCCACGAATTAACCAATGTTACCAAATGAACATCAATGTGATGCAATTCATTACGCGGCACGTTGGATAAAATGCTAACTCCTGCTTTGTTTTTTGCGTAGTCTTTTATCTCTTCAGCTTTTATCCCATACACAGCCAATACAAGATGATGGACTTCGGGATTGATAGCATCAATTACTTCTTTTATAAAATTCGCGGAGTGTGGGTTGCCGCAATTGCCGCAGTATCCAAGGTATATTTTATCATCGTATAGTTTCCAGGATGGTGTACTTGCAACTTTATTTTGTTCCAAAAATACTCCACAAGGCAAAATAACATGTTCTATGTTCGCATTAAATTTTTTATCCAATTCCTCCTTTTGTTTAGGTCCTAAGGCAATGATTTTTTTTGGAGCATTTTTATAAGTTTGTTTCAGGGCGTACTTGTATAAAAAATTTGTTTCAGATACTTCATTAGAAGCAGCAAAACCTTCCGGAAATAAATCCATACTCCACAGAATCCATTCTATTTTTTTTTTGCCAAAAATTCGAGACGCCCACATAGGTAGAAGAGGCGGACTGGTCATTACAATCACAGGGCCATGGTTTAGTCGTGCTGCTTTTTTAATCAGTTTGTAGCCATCCAAAATACCGCTTAAATACCTTAAGTATTTGTTAGTTCCTTCGTAAATAGTTTTTATGGGATAAACAGTGCCAACCGAATTTCTTTTCATTCCTCCTCCTTCATATTTGCGGTCAATATGAACAATGGCAACTTCTATTTGATGCTTTTCAATTAAATAACTTGTTAAATCCCAAGCATTCTCACCTGTAATATTAATATTGGGAGGGTAGTGGCGGTTAACAATCGTTAGTTTTCTGGGTTCCATAAAATAGATGATCTAAAAAGCAATGTACGATAAACAGGATTTAGAATAGTGGATATACCCAGTTTGGAGTGATAAACCATACAAAGTTAATTAAAAGTTTTAAAACTATTTGTTTCTGCCCTATCTTTGGGAAAGAAGACAAATTGAATTGTAGAAACCGTTGAACACAATTAAAAAACAAGGAATACAAAATGCACTCATTACTTATGTGGGTGTTGCTATTGGATTCATCAGTTTAATGTTTATTCAACCCAATTTGTTAAAACCGGAAGAGCTTGGTTTAACAAGAATCTTAATAGCGGCTGCAAGTTTGCTTTCTACCCTTTTGCCTCTTGGGATAAGCAGTATTACTACACGATTTTTTCCTTTTTTTAGAAACCAAGAAAAAAAACATTATGGCTATTTTGGTTTTATGATGTTGTTTCCGCTCTTGGGAACAATCATTTGTGCTCTGTTGGTTTACTCGTTTAAAAATGTGGTTGTTCATCAATACATTGATCAATCACCAATGTTTACCTATTATTTTGATTTGTTACTTCCATTAGCAACCATCATGGGTGTTAACATGGCGCTGAATGCCTATTCTGCATCTCTTTTTAAAACAACCATTATTACTTTTTTAGAAGGAATTTTATCACGATTGGTTTTCATTGTTTTAATTGTGGTGTATTATTATGAATGGATTACATTATCTCAATTCATCTATTTATTTGTATTCAGTTATTTGTTGCAGACGGTGTGGATGTGTTTCTATTTATTTTCTGTGGATCGCCCTTCACTTAAAATTGATAGAGCTTATTTTAAAGGAGTGGGGGTAAACAAGCTTATTTCATACGGGTTGTTTTTAACACTTACAAATGTGGCGTCATTGAGTTTAAAACATTTGGATGCAATCCTGATTGGTAAGTATTGGGATTTGTCATACGTGGGTGTGTTTGCGGTAGCTGCATACATTTCTCTTATTATAGAAATTCCATTGAATTCATTAGAGCGTATCTCACATTCAAAAGTTGCTCAAGGATTTGCTAATAACGATATTGAAAGCATAAAAAAAATATATTATCAATCAGTAAAATATCTTATGCTAGTAGGTGGAATATTATTGGTGGGGATTATTTGTAATGTTCAAGAGCTTTTAGGTTTGTTGCCAGAAGAGTATCATGTGGGTGTCAATGTTACAATTATTTCTTGCTGTGCTGCATTTCTAAATGTTTCTACCGGAATAAATACATCCATTATTTTTAATTCTAAAAAATATGTTTACGGAACAGTTTTGTTAATTGTATTGATGGTTTTAGCATTAATTCTAAATCTTTGGTTGATTCCAATATACGGAATGGTGGGAGCTGCAATGGCAACTGGAGCGTTGGCTGTGCTTTACAACATAGCAAAGTTTGTACTGATTTTGATTTTCTTTAAGATGCAACCATACGATTCATCTAGTCTGAAAATTCTTTCTGTTATTTTAATCTCTTTTGGAATAGCTTATTTACTGCCTCAAATGGATAATGCTATTGTTTCAATGATTGTTAAAACAACTGTAATTAGCACAACCTATTTAGGATTAGCCTATGTTATGAAAATCGCTCCTGAGTTTCATAAGTATTTACCTTTTCATAAATAAAAGGAGCTTCGTTTTTTTACCACTAATGCACTAAGGTCACTAAGATTTTTTCAGGAAATAATTTATGTTACTTTGTAGAAGTAAAAAAGGAACCTTTGTGGTTCCTTTTTTTTGTGGTAAATATTTTACAATTTCTTCAACAAGGCTTCGCAATCTTTTTTCGCTTTAATGTCATCCTCGTTTGCTGGTATAATTTCCAATGCTTTCTGTGCCCAAAGTTTTGCTTCCACATTTTTACCCATATCAGCATATGTTTGTGCTAATTCATATTGGTGGTTCATGTATTTTGGTTCAATTCCAATAGCTGTCATAAACGCTTTAATTGCATCATCATAAGAACCACCCGGAGGAACTCCACCGAAAAAAGAATTGATCATTGCTTTTTCAATTGCGCTGAAGCCCGCAATTGTTTTGTGCCAACGACCTAAAATATGATGTGCTCCAGCTAATTTTGGATTCAATGCAATGGCTCTGTCGGCTTGTGCTTTAATCAACTTCGCATTTGCAATTTTTTGTTTGGAACTAGCATTTTCGTTGATGCGGCCCAATGCCATTGCATAAGCGTAATGCGCATCTGCACTTGCCTCATTAATTTTAATCGATTTTTTTGCAAGGTATTCTGCATTTTTATAATACTTCATTTTTTCTGTTTCAGCAGCCACATAATAATAGCCGTATTTCGAATAGCAATAACTTGCCAACTGTAAATAATTAGCATTGTTTGAATCTGATTTCACCAATGCTTGAGAGATTGGAAATGCTTCCTTGTATTTATACTCTGCTTTTAATTTCAAAGCTTTTGTGTATTGCTCATCGTTGGATTGTGCCATTATAGCAGTGCTTGTTACGATTGCAAAAGTAATAGCGAATAATTTTTTCATATTTTTTTGTTTTTTTGTTTTTTTTGTTTTTAAAAAGCTCTGTTTATGCCTACCACAAATCGATATTGAACAAATCCTTTATCCGTTGCCGGGATTTTATTTAAGAAAAGTGGCATATCAAATCGAATAGTTAATGGATTAACCGTTTGCAATGCACCAAATTTTTTAATTGTTAATGTTGCTCCAACACCAGCATCTGCACGTAAGTCCGACATTTTTAAAATTGGATCGCCTGTTTTGCTATAATTGATGATTCCTGCGTCACCAAATAGGTATGTGGTAAGTTTAAATGTTTTGGTTAACCAATTTTGTTTTTTAATTTTTATGATTCCACTGAATTCTAATTCTGCATTTACTGCAGCGCCTGTATTTCCTTTGTAAGTATAAACAATACTTCCATCACTTTGTATTTGTGGAGCAAGGTAACCGGAGTAACCTCTTAAATTTAATCCGCCTCCGTGATGAAAAATATTGGTGGTTGCACCAACTTCTGCCCAAGTAGGATCAAAAAATCCTTGTGAACGAGTATACTTATTTTCCATCATCTCTTCAGGATTTGCACCAGCTAAAAATAAAGAGGATTCACTCGCCCAATTGCTGCCTGTTCCGTATTGTCCGTAAACTTTTGTATTCAACAACAAACGCCATAATTTTGTGCGGTTTGTCATTGTTATACTTGCTGTTTGAAAATCGTAATCACTCATTACTGCAGATGAACGTAAACCAAGATTAATGTTTCCTGTACCTGCCGAATAATTGTAAGAGTGATCTAAGCCTACATTAATGGTATTGTTTAACTGATTCGGTGTCCATTCTTTTGGCAATAATAAATAAGGAAGATCATTCAATCCTTTTCGATACATCGATTTGAAATAAAGATATATTTTGTTTTTTCCTTTGATGTCTTTGCGGTCAAACCCAACTGTATATCCATTTAATCCATCCAATGCTTTCGCAGAAAAATAGAAAGAAGAGCCTTTCATAAATTTATCAGTAGCTGTTCTGTAATTTAATCTGAAACTAACATTGTCATACAAATCTTTTGCATTGTTTTCGGTTGCTGTATCCAAGTAGTTATGAGCGATTCCTGTATTGAACCAAACTGTAGCATCAAAAATATGTTTGTATGCCATGTAGTTTCCATTCATGTTCAATCCTACTTTTAAACCATCGTAGCCGTTGTACCAAACATCCGGACGAGCAAATAATTCGTAACGGGTCCAATCGGATGGATTATAAATTTTAGAATCGAAGCGGTATTTTATTGGAAATTTTTGATTGTTGTTTAACATATTCACATCTGCCAAACGTGTACTTGGATCAATAATAACGTTTGCTATTCCGCCTGGAATAGTCACTTCAGCAGTATATGTTTTTTGCACATTGTCCCAACCAATCCATCGTGGCAGCACCTTTGATTTTGTTTGTTTCACAAACCAGGTATTAGGTATGTGATAATAATAAACACTATCATTGTTTCCAACGATTGCAAAATCAATTGGCATTTGCATGCCTTTGCGTTCAAAAGTTACCTTGTAAGCATCATCTCCTTCGCTTGGTTTGACAGATTTTACTGCATAATCAATTGTTTTTGAAGTTTCCATCCACTCATCAAAAAACCAATTTAAATCCACGTGTGTGAATTGAATCACCGAATTTCTAAAATCTTCAACTTGAGGATGAGCAAATTTCCATTGATTGAAATAATTACTGATGGCCGCAATGAATAATGAATCACCTAATGTGTATTGTAAGTTGTATAACATGGTTGCTGTTTTCATGTATACTTGTGAATAGCCGCCACCATGACGAATAGCACCATTATAGCCATCGCCATGTAAATTCATAAATGTTTCCACATCTTTGGCTGCGGAGTTCATATAGCCATTGTAGACTTCGCTGTTACGAACATAGTCGGGTTCCATAAAGCGGTTTACGTAATTTGATTTTGGTAAATAGGCGATGCGTTGTTTTCCGTCAATGCGTTCATAGGTCCAGTTGGTAATAAATTGTGTGAATCCTTCATCCAAAGACGGACGATAGGTTTCGTTGGAACCAACCATTCCGAAGAACCAGTTGTGACTAATTTCATGCACAAACAAATCGCGGTAGTTAGGGTCAAATCCTCCGCAAAGTGTTAGCATTGGATATTCCATTCCATCTTGCGCATCAGCCACCACCATTTTTTTGTAGCCATACATTCCAAAATCTTCGGAATTTATTTTGATAATTTTTGCAGTGTATTCAGCAGCATTCAACCACCCAACCGCATGTGGCTCTTGCACTAATGCAATACATTTAATGCCGTTCCATTCTGTTTCGCTGATACGATAAGTTGGATCGGCAGTCAATGCAAAATCATGCACATTCTCAGCATGAAACATCCAGGTTTTTGTAGTTCCGTTTGGCTCAATGATTACAGATGGTTTTTCGTTCCAAGGTTTTTTAGCAAAATTCTTGATGTCGAGTTTGGCGCGTAAATCATCAGGCAATACATCTTTTCTATTCAACAACATTCCTGTCGCATCTAAAATATAGTTGTTAGGAAATGAAAATGCCACATCAAAGGTCCCATAATCACCATAAAATTCATGGTCCATGTGTTGGTCGGTATCCCAACCTGCTTTGCGATCGTACACCGAAATGCGTGGATACCAATGCACCACATCGTAATGTTTGTAGCCAAATGCATTAAACATTTTCATTCGGTTACGAATAGAGCCATTATCGAAATACGTTTTGAAATCTAATTTGAAAGTGATGCTTTCGCCTGATTTTAGTGGAGTAGGGAGATATACTTTTAAAATAGTATTGTCTAATTCCATTTTTAAATCAACACCATTGGATGTGATTTTTGAAACAACTGTTCCTAAGCCTTGTTCCTGATACTTTCCAAATTTTACTTTAATGTTGTTGTTTTTATATAAATCTTCCAAGTAAGAACCCTTTGTTTGAGCATTGTTATATAAGTGGAAGTAAACAAATGCTAGTTCATCTGGAGAATTATTGTAATAGGTTAATTCTTCCGTTGCTTCAATGATATCTGTTTTATCATCCAGCGAAGCATTTATTTTATAATGCACATCTTGCTGCCAATATCCTTCGATAGGTTTTCGGTTTTTCCAATAATATTGGTTATTGCTACTTTGAAAATTGCTTTCAGGAAATTGTGCAAAAGATTGGCTTGCAAATGAGAGCAAAAGTGTAGTTAAGAGAGTTATTTTCTTCATAGATAAAATCGTGCGTAAATTCTATTGTAAATATAGACGATTTTTTGAAAATGGTGAGAGAAATGTTGTTCAATAGTTAATTGGTTCACTGGTTAATTAGTCGTGTTGCCCGTTCTTCGTGGTAAAAATTAGATTTCATGCAAATCCTTTACGGAGCCAAAGCCAATCACATCTTTCACGCTGTGTTCATCGTCTATTTCGGCACCACGAACGAGTTTATTTAAACCAAATTTTTCTTTTAATGAATACACCGTTTTTCGCAGTTTGTCTTTTTTGCTGTGGTCTTCAAACATTCCGTATTGTACCATACTTTCATTCACAAAGTTGCCAACATAAATACTTAAGGAGGTGGTATCTTCATTGATAACGGATTCCGATTTGTTGTCGATTGCAAATTGTTTCATTCGTTTTTTTAATACTTGCATAATATCTACACCATCCTGCATGGGAATACTCATATTGATATTGTCGCTATAATTGTAGCCATTTTCGTAGCGGGTATGAAAGCCAATCGTTTTGCAAAATACATTGGCTTGTACCATTCGTTTTTCAAGTGTTAAGCAAAGTGACAAAAAAATGGATTCGATGTATTCTGGTTCTTTACGTTGTGCTAAAGATAAATGTCGCATCGCCTGCATACTTTTGTATTCGGTACGATCATACATATCCACTTCTCCAAAATTTAAGCGTTTGTGCCAATAGTCGCCTGCTACACCGCGACAAATAATCCTCAATCTCTCAGGAGAGGTATGTCGCAATTCCACAGGATTATTGATATTAGCCCGTTGCAAGCGCTCCGCCATGTTTTTTGCAATGCCTGGTAAATCTTTTAAACGCAACTTACTTAAAACAGTATCAATGTTTTCGGGAGTAATGATGGTGAGTCCGTCTGGTTTTTGAATATCGCTGGCAAGCTTTGCTAAAAAGGCGTTGGGAGCAATTCCAATCGAACATTTTAACCAATCGCCTACTTCATTTTTGATGTCTTGCTTTATTTTTTTTGCTACTTCTACCATGTCTTTATGCACAAGTTGGTAGTTATTCAAATTAACAATCGCTTCATCAATACTTTTCGGAATCACATCTTCCGAATACTTTTTCAGCACTTTCATAATCTTCACATGAAAGTCGCGGTAACGAGCAGGGTTGGTTTCTAGAGGAACTAAATCCGGACAAATCACCATAGCTTCGTTGAGGCGCATGCCCGTTTTGATGCCTCTTTTTTTTGCTTCGATGGAAGGAGCAATGATGCAGCCAAATTTCCCCGTGTATACACAAACGCCAACAGGACGACCACGCAACCAATAATTGTTTTGCTGTTCACAGCTGGCAAAAAAGCTGTTCATATCAATAAAGAGTACACGGGAGCCGGTTTTTGTATGGAGGGAATTTTGGTTCAATGGTTTATTAGTTCAATCGTTCATTAGTAGTGTTAACCGTTCTTTGTGCCCGTCATTGCAATCGTTCTACTTTTGTCATTTCGAGTTGTCACCCTGAGCGGAGTCGAAGGGCGAGAAATCATTGTGAAGGAAACGAAGCAATCTCTTTTCAATGGGTTGTCCAGAAATTGCCTCGCTCCTCGCGATGATTATATTTTATTCATATGTAGCGAAGTCGAGAAAAAAATCGGGGTGGTTTCATTATTGAAATAACCATGGCGTTGTTTATTTTTTACCGAAAACAGCACCCCGATTCGAAAACATTAAAAATCATTAATCACAAACAAAATATTTTTTAAGTTTCATTTGCAAATGTGCAAATATATTTAGTATATTTGTGCTAAATATATTAGCAATGTCAAAAATAGCCAAAAACATTAGTGTTCTGAGAGCACTAAAAAAACTATCTCAAACTCAGTTATCGGAAGAATTGGATATTTCTCGCTCCCGATTAGGCTCTTATGAAGAAGGAAGAGCTGAACCTCCGTACGATCTTTTGATCAGAATTGCTGACCATTTTCACATCGCAATTGATGCCTTGGTCCGTGGTGATTTGGCAAAAACCGACCCCGAATCTTTAATGGAAGTTGGTAAAAATCGTATCCTGTTTCCTGTGATTGTGGATAGGCAAAATCATGACTTAGTAGAAGTAGTTCCTGCAAAAGCAGTAGCCGGATATTTAACCGGTTATGCCGATCCTGAATTCATCGAAGATCTTCCAATTATGAATCTTCCGTTTAAGATTGTTGGGAAACATCGTGCATTTTCCATCAAAGGTGATTCTATGCCGCCATTAAAAGACGGAACATTTGTAGTTGGTAAATATGTGGAGTCTTTAAAAGAAATTAAAGAAGGACAAACCTATATCATCCTTACCAAAGAAGATGGTGTTGTATATAAGCGTTTGTATCGCGAAGACAAAAAATTAAACGATGTGTTTCAATTTCATTCCGATAATCAAGCGTATTCGCCATACACAGTTAAATCCGAAAACATTATTGAGGTGTGGAGCTTTGTCTGTAGCTTAAACATTGGTGAATTCAAGCCACAGGATTTGAACTTGGATAGTATGATTCGGTTCTTACAGTCGTTTAGAGTGGAGATGGGGAAATAGTTTTTTAGGTTGATGCAATTTCAAAAGACATGATTAACATGAGCAATATAAAATTATTTGAAGAAAAGAAAGTTCGTAGTCAATGGAATGAGGTTGAGCAACAATGGTATTTTTCCGTTGTGGATGTTGTCGAAATTTTAACAGATAGTCCCGACTCTAAAGATTATTGGTATAGAATGAAAAAAAGAGAAAAACTATCGGGAATTGAGTTATCGACAATCTGTCGACAACTCAAAATGGAGTCATCTGATGGTAAAAAGTATTCTACAGATTGCTCAAATACAGAAGGTTTATTACGCATTATTCAATCGATACCTTCACCAAAAGCTGAACCTTTTAAGCAATGGTTAGCAAAAGTGGGATATGAGAGAATGCAAGAAATTTCTGATCATGAGCAAAGTATAGATAGAGCAAGAGAGAATTGGCAAGCACTTGGAAGAAGTGAGAAGTGGATACAACAAAGAATGACCGGACAAGAAACCCGAAATAAGTTAACGGATTATTGGAAACAAAATGAATTAGAAAAGGCTAATGAATTTGCGTTTTTGACTAATATCATTCATAAAGAATGGACAGGCTTGACAGTAAAAAATCACAAGAACATAAAAGGTTGAAATCACAAAACCTTAGAGACCATATGACGGAAGCAGAGCTTATTTTCACAGCATTGGCTGAACTCTCTACTCGTCAAATAGCAGAAACTGAAAAGGCAAAAGGATTAATTGAAAATGCAAAGGCTGGTAAAAAAGGTGGTTCAATTGCAAAAAATGCCCGAAAAGCATTAGAGTCTAAAACAGGAAAAAGTGTTGTGACTGGCGAAAACTTCTTGCCTCAGAACAAACAAAGCAAAAAATTAAAGTAAACGGTTTGATAGTATGATAAGATTCTTACAGTCGTTTAGAGTTGAAATGGGCAAGTAACCCGATTTTTCAACACAGAGTTCTCAGAGAAAAAAGGAGAGTTTCACAGAGTATTTTTGTGCAGCTCTCTTTTTTTATTTCTCTTTTGTGTAACTCTTTTTCACTCCGTGCACTCTGTGTTGAAAAACCCTATATTTGATAAATGTTCGCCATCATAGATATAGAAACTTGCGGAGGTAAATTCAATTACCCGAACGGGCGCATTACCGAAATTTGTATTTTAATTCATGACGGTCTTACTGTTGTAGAAAAATTTTCCACCCTCATCAATCCTGAATGTTATATCTCTCCTTTGTATACCGACATTACCGGAATTACCAATCAAATGGTGGCGGGCGCTCCGAAATTTAGTCAAGTAGCAAAAAAAATTCATGAACTTACTGATGGACGAACTTTTGTTGCTCACAATGTAAGTTTCGATTATAATTTTATCCGCGATGAATTCGCTTCTCTTGGTTTTCATTTTCACCGAAATAAATTGTGTACTGTTCAACTAAGCAGAAAATTAATTCCAGGACATAAATCGTATGGCTTAGGGAAAATATGTGAAGCATTGAATATTCCTAACAATGCACGACACAGAGCCGAAGGTGATGCTGTGGCGACTGCGAAATTGTTTGATATGTTGTTGGAAGCGAAAATGCGTCAAAAAGGACAAATAGCTTTTAATCGTTAAAAATAAAATCATGGCAATGAAAAAAAATTACATCTTATTCTTCTTCCTTTTAATTTCTTATTTTTCTTATTCTGCAAACTGGCTGGTTGGTCCAACTCGTACTTATACTTTGCCAAGCCAAGTTTCAGGATTAGTGAATAATGGAGATACCGTTTCTATTGATGCTGGAATTTATAATTCGGATGTTGCACACTGGACAGCCAATAATTTATTACTTCGTGGTGTTGGTGGATTGGCACATTTAAAAGCGAACGGGCTTAGCTGGGGCGGAAAGGCCATTTGGGTAATTGGTGGAAGCAATACCAAAGTAGAATGGATAGAATTTTCTTTGTGTGCTTGTCCTTCCGAAAATGGTGCCGGTATCCGAC
>Ga0163151_10003764_pt1 | contig 21371 bp, 19 predicted proteins | sample OliLakLV19MP5IB2_FD_145596 | JGI IMG/M metagenome (GOLD analysis project Ga0163151, IMG submission 145596) | Freshwater microbial mat bacterial communities from Lake Vanda, McMurdo Dry Valleys, Antarctica - Oligotrophic Lake LV.19.MP5.IB-2 | ecosystem: Environmental > Aquatic > Freshwater >... | reverse complement strand
TCTCATCTTTGCGCGGCCAAGCGGCGGACCACTATCCACGAGAGCACACTCGCAAAGTCGCGAAGGTGACGAGCATGCCACCGCCGGCGAACCAATGCGGCTTGCTTCTGTCGTCCACGCAAGGGCCGTACCGAACACGATTGCCATGAATGGCCTGCGTCGCGGTGAAGCCAGCCGCATTCACTTGGCCGTGGGCATGACCGGCTCGATCGGGCGGATCCACATGTTGCGGAACTGCACCGGGTTGCCGTGATCCTGAAGGGAGATGGGCAGCGCATCGGCATGGGGCTCGTACCCCGCCGGCACATGCCACTGCGTGCTGCCTTTGATCACCGTATCTGCGTGGATCGCCACACCGTTGTGGAGCACGCTTACGCGGCCTGGCTTTTCGACGAGGCCGTCCGCCGTGAATCGTGGCCGCGTGAAGAGGATGTCGTAGGTCTGCCACTCGCCAGGAGCACGGCAGGCATTCACGGCTGGCGGCTGCTGCTTGTAGAGGGCACCGCATTGGCCGTCGGGGTAGGTGAGCGGGCCATCGGTGCCGTCCTCATAGGAATCGAGGACCTGAATCTCGTAGCGGCCCATGAGGAAGACGCCTGAGTTGTTGCGGCCCTGGCCCTCGCCAACAGGCGGCGAGGGCATCCGGAATTCGAGGTGGATCTGGCAATCCCCAAACGCCTGCTTTGTCACGATCGATCCCTTGCCAACTGTGACGGCACCGTCGGCCACCTTCCACTTCTCGCCATTGTTCCAGGCCGACATATCGCGGCCATCGAAAAGCACGATTGCGTCGGCCGGGATCGGAGCTGGTTCAGCCGGAGCCGGCCCCGGATCGACCACCTTCGGCCGCGGCCACTCGATGGCCATACGCCATTCGCTGGTCGGCTCGTGTTGGCGTCCGCGAAGCTGGAGCCGGCGGTCCCGGAGAGAGTCCGTGATGAGCTGGGCCTTGGCTTCCGCCTCGGCCACCGAGAGGCCTGGCTTGATGCCTGGCCGGCGGTGACCGGCGGCCGAGAGGTAGGCATCGCGGAGAATCCCCATCCGCTTCGTCACATCGGGAAGAAAGGGTGCGAGTCGCTCGGGGAGATCGGCTGCCGACGCAGACAACTCGTCGCCGAGGCCAGCAATGACCGCCCGGGCGATCGCGAGGTGTCCTTCGTCACCTGGATGCACAGCGTCCTTGGCGAACGCAAATGAAGGATCGCTTTGACGGCGCTCCGCGAGGGCTCGCTTCATGGAGGCGTGGACATCGATCACGAGCCAGCCGTCGGCACGCTTCGACACGAGCCAGTCGGAATAGGCCGTGAGTACAGCGTCATAGTCGGTGTTGCCGGCCGGACCTTTGGTCCCGGAGGGCCCGCCGTAGACCGGAGGGGTGAGGTGGATGATCGTCGCACCCGCCTTCTCGGCCGCCGCATGGAGTCGCTCGGTGCCGGCCTTGAACGCGGCGAACCGCTCGTCGTCGAGCGGCTGATAGATCCCGCAGTTCATGCCGTAGCACGCCACCAAGACGTCGGGGCGAACGAGCCTGAGCACTCGGTCGAGTCGCTCGTGAAGATCCGGCCGCGGAAACTTTCCGCCCGCATGCCCCTCCTCAGAAAGCCCCGAGACAGTCTCGCTGGGAAGCCCGCAATTGATCACGTCGGCGTCGAGCCCTTCGTACTCCATCCAGGCGGCTACATCCGCAACCCATCCCCCTGAGTGCGTGATAGAGTCGCCGAGAATGAGCACGCGCTTCGCAGAGACGAGGGCCTCGCGAGGACTCGTCGGCTCGGCAGCGGGTACGGCCACGGCCCACGCGAGCATGACGAGGAAACACCAGAACGCGGAAAGCCGCACACCGAAGAAAAGGAGGCCAGGCATTACTTATGGGGCGGTGTTGCCCCCTCCCGGATGGCAAAGAGGTAGCTCTTGTTGGCGATGTAGAGCGTGTTGCCCACGGCAACGGGCGTCGAATAGACGCTGTTGCCCATGTTGATCTCGCCAAGGATCTTCATGTCGCGAGACACTTCAAAAATCGTGATGTCGCCGTCCTCGTCGCCGATGTAGATCTTGCCATCGGCGATGAGCGGGGAGCCCCACGAGGCCGCAAGCATATCGTGGGTCCAGAGGGGCTTGCCCGTCTTGACGTCGAGGCAATGGAAAAGGCCGCTGAAATCGGCCACGAGCAAGAGCCCGTCCTGAATGGCGACCGTGCCGCAGGTGCGGTGCATCGTCTCCTCAAAGGAGAGCTTGCCGTTGCCATCAGCATCGAAGCCGGGGTAGTGCCAGACCGCCGCTGAATTTGGATTCGGGCGAGCCACCTCGCCGTCCTCCTCGATGACAGCCTGGTTGCGGCGGTGCGGAAGCGGCGTCGTCGGGTCGGCGAGACTCACAGCGATCTCGCTCGACACATCACCGTGCTTGGTCGGATCGATGCACCAGAGGTGTCCCACGCCCTCGCCGTGCTCGGGGTCTTCGCCCACCGCAATATAGACGAGGCCGTCATGGATCACCGGTGTACCAATGATGTGGTTGCGATTGGCCCGGCCACCGAGCGAATATTTCGACACCTTGGGGTTACAGTCGAACTTCCAGAGAAGTTTTGCTTTTCCGTTGTCACCGCGGGCGTCAAACGCATAGACCCAGCCGTCGCCTCCGCCGAAGATCGCCTGGGGGACGCCGCCGATCTCGGCAAAGGCCGGGCTCGACCATTGGCCGTGGAGGATGTTGGCGCCTGGGGAGGCGTCGGCCCAGAGGAGCTTGCCATCCCGTTTGTCGATGCACAGAAAGCTCGGCGCCGCGGCACTGGGGAGATTGATGTGCCCCTCGTCCACGCCGTTGCCGGTGATCACGAAAAGCCAGTCGCCGTGGCTGGTCACGCTGCACGAGCACATGTTGTGCTGGGAGACGCCGAGCGTCTTCATCATGTCGAGCACCCAGACGACATCCGCCTCGTCGTCGGCGACAACCTTCTCATCGGTGAAGGGGCCGTCGTTCTCCCCATCGCGGAAGCCCTCGGTGTCGAGGCACTTCACCTCGCCGCGGCTCGTCACGTACCAGAGCCTGTCGCCTTGGGCGAGCGGTGCGCAGCAAATGCCTTGGAGCGGCCAATCATGAACACGCCCCGTGGGCAGCTTCTCGCTCGAGTCCTGCCAGAGGAATGAACCATCCTTCACGTTGAAGGCCAAGAGGCAGCCGAGATCCACAGCGGCTGGATACCGCTTGAGCCAGCCCCTGCCGTTGTTGCTGCCGACATACACCTTGCCGTCGGCCACGACCGGATTGCCATACGACTGGCTGCCGAGGGCTGCGGCCCATGCCACGTTCTTGCTCGTCTCGGGTTCCCAGGCACCGGTATTCGCATCAAACGTTCCCGGCTCCCATTCAACAGGGAGATTTTTTGCGTCTGGCGTGTTATTCCGCTGCGCTGAGCCACCCCACTGGTTCCAATCGGCCGTGTCGGCGAGCAGGAGCGGCGAAGTCACGGCAGCGAGCATGCAGCTCATGAGCAGTCGGAAGATCATTTCACGGCCTCCACAGAGACATTGTCGATAAAGATTTCGGAATCCTTGGAATTGCCGAAGAAGCCAGGGCTGCCCTGGAGGTTGCCCTTCTCGTGAACGGCTTCGACCGTCCACGCCTTCGGTTCGGGCTCGCCTCGTGGCCACACCTTCCCCCGCAACACGGCATCGCCGTCACGGGTACGGGCCTCGAATTTCATCGTGTACCAGCGACCTGCTTCCCACGAAAACGGAATTGTCTTCGAGAAGTGGGTCGCCACCTGGGGCGGCCACGACCGAAGCTGAAGCTGCTGGGCGGCGCCCATCATGTCGAACGTGTAGCGCTGAGCGATGAGCCCCATGTCAGGCATCCGGGCCTTCTCGAGCGCGGCCGGCGAACCAAATGCCTTGGCGAAGGCGTCGGCGTCGCTGTTGGTTGCAGGCGTCGCGGGGTCGCCCGGTGCGCCCACGCCGCTTTCAGCCGCGCGCACATCGGCCTGGATGGCGTAGTCATGGAGACCGATGGGGCCCATCCAGCCCTGGCTGCGCGTTCCCTTGGGGATCGTAGTCACCTTCACGAGACACTTCGATCCTTCCACCTCACGGACCACGTGGCGATGCCGCATGCCGATCCAGGGAAGCGGTGGTTCGCCCCGCGGCGGGCCACCCTTTGCGTTGGCCGCCAGTGGAATGTCTTCAAAATCGAAGCGCCACGGGAGTGACGGCATGGACCGAATCCGCGCCTTGCCTTCGAGGCTGCCGACTTTCGCCGTGACGACGGCTCCCGCATGCATTCCCGCAGGCGCCGTGTACCGGCCGTCGGGAGACACGCTGCCGACTGTTGACGAAAAGGCCGCCGGCGACTCCTTCAGGAAGCGGCCTTGGGCGTCGTAGAGTCGAACCTTCAATGGCAAAGTCTCGCCGGCGACGAGCTGTGCCTCGGCTGGCACCACTTGCACCCAGGCTGGCTCACCTGGGGTTCCCGCGGTGGCTGCAGAGACCGTCTGGGCCCGCGTCTTCTGTGGGCCGGACTCGTTGTGCACCGCCGCATTCTCTCCTATGCAATAAATCCGCGCGCCGGTCACGAGGTACAGGAGGCCGGCAGACGCGATCGGCGACGCCGTGACCTCGTCCTCTTCATCGAGCCGCATGCGATGAACGAAACGAAACCCATCGGCCGTCGGCTCGATCACATGAAACCCACTCGTCGAGCAGACATAGAGTTTTCCGTTCGCCACCAGCGGGCTGCCACGGATGATCGTGCCGAGGAGCTTTTGAGGACGGCCAATCGGCTCGCCAGTGTTCTTGTCAAAAACAAAAAGCTTGGCACCGTCTTCGGCAAAATAGACGCGGTCGCCGAGCACGACTGGCATCGATCGGCCATCCATCAGGCCCTTCCGCTGCCAGACGGCGTTTGTGGCCGTGATGTCGCCGCCGCCCGCTGCCTTGAACGCCGTGGCCGATCCCATCGACGTGTTGTCAAGGTTTTCTTCTGACTGCGAGATGTAGACCGTGTCACCGTCCACGAGTGGTGGGGTATTGATACCGCGGCGGGACATCCTGAAATTCCAGGTGGGCCGACCGGTCCGAGGTTGAAAATTCCAGACGCTCCCGTCGCTTGAGCCAAAGACGAGCGCGGCCTGGCCATCGAGAACGGCGAGGGAGGGAGAGCTGTACGTCGTGTCTTCGGGCAGTTCCTTCGTGCCGTTCATCCAGCGGACTGCACCCGTCGCCTTGTCCATCCCCAGGAATCGATGGGCCGGCCGCGCGGTGTCGCCCCAGCCGGTCACCACGGCGCTTGCGATCACGAGGTCTTCGAACACCACCGGGATGTTGGTGCGACCACCATAGGTCGAGAGAAAACCGAACTCTTCATGAAGACTCCGCTGCCATTTTGTTTTGCCAGTGGCGGCATCGATGGCTGTGAAGACACCGCAGACACCATGGGCGAAGACGGTGTTCGTCGCGGGGTCGGCCACCACCGCCGACCAGCCGACCCGTTCAGCAGGGACGTCCGAGAGATAGACGTTGAAGATGTTTTCCCAAAGCTTCTTGCCGGTGCGGGCGTCGAGGCAGATGACCTTTTCAGCCTCGGCGGGAGTGTCTGGCGCGTGACGGACGAGCGTGTAGAGCCGACCGCCCATGATCACCGGCGTGGAGATTCCGCCCTCATCATGCTGCCAGAGAATGTTTTCTCCGCTCTCGGGATCGAACGACGTGACGAGTGGCGGCCCTTCGTAGTGCCGGTCTTCATTCGGCCCCCGCCAATCGGGCCAATCGCGGGCGACCGCTGGTGCGGTGACCAACAGAAGGCAGATACACGCTGGGCAGATCCATGCGCGTTTGCCCAGCAGGCCTTCAGCTTTCCACATTTGGTGTTCGCGGCTGCTCACTCCCATATCCCTTCCTTCTTAAGGTCGGCTGGCAGTTTTGGATCGACGATGCCACGGGCGGCGCGGCCTTCGTCGAGGCGATTGGCCACGTCGTCCTTCATGGACTGCTCATCGGCTTCCCACCAACGCCGCCGCTCTGCGGCATCCGCAGGCACGACAAACGGTCGGATCATTCGCATGCCGACGCCAAGGGCCGGCTCCTCGGTATACCACCATGGACTCTTCGGGAGGTTGGGATCCTCCTCCTTCCAGTCGGGGTTCTTCCGATCCCCCCCGGCGTCTCGCGAGCCCTTGCGGGCGGCGCTTCGGCACTCAGCCGCCTCGTCGAAATAGGCGCCGCCACGCAGCACACGGGGATAGAGTTGTACGGGCCACTGGATCGCTGCCACGACGGCTACGGGCTGCGGGAGCGCAGCGACTTTGGCATAGCCGCCAGCGATAAGCTCGTCCACGACCCACTCCGCGACGTTGCCGTGCATGTCGTAAAGACCAAAAACATTGGGCTTCTTTTCGCCGACGGGGTGCGTGGTGTCATCGGAGTTGTCGGCAAGCCAGGCGACGGCATCGAGCGAGTCTTCGTCGCCGCAGGAGAAGGGGGTGTCGGTGCCGGCGCGACAGGCATGCTCCCACTCGCTCTCGGCAGGGATTCGATAAAACCGACCCGTCAGGCCGCTGAGCCATTTTGTGTACTGCCGCGCGGCGAACTGGGTCATCGTGACGGCCGGCAGTTCTGGCTCTTCGCCGTTCATGTAGGTCGTCGACGGATCGTAGAGCGGGGTTGGAGCGGTAACGGCGTCGGCTTCGTTTGATTCGTCGATGGGGCGGATGTGGGCTCCCCGCATGGACTCAAACACGTTGTGGGCATTGATGTACTGCTGGTACTCACCCCAGGTGACTTCATGCTCGCCCATCCAAAAAGGTTCGACCGTCACCTGAAACGTTGGCCCTTCGTCGGCTGAGCGGCCCGCCTCGCTCGCGGGGCTCCCCATTCGCAGCGTGCCACCGGGCACGGGGACCATCCGAAAGGCGATGTCGCTCCCGGGAATCTTCTCCTCGTAGGGCACCATCCAGCCGCCGGGCACCTGCACGAACGGCCCATCGCCCTGCGGCTTGGCATCGCCAGCCACAAACCCAGGGCCGTTGTCGGCCGCTGGCCCGCTGGCCGCGGAGGCCACGACGGCAAGGATCACGAGGAGTGCGTGGACCATCCGAATGGATCGCATGGTGTCGTCCGGAGGGGTGAGGTGGGAATGGCCGGGCGGTGGTCACCCGGGCCTGGGGCCGCCGTGGCGCTGCGGCGGAAAGCCGTAAAGTGTACCGTGGAGACTCGACCCCGCCCACGAGTCGGTCAGCGGTAACCACCCCATGTCTGCCAAGAAAAAGCCACCGCAGCCCACCGCCTCCGCCTCCGCGAAGAAGACGAAACCCGCCTCGGCCGACAAGCCAGCCGAACGGCTCGTGGCCGAGAACCGCAAGGCCCGACACGAGTACGAAATTCTTGACACGCTCGAGTGCGGGATCGCGCTGGTGGGCAGCGAGGTGAAGAGCCTGCGGAGCGGCCGCATGAGCCTTGACGAGGCCTATGGGCGTGTTGACGGAGTGGAAGTCTGGCTCCTGGGCTGCGACATCCCTGAATATGAGAAGGCGAACCAGCTCAACCACAAGCCGAAACGCCCTCGCAAGCTTCTGCTACACCGCCGGGAGATTCGCACGTTTGCGGCGCAAGCCTTTGAGAAGGGGCTCACGCTCGTACCGCTCAAGATGTACTTCAAGGACGGCCGCGTGAAAGTGCTCATGGGCATTGGCCGAGGTCGCCAAGCCCACGACAAGCGACAGAAGCTCAAGGCCGCAACCGCTCGCCGTGAAATCGAAATTGCCCTCCGCGGGCGATCCCGCGGAGGGCAATAAAACGAAGGTCAGAGGGTGCCGCCTCGAGGGCGACACACCGCGGCTCACGCGCTTGTCACGAGCTCGCCGATGGGCATGTCGGTCGAGTCTTCGGGGTGCCACAGGGGCATGCCCCGCTGGATCCGCTCCGCCAGGATGTCGATCTTCTGCCGCGAGCCAGCAGGGGCCGCCGTCGGGATGAACTGCTCGGTCTTCACCGGCTCAAAGTTCTCGTCGTGACCATACAGCTCGATGATTTCAAACACATTGCGAATCCGGGTCATCGCCACGAAGCAACTCCTTTTCATGAAACGTCGTCACCGACAGCCAGCGGACCGGCAGAACGTCCTGCCGGGCTTAGCTGCTCGTTTCCCGTGAACACTCGGGCGCGGGCCAGCGCTCGGACGCATCCCTCGGGATGCCGACCGGCGGACCATCGCGACCGCCCGCTGACAACGTGGCCCTGGGGGCCTCGCGGGCATTCGGCGTTCGTGGTGAACGAAGACATTATGGACCCGTGCTCGCACGAGTCAAACAATTTTGAGCAGCCCTGCCTTCAGCGGAAAAACCGGCATTTTCGCAAGGGAACTGCCGGGCATCGGCGACGGCAAGTACGCTTGAGGGACGGCGAGGATGCTGGCGCGGCTGGAGCCGCCCCCTCGACGGGCAGCCCCTGGGTGCCTCTGGCGGAAGGCCATGGGCACCTCAATCGATGGCCCAACTCACTACTGGAACGCTCACCAGCTACCCCGCCCGGGTTTCGTTCGCAGCCTATGTGCTCACGATTCTCATAGGGGGGTTTCTGCTGACGCTTCCCGTGGCTCGGCAGCCGGATCGGCCGCCCGTGAGCCTCGTGGACGGCCTCTTCACCGCCACCAGCGCCTGCTGCGTGACCGGGCTCGCGGTGCGATCAACGCCGCATGACTTCTCGTTCTTCGGCCAGGGCGTGATCCTCGTTCTGATCCAGGTGGGTGGCTTGGGGATCATGACGATTGCGACCCTTGCGGCGTTTCAGATCGGTGGTCAGGCCTCGCTCCGTCAACAGGCCGTCGTGGCTGAAACCCTTGGCATCAAGGCTGGAAAAAACCTTCGCAGCGTAGCCATCGCCGTCTTCCTCGTGGTGGCCTGTGCCGAGCTCATCGGCTTCGTGCTCCTCGTATGGGCCACCTGGGGCCGTGGTTCCCCTGGCGAGGTGCTGTGGTGGTCGGCCTTCCACTCGGTCTCCGCGTTTTGTAACGCAGGGTTCTCACTCGCCGACGACAGCCTCGTCGGCTTCGTGGCGAACGTGCCAGTGAATGCTGTCATCGCCTCCCTCATCGTCGTGGGCGGCATCGGGTTTCCGGTCATCCTTGATATCGCGTCCCGTGGGCGACAAGGCCACAACGTCTGGCAACGACTCTCGGTCCATTCGAAGCTGATGCTGGTCGGAACGGCGCTCCTCGTGGCCGTCGGGGCGATTTCATTCTGGGTCTTCGAACGGGATGGCGTGCTCGCTGACGAGCCACTGGCCACTCGGATTCTGGCGGGAATCTTTCACTCCGTCACCTGCCGCACCGCCGGCTTCAACACGGTTGACTACGCCCTTCTGGCAAATCCGACGCTGTTCATCGCGATCATCCTCATGGCGATCGGAGCAGGGCCTGCATCGACGGGAGGCGGTTTTAAAGTCAGCACCTTCATGACGCTCCTGGTGAGCTCATGGGCGAGCTTTCGAGGCCTGCCGCGAGCCAACTTCTGCCGACGGACGATTTCGCCTTCGGCGATCCGCCGTGCCACGGCGACAACACTCCTCTTCGGGGCGGTCGCAATGGTGGCGCTCGTGGCCCTTCTCTCGGTCGAGTCCGGCGGGGATGCGGCCGAGCGGCCCCGGTGGTTTCTCGAAGCGCTCTTCGAGTGCACCTCGGCGCTCGGCACGGTGGGCCTCTCAACAGGCATCACGCCAGTCCTGACCGATGCCGGCAAGATCGTGCTCATGGGACTCATGTTTCTCGGCCGGCTCGGCCCGCTCACGGCCGCGGTGGCACTCAGCCGCCAGCGGACCCCCTACCAACCCGAATACCTCGAGGAGGAGCCGCTCGTCGGCTAGCGTCCATGAAAACTACCAGGCGGTTCGTCATGCTCGGCATGGGCTCGTTCGGCACGGCTCTGGCCCGCAAGCTCGCAGCCAACGGCTGTCACGTGATCGGTGTCGATTCCCGTCGGGAACGGCTGGAGGCGGTCAAGAACGAAATTCACGACTGCGTCATCGGTGACGCCACAGAGCGGGAGGTGCTCGAGAACCTCCCGCTAAAGGATGTCTCGGCGGTCTTTATCTCCCTCGGCGAGACGATCTCCCGATCGCTTCTGGCCACGCTCCATGTCAAGGAGCTCGGGGCCCGGCAGGTGATCGTGAAGGGCGTCACGAAGGAACACGGAAAAATCCTCGAGCACCTGGGCGCTGACCGCGTAGTGTTTCCCGAAGAGGAGGTCGCCCGTCAACTCGCCGACAAGATGACCTGGCCGAACGTTCTCGACTTTCTTCCGATCGACCCCGAATACAGCGTGGCGGAAGTGGCCATGCCCGGTTCGCTCTCCGGCAAGACACTTGCCGAGGCCAACCTTCGCAACTCGATCGGCATCCACGTGATGGGGATCAAGGACGTACTCTCGGGAAAGCTCGACATGTTTCCCGACGGAAAGCGGAAGCTCATGGACAACCATGTGCTTCTGGTGGTGGGTCGGGCCGAGGAGCTGCAATCGCTTCGCGATCTGCCGTAGGCAACCACCGGGGCACCGTAGGCGGGGAAAATGGGGACGGAAGCAAAATGGGGACGGGAGCCATTTCTGCGAAGCAAAATGGGGACGGGAGCCATTTCTGCGAAGCACCCTCCGGAAGGAAAATGGGGACGGGAGCCATTTCTGCGAAGCACCCTCCGGAAGGAAAATGGGGACGGGAGCCATTTCTGCGAAGCACCCTCCGGGCCGTACCGGGAAATGGCTCCCGTCCCTATTTTCCTACTGACCAGGAGGGCCAGGGGGCAGGGCGATCTCGATATCCCCCGGCGGTGGCCCCGCAGGGGTGGTCGGCGTGGCGGAGGGATCGAATGCCGGGGTATCGACGCCGGTGCGGGTCTCGAGATCAGAGGTGAGCGAGAGTTTGTCGCCCCCGCCAGCCGGGCGGAATTCGAGTCGGGTCACGCCCCACTCGCCGCGGGTCTTCTTGCCTTCGACCACGACGACGCCGGTGCCCTTGGAGCCCTTGGCATTGAACTCGAGCGTGGCAATCCCGTCTGTCTCATTGGCCGTACCGCGGATCGATTTTTCACAGGTCACCGGTGGCCCCAGGACCTCGGCAACGCGGGCGTTGCCCGTCACTTCTTGCGTAGCCTCGATAACGATCGGGTGCTTGGCGAGCTGACCGCAGCCGGCGAGGAACAGCGCGAGGCCAACGACGAGCGAGGACGCAAACGAGTATCGATGCATAGGAGCCTCCGTGCGTACAAAAGGGATGGCGAAGGAATGAACGCAGCCGTTCGTTCCGTTGCCTCAGTGACCGTCGCCGCTCAGCCCTTGGCGTCGTGAGTGCGGCACCAGGCGATCTTTTCAGCCGTGGTCGTAGGGAGCGGGCCCGTGGCCGCGGCCTTCACTGGCGCGGCGACCGGCTCGGGGGGCAGCGATGCCTCAGTTTCTGCCGGAGCCGCCTCGGTCTGTGCGGGGGCAGCGGTTTCCGCGACTCCTGCCGCCTTTTTGCCCCGGGCAGCCGCAAGGATGTCGGCCGTCGAGGGTTTTCCTGTCGGCTTGGCTGGGCTGGCACCCGTGCCACGAGCCGCGGCGAGGATGTCGGCGGTGGATGGTTTTCCACTCGCCGCTGGCTTGGCGTCGGGCTTGGGAGCGGCCGTTTTGGCTGGGGCCGCGGCCTTTGGCTTGCTCTCGGCTGGCATCGGCAGTGGCTTGGGAACGACCTTCAGGCAGGATGGGTCAATGTCGTACCAGCCAGTGTTGTTGTACTGGTCGAACTGCACCAGGCAGCGACCGTTCATGTTGACCGTCTTCACAATGCCCGTCGCAGCGGCGAACCGCGCGAGCTCCGGGGCTGGCGAATCGATCACAACGTACTTGTCGGTCCACTCAGACTTGAGTCGCTCGATTACGTCGAACATGGGCAGCTTCAATGGAAGGGAGCGGGCAGCATTCCAAAGGGAGAATGTGAACGATCTGCGGGGCTGCCGCAAGCCTCGCTTACCCGCCCGCAGCCGGGCTGACGTCGGATGGCGCTCGCAGAACCTTCGGGCCACCGCGGCCGGCGGAATAGCTCCACAGGACCGTCGCTGGAGGAGCGGGAGGACTTCCGCCGGGCTTCATCAGGATCGTCCCATTCTCCAGGCAGCAGTAGGTCGAGCCGAGCCAGCCAGCCATGTCACTCAGCCGGCAGGCGGCTTCAAAGAGGAGGGTGTCTGGTTGGTCTGCATGAATCGTCACACACAGCGAAAAATGCGACCGGCCCGCCAGGCCGAGGCCGAGTACCGCTGGCCGTCCGCCGGCCTCCGTGAGCGTCACCTCCGTAAGCACGGGTGACGCTGGCCAACGGGGATCACACGCGTGATCGGCCATTCCCTCGACCGACTGCCACACGCGGCCGTCAGCCGTCGAGATGCTGTGCCGCCAGCGGTCGCCGGTACGCGTGAATTCGACGACGGCTGTGCCAGCCGCGAGCCGCACGGTCGCGATCGACGCTCGAGATCCCCTGTCGTGAACCATAGGCCTGTGTGGGTGCTGAGATACTAATCGCGGTGGCACAAGGCGATGGAGAGCATGTGCCGCGAGCAGGTAGCATAATCGACCAGAGTCCTGGAGTCGGTCATGGAACCGTATCGTTCGCACCGCTGGCCGATCCTGCTCGGGGTTGTCCTCATCGGGTCGCTCGTGACCCTCACCGTTGGCTGGGTGCTCGTAAGCATCGCCGCGGCGCTCGGATCGAAGAACGCTGCCTTCTACTGGGCTGCACTCGGTGTTGGCGTGGCGCTTTTGGTCACCGTGCTCGCCGGGGTGATTGTCTACCTGGCCCTGACCGTCAAGGCGATCGCGCTGTCGCAGCGGCAGAGCAACTTCATCGACAGTGTCACGCATGAGCTCAAGAGCCCACTCGCTTCGCTCAAGCTCTCCCTCCAGACGCTCTCGCGACATCCCGTGCCCACGGAGAAGCAGGCCGATTTTCATCGCTTCATGATCCAGGATGTCGAACGGCTCGACGGCCTCATCGATCACTTGCTCGATGCAGCGCGCACGCTGCACCGCAGGCCCCGAGGTTCCGGCGCCGCGACAGCCTTGGCACCGATTCTCGAACAGGTACGGGCGGCGGTCGTGCAGCGGTATGCCATGCCCGAGGACGCCGTGCGACTCGTGTGTGAGCCAGGCCTCGCCGTGCTGGGGCCGGAGACCGATGTGGAGATCGTGTTTCGAAACCTCGTCGACAACGCCGTGAAGTATTCACTTCCCGATCCCCGCGTGGAGATGATAGCGACGGCCGGCGGAGGCCGCGTGACGGTGCGGGTGGCAGATAACGGGCCGGGCATTCCGCTTGCTCAGCGCCATGCCGTGTTTCGGAGATTCGTACGGCTGGGCAATGAGCTCGAGCGAAGCACCCCCGGCACGGGCCTCGGGCTCTTTCTCGTGCGATCACTTGTGCGTCAGATGCGAGGCAAGGTGGCGGCCAAGGGAAGGTTGACCCAGCGGGGCAGCATCTTCGAGGTCGAGTTGCCAGCGGCCGAGTAAGGGCCGCCCCTTTTGCTTCGAGCCCGTGTGGGCATAATCGCGGCGATGAATCCAACCGCCATGCCGTCCTGCCCGCCCGATCGCGTCCCGGTTCGTCGCGTTCTCGTGAGCGTGTTCGATAAGACCGGCCTCGATCGCCTGGCCGCTAGCCTCGGTGCGGCGGGTGTCCAAGTGGTGAGTACCGGGGGGACCGCCCGGGCACTCGCCAGCCACGGCCTGGCCGTCACCGACGTTTCCGTCGTGACGGGATTCCCCGAGGTCCTCGACGGCCGCGTGAAGACGCTCCACCCCAATGTCTTTGCTGGCATTCTCGCGCGGGGCGATCGCCCCGATGACCTCGGCGTGCTCGCCGAGCACGGCATTGATCGCTTCGATGCGGTCATCGTCAATCTCTACGCCTTCGAAGAAGCAATCGCGAGGCCAGACTGCCTGCCGCACGAAGCCATTGAGCTCATCGACATCGGGGGCCCAAGCCTCGTCCGGGCTGCGGCCAAGAACCACGCCTTCACGGCGATCGTCACGGGCCCCGAGCAGTACGACGATTTCGTCGCAGCCATCGGCGAAGGAGGAACATCGCTCGCTCAGCGCAAGCTCCTCGCCGCCCGCGCCTTCGAGCGAACGGCTGCCTACGACGCGGCGATCGCCCGCTGGATGGCGCGTCACGCAGGGCTCGTAGCGGGAAGCCAGGGTCGCGCCGCTCGCGTGCGTGTCGACGACGATCCGCCGCTCCCGACGCGGATGTCGCTCGAGATCGAGCAGCGGCTGGCGCTGCGGTACGGTGAGAACCCACACCAGTCGGCAGCCCTCTTCGCGCCAGCGGGCACACACCGCGGCCTGGCTGGCTTGCGGCAGCTCGCCGGCAAGGAGCTCTCCTACAACAACCTGCTCGACCTCGACGCGGCCACCCGGCTTGCCGGGCTTCTCCAGGATCCTGGTGCCGTCGTCATCAAGCACACCAATCCCTGCGGGGCGGCTGCCGCCACCACCCTTTTCGAGGCCCTTACCGCCGCAATGGCGGCCGACCCCACGAGCGCCTTTGGATCCATCGTGGCCGTCAATCGCACGTTCGATCTGGCATGCGCCGACGTGCTGGTGGCCCCTGGGCTGTTCGTGGAAGTGATCGCGGCGCCGGCCTTCGATCCGGCCGCAGTGGCATTGCTCACGACGAAGCCGTCGTGGAAGGCGAGTGTGCGACTGGTGGAGATGCCAGCGGGCGATCCCTGGGAGACAACCGCGGGCCTCGAGCTCCGGAGCGTCGCCGGCGCGTTCCTCGCCCAGCGGCCCGACGAGCGGTGCGATGATCCTGCGTCTTGGCGAGTGGTCACGAAGACAGTACCGCCAGCGGCTCTCACACCGGCCCTCGATTTTGCCTTCACGGTCGTGCGCCGGTTGACGAGTAACGCAATCGCTGTGTGCCAGGGCACGAGCCTCGTCGGCGCTGGCACCGGGCAGACAAGCCGCGTGGATGCGGTGCGGCTCGCGCTCGAAAAGGCGGGCGAACGAGCTCGCGGAGGCGTGCTCGCCTCTGACGCCTTTTTCCCGTTCCCCGACTCAATCGAGCTCATCGCAAAAGCTGGCATCGCCGCAGTCGTTCAGCCCGGCGGCTCGAAGCGGGACGCGGAAGTAATCGCTGCCGCCGATGCCGCCGGCATTCCGATGGTGTTCACGGCGCGTCGCCACTTCAGGCACTAGCTGTACGCTCGGCGGGCCATCCATGGCCCCGGCGAACTTTCCGGGCCTCCGCCCGGCGACCGCACCTCCTGGCGGTCGTGTTTCGTGTGTGCTTGGTGGTGGATCGCCCAAGCAGACGGGGCGCATCCCATCCTGGCTCCGCTTGCAAACAACGCCGGCGACGGGGCACAGGCAACCCCTCGCGGATTCCGCACTGTCAGAAAATGTTCACATGCCAAACGCCATAGAAGCCCCTCACGATAGCGAGAGGACGGCGGGTGGTTGGGCCACCCCGCTCGAGATACCCACGGCCTGCGGTCTTCTACCCGCAGCCCCACGGCTATCGCCATGGGCTTTTACGGAGGCGACTCGACCACAATCAAAGCCCCTGGCCCCAGCGACGGTGTGCAAATACGTCACGGCTCGGGTGTGCCTCCGGGTAAGATCGCGGCATGCCCGACATTCTCAATGAGATCGTGACGCGGAAGCGGCGGGAGGTGGCGGTGGCACGCGAGAGCGTTCCGCTGGCCGTCCTCGAGGCGCTGCTTCCTTCGGCGCCGCCGGTGCGGGATTTTTTTGCTGCCGTGTCGGCCGCACCTCCGATTCGGCTCATCGCCGAGTTCAAGCGAAAGAGCCCGTCGGCGGGTGAGATCAGGCCCGGTGCGACGGTCGAAGAGGTGGTGCGGGCGTATGCCGCCGCCGGTGCCGCGGCTCTCTCGGTGCTCACCGATCATGCCGGCTTCGGGGGGTGTCTCGCCGATCTCGAGGCCGCCCGAGCTGCGGTGCTGCTCCCGGTGCTCCGCAAGGAGTTTGTCATTGATCTCTATCAGGTCGTCGAGGCGCGGGCCCACGGGGCCGACGCGGTGCTCCTCATCGCGGAGTGCCTCGACGACTGCCATCTGCGAAGCCTCTACCGGGCGATCCTCGACCTCGGCATGACGCCGCTCGTGGAGATTCATGACGAAGAGAATCTCTCTCGAGTCCTCGACCTCGGGGCCACGCTTGTCGGCGTCAACAACCGCAACTTGAAGACCATGGCCACCGATCTCGACCATGTGCTGAGGCTGCGGCAGCGCGTGCCCGACAACGTGGTGCTCGTGGCAGAGAGCGGCATCAAGACCCGCGCCGATGGTGAGCGGCTCGAAGCCGCCGGCATCGCCGCGATGCTTGTCGGCGAATCCCTCCTCAAGCAGCCCGATCCGGGCGCGGCCGCGGCAGCCTTGCTGCGTGTTCCCGTCACTGAGTGACGGCCCTGCAGCCCGGTACCTCCGACACGGGGTGAATCCGGTCGCACTCGCACAGCAGTCTTGTCACGGAGTGACAGGGCCCTGGAACGGGCTGCCCACTCAAAGAGGTCAAGGGGTTCCTCACCCAGGCACGGCCACGAAGCGGTAGCCGATGCCACGGACGGAGAGAAAGTGAACAGGCTTCGAGGGGTCGTCTTCAAAATACTTGCGAATCGCGAGCATGAAGGTATCGACCGTGCGGGTTGCCGGAGCGCGGGTGAGGCCCCAGACTTTCTGCAAGAGCTCCTCACGAGGCACGACCTTGCCCTCGTGCTCGACGAGATACTTGAGCAGCTTCATCTCAAGGTTCGTCAGTCGCACCGGCTCACCGCGGACGGTCACCTCCCAGGTATCGAAGTGAACCTCGGTCGAGCCGAAGCGGTAGGCTGGCGCGGCCGCACGCTCCATGCCGACGGCCGTCATGTCCCGGCCCCGCCGCATGAGCAGGTTGCGAACGACCGACAGGAGCTCCTCGAGATCAAAGGGCTTCTGGAGATAGACATCGGTGCCGGCGTCGAAGCCGCGGATTCGGTCTTCCACGAGCGTGCGAGCCGTGAGCATCACGACGGGGAGGTTGTTGCCTCCCTTGCGGATCGCCTCGCAGACGGAATAGCCGCTCATGCCCGGGAGCATGATGTCGAGGACGGCAAGGTCGATCGGCGGGCTTGCCGACGCCATCCGATCGAGGGCCACCTGGCCGTCGCCGGCCACGGTCACGGTATGGCCATCGGCCTCGAGATTGAACTTGATGCCGAAGGCGAGGTGCTCCTCGTCCTCGACCACGAGGATGTGCGGCATGATCCAGCGAGCGGAGACAGAAGTCAGGACCGCTGCAATCCTACCGCGCGAGGGCCGGGCGGAAGGCCTTGGCGTAGCCGCGGGCCACGAACCAGTCCCAGGCGTCCTGCACGGTGTCTTCGAGCGGCCGAAACGTGTAGCCCAGCTCGTTGATGGCCCGGCGGCACGAATACCGGTGGTCGATGAGCGACACCGTCGTGGCGACGGAGTTGAGGTCGCCCTCGCGGCCGGTAAGGGCAACGGCGAGGTCGCCGAGCCAGCCGGCAACCCGCACGCACGGACGAGGGGCAAGGCCGATCGGCTGCATCCTCCCCGTCACACGGGCCATGACTCGCCAGGCGTCGAGGTAGCTCATCCCATGACCACCGAGGATGTATCGCCGCCCCGTTCGACCCTTCACCAAGGCGGCGAGGATGCCGGCGACAACATCCCTGACATCCACGAAGTCGTTGCTGCCCGGCGGTGCGAACAACCCCTTCCCAGCACCCACCTCGAGCAGCATCCGGCCGCTCGATGGCTTCCAATCCCAGGGGCCAAGCATGTAGACGGGGTTCACGATCACCGCGTCGAGACCGCGATCAACTTCCTCCATGACCACCGCCTCGGCATCCCGCTTCGTGACCAAATAGGGAAACTCGGGCATACCACCCGGCAGCGTCTCTTCATCAGCCAGCGCGCCATCCGAGCGGAGGCCGATCGCATCGACGCTCGAAATATGGACGAGCCGTGCCCCAGCCCGCCGTGCCGCACGGGCGATCCGCCGCGTGCCCTCGACGTTCACCTCCCGCATCTCGTCACCATGCCGCCAGCCGCAGTGGACGAACGCCGCAGCGTGGATGACACACGACGCCCCGTCGATGGCCCGCTCGAGCGTCGCTTCATCAACGACGTTGCCCGAAAACCGGTCTACGGCAAGGCCGGTGAGAGCGGTCGCGACCACCCGGCTCTCGGATCGCACGAGCGCCCGCACGGCGGCCCCGCGTGCCAGGAGTTGGCGAACGACGTTATTGCCGACGAGGCCAGTCGCCCCGGTGACAAGGCAGGTGCCCTGAATTTCAGATTGCCGAGCCGCGATCATCGGACAGACTCACATCTTCAGGGGGCCAACGAATGATGCCGGGCTGATCGATCCGTCGCCCGCACCCGACACCGATTCTTATGTCGGACGAGAAGCAGCGCGACGTTCAGCAAGCGGTGGATTCAACCGATGTTGACGAACGTACGGCCGCCCCCCGAAGATCGTCCGAATTGTTGGTCTGTCAAAGTGTTGCAGCGTAGGACACGGAATTCGGAGGCGGGCGGGAGCCTCCGGAGGCGGTTTCTCCGCAGCGCTAGACGACTTTGAAAGACGGCCCAGAGGAGGAATCGACGTGGCGGACGTGGCGGACGTGGTCATCGAGCCCGTGGAAACGCGGGGCCAGCAGAAGCGGTTCGTGAATCTCCCCTGGCGGATCTACGCCGACGATCCGTGCTGGATGCCACCCCTGCTTCAGTCGCACAAGGAGCTGCTGGGCTTCCGGAAGCACCCCTTTTACGAGCGATCAAAGAGCCGTTCGTTCCTCGCCCGTCGTGGAACGCGTGACGTGGGTCGGATCACGGCGGTCGTCAACGCCGGCCACATCGAGCGGTACGGGGAGCAGCGTGGCTTCTTTGGGTTTTTTGAATGCGATGACGATCCCGCGGCCGCCCGCGCGCTCTTTGGCGCCGCAGGCGATTGGCTCCACGCGGCGGGCATGACGACGATCCGTGGCCCGGTGAACCCGTCGCTCAACTACGAATGTGGGCTGCTGATCGAGGGCTTCGAGACGCCACCATTCTTCATGATGACCCACAATCGTCCGTACTACGCCAGCCTCGTCGAGGGTTGTGGCTTCGGAAAGATCGAGGATCTCTACGCCTTCTGGGGCAAGACCTCGATGCTGGCCGCGCTCGATTCAAAGCTGGGCGTGATGGTGGAGGGGGTCAAGGAGCGGTTTGGCGTGAAGGTCCGCCCCCTTGACCGTCGGCGATTCGACGACGAGGTGCGGATGTTTCTCGAGGTGTACAACTCGAGCATGGGCGGCACCTGGGGCTTTGTGCCGCTCACGTCGAGCGAGGTGACGCACATGGCGGCGAGCCTCAAGCACTTGATCGTGCCCGAGCTCACACTCGTGGCGGAAGTCGAAGGCAAACCGGTCGGCACGGTCTTCTGCCTGCTCGACTACAACCCGCGAATCAAGGCCATCAACGGACGACTCTTCCCATTCGGCTTCCTGAAGCTCCTCTGGAACAAACGCGGCATCAAACGGATGCGGGCGATCAGTACGAATGTCGTCCCCGAGTATCAGGCTTGGGGCGTGGGGCTGGTGCTGACCGCGGCGCTCATCCCGCCGGTGCTCGAATGGGGCATGGAAGAGACCGAGTTCTCCTGGGTGCTCGAAAGCAATCACCTCTCGAAGCGGACGCTCGAGCGCGGCGGGGCGATCGTCACCAAAAAATACCGCATCTATCAGGACGACCCGCCACGGTAGCTCGGGGGTGCCCGCGCCGAAGCGTATTGGAGCCCGTTTCCTCCGGAACCGAATGCACGCTGGAATCCGCTGTAGGAGTCCGCTTCCTCCGACGTGCGAAGAGGCTCCGGTGGTTTCTGGCACAGGGCGACCGACCCGAGGCCGTCGCCGCCCTCATGGAGATCTTCACGAGCGAGATGGAACGGCTCGTGCGCGAGGCCGCAGGCGCCCCTCGAACATCTCGTGCGGTACTGGGCCCGGCCCGCGTTCGCACTCGACCGGCTCACGGTCATCGGTGGCGGCGACATCAGACTCGTCGTCTTCATTACCGAGCCAGGACCGGCGGGAGACGGCTCACTTCGCGCCGGGGGCTTCTATTCGGTGGAGGCCATGAATGGCCATCCTGTTCGGCACGAGATTTGCGCATCGGAAGCCTGGCAATCCGAGGGGTCTGAGAAGAGTTGCGCGATGGCTCCGGTGTCGTTATCGTGCCCTGCATGGCGACGAGCAAGCAGCGTGAGATTCGGGAGCAGGATGTCCAAGGGATGAAGTACCTACGGAGGATCCGTCCGCTCCTGTCCCGACTGCGGAAGGTTGGGACAGAGCGCGACCGCGCTGGCAATCGCAAGCTGTTCATGGATCAGTACTGCGCCTTGATCCTGATGCAGTTGTTCAGTCCAGCGATCGAGAGCCTTCGCGATCTCCAGCGGGCAAGCCCGTGCGGATGGATGCCACTTCGGCGAATCCCAAGGGGGAAGCCGACGAGCGTGCCGTTCTGGAGAAGACGGTTGAGGCGGATCGCTGCTACGTCATCGATCGCGGGTACGCCACGTTCGGGCTCTGGAACGTGATCAACGCCGTGGGCAGCAGCTACGTCTGCCGGGTGCGAGACGCGACCGCGGTGTGACGGCGTCCTCCGCTTGGCCACGAACCGCCTCGACCTCCCAGCGGAGCTCAGCGCCGAGATGTATCGCCTGCGGTGGGTCATTGAAATGTTCTTCCGCACGTTCAAGCAGCTCCTCGGCTGCCGTCACCTGCTCTCCAACAAGCACAACGGCCTGGAAATCCAGGCGTACTGCGCGATGATCGTCTGCATGCTGATCCTGATCTACACCGGTGAGCGACCCAACAGGGCGATGTACCAGATGGTCTGGTACTACCTCATTGGCCGCGCCAGCCTCAAGGAACTCGAGGCCTTCATCGCTTCAAGACGAAAGCCGAAATAGGGGCACCGCAGGCCTGAACGCCTGCGGCGTTCGACGCTGCGCGCATGACGCGGCATTCGCATGCTGGCCCTCCCACCCCGGATGCTGAGGAGCCGGTCGGGGGCACGCGCAGGAGCCGAGCATCTCATCTTTGCGCGGCCAAGCGGCGGACCACTATCCACGAGAGCACACTCGCACAATCGCGAAGGTGACGAGCATGCCACCGCCGGCGAACCAATGCGGCTTGCCTCCAAGCCCTGCGCAAGGGCCGTGCCGAACACGATTGCCATGGATGGCCTGCGTCGCGGTGAAGCCAGCCGCATTCACTTGGCCGTGGGCATGACCGGCTCGATCGGGCGGATCCACATGTTGCGGAACTGCACCGGGTTGCCGTGATCCTGAAGGGAGA
>Ga0163151_10003763_pt1 | contig 21374 bp, 13 predicted proteins | sample OliLakLV19MP5IB2_FD_145596 | JGI IMG/M metagenome (GOLD analysis project Ga0163151, IMG submission 145596) | Freshwater microbial mat bacterial communities from Lake Vanda, McMurdo Dry Valleys, Antarctica - Oligotrophic Lake LV.19.MP5.IB-2 | ecosystem: Environmental > Aquatic > Freshwater >... | reverse complement strand
GAAATAATATAACATCATTCGCTCGCTATTAACCGTCATTCTGAGCGATGCTTCGAGCGAAGAATCTGTTCGAATCGAAGGAAATAATATAACATCATTCGCTCGCTTTTAACCGTCATTCTGAGCGATGCTTCGAGCGAAGAATCTGTTCGAATCGAAGGAAATAATATAACATCATTCGCTCGCTGTTAACCGTCATTCTGAGCAATGCTTCGAGCGAAGAATCCGCCCTAATGGAAGGAAATAATATAACATCATTCGCTCGCTATTAACCGTCATTCTGAGCGATGCTTCGAGCGAAGAATCTGTTCGAATGGAAGACGAAAATTATACCAATTCTTAAACTATAATGGTTCTCAGCCTGAGGCGGATTAGTTTGCAGAATGGTAATGCCGAACTACAATATGTCTAGTCCCCCTTTCTTTTGGACTATTATATATTGAGTTTCGGTATAATTCCGTTGAAATTACTTCAAAAATGTGAGAAGGTGCTACAAGGAATAGATATGGGTGATACAGGATTCGTTGCTTTGGCAGAACATGTAAAGAGCAAATTATGGAGTGGCGATAAAAAACTAATTCGAGGTCTTGAATTGAAAAATTGGAAGCGAGGCATAACAACCGATGATCTATATTTATGTAACTTTTCTATTAAATAAATAATCCGTTCCGCCCTTGCCTACGCTGTTTTGTCAAATCAGTATGGATAAAAAAACACTTTGGAGAACTTGTGGATGGTTTATTAAATGAATAATTTATTTTTGCCACATGAAAAAATGTATGATAATCCTTCCTATACTATTGCTGTTAGGTTTAAAATCATTTGCACAACTTAAAACAGAAAGCATATTTGTATATTTCAAAACCAATAAATCGGAACTGGGAAAAATTGGCAAACAACAGCTTGACAGTATTTGTACAATATTTATTGATTTAAAAATTACCGATATTGACATTTATGGGCATACCGACTATCGTGGCCCCGACAAACTCAATAAAGTACTTTCCGACAAAAGAGTAAATGCAGTTCTCAAATATATAGTTTCAAAAGGAATTGATGTAAAATATATAGAAAAGAAAAAAGGATTTGGAAAAAAAGAACCGAAGTATGATAATAAAACTGTAATAGGTCGTCGCTTAAACCGTAGGGTGGAAATAGTATATAAATATGAAGACAAAGGACTCAAAAAAGAGGTAAACGAATTATCTGTAGAAGTTGTAACAGTTCCACCTCGTGCTAAAGATACGGTAATAGTAGGCCCGAAAGGAACAGTAATATTTATGAAAGATTGTGCCTTTACTCCTATAGATTATAAAGATGTGAAATGGGAGTTTAATGAATTTTTCGATCAAAAATCTATACAGGCAGCAGGAATCAGAACTGTTACGAACGATGGTCGTTGTTTGGTGTCAGGAGGAATGGCATTTATTAAAGCTACCTATAAAGGAAAAGAAATACAACCCAAATGCCCCATAGAAATTGCCTTTCCAACTGCAAGCTTAAACCCCGAAATGCAGTTATTTAATTCGGATACAAATACAACACCTGAGAAAACTACGTGGATCTTAAACAATACACCACTAGAGTTTGACTCAACAGGTATTACAGCCCGCAAAATGCCTATTAAATATACGCCTTCTAAGATGTATTATAGATTTAGTACACCCCGATTAGGCGGACTAAACTGTGATGTCATAAAAGGAGTCTTTGGATTGGTAGGTCGCCATTTATTTAAGTATAAGTCCATGACTTTTAAAGTGCCAAAATCTGCCGACAATAATATAGTAATTAATATCGAAGAAGGCATGCACAATATACAGTCGCAACGTATAGCATCCAATAAATTCTATTTCCCTCCTAGGTGTTTGGATATTGACAAAGTTACTGCAACTTATACTAAGAATGGCGTGAAAATGACTTGTACAAAAGAATTAAATGATATTAAATATAAGAAGTGGAGGAGAATGTATAAGTTCAAAAAGAAATGGTTTGTGCCTGCAAAATAATATTCTTTATTATTGGAAAATAAAAAAGTCATACACAAACACCCACTAGCTATACGTTGGCTGCATTGGATTAATTTTCCTTTATTAGCGGTAATGATATGGAGTGGGCTTCTTATATATTATGCCAATCGTGTATATAAAATAGATATTGGAACAACCACTATCATCAAATTTTTTCCAGAATGGTTTTATGATGCATTAGGTATGCGTCGCAGATTGGCTGAGGGAATGTCCCTGCATTTTACTTTTATGTGGTTATTTCTCATAAATGGGATTATATATTTTTTATATTTAATTTTTTCCAAAGAGTATAAACTTATTTTTCCCCACCGCAAAGCATTGAAAGAAGCATGGCAAGTCTTACTTCACGATTTGCATATCAAAAAAGGATTGCCTCCTCAAAAAAAATATAATGCAGCCCAACGTATTGCATACACGGGTGTTATCATGATGGGATTTCTGATGATAATAACGGGACTCGCTATCTATAAGCCTACACAACTTAATTGGCTTTGTGCAGCTTGTGGAGGTTATGAGGCTGCACATATTGAACATTTTATTATTACCATTTTATTTGCCCTGTTTTTTTTGATACATATTATACAAGTTATTATAGCAGGGTGGAATAATTTTAGAAGTATGATAACAGGGTTTGAAACAAAAAGGTTAAAACCAAAAGAAAATGAAAGAACAAATCTGGAGCAAGAAGAAGATTAGGAATAGGACTATTATATCTTTCCTAGTCTTTTTTGCCATGACAGGCATTGCCTATTTTGCATGGCAATGGTTGTATGCCCAGCCCGAGGTGGATGGAGCACTGAAACCTTTGCGAAAAATGCTGATACAAAACGAGAAAATTTTTAAACCTTTGGTGAGTCAAAACAATTTGGTAAAAACATACCCTGTAGAAAAAGCAGAAAAAAAAGTTCGTGTGAATGGATGGGATGGTATTGAAACACCACTCGACCCAAATTGGAAACTAAGAGTAGTTCGTAAAAGTGGAGATACAGTTTATATAACATTAGATGAAATAAAGAAACTTCCCAAAACAGAAATCGTGTTCGATTTTAAATGTGTGGAGGGGTGGAACCAAATTACCCACTGGGGCGGTGCGAAATTTTCTGACTTTACCAAATATTATAAACTTGATAGTGAAACACAAATGGAATATGTAGGAATGATAACTCCCGACAAACGTTACTATGTAGGAATAGATATGCCAAGTGCTGTTCACCCACAAACAATATTATGCTATGAAATGAATGGGAAAACCCTACCTTTGGACCAAGGTTATCCCCTCAGATTAATTATTCCAGTAAAATATGGGGTGAAACATATTAAACGAATCGGAAGTATATTTTTTAGCAATACACGGCCAGCAGATTTTTGGGCCGAACAAGGGTATGATTATTTTTTAGGATTATAATAAAAAGAAATGAAAAAAGTATTATATATATTATTTATTCAACTTTTTTTGATTACCTATTCAAAAGCTCAATTATTTGAAATGAACTATGGATATTCAATGAATTTATACAAAGGAGAATATAATACGTCCTCAAAATTTAAAGGCTCACAACACAGCGTAGGCGGGCTTTTTACTACACCGAAAAACGCTTTCGGTGCCAGTATTGGTTTTGGTGTGCTTGGTGGACAAAACCAAGATAATACTTCGATGCCAACCGTTGCAAATTTCAAAAATAAGTATCAAGAAATTGCTTTAGTGGATGAATATCATTTAATCAAATTTCACCCTGCTATGATGGGTAGCAGTTTTACACCAGTTATTATACTAAGTGCAGGTGTGCAAAAACTCAATGTTTCTGATAATTGGATTAGCATAAACCCCGATATCCAAAAAGCAAACACTGGTTATAATTATTGGTTTGTTACAGGGGTGGGTTTTAAAATGGCTTTGGGCAGGTTTATTTTCCGTTCAAATTATTCCTATTATATATCTTCAAGCAATTATCTTGATGGGGTAGATATTAATAAAAAACATGATGGCATCAGTAAAATAAATATTGGATTGGGATATATGTTCTCCGCCGGTAGCGATTGTACCCAAAAACGCCTTACTGGGAATTATTTTCAGTGGGGCGATAAATTTTAAATTGCAAACTTAAACTCAGTATGAAAACTATACTAGTCTATCTGCAGCCGCACATATTGCAGACAATATCACCTACCCATACTATCTTTGTTCCTATGTCTCGCATTTCCTTCCTATTATTATATATAATACTTTTCTGTAGCCAATCATTTGCCCAAACGCTGATACCCAATTCAGGTTTTGAAAATTGGCAAGACTATGATACCCTTATGCAAGGCCATCAACTGCCCAGTAAATGGACGGCATTTAAAACCGATACACTCTTCAACAATGGCTACCAAGGTATGGTGCGAAAAAGCAACTATGCGGCAAGGGGGAATTATAGTGTGCAAATGATAGTTGATTCCACAAATAATATGTATACTGAAGAAACTTTGCAAAACACTTTCCCTTTCAAAGGTAGACCAACAAGTTTGCGTTTTTTTACTAGTTTTAGTGAAGAAGGAAACGGTGCCAGTGCTACGGTCATATTTTATGCTTTAGATACCAACGGCAATTGGAAAACAGTAGGCAGTGGGTTCAACTCTTTTGGCTACACTCAAGCAGGTTGGGTAGAGCAAGCATTTAATATTTTATATACTGATACTGTATTGCCCACAAGGTGCCATATCGCTTTCGATTATCCAAGCAATGCAGTAGGTAAAAAAAACATTTCTTTTTATGTGGATGAAATTTCCTTTTCCACCAATACAAATATCTCCGATCCTATCTCCGCAATCCCAAATATCTTCCCTTGCCCTGCTCAGAAAGAGCTGTTTGTTGATTTAAAGTATTCAGCTAGTATTCAAATATTTGATATAATGGGCAAACCAATTTATAAACAGGCATTTTTATCAGGTAAGTCAAATTTGCTTATTGATAACTTGCCTAACGGTATACATTTATTATATATAATGTATGCAAATGGTGAAACTACGATTGATAAAATAATAATAGATCACCCTTAATTTGTACCGTTTTGTTTAGAAATGAAATACTGGATTATAGAATGATTGGGATATTAAAAATGTAATGGATTTACCAAGTGCGGGTCTTATTTTTGCAACAAATTGTTTTTAGTTCAATAGTTTAATTTGTACCCGTGTTAATATGTGTGGATTTTTAGGTGAGGCCAGTAGAGATTTAATTTCAAAAGAATCATTTCTGCAGTTATTGAATTTAAGCATTAAAAGAGGCCCCGACCAGCAAGGATACTGGAATGACAAGAATTGCCAACTTGGTTTTAATAGGTTATCAATTATAGATTTATCGGAGAATGGTAAACAGCCTCTTTCAAGCCCTTCCGGCAAGTTTATTATAATTTTCAACGGAGAAATATACAATTATAAAGAAATTCAAAAAAAATATAATATAGCTGATGAAGATTTACGTTCCTCGTCCGACTCTGAGATATTAGCCCATCTTATTGAGCGAGTTACCCTTGAAGAATTTGCAAATGAACTCAATGGTATGTTTGCAATTAGTATTTATGATATTCAGAATAGTCTTGTTCATTTAATACGTGATTTTGCAGGTATTAAACCTCTATTTTATGGAATTCATAATCACGGTATAATCTTCGGGTCGCAGTTTGATCAAATATTTTGTCATCCACAATTTTCTAATAAAGAACTTAGGCCAGAAATTATGAAAGAATACTTCGGTTTAGGTTATATGCAACCACCGAATACGATTTTTAAAAATATTTTCCAAGTAGAACCTAGCCAGATTGTTACATGGAGTATTGAACAAGCAAAAATCGAATCAAAAACAAAATATTTTTCATGGAATGTTAATCCTAAATTGGACGAAACAAGTAAAGAAGTGGTTGAGCAATTTGAATCTGTTTTTTCCAAGGTCATCAAAAATCAGTTACATGCAGATGTACCTGTGGCAACTTTTTTTAGCGGAGGCATAGATAGTCCCTTAGTTGCAGCTTTGTGCAAACAGCATAATAACGACATACAAGCATACACTATTGGTGTTGATGATGAAAACCATAATGAAAGCGAAGCAGCACAGAAAATGGCTGCTCAGATAAAAATTAAGCAGGTAATAGAAACTATAGATGAAACAGAAATCCTAAATTGCTTAGAATTGCATTTTAAAGGATTATGCGAACCATTCGGAGATTATAGTAGTTTACCCACTTACTTAATTACGAAAAAGGCCAAGGAGTTTGCCACGGTTATGCTTTCAGGCGATGGCGGAGATGAACTTTTTTGGGGATACCCTCGTTTTTTGAAATCATTAGAACATTTGTATTGGTTTAAATGGCCTTTGTTTTTAAGAAAAATAGCGGCTCCAATATTTAGAAAATTCAAAAGAAATATTTCTGTTGGAGTAGAATTGTTTGATAATTTTGAAGACTGGATTATATATAAACAAACACATTTTACGAAGCTGGATAAACTTATGAGCAGTACCCGTTTTTCTGCTGAGATGTATGAAGTTTATAAATTTAAGGGACCTGCCAATAAACAAAACGCACTATTATATTTAAAGAAAAATGAATTTGATGCCCACATGCAGCGAACTCTAAGGAAAGTAGATTTAATGAGCATGGCTAATAGTCTTGAAGTGCGGGTTCCTTTTCTGGACAAAGAAGTTATAGAATTTAGCAATACTATCATTCCAAAATATGGAATTACGCATACAACTGCCAAATTAGTACTTAGGAAATTATTGAATAAGTTTGTGAGCAAAGAACTAATTGATTTGCCCAAAAAAGGATTTTCAATACCAATTGATGTATGGTTGAAAAATGAATTAAAAGAAGATGTAATACATTGTATTTTAAATAAACCATTTTATGGGAGTGAATTTATTGATCAAGGCGTATTGAAAGAGATTGTTTCCGATTTTTATAATGATAAATTTGTGGATTATTGGGGCATTTGGCATCTGTATTCATGGCAAAAATGGGCCGCGAATTATGGTTTGGTTTAATTTTTCTCAAGCATTAATCTCTAATCCTCATACCGCACTAGCCCTTTGCAGATAAGGAAGTACAAAGATGCTTTCCTTCCACTTCTGGCTATACCATTCCGCTCTTGCTTGGCAAAGGCATTTAAAGTCGTATCTTTGCATTTGGTTCATCAAATGTTGCAAGCAAAAATATGCTCTACTGTTTCAATTATAATATATAGCATACGCAACAGGACAAACAGAAATTGATAAAATAATAATTAAACACCCTTTCACCTTCTTATATAATATAAAAATGTGTTTGGGGTGAGGTAAATACCCATTAAATGCAAATAACTTTTTGTGGTGCAGCTCGCCAAGTAACAGGCAGCATGCACCTTCTTACTTTAGACAACGGCTATAAAATTCTCCTCGATTGTGGACTCGACTACGAGCAGCAAAAGAATTTTCATTATAGTCCACCCAACTCTTTTCCCTTCGACCCTGCAAGTATAGATGTAGTGGTGCTTAGCCATGCACATATAGACCATAGCGGCAATTTGCCCAATTTGGTAAGGCAAGGATTTGGAGGTAGAATTATTTGTACCCCTGCCACCGCCGAGCTGTCATATCATCTGTTATTAGACAGTGCCCGCATACAAGACCACGATTATCGCAAAAACCGCCGCAAGAAAATACAAACACCCAAACCTTTATATACTGAGAAAAATGTAAAGCAAACTATTTCTCAGTTTACCACCGTGCCATTTCACAAAGCATACAAGATTGCACCCGGTGTTACTTTAACTTTTGGCATTGCGGGACACTTATTGGGTGCTGCATTTGTGCAACTTAAAATTGAAGAAGGCGGAAAAGAAAAATCAGTGGTATTTACGGGCGATTGGGGACGCCCCGGTGCACCACTGCTCAAAGACCCGGAATCATTGCCGCCTTGTGATGTATTGATTACCGAAAGTACTTATGGAGGCAGAAACCACAGAGCTAATATAGACCCCGAGACCGAACTATTGGAATATGTGACCAGCACTTGCGTAACCCAACGAGGCAAACTTATTATACCTGCATTCTCAGTGGGCCGCACCCAGTCTATTATATATACCTTGAACAAGCTTGCCCGCAAAGGCTTGTTGCCCGATGTGAAAGTATTTGTAGATAGCCCATTGGCTATAAAAAGCACAAATATATATAGCAGCTACCGCAGCGACCTCAATGCCGAAACTGCTGAGTTTGCACATAAGTTCAACGATTTATTTAACTTCCCCAACCTACAACTCATCGCTGATCAATCAGAAAACTTCCTGCTCGATAATTATTTCGAGCCCTGTGTAATAGTCTCTGCTGCAGGTATGGTAGAGGGTGGCCGTATACAAACGCATATAGCCAACCATATATCGAACAACTATGCTACTATATTGATAGCAGGTTTTTGCTCCCCCGGCACACTCGGCCACGATTTGTTGCAAGGCCGCCAAACTATTACCGTAAAAGGCCGCCCCTTGGCAGTATATGCCCGCATAGCCAGCACCGATGCGTTTAGCTCGCACGCCGATGCCGACGGCCTGTGCCATGCCATTTCCGAAAACGCTACCAGCACCCGCAAAACCTGCCTTGTGCATGGCGACGAAGCCAATATGAATGCATTGAGTATATTGTTAAGGAATAATGGGGTGGAGGATATTGTGATTCCAGACAGGGGGGATGTGATTAGTATATAATATTATTGTTGGATTATAATACCAATTCTTAAACTATAATAGTTCGCCGCCTGAATCGGATTAGTTTTTAGAATGGTAATACCGAACGGCAATATGTTTAGTCCCCCTTTTTTGGGACTATTATATATTGAGTGTCGGTATTAAACTGCTTTGAGTTTCCTTTGAATGAGTACGCATATATTTTGTTTATTTATGATTAATTGATGTAAAAACTGTTGGGTTCTAATGGTTTTGGAATTTCCTGTTCGTCTAATAATTGTTTGATGTTTATTTCAATTGTTCTTGCGATTGCAGTTACAGATGTGTCGCTTGGTTTATTGCTGAAGGGGTCTTGCAAATGAGTGGCTGATTTTTCAATCAAGAAAAACATCATAGAAATAACCACCAATAAGGGTATTTCAAAATAGGTATCAACACCTTTCAGAGCAATGGATAAAATAACAACAAACAAATAAATCGCAAAATGTAAAAATAGGCGGTAAGTTGCCGGGAAAACCGTACTTTTAATTCTTTCTGCTTTTCCCATTGCATCGCATAGTCTTATCAAAGTATTATCCAATTGAATTTGTGCAAAAATATCAATTTCATTTTTGGAGTGTAATGTTTTAATTTCTTGTGCATTTTGGTGTAAAATGCCAAGAGGTTTATTATGATGGTTGGTCAAATTTTTTAGATCTTCTTCATTTAAAAAAGGTTCAATATTTTCTAACGGGCTTTGATTTCTTAAAGATTGTCCAAGAGAATAACACCAAGCAATTTGTCGGAATGCAATTTTTTTGATAATAGTTTTATCCGCTGCATATAATTGCAATTGTATTACAAAGCTTCGGCTATCATTTACAATAGCACCCCAAACCTTTCTTGCTTCCCACCATCTGTCGTATGATTGGCTCATTTTAAACGATAACAAAATGGAAATGGCTGTACCCAAAAAGGCCGGAATAGTTAATGGCATTTCGGGGATCATTTTTGCAAAAGTGGTGGTGAGGTAATGTATAAACAAGCCCACAAGTACAACGTAAAGCAAGTCGAATTTCACCTTGTTGAAAATATACGAAATAGGAATTCTTTTATCTAAAAGCATAATGTGATTTTTTAATAACAGTGCAAAGATACAGATACTTTTGAATAAAATAGTAATACTATCATTAATAGTTATAAAATATTTTTAGATATTTTCTGCTTTTGTGCATGGATAAACTAAAATGGATTTTTAAATTGTCGCTCAAGGTATATGAAATCTTATATTTAATTGAGTCCCCTTTTTTTTGGGGACTATTATATTGATTTCGGTATTGCTTAACCTTTGGCATCGCTTGCTATTAAATGTGTGCAACAGGACTGATCAATCCAGATTTAAATTATACAGTTTCGTTGCTTTGTAATGTGCAGCAGGGTTTCGTGCAACATGAGATTCATGTTGGGCATTGCATACCAGATTTTTTTTTATTGTGTGCTATCCGAATCTGTCCTCGGAGCTATGTCCTGTCGAGTTAGCATCAAAGTTTGTAGTAGCGGTTACCATTTTCAGATTGTCCATTGGTCGTGAACGATTCCGATTAAATAGTTTTTGCTGTTATACTTTTTATATACTAACCTTAAACAGCACCAGTCCATGCCGTCAAGTTTTTTGTCAAAGCCCGCGAAATAGCTTTCTGTAAAGTTGCAATTTTTGTAGATAGTTTCAAGATTATTTGAGGAATTGCCAACGCCAATGATTTTGTTCAAACTTGTTTTGTCAGCGTTTAAGAAGTCAGCGGAGTAAACAAACTGCTTAAAATAATTTTCAATTGTCAAAAGGATTTTATCTCCACTGCCGTCATAGCTGCCCCAATTAAATTTGTTTTGTTGTATGGTCTTGTCAAGGAAATTGTTAGTTGTAAACGTTATGTCGGATGTTGTGTCAATGTGTGCATATGGTGAAAACCGTAGTCCTATAGTTGGATGAATAAAATATGAAAGCATTTTATAGTTCTTGCTTTTTAGTATTGTCAAGATTTGTTTTGTCAAAACTAAAAATGTCATGTCGTTGTCAGCCGCAATAATTTTTGTTTGTGAAGTGTCAGAAAAGAAAGTTGCATTTGCTAAGCTGTCTCTTCGCATAGGGTCAGCGTTTATTCCGTCTGCAAATTGTCGCAAGTCAATTTCAACCCAAACTAAACCAATAGTCAGAAGTCCGACTACAATTAAAATTATTTTTGTTCTAAATTTCATCTGTCATTGATGGTTGGAGTTCGCAGTTTCAGCAGTGCTTGCCGCCAACTCAATATAAACGAAACCTACTCTTAGTTCACTGCCGCGGATGGTTGGCAAATATCTGAAAATAATTCTATTGTCAGGTTAGTCGATTTTTTTTTACACGAATTATTTGCGAGGCCGTTTAAACCCTTTAAAACCCTATGTGATAAGTAATTTGTCAATCGTAACTCAAATATTGCGTTTCATTAGTTAGGAGTATCTTTTCGCATGTTTTTATCCCAAACAGGGGAGATTTGACATTTGTTGAATTGAACTTTTCGTCTATTATTTTGTACAGTTCATTTGTTAAACTGTCATCTTCTTTTGCTTTCTTTTGTTTTCTTACATTGTGAGAGTTTTGGTGACTACCTCTAATTGCTATATGGTTATATATTTAGTTTATAGCATTGTAACTATATTTTGTACTTGCATCGTATGTGTAAGGCCGTCATCGAGGAGGGTTTTTCCTCTAAAATCTAACAATATGATATAAATCATGATTTTAATGTGATAAAAATCAGCACTATACGATTATGTAAGAATTGAATGATTGATAAGCCTCATAAAATCAAGTATTTACGTATTTACAAATTTTATGAAACAGTTCATTTGATTTTTGATACTGTTCGGTAAAATATGTTTGCATTACAAAATCACAAAAAATTAATCAATCTCTCAACCTAATAAACAAAAACAAGTAGTTATGAAAAAGATCTACATCAACTCAAAAAAGGTAAACGCATCACTCAAGGTAGTGGTCATGTTTACCGCCCTATGTTTAAGTATAATCACAGCAAATGCACAAAGCGTTGCTAATTATGCATTTACAGCCACCTCAGGAACTTTTACCCCATTAAGCGGTGCTACTTCAGCCACCCTTACAGGTAATCGCGACGAAGGTTATCAAAACAATATCACGCTTCCGTTCGATTTTTGGTACGAAGGAACTCGCATGACAAAAATTGCGATTTCTACCAATGGTTGGGCTTGCTTGGGAAGCAACATTACAAATGCCACTGCAACTAACAATTTAGCTTCAGGTGGTAAAAGACCAGTACTTGCCCCACTTTGGGACGACTTAAATGCCACAGGTGCTACCATGTCTTACGTTTCACAAGGTGCTGCCCCTAATAGGGTTTTTACCTGTGAGTGGAACAACATGAAGTGGAACCGTGCGGCTGCTACGGGTGGTATTTCTTTTCAAATAAAATTATATGAAAGGACAGGAAAAATAGATTTTGTTTACTCACCAGAAGCAGGAAGTTTGAATTTACCTTCAGCTTCAATCGGAATTAGTGGAACCGCAACAGGCAGTGGAAACTTCCTTTCAGTCGATAGTTTTATAGCTTCCCCAAATGTTAGTTCAACTTCTGAAACCAAAACACTAAATGTAAAACCTACTGCAGGTCAAACTTATACCTTTACTCCTGCAGTTCCTATTGGGCCTAGCAATACTACGATTACTTCTATCTCGCAAACAGCTATGGCTTTTCAGTGGGACGATAATGCAATTAACGAAATTGGCTATGTAATATATAGGTCAATTGATAGTGGTGCTACATTTTCGTATTTCACACAACTAGCTGCAAATACTACTTCTTATAACGCAACTTCTTTGGTTGCCGGTTCTGAGTATTACTGGATGGTATACGCTGTGAGCGAAGGTGGACTTTCTGATAGTGAAATAGTAAACGACTATACTTTGAATCCAGGTTCAAAAGTATCTAATGCCGGTTCATGGGACTGGAGCAACGCAAGTGCTTGGACTCCATCGGGCGTGCCAGCAGCCACTGACAGTGTTACTGTACCTGTAGGTTCAACAGTGTCAATGACAACAAATATTACCTGTTTTGCCATAAATGTATTGGGTACCTTGAATTATACTGGTGCAAATAGCAATAGAACCGTTACTGTATTAACGAACGTATTTGTACAAACAGGTGGTGTATTCCAAGCTGCTACTGCTAATGGAACCAAGGCTTTAAGAATTGGAGGGGCAAACGCCACCACCTATGGCCCTGGTAACTTATATGTAGATGGTACTTTTGATATGGACTTGGGAAGCAAAAAACAAATTACTGTATCTTTCTTTGGGAATAATAACAGTGCAATATCTGGTACTGCAAGTGCTACCTGCGATTTCTATGCAATGGTGGTTAATAAAGGTACGAGAAGCTATCGCACATTAGATATTCAAAAAGACATTACCATTACCTCACCCAGTTCAAATGGTCAAAGACTAACAGTTACTGCAGGCAATTTGAAACTTTCATACGCAGTTAACTTAACTCCATACTACGGAAATGCCACTATGTGTAATACCAATGCTACAATCACTTTAAATAATCCTTCAGCCGTTCTTTCAGTTCTTAATCCAGGTACAGCAGGCACAGCAGGTACTGCTACCATTAAAGGAATTTTGAGTATTGATTCAGGTTCATTTAGTTATGGAGATGGTTCAAACAGAATAGATGTGCAGGGTTCATTTAAAATGAAAAGTGGCACTGCCAATATATATGGACAATTGCATTTTAATACAAGTTCTAACTTCACAATGAGTGGTGGAACCATAAATATTGACCCACAGGTAGCAAATGACCTAGGTAATAACAAAGACGTATTCTATCTGCCAGCAACAGCCTCGGCAAGTGTAACCGGTGGTAAAATAATAATTGTTGACCCCAATAATAACAATAGCACCAGAGGTGAGTTTATTGTTGTGACAGGTTCAGGTTCAAAAAATTTAAGCGGCCTTACCTTATATCTAGGCGATGGTGTATCAACTAGTACAGGTGGTAGCACAGGTGGATTTTTAATTTCTATGCCTTCTACGGTTTATATTGATTCTTTGGTAATCGATAATCCTACAGGTAGCAACAGGAGTGTAAATGTTTCGGCTTTAGGGTCTACTACATTTACTGCCAATCATGTAAAGCACATTAAAGGTACTCTTAATTTAAACGGAAATATTTTAATTGCCAGCAACACCTTCAGCAATGGAGATGTGGTAGATGCAACTACTACCAATAGCCACCTTCAAATAGCTGGTACTGTAAGCCAAACACTTGGTGGAACGTTTATTTCTAGTACTATTGACCGTTTAACAATTGCCAATACTGGCGGTGTTACACTGTCGGCCAATTATACAATTAAAAATACTTTGGTATTAACCAGTGGTGTTGTAACCGCAGCTTCAGGTATCACACTTGGTGGTGGTGCAGCCACAGGCTTTAACTACACCCGCACCAATGGCAGTATTAGTGGTACTATTACCCGTAGCTATGGAACCGGTGTACTTAATTTTACATATAACGGTTATTCTGCTCAAACAACTGGAAGCGAATTACCTGCGTCTGCTAGTGCAACAAGTACACTTACCATTGACAACTCTTATGGTGTGATATTGAATCAAGCTTATTCAACTGGTTTGGTTGTGTTGACTCAAGGTGCTTTATCTACTACATCTACCAACTTACTAACTGCCTCATCTACTTCTCAAACGGCGGTAACTACTACTACTGGTTATGTGAGTGGCCCATTGAAGCGTGCTATACCTTCTGGTGCCTCTAATCAAACTTTCTCTTTCCCAGTGGGTAAATCAGCTCTTAAATCAATTGATCTTTATAGAATTACTACTGGAGGTTCTGGAACAGGTTACTTTACTATGGAAGCATTCGATACAGCTACCGGTGGTTCAGCAGGAACTAATTTAAGTAATATCAGTACCAATCGCTACTGGCGTGGTCAAGCAGCATTGGGTACAGTAACACTTACCCAAACTCAGGTGAGCATTACCGAAAGCGGCATCAGCAATGCAAAAGCAATTGGTTTCTCTAGTACTTTAACAGGTGCTTATAACAGTATTGGTGGTGGTTTCAATAACCCTACATTAACTTCAAATGCAGTTACCAATGCAAACGGATATTTTGTAATAGGCGATAAAGCTGCATTGGCTGGAGGTACATATACAATTGGTTCTACAGGTACTTATACTAACTTGACTGCTGTTTCTAACGAGCTTAATATGAAAGCAATCACGGGCAATGTAATATTTGAATTACTTTCAACTTACAGCAGTGCTGGTGAAACTTTCCCAATCAATTTCTTTGAAATTTCATCATCAGGCGGATCTTATTCAGCAACCATTAGGGTTAAAGCTGGTGCTGGCAGTATTACTACTTCTGGTAACCCAGGTTCAACAGGTTCCTTGGTTATTTTGAACGGTGCCAACAATCTTATTTTGGATGGTCGCCAAGGTGGAACAGGTTCTACCCGTAGCTGGACTTTGCAAAATACCCGTACCACAAACACGATGGGTCCTGTATTTACATTTATGAACGATGCCAATGGCGATACATTGAAGTATTTGAACATTGAAGCAAGAAACCCCCAAGCTGCTAGTGGCGTTATAGTTTTTAGTACTACTACTGAAACAAATGGTAACGATAATAACAGTATCGAAAATTGCAAAATAGATGGCTATTCTAGTTCTTACCCAGTTAATAATATATATAATGCTGGAACTGTTGGAGCAGATAATACGAGCAACAATATTAGCAATTGCGAACTTGCCAATGCTACTACCACAGCAATCTTGCTAGGTGCTACAGGTCTTGGTGATTCTTGGACTATAACTGGAAACAGTATATATAATACACAAACATGTACGCTTAACCAAACACCAATCAGTATCCTTGGCGGATATGGACATACCATTGCCAATAACTACATTGGTGGTAAAAGTGCAAACTGCGGTGGAAGTGCATGGGCGAATAGCAAAAGTAGTCTTACCTTTACAGGTATAGCTATCACTACTGGCTCGTACCCTGCTGCTAATATTTATGGTAATTATATCTCTAATTTTAGCTGTACTGGCGGGGGCACTACAAACTTTACGGGTATTGCCAATACTTATGGCCTTGCTTACATAGGAACCTCAGGTGCAAATGTAATAGGAGATGCAAGCAATGCTAACTCAATAAGCATTAGTGCAACAGGCGGGCAATTTATAGGCATATCTGTTTTGAATTCAAATGCCAATACTACAATAGAAAATAATATTATTGCTAATATCACTAACGATGCTGCTGGAGGATCATACGACTTAAGAGGTATATACTCAACAGGTGCTCATTTATACAAGAACAGAATGTTTAGCATAGGTAATAGCGTAGCTGGTGTATCGCCTTCGATATATGGTATCTATAACAATAATGTGAACGGTGTGGCTTATCAAATATCTAATAACCGTATCAGTTTGAACGGAGGTAGTTCTAGTAACCCACTGGTATATGGTATGTACGACAACTCAACAGCTAGTAGCCAAACATATTTCTACCATAATACAGTATATATTTATGGTGGTACAACTACAACCAACAAAACTTACTGCTTTTATATACAACAAGCAAATCCATATTTATTGCGTAACAATATATTGTATAACAACCGCGATACTAACACAGTATTCCATTACGCTATTGCCAATGGCAATGCAAGCCCATCAACTGGCTGGACAAGTACCGCATCAAATTACAATTTGATATACTCTAAACGCACAGCTTGCTTAGGTCTTTGGGGTTCTACCAACTGTAACCTAACTACATTTAGAAGCAACTCAAGTGGAGATGCAAATAGCTACCAAGCTCAACCCATCTTTACTTCAATAACCGATTTGCATATAGACAGCAACTACGGTTGTTTGGTAAACGCCCGTGGTACTGCTGTGGCTGCTGTAACAACAGATATTGATGGCAATACACGCCATGCCTCTACTCCCGATGCTGGTGCCGACGAATTGAGCGTTCCTAACGGTCAATGGTATGGATGGACTAACAATAGCTGGTCAGGTAACACCAACTGGTGTGGCCTTACAGTACCCGATAGCACAACTGATATTGAAATAGATGCCGCTGCTCCTACACAACCCCGTGTTACTTCAGGAACAGTATCATGCCGCAACTTGCAAATTAATGCTTTTGCCTCGGTAGCTTTGAATGGTGGTAACCTTAATTTATATGGTAACTTGGTTCAAAATGGTAATTTGTATGATACTGCTGGATACCTTGTATGTAGAGGTGTATCGAACCACACTTTGGATAATTTGCACTCACGTTTTGTAGAAATGAATACTACAGGAACCACTACACTTCTCTCAAATGCAACTATATCTGATACTTTGAAATTGACGGCAGGTAAACTAACATTAGGCAATTACAATTTGACCATTAGCAACGGCGGTGCATTCGCAGGCGGAGGTTCAAGTAGCTATATTGCTACTAAGAATGATGCAACTACTGGTGGTTATCTTATTATGGCCATCGACAATGCTTCTACAGCAGTTGTGTTCCCAGTGGGAACTACAACCTATACTCCTGCACGTTTAGTAAATAGTGGTACCAGTAATGGTAACTTCAGAGTACGTGTATTTAACGGTGTATTGGCAAATGGTACCTCGGGTGGTAATATCAACAATCTTAACCACTGTGTAAACCGCACTTGGTTAGTAGAAAATGTTGCTGCTGGTACTTATAATGTTGCTGTGCGTTTATATTGGAATGGTGCCGATGAAAATGCTAACTTCTCTCGCGGATATTGCGGTATTGGACACTATACAAGTGGTGCCTGGGAAAGACAAATATTGCCAGATGCGGCTATTGCTAGCGGTAGCCTTTGGTTTATCCAACGTAATGGCTTTACCGCGTTTTCTCCTTTTGGAGTAGGTGATAGCTTGACCCCACTTCCCGTAAAAATGCTTTATTTCAATGCTAAAATTGCAGGTAAAAATGAAGTAAAACTTGACTGGGCTACAGTAACAGAAGTAAATAATGACCGCTTCGAAATACAACGTAGTACCGATGGTAAAAACTGGATGCGTGTAGGTGATGTAAATGGTAATGGTAATACAAATTACAAAATTGACTATACCTTTAATGATAATGATGTAGAATTGAACAATAGTGTATACTATCGCCTCGAGCAATTCGACTTTAATGGTCGCAGCGAATATAGCAAAGTGCAAGTGGTGAACATGCATAACCAAACCGAAAAAGGCAAGGTGGTAGCTAACGTTAACACTATGTTTAATAACCAAATTAGAATCAATATGAGCCAATTAGCTCAAATGCACATTAGCTTGATAGATATGTCAGGAAAAGAAGTAATGACCCCGCAAAATGTGTCCGTACAGGAAGGACAAAGCTTAACTATAGATAACTTGGGCCACTTGCCTACTGGTATGTATATGTTACAACTTAATGTGGATGGCATTACTACTACTTACAAGTTAATGAAAAATAGTTTATAAGGTTAGAGAATGGTTTGATTAACCAGAAGAAAGCCCTGCACAAGCGGGGCTTTTCTTTTTTTTATAAGTTAAGAAGAAATTATACCAATTCTTAAACTAAAATAGTTCTCCGCCTGTGGCGGATTTAGTTTTTAGAATGTTATACCAATTCTTAACCTATAATAGTTCTCCGCCTGTGGCGGATTGGTTTGTAGAATGGTAATGCCGAACTACAATACATTTAGTCCCTTTCTTTTGGACTATTATATATTGAGTTTCGGTATTAGAGCATCTCAGATATTATTTAGCACCATCTGGTATCAAGCTGACGATAAAATAAAATGTCACCTATGTCTTACATGTGTGTAATTCTGTTCAAATCAAGCAATTTTACAAAAGGATTTGTATTAGTAATCAATGCTTTAAATTTATGTTAAAAAGAAATAAGCATGTAATAAAATGTGAAATTATAGAAATAAGGTAGAATGATAATTTCTCAACTTTGTAACAAGGAATTTAACTAAAACTACCATGAAAAACTTTCTACTCTCTACTTTTATTCTATTATGTGTTCAATTGAATACAACTAAGGCAGGTTCAACTTTACAATCCGTAAATCTGGCTTCTTTCGATGCTAAATTGAATTCAAGTGCAATTGCAATTTCTTGGTCTACTACCAGCGAAGTAAACAATGACCGTTTCGAAGTAGAACGCAGTACTGATGGTATTAGTTGGATGCGTGTTGGCGAAGTACGCGGAAGTGGCAACACTAATCAAAAAATAGATTATAGCTTCAACGATAACGATATTGAATTACTCAAAGGTAAAGTGTATTATCGTTTAGAGCAATTCGACTTTAGTGGCCGCAGCAAATGCAGCAATATTGAAACCGTAAATATCACCAAAAATTATGGTGGATCTGCACCTACAGTTAATAGCAATTTTACCAACCAGATAAAAATTAATATGAAAGTATTAGCTCAGCTCAATATTAAATTAATTGATATGGAAGGTAAAGAAATAATTATTCCTCAAAGTATTCCTGTAGTAGAAGGTCAAACAATTAGTATTGACAATTTGGAGCACTTGAAAGTAGGTATATACATTCTACAATTAAATATAGATGGAGAAACAACAAGCTATAAATTATTTAAAAGCGGACTATAAGCTATAAGATATTTTGAAACCAATTAAACGAAAGAAGGGCCTTGCGAAAGCAGGGCTTTTTTTTATAATATTTATTGACCAAATATCGATTTCAATATTTCTGCAGTAGCAGGCATACTGCTGCTTATATCTTCTTCGCCCATCGTTTCCATTTCTTCCGATTTATTGTATTTATATAATGCCCATTCGCCTTCGCTGTACTCAAGTGATGTTAAATTTTCAATCCAATCACCGCTGTTCAAATATACTATTTTGTCCTTTTTCGATATAATAGGTTTGTGTATATGTCCGCAAAACACCGCATCAAAGCCTTTGTCGGTAGCTGTTTTTATAGCTAGATCCTCGAATGAGCCTATATATTTCATTGCGGTTTTAAAGTTGTCTTTCACTTTTTTTGAAAGTGAGAATTTCTCTTTGCCTAGCAATACTGAAACAAAGTTTATCAATCTGTTGAGCAAAATTAATAAATCGTAACTGTAACCTCCCAGCTTGGCCAACCACTTCGAATGGTTTATAGAAAAGTCGAACACGTCGCCATGAAAGAAGATTATTTTTTTACCATCAAGCAGCATCTCCAGCTTGTTGCGTATAAAAATATTTCCAAGATTCATATCGCAATATTTCCGTAAGATCTCATCATGGTTGCCTGTTAAATAATATATAGTTGTTCCTTCTGTGGAAAGTTTCAATAATCTTTTCAAAACTTTTGTATGGCTCTGTGGCCAGTACCATTTGCTCAGTTGCCAAAAATCAATAATATCGCCGTTTAATATTAAAATACCAGGGTCAATAGTTTTTAGATAGCGGTTCAGTTCTTTGGCATGGCAGCCAAATGTACCCAGATGAACATCTGAAATCACTACAATTTCTACTAGTCTTTTTTGTTGTTTGTACATTGCTATAATTTCGCAATGCAATTTCCTTATTTTATATTATCAAAAACTATGTTTTGAAATATGAAATTGTAATAATTTTATCAACTTATCGTAAACACTCTTTATATAAATCTCCACTCTTGAAACACCCAATCAAACTTTATACTCCCTAACTTGCCAGCAGCGATACAAAATTTATAGCTGCCATGTCAAGACCATGCAATTTAAAAAAAATCTAATTGAGGTATGGCGAGACAAATTTTATTATATAATGCTTCTCTATCCGATGCAAATTGGGTTCTTATTTTTTCGATTTGATGAAATTCTCTTGAGCCAATCCCATCGGCATCCATGGCCTTTTTTAGATGCTCTATCATAATTTGGCAATCGTGCCATTTACCCATCAATTTAGGCAAAATATCTTTCTTGGCTAGGGATTTATTTCGATTGGATTTTTCGAGTATTTTCTCGGTATAATGAATTTTTTTTAGTTGTTTTCTCAGTTCGTGAATTTGTGTCGCTTGTATATTTCCTTGGCTTATAAGTTTTCTAATTTGCATGCTTTTGTTCTCCAAGTACGCCTCCGCCTTTTCTTTATTTACCTTTTGTAGAGCGGGCTTAATGTCATGGAATGTGCTTGTTACGCCAGAAAGAAATGTTTTATTGATGAGTGAAAAAAAGATCCGTCTTTCTATCAATCGCCGCTGCTTTAAGTTATCTTTATATTTTTGAAGTGTGGTATGATGCAAATGTTTTTTTAGCAATGCTTCTTCAATTTGTAGTTCCCTCACTTTCCCTGCCTGCCTAAAAATTAATTTGAATGGTGCAAATGTTTTATTTCGTTTAAAACCTTTTGAACAAAAATTGAGTAATTCAAAAAAAGCATCCAACTTTTTTAGTTCAACTCGCAAAATATGGAAGGTGCTTGGTGTATATAGGCTTTTAGGCTTTTCGAACACTAAGTTTAAAGCATCTTGGCGGGCTTTTATATATTTGGTATATCTTTTCATTTTCTGAAAATATATGATATACAAAAATAGACAAAAAATATAATATGTTGTTAAGATA
>Ga0163151_10003758_pt1 | contig 21410 bp, 10 predicted proteins | sample OliLakLV19MP5IB2_FD_145596 | JGI IMG/M metagenome (GOLD analysis project Ga0163151, IMG submission 145596) | Freshwater microbial mat bacterial communities from Lake Vanda, McMurdo Dry Valleys, Antarctica - Oligotrophic Lake LV.19.MP5.IB-2 | ecosystem: Environmental > Aquatic > Freshwater >... | reverse complement strand
ATGCAAGCCTTCGGGAGCAACAACTAAATGTTTGTTATTATCTAATTCATCAAAATTATTGATGAAATAATTTGCTAACTGTGCGTAGCCGTGACAAACAAACCATACACTTTCTATTTGTTCAGTTGCTTCTCCTACTATAAAATAGCGAGCCGTTTTGGGAATGACAATATTTTTCTGTTGCATTGTATCAATAAAAAAACACCGTCATTTCGAGTGAATCGAGCAACGGTGTTTTTTTTAATTAGTTTTAATTTTATTCAACTACTACTACCAAATATTTTGAAGCACTCCAAAAATCTTCAGAATTCGTAATTACAATTTTTTCAGCTTTTCCATCTGCACCTTCAATTTTATATGAACCAGCAGGGTGTGTTGTAATTAGTTTTGCTTTTTTAGCACCTAATACAACTTCTGTAATAGTAGAAACATCAACTTTAGTAAAGTATCCTTTATTAAAATCTTCTTTCATCTTAGCCGTTTTACCCATTCCGATAAAACCACCTTCTTTTGTCAATACATTATTTTTGATCAACTCTTTAGAAGTTCCGAAAGCATAATAAGCTGTGTTCAACTTTTCTGTCTTAACTGCTGATTCCTGACTTACTTCTGCGTAATTCAAATTCAAAGCTGTCATTTCCACATTCAATCGTTCCAATTGGCCTTTCAAATCATTAATTTGAGCATCTTTCTCTTCAATCTCAGTAGTCAAACGAGCTATAAATTTCTCTAGCTCATCATTCTTCTGATTAGACTCTTTCAATTTAGATTTCATAGAAGACAAACGTTGTTTGTTCTTGTTCATGATATCATAAATCGATTGAATATCGTCAACAATTTGTTGCTCTTTAGTTTTACGAACTTCAGGGTCTTTGCTGTTTTCAGAAACGATTTTTTCTTTTCTCTTTATCTCATCCAAGTTATCCTGAATTTCGTTGAATCCACGAATAAAAGATTGAATACTTGAATCTTGTCTGTCGATTTTAACTGCTTGTCCGCCAGAAACAGCTGTCAAGCTATCTTCTGCAGATAGTACACCATCTTTTCCACCACCACCACATGAAGAAACTACAAAAGGTAAAAAGGCGATTAAATAAACTAATTTTTTCATTTGAATTGTTTTAAATTTCTGCAAAGATAAGTTAAATAGGGATAGATTGAAAAATTCAAGATTGAAAATTGAAAAATTGCTTAAAATAATATACTTAAAGATAAATTGAGCAAATGCAAGTTTCGGAGAGAGATTGCTTCGTTCCTCGCAATGACGTTCTTATCATGTCATTTGCTATACTTTTAATTCGGTTATTCTTCCAGCTCCACAGTCCCGGAATGGCTATTGAGAATTTCCAAAACACCCTGAATCTGATAGGCACTTCGGTTGTGTTTGTTTCCAAGAACAATCACAGTTGTTTGGTCAGCCGGTCTTCTAAAGAACAGACTATTATAACCGTGCCACCAACCATTGTGGTAAACAATTTTAGGGCTTTTACCATCATCGGTCAACCTCCAGCCATAACCATAATTACGTTTCCCTTTGTGCTCGTTGCTATAACCGGTAAATGCCAATTCTTTGGTTTCCTTTTTCAATAAGGTTTCTCCGTAAAACGACTGATCCCATTTCAACATGTCTTCTACTGTGGAATAAACGCCTTTATCACCTACAACATCATCAGCATAGGTATCATCTTCCAAATAACCCGATGCTTTGTGCCCGATGGTCTTATTTTTATGTTCTGCTTTGCCTTTAGGATTGTGCACCCATGAATTATTCATGTCCAAGGGTTTGAAAATACTTTGTTCCACATAATCCGCAAAACTTTGTCCTGTTACTTTTTCCACTATACTAGCCAAAATAGCATAATTGGTATTACAGTATTCAAATTTTTTATTAGGTTGTGCATACACATCACACTTATTATTGGTGATAATTTCCATCATTGCAGCATTATCAAACAAACCTTTGTTATAGCAATTCGGCTTTTCACAATACTTTTCGCAACAATAAATATAATTGAACAATCCCGAACGATGAGAAAGCAGCAAGTCGATTGTTATTCCATTGTAAGGAAATTTTGGGAAAAACTTTTGGACATTGTCTTTCAAGGTTAACTTACCTTCATCCATCAAAATTAGTATTGCTGTGGCAGTAAATGTTTTGGAAACAGATGCTAGTTGAAAAGCAGAATTAATTTTTAAAGAATCTTTTGTTTTGAAATTAGAGAAACCAAAGCTGTTTTTATAAATGATTTGCCCTTTTTGTGCAACGAGTACACATCCATTAAATCCTGCAAGTTTGGCCTTATTCTTAAAAAGCGTATCAAGTTGCTGGGCTTTTTTAGAAGCATTTATTTCCTTTAAAAATTTGTTGATGCTATCTTGACTAAGTGGAGCTTGTTTGACGTGCCCATTTTCATCTGTTTGTGAAGCACAACAAAAAAAGACAACCAGAAAGAAAAGAAAACTAAATTTTATGAAAAAGCTTTTATTCATAATTAAATATTATTATTTCGAAGCATGACCCAACTCATCTCTTTACTCCTAAGTCCACTCTCCCGACTCCTCACTATTATCTTCTTCTTTCTTCTGCTTCTTGTACTATTAGTTCTCTTCCTTTAACTTCTTTTCCGTTCAAGGCTTCAATTGCTTTTTGTCCGTCTTCTTTTTGAGCCATTTCCAAAAATGCAAAGCCTTTCGACTCCCAAGTAATGGTATCATAAACAATTTTGGTGGAAACAACTTCTCCATACTGAGCAAACAGTCCTTCTAGTTGCATTTCGTTGATATCACTATCAAGGTTTTTAATGAATAGTTTCATAGTTACAAATAAACGCTTCTCGACTCCGCTCGAAGTGACAGAGTCCAAGATGCCAATTAATACTAATATTACTGAGTCCTGATTTATAGTTATTTAACATTCACTCGATTCACCAATACTTATAGGTGAGAAAAACCACTAATGAACTAATTAACTATTGAACCAATGAACTAATTAATACAAATATATTTTTTTAAACGATTTTTGATTAACTTTGGGAAACGAATAAGCTAACATGAAAAAGTTAATAACCTTCACATTGTTTTTATTTGGTGCGTCCTTTTTAGGAGCACAAACCGCAACTGACGATTATTTCAATCCGTCAAAACCAAAGCTATTATCTAAAGACAGAGTTTCTGCATCCATTTCAGCTGGAGCGGGTGTTAGCTTTTTAGGCTCTTCAAAAAACACTGCATTTACAACATTTGTTGCACCAAAAATCGGGTATCAAATGACTGAAAAGTTCAAATTAAATGTCGGTTTGATGCATTATTCGATTTCTGGGAACACTTTTATGCCCTTGAATCAAAATGAAGCGTTATATAATCCAAACAACCAAAAGCGCACTGGCAATATGCTATTTGTGGAAGGGCAATATCAATTAAACAAACGTGTTGCTGTTTCCGGAGCGGTGATGTACGATGCAAATAACTTTACAGATAGACAAAATAATTTCAAAGCTGTTTCTGTTGGAATGGATTACAAAGTATCAAAACACAGCACATTGAGCTTTAGAACTCAAATTTCTCAAGGAAATAGTTCTTATATGAATGGCGGTTTCGGTGGACAAACCAATCCAATGATGTTTGATAGCTTTGGTGGAATCGGCAACGACTTTTCCAATCGATTGAATTCTTCTATTCGATAATGTTATTCTTTAATACTTTCTTATTAAAACAAAGCAGACAAAAAACTGGTCTGATTGTTTTATCTTTTCTACTTCTTTTCTTAGGAGTTTCTTTTCTTTTTTCCACAAGCTTTACTTCAAAAAGTTCAGAGTCGTTTCAAAACGGAGATATTATTTTTCAAACATCACAATCCAAGCAATGCACGGCTGTTCAAATTGCAACACGTTCCATTTACAGTCATTGTGGAATTATCTACATTGAGAAAAACAAAGTATTTGTTTACGAAGCTGTTGGTCCAGTTAAAATGACTCCCTTTAATGAATGGATTCAGCATGGAAAAGATTCCAAGTATGTTGTTAAACGTTTAAAAAATGCTTCAACAGAATTAACTCCAACAATTTTTGCGAAAGTAAAAGCTAGCGGAGAAAAATACAAAGGCAAAAGTTACGATTTATACTTCGGCTGGAGCGATGAAAAAATATATTGTTCCGAATTGGTTTGGAAAATATACAAACAAGGAGCTAACATTGAAGTGGGAAAATTACAAAAATTAAAAGAGTTTGATTTGTCAAGCAAAGAAGTAAAAGCTATCATAAAAGAGCGTTACGGAGACAATATTCCCTTAGACGAAATTGTTATTTCCCCAAAGAGTATTTTTGATTCGGAGCTGTTGGTTACGGTGAAGGATACGTATTAATAAGCCTTTCCCTTAATAATTCCAATTACTTAATCATTTAGTTACCCTTATTCTTCTCTTCTATCCACTTAGCCATATACTTTGTACTTGCCAAGGTATGATGCATCAACATCGCTCCGATAAAATTGTTTTGACGAAGTAATTTTAAATTGTTTTTCAAAAAAGCAATCTGCTTTAAAAATTTTTCTCCGTGAATTTTTTTGGAGTAAAAATTATTTATGATGGCAATGCCATTTTTCTGAGCTTGCTCCCACTCTATTTTATCCGAGTATAGTTTTATTGCTGCTTCTGTAATTCCCTGAGGAGAATTTGCAATTGCTCCGTTCCATCCAGATTCCCCATGCATTCCTTCCGCTCCGATAACGGTGGTTACACTTGGCGTTCCACATTGCATTGCTTCAACCAGCTTTCCTTTTATTCCCGCTCCGAAACGTAATGGTGCTAAACAAATTTTTGCATTTTTCACAACTTCCATTGCGTCAACGGTTCTTCCCTTTATCAAAAAACCTTCTTTTGCATTGTGAAGTTCATTTACTTTTTGAGTAGCATAAGCTCCGTAAACATGTAATTCGGCTTGCGGTAATTCTTTTCGAATCAAAGGCCAGATTTCTTCTTTTAGAAATTGAACAGCATTCCAATTAGGTTCATGAATAAAATTTCCAATGGTAATAAAATGTGCTCTCTGCTCATAGCTTGGCCACAGGACAGTTTCTTTTTCTGTAATCGCATCCAATAAAAAAGGAACATAATGCAACAAAGCTTTATCAATTTTAAAATAATCTTGCAAGAGTTGCATTTCAAAATCAGAAATAATTAAAGAAGAATCACAACGTAAAACACTTGCCATTTCACGCTTTGCGGTATCAGAAAACAAATCTGCTTGTATAAATGTTCGTTTTTCTTTTAATGCAGCATGCCGTGCTTGTCGCAAGCAATGCAAATCAATCGTATCTAAAATTCTAATTGCATCCGGACAATTTTCTGCCACTCTCCAACCGAATTGTTCTTCAATCATAAAGCGATCAAAAATCACAATGCTTGGTTGCAATTTAGAAATGAATTCATCAAAACTTTTATTATTGAGTTCTATCGTTACTTTTTCTATTCCTAATGTTTGAACATCAAAAGCATGTTCGCTATCACTTGCGGCAGAAGCGAATGTAATTTTCCAATTTTGTGATTGAAACAATTCAATTAACTGAAGAATCCGGCTACCGGCTGCCGAGGAGTTGGGCTCAGGCCAAACTGTTGCTATGATTAATATATTTTGAGGTTTGCTCATTTATTGGGCATAAAATTCATACAAATGTATCATTATTTCACTTTTCAATGATTTGCAGAATTATATCGCTTTTTCTCTCTACTTTTATTATCTTTATTACTGAAACATAAACACACTCCCCCCAATGTTTAAAAAAATAAGTTTAGCCCTTTGTTTATTTAGCATTCAATTTGCTATTGCACAAAAATCTTGGACCAACAAAGACCTCTTTCAACAAAAGAATTTTATTGAAAACAAAGGACAATTTGACAATAAAAAACTACCCAATAATGAATCGGTTAGATTCACTGCTAATATTGATGGAGTAGAATTTTGTTTTACAAATCAAGGTTACACAATCATTAAACGCGAGCAGGTTAAAAGAACAGAAAAAGAAGTGGAAACATTTCAATTAAGCATAGGACTTGCGGCCGAAAAAGAAGAAAGCGAATTCAAATACAAGATTGTTGAAAAATTTCATGAGCTAAAGTTTGTTGATGCAAACAACGATGTAATGCTGATTGCTGAAAACAGAGTTAGCAACTACTATTCTTATTCTGACACAAAAAGTGAGGGCAAAAAAGGAACCATCATTGCAAATGCTTATACTCGCTTAACCTACAAAAATATTTATCCTTTTACCGACATTGTTTTTGAATTTCCGAAAGATTCTGTTGGTATAAAATACAGCATATACTTGCATCCCGGAGCTGATGTAGGAAAAATAAAAATGATTTTTCCAGAGAATTCCGGAATGCATATAGTAAAACAAAACTTGGAAGTGCGTTCAGCTTTTGGAAAAATTATCGACCACAAACCTATCTCCTTCTTATTGAATTCAAAATCTCACGTAAAAAGTAAATTTATTATTTCTGGAAACGAAGTTGGATTTAAGATTGACCAAACAAATTCATCTGAGACAATTGTAATTGACCCATGGTCAATCGTTCCTGTATTCTTAGGTTCCTCAAATGCCTTCGATATTGATTATGATAACGTAGGAAATGCTTATGTTTATGGAGGAGCGTCAAGTGGGCCATTCGTTTTAAATAAATACGATGTAACTACCGGAGCACTTATCTGGTCGTACAATCCAGCGCTTTTATTTTCTAATTACTATGGAGATTTTGCAGTTGACAGAAACTCAAACAATATGTATTTAGTTGAAGGATTTAATCCCGGTACTGGATCACAAGTTGTTAAAATTAATTCAAGTGCTGTACAACTAGCAACTTACCCAGGTGATCCTCTTTTTATTGAAATGTGGCGAATTTCATTCAGTAGATGTAGTAATCAGGCAGTAATTGCGGGAGGGGGAATTTCAAATCCCACCTATCAAACTTGTTTTCTTGATACTAGTTTAACAAGTTTAACAAACGTACAATATGTACCAACAACCAATTGCTGTCATGATGTGAATATGTTAGCGCTCGATAATTTTGGAAATTGTTACCAAGTGACAAATCGTTCGAGTTCTTTGGATGGATTTTTCGAAAACTCATTAGTTAAACTTCCTTTACCGACTTTACTTCCAGTTACCTATAATGTACCAACAGGGTATAATTTACAAGAAGCCGCATCCAATGTTTTTTACGGAGGATTTTCTGGATATGCAAATGGTTATAACGGACTAACAACGTCTAATACAACTGTTTATTCCTACGATGGATATGTTTTAAAAAAGTGGAATGGACCAACCGGAGCACTGCAAGTTTACAAACGAATTAGTTTTCCAGCTGCCGGTGATTCTTCCTTGGTTTATTGGGGAGGAATTTCTGCAGATGATTGTGGTAATTTATTTTTAGGAGATAACAATATTGTTCGTCAATATGATTCTACTTTGACTTTAATCAACTCTTATCCGATGACAGGAGTGATCACAGATGTTAATTTAACCAACAATGGAGAATTATTTGTTTGCGGACTAGGTTTTGCAACATTAATCACACCTACAGGTCTCATCAATTGCACAAGCGGTGGAACATTAACATTGAGTACTACATTTACAAATGCAACCTGTACAACGCCAGGAACAGCAACAGCCACTGTTACAGGCGGAAGTCCTCCATACAGTATTGTTTGGAGCACATCTCCCCCAACTTATGGCACATCAATTAGTGGTGTTCCACCTGGAACATATACCGTTACTGTTACTGAAGCATCTTGCTTACTACAAGCATTGATTGACACCATAACAATTGGTACTTCGGGAGGAGCATTTTTCTCAACACCTCTAATTACAACTGGTTGTCCAGGTGCCGTTAATGCAGGCGCAATCACTGTTACACCATCAGGCGGCATTTCACCCTATTCTTATAGCTGGTCTACCGGCCCGGGTGATATAACCAACACAATAACCGGACTAGCAGCAGGAACTTATACATTAACAATTACTGATAGCGCAGGATGTACCAATACTTATTCGGCTTTGGTTGTTGATACTGCTACTGGAGTAAATTTTTCTTTCAGTGGAGAAATCAATTGCAATGGTGATACAACTACTTTGTCGGTTAACTTAAGTGGTGGTTCACCACCTTACGGAGTTAATTGGACAACACCAGTTGCAACCGGAGTTAATTTAAATGGAATTACAGCAGGAAATTTTGGCGGAAATATTACGGATGCAAGTGGATGTGTCCAACCATTTACCTACACGCTCACCGAACCACCTTTGTTTATAGCTAGTACAACTGCAGCTTACAATTGTGCGATTCCAAATTCAGGAGTAATTACTGTTGCAGCTGCTGGCGGAAACAATCCATACACTTATTCTTGGACAGGTTTTCCAACAAACGCAACAAATACAAATAGTAGTTTACCTCCGGGAATTTATACTGTAACTGTTACAGACAGCAACATGTGTTCAATTGTTTTAGTTGACACCATTGATACTTACATTCCTTTAGTAATAAACGGAACCACCATTGATGCTTGTTTTGGTGGAACAAATGGAATTGTCACAGCAACGCCATCAGGAGGTGCAGGCGGTACTTACGTTTATACATGGACAGGAATTCTAACTAACACAACAAACGTAGTTTCACCTGCTGCTCCCGGAACATACACAGTAAGTGTAGTAAGCGGGTCTTGTACTGCTTCTGCAACTTTTACAGTAAATGAAAATCCAATTGTAGATACACTCAATTTACAAACAAGTTATTGTAGAGGAGAAACAACTACTAATTTAACAATTGGTGGTGCAACACAATCGCCTTACCAATGGTATTATATAGGAACACCAGTTACAGGTGCTAACCAAAATAATTACACTGCAAGTACTAATACTATTAATGGCTATACTGTTACATGGTTCTCTAACGGATGCGGATTCAGCACTACAGGAGTCGACAGCACAGTATTTCCTTTTTTAACCGGGACAACTCCTACCAATGTTTTCACTCCAAACAATGATGCTATAAATGATTTGTTTTTTCCTTTTGTTGAGTTAACAAACGCGGCTGGCATCAATTATTTTGAAGAATATCAATTACAAATTTTTGACCGATGGGGATTAAAAGCTTTTGAAACTACTTCATCGGAAAAAGGCTGGAACGGTATTACAATAAAAGGCAAAAAAGCAGATGCCGGGGTTTATTTCTGGATTGTGAAAGCGACAAGCAATTGCCATCATAAAGAAATTGAAGAAAAAGGTTTTGTTGAATTGGTGAGATAAAAAACACTTCGACTTCGCTCAGGGTGACTCTCAGTGAGTTTGAGCGGAGTCGAATAATTAGCTAGCAAAAGGCAAACGAAAATCACAACCGGTTTTATATTCACTACAACCATATGCAGTTTTACCTTTTAGCACAGTTCCTTTTTTGCAAACAGGACAAATACCCGGTTTTGTTTCAGCAATCGCAGACTTCTTTGTCTTTGGCACTTTTGCTTGTACTTCTTCAAATTCAACATTAAAAGTAGGAGTCAATTTTAAAATACCATCTTTCTTAATACCTCCGGAAGTAAAACCTTTAATCACTACTGTTTTGTTTTTTTCTAAAAGTGTTTTTATTTGAGCTTCAGTCAACTTCTTTCCCATCAGTTCAAAAGGAACTTTCATATCACAACCACTTTTATAATTACTACAACCAAAAGCGGCTTTCCCTTTCAACATGGTTCCTGTTTTGCATTTCGGACATTCAATTTTATCATCTTTCTCTAAAACAGCGGGGCGTGATGCAATTGTAATTCTTTGTGCAGATTCACTTCTTACTTGAACAACCAAGTCGCTCACCATTTGTTTCATCTCTGTTAAAAAGGCTTCTGCTTGATATTCCCCTTTTTCTATTTGTCGCAATTTAAATTCCCATTTTCCTGTCATCTCAGCCGATTTTAAAATCTCGTTGTTGATGACACGAATCAATTCCATGCCTGTTATTGTTGGTACTAAATTTTTCCTTTCACGCTTAATGTAATTTCTTCGAAACAAAGTTTCAATAATCGCAGCACGAGTAGATGGACGACCGATTCCATTGTCTTTCATCAAGTCGCGCAACTCTTCATCTTCCACTTGTTTTCCGGCAGTTTCCATCGCTCTTAATAATGTTGCTTCTGTAAATGCTTTTGGCGGAGACGTTTTCCCTTCGGATAAAAACACTTCATGTTTTCCAGATTCTCCCTGAACAAACTCAGGAAGAATTTGTGCTTTTTCTTCCTCTTCTTCTCCTACTGATTCTTTTCCATAAACGGCTCGCCAGCCATCAAACAGAATTTGTTTTCCTGTTGCTTTAAATTCCACGGCAACTGCCTTCCCTAGAACAGTTGTATTCGACACTTCACAATCCGGATAAAATGCGGCAAGAAATCTTTTTGCAATGGCATCGTATACCAATGCTTCATTGCCCATCAAGCCTTGCGCTTTTACATCGGTAGGAATAATCGCATGGTGATCGGTTACTTTTTTATCATCGAAAACTTTTCCTGATTTACGAATTTCCGCTCCCAACAATGGCTTCACCAAACTTTGATAATTCACCATACTTTTTAATATTCCGGGGATCTTGGGGTATACATCATTTGGCAAATACGTTGTATCTACACGTGGATAAGTCACTAACTTTTTCTCGTATAAATTCTGAATAATTTTCAATGTATCATCCGCTGAATAACCAAATTTTTTATTGCACTCTACTTGCAAGGCTGTTAAATCAAACAAACGAGGAGAACTTTCTTTTCCTTTTTTTATTTCTACGGAAGTAATTTCAAAAGGAGATTCTTTTATTGATTCTAAAAGTGCTTCGCCTTTTTGTTTTTCATCACCTTGAAAACGATCGAGCTGTGCGTTAAAAATAACATCTCTGTATTTTGTTTTCAATTCATAAAACACAGCCGACTTAAAAGCATTTATTTCTAACTGTCGGTTTACAATCATTGCTAATGTTGGCGTTTGCACTCGCCCAACAGAAAGCACTTGTTTCCCATTTCCATATTTAACAGTAAACAAACGCGTAGCATTCATTCCTAAAAGCCAATCCGCTGCAGCACGTGAATATCCTGCGAAATATAAATTCTCATAATCTTTCCCATCTTTCAATTTTGTAAATCCTTCACGTATCGCTTCTTCTGTTAAAGAAGAAATCCATAAACGTTTTAATGGTTTTTTACAATTTGCTTTTGAAAAAATCCAACGCTGAATCAATTCTCCTTCTTGTCCGGCATCACCACAGTTTATGACTTCCGAGGCATTTTCAAAAAGAGTAGAAATTGTATTGAATTGTTTTTCGACTCCTTTATCGTTCTTTACTTTAATTCCGAATTTTTGTGGAAGAATGGGAAGCATGTTTAAATTCCACTCACGATAGGCCGAATCGTATTCATGTGGCTCTTTGAGTTCGCATAAATGGCCGAAACTCCAAGTTACCTGATAACCATTGCCTTCGTAATAGCCATCCTTGCGCTGTTTAGCACCCAAAATTTCGGCTATTTCTTTTGCAACACTTGGTTTCTCGGCAATACAGACTTTCATGGCCTCAAAAATAACAAGCACTTTGGTCTTAAAGGAAAAATGATGTACTATTTTATTAACAAATATTTTGGTTTAAGATTTGTTATGCTAAATTTACATTTCATTAATAAAACACATTATTAATCATCATTTACTACCCAATATGAAAAAATCACTTTTAGCATTTACTTTATTATTAGTTGCATCAACTGGTTTCGCAAAAAAGGAAAAGAAACCTAAAATGGAACCCGGCATGTATGCCGAAATAACAACCAACAAAGGAGTTATTTTAATTGCATTGGAATTTGAAAAAACGCCAATGACTGTTGCTAACTTTGTTGGATTAGCTGAAGGCAAAATAAAAAATACAGCAAAAAAAGAAGGTGTTCCTTTTTACGACAGCTTGAAATTTCACAGAGTGATTCCTAACTTTATGATTCAAGGTGGCGACCCAATGGGAACTGGCGGTGGCGGACCTGGATACAAATTCAAAGACGAAATTCATGCCGACTTAAAACATACTGGCCCAGGAATATTGTCAATGGCTAATTCGGGACCCGGCACCAATGGATCACAATTTTTTATTACGCATGTTCAAACAACTTGGTTGGATGGGAAACATACCGTATTCGGACATGTAGTTTCAGGTCAAGACATTGTAAATTCTATCGCACAAGGCGACATGATTATCAAAGTAAAAATTATCCGCAAAGGGAAACCTGCAAAAAAATTCAAAGCAGATAAAGTATTTGCTGAACTGAATAAATAGTTGGGAGTCGGGAGTCGGGAGAGCGGAGTCATATTCTCTTCGTAATAGTCATCCCTTGCTGTCCCATGAGCGGTGTCGAATAGGGCGGGATCTGCAAATTAAGTAAACGGCACATAATAACATTCTATTCAAAAAATATGAAAAAAATCATCTTATCACTCTTAGCAGTTTCATTAATTGCATTAGCATTTACTCCAAAGGCTGGAGTTGTTGGAACAATGTTTCCAGAAATGATTTGTGAAGATTACAACGCAAAAGAAGTAAAAATCCCAGCAGATACAAAAGGGAAATACACTTTATTGTGTGTTGCATTCAGCACAGCTGCAGAACCTGAATTAAAAACATGGATTAATCCTATTTACAATAAATTTATCGGAAAAGTGGATGCATCTAAAGCTGACGTTTTTGATGTAAGTGTTGAATATGATGTGAATTTATTTTTCATTCCAATGTTTACAGGATTCAACAAACTAGCTAGTCAAACTTCAAAAGATAAAATCAAATCGAAAACAGATAAAGAACTATGGCCGTATTTATTATTTTATGACGGAGGAAAAACTTACAAAGATGAATTGGATTTTAAAAAACGTGATACTCCATACTTTTTTGTTCTAGATAAAACAGGAAAAATTGTTTACACCACTTCGGGGAAATACGATGATTCAAAACTTGAGAAAATCCTTGATATTATTGAGGAAAACTAATCATTTCAACTTTTCTCATTTTTTACTCATTTGCTTCTTCTATTCTGGCGAATTAGCTCTTCATTCACCCTAAATTCAAGTACAAAACTTAGGTTTTGTCGCTGTTTTTAGAATGTTTGTCGATATATATGGCTTTACAGCTAATAAAATGCAATAAATAACATCTTTTTTTGTATGTTTCAGTCACTATATGACTGTAATCTACTTCTCTCTTATTATTTTACTTTTACTAAGATTTGCTTTTTCGAAAGTTGATCATCAGCTATTCCTATTTTGGTTGATTAATTTTATCTATTGCAACAACATTGAATCCAATAAAAATTACACATTTATTTTCTGTCGAGCGAATGGTGGAGCGAAAATTCATTCAATAAACAACGCTCGCTATGTTGAATAGAAAAAGTGTATTAACTATACTCTTACTCCTTTTTTGCATCCAATTTTTTGGTCAGCTTCCCGGTTATTATTTCTACAGAACCCTTACCATTCAAAGCAGTCAAGTTCAAGGTCCAGGAAATCATCTCGATTTCCCAGTGCTTATTAAACACATTGATTTTGATATAAGACACACCAGTAGTTTTGGAGATGTACAAAACATAAATGGCTGGGATATTAGATTTACCGCTGATGATGGAGTGACATTGCTTGATCATCAACTAGAATACTATTCACCAACAACAGGAGAAATAGTGGCTTGGGTAAGAGTTCCATCATTATCTTCAACTGTAAATACAGACATTAGAATGTATTATGGAAATGCGTCTGTTGCTACTGATCCGTCCACAACTTCTACATGGAATTCAAAATACAAATCAGTTTGGCACCTCCACAACGACTTTCTGGATGGCACCTCCAATGCACATACAATGACAAACGCAAGCACTACAAATCAGGCGACTTGTATTGCTGCAGATGGCCAAGATTTTGCAACAGGTCAATCCTTAACAAGAGCTATTGATCCAACCTTACAATTTACAGGCGATATAACTTTAGAAGGCTGGGTTCAACTTGCAGTTTTACAAGGAGGAACTTATGATAATGTTGTTTTTGCTTGTGGAGGAGGATCTGAAACAACAGCAAATAATTTTAATTATTACCTCTCTATTGACGGAACAAGAAGGATTAGAACATATTGGGAAAGTGGTGCTGGAACTGACAATGCTTTTACATCCTCAGTCGTATCTACAATTGCTGTTAATGTTTGGATGCATCTTACTGTGGTAAGAAATGTTGCAACAAATTCTTTACTTTTTTATACAAATGGAACTCAACTTGGAACTCCAGTAGCATTTACAAACGACCCTACAGGTGGCACAACTAGCGTTTTCAGAATTGGACAAGATCCTTTTACAGCTGTGAGGGACATGAGAGGAGATTTGGATGAACTAAGAATCTCTGATACACTTAGATCACCTGGATGGATTCTAACAAATTATAATTCAATGTTTAGTCCTTCTTCTTTTTATCTGATAGGACCAGAATATAATGCATGTCATACTGCACCAACAACATCGGATGCGGGCATCGACCAAGCTGTTTGTGCAACTACAGCAACACTTGCAGGAAACTTTCCGGTATACGGATCAGGTATATGGACTATTATTGCGGGAAGTGCAACTGTTACCACACCAACTTCTAATTCATCTGGAGTTACCGGCTTAAGCATTGGAACAAATACATTTCGCTGGACCATTACGAATGGGGCCCCTTGCACACCTTCAACAGATGACATCACCATTGTATTGGATGATTTTCCTACAGTATCTAATGCCGGCCCCGACCAATTAATTTGTGCTACACTTGTTTCTACACTTGCAGGAAACACTCCTTTAGTCGGAACAGGAAACTGGACTGTTATGGCAGGCAGTGCAACTGTCACCACTCCTTCATCTCCTACTTCTGGGGTTACAGGATTAAGCTCAGGTGTGAATACATTTCGCTGGACCATTTCAAATGGAGCATGTACCGCTACAACTGATGACATTACCATCACTCGTTATTTAGTACCAACTATATCATCTGCCGGACCAGACCAAACACGTTGTGCTACTGCTGCAACACTTGCAGGAAATACACCAACTAGCGGAACCGGTGTTTGGACAGTAACTGTAGGCGGTGCAACAGTTACCACTCCTTCTTCTCCTACTTCAGGTATTACAGGATTAAGTGTGGGAACAAATACATTTGTTTGGACAATTTCGAATGGAACATGCTCCCCTTCTTTGGATGATATAACAATTATTCGCGATGACAATCCTACAGTTTCAGCCGCAGGTCCCGATCAATTAATTTGCTCTACCACCTCTACGCTTGGCGGTAATACTCCGATTGTGGGCACCGGCATCTGGACCATTATTGCAGGGGGTGCAACACTTACAACTCCATCCTCTCCTACTTCAGGCGTTACCGGATTAAGCATTGGAGCAAATACATTTCGTTGGACAATTTCGAATGGTATTTGTTTGGCATCATTCGATAATATTACTATTAATGTTGATCAACCACCTACAACTTCGGCTGCAGGTCCAGACCAAACTGTTTGTGCAACAACTGCAACCCTTGCTGGAAATTTGCCAATCACAGGAGCACGTGTATGGACAGTTATTGCAGGCTCCGGAACAGTCACTACGCCCACTGCACCAACATCCGGTGTTACTGGATTAAGCTTAGGAGTAAACATCTTTCGCTGGACCATCTCAAATGGTGTTTGTCCTCCTTCAACAGATGAAATTACAATTACAAGAATAAATTTTCCGACAACTTCGGCAGCCGGTTCCGACCAAACACTTTGTGCAATAACTGCAACACTTACTGCAAACTCACCTGCTGTAGGAACAGGCGCTTGGACTGTCATCACAGGTGGTGCTACAGTCACCACTACAACTTCACCAACATCAGGAGTAACAGGATTAACTGTTGGAGCAAATACATTCCGTTGGACAATTTCGAATGGAGTTTGTACTCCATCAACGGATGATATTGTGATTACCCGTCAAGCAATTCCTACAATTTCTGCGGCAGGACCAGACCAATCACGATGTGCGGCTACGGCTACACTTGCAGGAAACACTCCGGCCATTGGAACCGGTGCATGGACAGTTATTGTGGGCGGAGCAACAGTTACCACTCCAACTTCTCCAACATCTGGTGTTACAGGATTAAGTGTGGGAGTAAACACATTTCGTTGGACAATTTCTAATGGCACTTGTCCCGCTTCAACAGATGATATTACCGTTACACGATATGTAAATCCAACCGTTTCCGCTGCAGGCCCTGATCAAACTGTTTGTGATACTACAGCTACACTGGCAGGAAATGCTGCAGTAATTGGAACCGGTGTTTGGACTGTTATTGCAGGAACAGGAATAATAACCACACCAACATCTCCTACTTCTGGTGTTACCAACTTAAGTGTTGGAGTAAATACTTTCCGTTGGACAATTTCTAATGGATCTTGTACACCTTCAAACGATAACATTATAATTACAAGAAATAACTTTCCAACTACAGCTGCGGCAGGTGCTGATCAAACATTGTGCGCAAACAGCGCTACATTGACAGGTAATACTCCAGCAGTAGGAACAGGCACATGGACTGTTATTACAGGCGCTGCAACAGTAACTTCTCCATCTTCTCCAACTTCTGGAGTTACAGGATTAAGTTTGGGGGCAAATACTTTCCGTTGGACAATTTCAAATGGCGTTTGTCCTACTTCTATAGATGATGTAACAATTATCCGTGATGCTATTCCAACAGTTTCAGCAGCAGGTACTGATCAAAACGTTTGTGATACTTCAGCAACACTTGCCGGAAACATTCCACTTGTTGGAACAGGCGCTTGGACAGTTATTACTGGTAGTGCAACTGTTACTTCACCTACTTCACCAACTTCTGCTACGATAGGATTAAGTGTGGGAGCAAATACTTTCCGTTGGACAATTTCGAATGGAACATGTCCATCTTCTTTCGATGATATTACAATTACAAGAACAAACTTTCCGACAATTTCTGACGCAGGACTTAATCAAGCTGTTTGTGATACAAGTACAATGCTTTCAGGAAATATTCCAATTGTTGGAAGTGGAAGCTGGACCGTTATTTCAGGAGCAGCGATTATAACGACACCAACATCTCCTACTTCTGGAGTTACAGGATTAAGTGTTGGTACAAATACATTCCAATGGACGATTTCAAATGGCATCTGTCCAACTTCAATTGATGATGTAACAATTATCAGAACAGATTTTCCTACGATATCTTATGCAGGTGCTGATCAAACTCTTTGTTCATCAACTGCGCTACTAGATGGAAATACACCTTTGGTTGGAACCGCTGTGTGGACTGTTATCAGCGGAACAGGAATCGTTACAACTCCTACTTCTCCTTCTTCAAATGCTACGGGATTGAGTGTAGGAATAAATACTTTTGTTTGGACAATCTCAAATGGCATCTGTCCGAATTCAACAGATACTGTTATTATCAATATCGATCCATTTCCTACAACAGCAAATGCAGGAATCGATTCAACGATTTGTTCTACCTCATCTTCATTGGATGGAAACCTTCCTGCTATCGGAACAGGAGTGTGGACTATTATTTCCGGAAGCGGAACATTAACTTCAACTACATCAACCAATCCAGGTGTTACCGGATTAAATATTGGATTAAATACTTTTGCATGGACAATCACAAGTGGTACTTGTCCAATTTCTTCAGACACAGTTAATTTCATTGTTGACCCTACGCCTACATCTTCTGACGCAGGTATTGATCAAACATTATGTGCAACAATTGCAGCACTTGCAGGAAACACTCCCCTTATAGGAACAGGTGTATGGACAGTCATTACAGGAGGTGCAACAATTACAACTCCTACTTCGCCAACTTCGGGTGTAACAGGATTAAGCGTTGGAATGAATACTTTCCGTTGGACAATTTCGAATGGTGTTTGTTCTCCTTCAAGTGATGACGTAACTATTATTCGCGATGCAATTCCAACTGTTGCTGCTGCAGGTGTTGACCAAACGGTTTGTACAACTACTTCTACTTTAGCAGGAAACACTGCTATTACAGGAACAGGAATGTGGACTGTGATTACGGGAGCTGCAACAGTTACAACACCTGCTTCTCCTACTTCAGGTATTACAGGAATGAATGTCGGACTGAACACATTTGTTTGGACCATTTCAAATGGAACATGTCCTTCTACTTCCGATACAGTTAATTTCATTGTTGATCCTATGCCTACTATTTCTGATGCAGGTCCTAATCAAACCGTTTGTGCAACAATTGCAGCACTTGCAGGAAACACTCCCCTTATCGGAACAGGTGTATGGACAGTCATTACAGGAGCTGCAACAATTACAACTCCTACTTCGCCAACTTCGGGTGTAACAGGATTAAGCGTTGGAATGAATACTTTCCGTTGGACAATTTCGAATGGTGTTTGTTCTCCTTCAATTGATGATGTAAACATTATTCGTGATGCTATTCCTACTGTGGCTGTTGCAGGTATCGATCAAACTGTTTGCACAACTACCGCTACACTTGCCGGAAACACTGCTATTACAGGAACAGGCATCTGGACCGTAATTGCAGGAGGGGCAACGATTACAACTCCTACTTCGCCAACTTCAGGTGTGACAGGATTAAGTATTGGAACAAATACTTTCCGATGGACAATTTCAAATGGAACATGTCCATCTACTTTTGATGACATTACAATTAACCGAATAGCTTTTCCAACAACTTCTAATGCAGGTCCTAATCAAACCGTTTGTGCAACAATTGCAGCACTTGCAGGAAATACTCCTCTTATAGGAACAGGTGTATGGACAGTCATTACAGGAGCTGCAACAATTACAACTCCTACTTCGCCAACTTCGGGTGTGACAGGATTAAGCTTAGGAACCAATACTTTCCGTTGGACAATCTCCAATGGAGTTTGTGTTCCTTCAATTGATGATGTAAACATTATTCGTGATGCTATTCCTACTGCTGCTGCTGCAGGTATCGATCAAACACTTTGTGCAGCAAGTGGAACGCTTGTTGGAAACACACCAACTATAGGAACAGGTATGTGGACTGTTATTATTGGCGGAGCAATAATTACAACTCCATTGTCTTCTACCTCAGGTGCCATTGGATTAAGTATTGGAACAAATACATTTAGATGGACCATTTCAAACGGAACATGTCCACCTTCTTCGGATGATATAACAATTTTCCGCGATCCTAACCCAACGGTTTCAGCAGCAGGTCCTAATCAAACCTTGTGCGCTTCAACAGCAACACTTGCAGGAAATTTTCCAACAGTTGGAACAGGTTTATGGACTGTAACAGCTGGAGCAGCAACAGTTACAACACCTACTTCAGAAACTTCAGGCGTAACAGGATTAAGCATTGGAATAAATACATTCCGTTGGACTATCTCCAATGGAGTTTGTACTCCTTCAATTGATGATGTAACTATTACTCGTGATGCAAATCCTACCCCTTCAGTTGCAGGTATCAACCAAACACTATGTGCATCAAACGGAACTCTTTCTGGAAATATACCAACTATAGGAACTGGTTTATGGACAGTTGTTTCAGGTAGCGGAACAATTACAACTCCTTCTTCAGCAACTTCCGGAATAACTGGAATGAATATCGGGGTGAATAATTTTGCTTGGATTATTTCTAATGGAACTTGTCCTTCATCTTCAGATACCGTTCTATTTTACATTGATCCTTTCCCAACTATTGCAAATGCAGGAATGGATTCTATCATCTGTTCTTCTTGGTCTTCATTGAATGGAAACACACCAATTGTCGGAACCGGAATGTGGACAGTTATTTCAGGAAGTTCAACTATTTCAACACCGACTTCTCCTAGTGCTTCAATTATCGGAATGGGAACAGGAACAAATACTTTTGTTTGGAGCATTTTAAATGGAACATGTCCTCCTTCTTATGATACAGTTGTTTATACAGTTAACCCAACAACTACAATTGCAAACGCTGGATTTGATTCTAGCATTTGCAATTCTTCTTCTACTTTAAATGCAAATATTCCAATAATTGGAGTTGGTATGTGGACAGTTGTTGCAGGCAGTGGAACTATCACAACTCCTTCATCTGTAACTTCCGCAGTCAATGGAATGAGTATCGGACTAAACACGTTTGCATGGACAATCACAAGCAGCAGTTGTCCAGGTTCTTCTGATACAGTTAATTTTATTGTTGACCCCAATCCTTCTATTTCTTTAGCAGGAGCTGATCAAACCGTGTGTAATACTATTGCTACACTTGCAGCAAACACTCCTGTTATTGGAACAGGAATCTGGACAGTTATTACAGGAGGTGGAACAGTTACAACTCCTACATTAACAAATTCAGGAGTAACCGGATTAACTATTGGAATAAATACTTTCCGTTGGACAATTTCGAATGGTGTTTGCGCTCCTTCTACTGATGACGTAATAATTATTCGTGATGCGACTCCTACTTTAGCTAATGCAGGAGTTGATCAAACACTTTGTTCGGCAAGTGGAACACTTGCTGGAAACACGCCAGTGATTGGAACAGGTTTATGGACAATGATTACAGGAGGTGCTACAATTACAAGTCCTGCTTCATCAACTTCCGGAATAACGGGAATGAGTATCGGAGTAAATACTTTTGTGTGGACAATTTCAAATGGAACATGTCCTTCAACTTCAGATACGGTTACTTTTAATATTAATCCTTTTCCTACAACTGCAAATGCTGGTGCTAATCAAGCTGTATGTGCAACAATTGCTACACTTGCAGCAAACACTCCTGTTATTGGAACAGGAATCTGGACAGTTATTACAGGAGGTGGAACAGTTACAACTCCTACATTAACAAATTCAGGAGTAACCGGATTAACTATTGGAATAAATACTTTCCGCTGGACAATTTCAAATGCACCTTGTGCTCCTTCTATTGATGATGTAATAATTATTCGCGATGCGACTCCTACTCCAAGCAATGCAGGAGTTGATCAAACACTTTGTTCGGCAAGTGGAACACTTGCTGGAAACACGCCAGTGATTGGAACAGGTTTATGGACAATGATTACAGGAGGTGCTACAATTACAACTCCTGCTTCATCAACTTCCGGAATAACGGGGATGAGTATCGGTGTAAATACTTTTGTGTGGACAATTTCAAATGGAACATGTCCTTCATCTTCTGATACGGTTACTTTTAATATTAATCCTTTTCCTACAACTGCAAATGCTGGTGCTGATCAAGCTGTATGTGCAACAATTGCTACACTTGCAGCAAACACTCCTGTTATTGGAACAGGAATCTGGACAGTTATTACAGGAGGTGGAACAGTTACAACTCCTACATTAACAAATTCA
>Ga0163151_10003752_pt1 | contig 21453 bp, 42 predicted proteins | sample OliLakLV19MP5IB2_FD_145596 | JGI IMG/M metagenome (GOLD analysis project Ga0163151, IMG submission 145596) | Freshwater microbial mat bacterial communities from Lake Vanda, McMurdo Dry Valleys, Antarctica - Oligotrophic Lake LV.19.MP5.IB-2 | ecosystem: Environmental > Aquatic > Freshwater >... | reverse complement strand
GCGTTAGGGAATTCTTTGCGCACTTCGAGTAGCGCATCAAGACACACTTCAGCTGGGTTGCGTATGTCGTCCGTGTCTACGTCGGGAGCCCAGTTCCACCCGGGCCGATCAACAGCCAAGCGCTCGTCGCGGAGGACGCTTGCACATTCGCGCATCAGTCCAGCTTCCACTGCTTTCTTTAGCCTGCTGGAGCCGTGGGCTTTAATCCACGTTACGTCTACATCGATTGTAGCCTCGTTCCGGCGATCAAGCTCCGCCAGCACCGGAGTTCGCAGCTCTTCGGGTAACTTCTGTATGTTAACGGGTGACTTGTCCCGTACACACAGACTGCCTGCCTTCTCCGTCACGTTGGGAAGACCTGCGATGTACGCATGCGCTGTCTGCTTCTCGTGTGCCCTAATGGCCTCCTCCCGCCCATGCTGCCGCCTAACCCCCGCCTCGTTCTCCGCCTCAGTCGCGCGAAGTTCCGGCAGTTGAGCGAGTACCTTTACGAGCGCGGCTTCGACTGCCTCCGCTCGCGCCAGCACAATCTCCACCCACGTCGTTGCAGGTGCATCGAGCTCGAAGCAGATTCTTGAGGCCCCGTACTGCTCACGCCGTGCATTGCCTGATTTAACATCGACTACCCATCCTATAGCGCTGGTGGCGTCTATTGTGGCTTCTCCGTGATACGAAACACTCGCTACACCCAGCAGCTCTGGCGTAGCATCTAGGAGCAAGATTTGTGTCGACTTGCCGTCTCCCCCGGAGATCAGACTGGCCCGTTGGCCCGTAATGTTGAGCGTATACTTAACTGCAATCTTTTTCATCGTCTCTTCTTCTCCCAGATCCGATCTGGGTAAACACGCGTCACCGTGACACGTGGGAGTCCTAATTGGCTCCATGCGAGGCCCCACAGCGTGAGGCCCCGAGGTGGGATCAACTAGTCTTCTGTCTTCTCACCGCGTGCTTCAAAGTCCATCATGGCCTCACCTCAACTTCTACGATCCAGTAATCCCCCAACCTCATCAGTCCCGTGTCCGTCCTGTCGATGGTGCGCGTCTCACAGAGTTTGTGGTATTCCGTGCTCCTTGGATGCAGTTGACGGGTCGCGCGCCCAAGCGCAGTTGATTCTGCATTCGCCTCATCGCTAATGCGCTGAGCAGCTTCTACGCTTGCGCACGCACACAATATCCACCTGTAGTACTCTTCGTATTCACCGCATCCGCCCAACACGACCCACATTGTTTTTCTAAGCACCTCGGCGTCACTCATGGCGGGAACCCCAGAAGCTTGCGTGCCTCAGCAATGTGTCGCGCTTCCACACCCGGCTTTGGCTCGTAGACACAGCGGAAGTCAATGAGTAGCCTGTCCCACGCGTCTTTGTTCTCTGCCTCCCGCAGGTAGTCGCCTTCGCAAAGGTACACTCGGCCATGTCGTGGGTCTTCCATCTGCATGAGGGCAATGTCGAGCCGCGATCTATCCGATAGCGTTGCCCACCTACGACCAACGGCAATGACCGTGAGCTTGTGCGCGGTCCGTGGGTGATTAGACCGGACGAACCAAAGGTCTTGCCCAATGGTGATCATGGCTTCACCACCCGCAACAGGGCGGGGCTGCGCTTGACTCTGCGTGGCCGTGTCACTGTGTATCCCTTGCAATCTGTCTCGCGCCACGCGGCGATAAGCGCTTCGATGTGCTCGACGTGCAGCGAGTCTGGTGTGTAATGCGTCACCATCTTATGTCTGTTGAGGCTGCACACGACCACGCCTTTCCATGTCAGTAAGACGTCTGCCTTGCGTCCAGTCTCGACTGCCCATGAGTCTTCGAGTTCCTTGATAACAGTCATGGCTTCACCCATCTCCGTCCTTCGTTGTAACAACCTTCTCTGAGTACGCGTACAACCCCTCTGGAAACAACATAAGCAGCGCGATGTTGTCCGCAGTACTGTAGTGAACCTCCACAACCGCTTTCGACAAGCAGTGCTCCACACACAGCTTCTGCAGCTCGAGCGCCTCCCACCGGAAACCCTCTGACGTGCGTTTCTCCTCTATACGTATGACAACGTGAGGTACGTCGTACGTGCGCTCGTCCGCAGGCTTACTCACCCCATCCCCCGAATCAGTCGTTTTGTATCCTATCCTTCGTAGCCACCTCACAACCTGCCGTATCCCTGGGTCCAGCCGGTAATTGAACTCCTCTATACCTGCATCCATAGGCGTATCGCCCACACATAACTGATCTGTTGGTGCAGCGTCGTAATACGAAGGCACCGTGTTCAAAAACCGCATAAGGCTGTCGTGCGCACTCCGCGCTCGCTCCGGGTCCAGACGCGCGTGAATATACCTCGACACCAGATGAATGCAGTTCGCCTTATCGTAAGCCTCATCCCCATACTTAGGCACATTAAGATCAATCATGGTGCAATCCCCACATCCCACTCGTATGTATCTTCTCCTTCGCACTCAGAGTCACCATCTCCGGCTTGCCACTTACGCACCCATTCGGCATAACCGTCTCCAGTGAGTGTCCGGACTGTCTGATCTAATAACCACTGCTTGTGGTGCCCACCATCGATACCACCTAGGCTAGAGATGAGCTCCAATGCCTTGGTTATTCGATCTGACGGTGCAGTACACGCTTCTTCGCTATTTTCTGGCTTTGTGATCATCTAGTTCCTCCATTGTTACTTTGTTAAACTCTGCATAGAAGCAATGTTCCCGTGCACCGTTTAGTGCTACCATGGGCACATGACGCTCGAAGAATCCATCGTACTCGATCACTGGTTCACCTATCACCCCCCAACCCCTGACAAGCTTCCCAAATACGACGCCATTCGCAAAGCCGCAAAGGCATTCGCAATTGTCGTCCTAGAAAACTGCCCCGCGTCCGCTGACAGGGCGGCGGCGATTCGCCAAATTCGGGAGGCCGCGATGACCGCCAACGCCTCGATCGCTTACGACGCCGGCGAAGCGCCAGTCGGCTAGCCCAACCACCTTCACCGCAGGCCCCTACGCTTCGCTGCGCGGGGGCCTTTTTCGTTTCGAAGCAGACGATTCCATGTAGTCCAAACAACCACGCGTGGTGGCTGTTTCACGCTTCTTCGCTACTTTCTGGCTTTGTGATCATCTGGTTTCTCCATCGTTCCTTCGGTAAACTCTGCATAGAAGCAGTGTTCCCGTGCTCTGTTTAGTGCAACAGCCAATACTTCTAAGATTTCTTCAGCCTTACACGCAGAGAAAGACCACGTGTTCGGGACTAAGAGCTTGGTAGCCTTACCCAGGTGTTTGATCGCCTTCTCTACGTGGTGTGTGGCTGTTTCACGCTTCTTACGTCCCATTTCGGGCTCCTTGTATGTCGGAAATCCCCTCCACCACCCCCACAGCCGTTGGAGTGGGCCTTGTTGCCTCTCTAAAGGGTATTACGGTCCCCGCAGCACTCCTGACAGGTATCCTTGCCTCGTTGAGGTGCTCTGTAGGGTATGGAGAGCGCTCTAGCTCCCTATTTAGTGCCTGATCTAGTTCGTCCAACATACTTAGTAAAGCACGCATCCTGCGCACCTCTCTCCTTGCACGTAGCCAACTGATCAGTGTTCCCACTAGCACCAGCACTAACACAGTCTCAAGTATGGTCTTAATCATGTTGTCCTTTGTTACTTGTTGAAGCTGTTCAGCCTCTGGTTTAACTCAGATACGATCTCAGTCGGTGCGACCTCGCGGTCATCCCCCTTAGTTAAGATCTCCCACTGAATGGTTGCGGTCATTGTCCGCTCACGACCATCCTTTGGTGCTGTCTCGATCAGCTGGAAGTTGATTTGAGGCTTCTTTGCTTTGAATATCGCAGCAGGGCTCGCCCGTTCTGGATGGTTAGGGACGTACACGCGAATCCCGTTCTTAGTTATTGCGAGCTCTGCATGTAACATGTCGTCGATCTCAGCCATGTAAGGCAGACCTCGCACTCTTGAGTACACTTCTGGGATAGCGTCTGGAAGTTTAAACACATACTCATTAACGTATGCCTCACGGTCTGCTTTCGTAAGGTGCACCGAAAAGCCATCAGGTCGTACTCCCCAACCTCGCTCTGATTCTTCCCACAACTGACATACTACGATCTTCTTATCGGTCATCGTCAATCTCCTTACTGCCGATCAGTCTATGACCCTGAACAAGGAACACACTGGATACCCAGGAGTTATGTCCTTCATATTCACTGTGATTCTTATCCCTTCTGTGGATATGAGCGCCTGTTCCGCTTTTCCATCTAGAACCAGTCGCAACAACACCTGCGCTACTCGCTGCGCGGCTGAATAACCACCACAGCCCAGCCCTGAACCTCCGTATGTGTCTTCTAACGCTGCCTTAATGTCTGTAGGGAGCGCCTGGAACACTTGATAGGACGTCAGGTATGCTCGGTGGTCCCTGCCCTTCCCCAATGGGCCGGCTTGCAGCACAGCTATGACCGGAGCCTCTAGCTGCTCAAATGGTATCCCGTTAGTACTTACTGCATTCAGTTGTATGGTCTTCAGCTTGTTGATCTGCGGAATCGTAAAGTCCCAACAGACGTCTTTCTCTGGTGTGATGATGTCTACGATGTCTGTGTTCTCGTCGTGGTCTACTATGCAGCCCTTTGAGATCAAGAATGCGATTACTTCGTCTTTGATATCCATGTGGTTCCTCAGTATGTGTGTGTCGAACGTGTCTACGCTCAACTTCCTTATGCCCCTTTCTATCCACATTTTGTCTTGGCCGCGGGTTTGCAATACAGATGTCCATGCACACTGAATCCCGTCAAACCCCCCGTAATTACAGAAAACCTAAACTCCCTGTCTTCTCCAATGGGAAGGGAAAGAAACATCCGGACGTTACCAGTGTCCCCGAAGTACCAATACCGAAACGCCAACGTGAAGCTTCGATCCGACACTCCCCCTTCATCTACGCTCTTACCAACTATCCGGATTTGGCCTCCACTCTCATGGATCCAATCTTCTAGTTAACACTGTGTAGGGCTCTCCTTATGCCCCCCACGGCTGTAGAGCCCTCTGCACTGTTCCTTCTTTTCAATTCGCGGCTCTTAAAGACAAAGACTCCTTTCTCAGGTCCCTACCTATATCCCCCCTATGTACCAGTAATGCAGACTAGGAAGTGCGCTTGTAGGCGCGCTTAGGTGTGCTTAGTGAAGGTATTACGTTATTTAGGATCAGTACGATCTGAATGAGGAGCTAAAAGAGCCTGTTATCAAGTACTTACAAATATGGTCATTTTTGAGCCTCTGTAAGGTGTTGATTTGTTTGCTCTGTTTGTTACCATTGATCTAGGAGCAAACAGTTCCAAGTAGAAGCACACAGCTTCAGATAGCCAGGGTTCCATGTACACGCCCCCTCTTTATATAGAAACCAAACAGCACTCCCAGAACATCAGCTCAACTGGTGTCCGCTGTGCAAAGTGTGGCGCAGCTACCGTAATGGTCAGTCCGCAAGTTGGTGACGCTGACGGTATTCACCGTTGCACTGTCTGCCACTCACTGAACGTAGATGACTCTTCCGTCATCCCAAACCGACAACTGTTGCTCAATTACCTGCTGCACAAACAGTGGACTCTGTGGCCCGTTAGCTATGGGATCAATTGAACCGTTTACACTTCCCTATGACACACTGTGCAATTACCGGAAGACGTGCCAGTAATTGCACAGTGCATCAATATGTATGAAGTGATCCAAATCTGATTAAGCTAACTACTTACAAAACCTCTGTAAGAGTGACCCAGGGTCGTGTGAACCTAGGATAACTGGGGGTACCCTATTTGATCGTACTGATCTGAATCTCCAAAGGTATTGCCCTTACACCCTGGGTACTACGAATGGGTGGGGAATATATAGGGGGGTGCCCGGTACTACGATCAAAACGGTCGTTAAAATAACTGGGGTACCCATGGGGCGAAGGACGGCACGGCACGTAGAACGGTTCCGCTCGATCAAATTGCAAACAACCGGCGTTGTGTACGGGCAAAAAGAAGAGCCACAGGGTGGTCTTCAGTGAAGGTCTATTCAAGGAGATCTATGTCCTCCTGTACTGCACGCTTCAGGTCATCGAACTTCTCAAACGCCTTGTCTAGGTGCAGGAAGTCACAGACATTTTTGGTACGCATAGGTATCCGTTTGCTGATCTCTGCTACCTCTTTGTCTATCGCCTCTATGCTCCGTTTGAGTGCGGCGATTCTAGGGGTCTTCCAGCACACATACTGCTCTTCTAGGATCATATGCATCTGCCTGTCATCGTTGACAGTGACCTCACATAATACGCTGTTGTCGGTGATGTCGATCTGATTCAGGGTCATGCACGGCCAGAGCACAGATTGGACCATACCGACTGTCACTTTGCTGATATCGTAATTGGAGAGTATGTAGAACGAAACGTGATCACACTCGTACATTGTCTCGTTGTCCGGGTACACGTTTTGTAAGATCTCCATGGAACGTGCCATCTTGCTCATCCACTCGGCGTCTTCCGATGTGTTGTTTGTGAAGCGCACGATGCACGCGGTTTTACCTGGTCCGGTGAGTCTGAAGGATATAGTGGTCATGTGTGGGTCCTTGAAAAAAGAAGGGTTGCAGGAATCTGGTACATACTCCTTATACCCGTTAACATGATCTAAATTGCTGGTGTTGGGGCAAAAGAAGAAGCACCTTGTTAAGGGGTGCTCTTCGGGACCGCGATCAGTGGCTGGTCGGAGATGCCTGTCTAAGTACTTCCACTTCTTTAGACAGGTTAACCAGTACCCTGTTGTACAAGTTGACCTCGCCATTGAGGCTGGCTACCATGCCGCCGAGTTTGTTTATCAGTTCGGTTTGCTTCTCGACCATGCCGGAAAGCATCTCTAGCTGCCTTTTCAGCTCAGACACTTCATCTTTCATTTCCATCGGTTCGCTTCCTTTCCTCAACGATGCTTTTGAGGGCACCCAGTTGTCTGTCCATCTCGATGATCAGCTCTGACTGTTTGCCTATCACAGCGACTGCATCTGTGATCAGCTTGGACATGCGTGCCATATTTGTGTCTGCCTCATCCATTCTCAGCTTAACTTTGTCCACATCCGTTCGTTCGTGAGCGTGAGTGAAGTCAGCAGGCTCCTTAAACTTAGTCTCCACGAACGCTGAAAAGCGTTCCAGATCGCCGAACGTGTAGCACACGTGGATGTGTTGTTTTTGCGCGTAGAACTCTATGATGTCTAGCCACGCTGGTTTCGCCTCTTCCATGTTCTCGAGAGTGGGCACGGTATCTTCGTGGAAGGGGTATTGAGCAAGAGGTATGGGCATAGAGACTTTGGCGGACCCTATGCCGATCTGCACAACAGCCTTCGGGAACAGGTTCTTAAAATGTTCAGAGAACATCTCGACTGTAGGCTCACCCACATTTAAGACGGTGTCTTCGAACAGCAGTGTGAGGCTCACCTCACTGGCGTGGGTTTTCCATTTCTCGACTATCAGGTCGAGTGTGATCACGTACCGCTTACGTTTTGTGTTGATCATAGGTCTTCCTTATGAGTTTGCAATCTCATATGCAGCGACGTACTCAGCAAAGCGCCGAAAAGACTCGAGATGCAGGGTCAGTTCTATCTGATTTTCAACAGACGAGTGACTGGTCACTGTGACCCACTCTGGCACCCCTGCACTCTCTATAGCGGCTAAGGTACCGTAGTCTCGCACCGCATCTGGGAATGGAGTGGAGAGCTCGAAAGCGAAGGCAATAGTGCCATCGGCTCCGTTGCTGTATGAGAACGTCTTATCTCCCGCTACGAAGATCGGGAACAAGTTCTCGGAGAGCGAGGCTTGATCGTGCTGACAAAGTCCTGCGAGCAGGACTTTAATGTTTGTACCGATCACACATCTGGACATCTGGACATCTACCTTGATCATAGAAACTCCTGGTTGTGTTGTTGTTTTCCTACACAATCCTTATACCCATGAGCGCTCTTTGTTTTCGTTCAAGACGTAACGGCAAGGTAACGTTTGGTGGTGTACCATCCCAGGGATGGAGAACGTACAAGCGGGCAAGTGTGGAATCTGCGGAGCACGGCAGAGGGAGCCGAGCACGCTACATATAGAAGACGACCTGAACCAAGTAGGGGACGGGTGGGTAAGCGGGCATTTATACCGATGGGAAGCGCACCGGTGGGTACTGGTACGTGTACGCTGCGAGAGCCATCTAGAGGAGGGAGTGCCTCCACAATAAGATCGTATCTATTGATATAAGGAAGCTGTTCCGATCTAATGCCTGGTTAAAAGGAAACAGCAATGACTCTGAAGAACATTTTAGTGCAGCTCAAGCACGCGGTCCTACTCTCTCTTGGTCTACTTGGTTTTGGGTCCATGTTACTGATCGAGGTACTCACTCCCTTTGGGGTGGTCATCCTTCTGATGCTCTTCATCGGGATGTGTTGGGGACGATGAGCACTTTGATCGACAACCATCCAATATGGTCCTTCTTTTGTCTAATCGTAAGTATCCATCTAGTGATGGGAGTACTGTCTCTATTTTGGGATCGTGCAATACGGTGGCACACCCAGCTAAGGAATCTAAAGCGGTCTCAATGGAAGGAGTGGCGCAGATGAGTGAACGGATAGAATTGAAGCACATTCAGAAGGCGAACTTCCCAGATCTGACACTGTGTGGGAAACAGCGGTTCAAGGATGGGGTTAAGTTTGGGATAGGGAACCGCGGTACCTGTCCTGAGTGTTTGGTAGCGATTGGAGAAGCACGTAAGAGGGGAGCCACGCACTACATGAAGACCGAATCCAGAAAGAAGCAGCTCTGGTTAGAGGGGGAGTTCAAACTGCCGCTTGGTGACGGAAACCCTGGAGGTAAAAGATGACAAGCACAGATGTTGAGAAAGACACGATCGAAGTAGTTAGGACGGACAATTCGCTCAGGTCCTTGAAGATGATCTCCTCTAGTGCGACCGTCATGTTCCGTGTTCAAGAAAGTGAGGTCATGTTTACTTTACGATCAGCGGTAGACATGCTCCGTGAGATGCTGCTTGCGCTGGGGAGTAACCCGCCGAAGGATGGAGTGTGGACGTATCAGGGAACGTCTGTACCTATGATCTTAAACTGCCCATCTTGTCACCAACGCCACATAGATGTGGGCCACTGGTCCTTGCATCCCCACCATACACACGCCTGCCAACATTGTGGAATGGTGTGGAGGCCTGCAAAAGTGCATACGGTTGGTGTGCAGTTCTTACCTGGATTCAGAGACCTATGACCAATGTATACGTCGTGGTCTATGTTCTATGCGCCTTCATGCTGTTCAGAGCATTCGTTAGTGAAGGGCACAACCAAAGTCTTCATGAGAAGTCGATATGTCTACTCGTATCGATATTCTGGTTACCAGTGGTCATTGCAGCGATCGTATTCATAGCCTGGGAGACACACGATGACTGAAGAAGATGAGATCGAAATAGAGACGGCAGCCAAAGATTATCAGATACGAATAGACACACAGAAGTGCATTGTAGATCTCAAAGCTGATCATGCAGCGGTAGTAGCATGGCTGACAAAGACTCTGATCGAGGCATTGTACACTTCTAGGGAGTTGCGTAAAGAGAGAAAAATACTACATGGGATAATCGGTGACTTAAACAGCGCAATAGAATCCGCTGAAATTAAAGAAGCAAGATTTACAGAGGCGATCGACAAGTGCGGTACTTTAGGTTTCGATATCCCACAGTTGGAGTACTGGCAATCGACGATAGATGTACTTGAGAAGAAGCAGCTGATTACTGTGGAGTCCGTTGATGTATCAGAAGGGCAACGCCCTCGTTTCACAATCAGAAAGGTATAGTCATGAACATAGAAGAGACCCCGGAGTATCGAGAATGGGTTGCAGCCAAATCTGTGGAGCTAGAGAACATCGCGTTCCTAAGCTATGCGATACAGCACGGATGCGAGAAAGATGAATTTGCTACGTTGATATCCTCTGGGATCAGAGCACGAGTAGCAGCTGAAGTGTGTCTTGAGCGTCTAGCACGCAGACGCGCCGCAGACATGCCGAAGTCAGTAGAGGCAATGATCTCTGAAGAATCGACACGTGTGGTAAACGCGTACTCTGAACAGGTCGCAGACGTGCTCAGCGCATTTCGATCTGTGCACGCACGATTGCACGCAATAGAGGCATCAGTTATCAGTAAGGAGGCTGCTGAACTCTTCGCCAGGACAAAAACACTTAAGGATACTGATGTGATTTTTGCCAGGGCAAAGGCACTTAAGGATGCTGATGAGCTCTTTGCCAGGGTTAAGGCACTTGAGGAGAGGGTAAGCGATATATCAGATCGCAACAAAGTATCGGATGTGGACGATGTCTGATGGTTTAGAGAAGCCACTTAAGAACTTCCTTGGAGACATGGTCAAGGTAATCAGTGAGACGGACGTAGACAACGAGAAGCTTAAGATCGCGAACATGGCATTCAAGCTGGCTCTCGACACTGCAGCTTCTCAGATATGGGAGCTGAAGAACAAGAATGCAGATCTAAGACTTCAGCTAGATCGAATGACTAGTGAGAACATCAAACTGATTTCCAGAATGGAAGACTGATGGCAAAAACGAAACCAGTTGATCTGGGACAGGTACAAGTGGGCGGTCTGTACTGGGTACAGGCACAAGGACCTATGGAGGTTGTAGAGGTACCGAGCTTGGAGGCGAAGAAGAAGGTAGTGTTGTGCAAGAACCACAACGGAGGGCGCTACTGGGCATCCTCAGATCAGTTGTACGCGTTGCCTTTGGAGACGTTCACAAGATTCATGCAACAAGCGAAAGCTCGAGGACTAGATGTGCCGACAGACTGGTACAGGAAAGCTGTAGAAGATGCAAAAACAACAGCCATTGAATAGCACCTGCCGTGGGTGTGGTGTTCTTCTAGACTTGGACCTGAGTAGATGGATTGCAGACGGATGCCCCTGCAACTCTTCTCGTGGCATAAACCACGGGATGGTGCCGGTGAACATGTGTACCTGCGACATCTGTGACCCAGACAGCACCGGCGCTGTACGGCCACTATCAGATGCGTAGGTCAGTATCCAGGAGTGGCGTGTGGGAGCTTTTTGAGGTCCAGGTTCCGGCTCTCTTGAATCTGCTGTAGCTGGTCCGCTACGGCACTGGGAGGAGCTTCCGTAGTAGCGGGAACAGAAGAGTCCATCATCACTACAGGGGGCGGCATCGGTAACCTGCTAGCACGGGCACGGGGACGGGGACGAGCCACAGATGGTTCAGAGGCAGCGACCTCATTGACGTAGTTAAGCACAAGGGCTTTGAGAAAGAAGTTCTCAGCCTTGAGCGTAGCTATGTCGATGCGGTCCTGCTTCTGTTCTTGAATCAGATCGTTCGTGGACTTAGAGAGAACCTCATACGTCTTTTCGAGAGCGTTCTTATTGTTCCCGGATTCTGAAAGAGCGAAGCTACTGGAGCCGAGGCACGCAAGGATTGCTGGGAACACAACTTTGAGAAATGGGATCAAAGTCTTTGTCTTGAAATCCTCTTTCTCTTTGATCTTATTTTCAGTTTCCATACAATTCTCCTAACACCAGTCTATAGATGCTTAGTAGAACAAACAACAAGGACGAGATATGTACATGCTTTTCTGGTTAATAGCAGCGCACTTCATTATCGATTTCCCCCTGCAGGGGGATACGGTAGCACTGCAGAAGTCCCCGTACACGAACAACGCTTTATCAAAGCAGGTTCCTTGGTACTACTGGATGACTGCGCACTCTCTCATGCACGCAGCTGGCGTTCTTATGATCACAGGTTCTTTAGAGATGGCTGCACTCGAGCTGTGGTTTCACTGGAGCATAGATTTTGGTAAGTGTGGGAAGTGGTACGGAATACATGTAGACCAAGCACTCCACATCTTGTGCAAGCTCTTTTACTTCTGGGTGACAGGAGGGGTCTATCTAAGACAGTCACTTGATGTACTATTCCGTTAGAGGGCACGAATGGCATTCCGACCAGAACACGACAAGCTAGATAAGATCAAAGACCTGAGCCAATCTACAGGAGAGTTCTTAGATTGGTTACAGGAGCAGGGCATTCATCTTGGTGAGTGGAAGGGTTCTATCATGGAGCCGTACCGAGAATCTGTTGTCAGTCTACTGGCACGGTTTCATGGGGTTAACCTGGACGTTCTGAATCGCGAGAAGAACGAGGCACTCAGAGAGTTAGAGCAGCTTCATTCAGGAGGAGACCCACCAAGATTCCTCACGGTAGATGAAATCTTAGCGGGAGAAACTTCGATTACTTAACGAAGGTCCGTGTGCAAACTACGTGTATCTCTGGATATAAGGATCGTACTGCATCTGCAGTTTGTCCTTTATACGGAGATACACATGGAAGATTCGATCATAGTTTGCCCACACTGTAGCGGAACAATTAAGCTGACTGAGGCAATGGCTGGTCCCATTGTCGCTAAAGCAAAACAAGACTTGGCGAAACAAGTAGCTTCGATCAAAGCTGAAGCTGATGCCAAGGTTGCTGACGCCGCAAAAGCTACCCTGACTCAAATCGCTACAGTCAAGAAGCAAGCACAAGAAGAGGCTACCAACAGGTTGGTACTCCTACACGCCGACAATGATGCCAAGGTTAAGCAGGACCTCGAGGACACCAAAGCCCTCCTCTCAGAGAATAAGAAGTCCCTGGCAGAAGCCCAGAAAGCCCAGGCAGACTTCATACGCAAGGAGAGGGCCCTAGACGACGAGAAGCGCGAGCTGGACCTGACGGTCGAGAAACGCATCCAAGCGGGCCTAGGCGCAGCCAGGGCGCAGGCTGAAGACCAGCTAAAGCTCAAGGTCATGGAGAAGGACGAAACCATCAAGTCCATGTCCGCCAAGATTGAAGAACTCCGTCAGAAGGCTGAGCAGGGGTCCCAGCAGCTTCAAGGAGAGGTCCAAGAGCTGGACATAGAAGCCAAGCTCAAAGAAGCCTTCCCCACAGACCTGGTGGAGTCCGTAGGCAAAGGCGTGGTGGGCGCAGACATCAAGCACACAGTGTTCGTCAGCGGAAGGCCCTGCGGAGTTATCCTGTGGGAGTCCAAACGGACGAAGAACTGGAACGATGAGTGGCTCACAAAGTTGAAGGTGGATATGCGGGCTGCGGGTGCCGACATCCCAGCTCTCGTAAGCCAGGCGTTGCCCAAGGGGCTACACATGGTGGCCATAGTAGATGGCGTCTGTGTTTGTGATTACCGCTACTTCATGGCGGCAGCAACTCTACTAAGAGCACAACTGATCGAAGTGGTGAGGGCACGAGTAGCAGGGGAAGGTCTGAAGACCAAAGCTGAACTGGTCTACGACTACCTTACCGGCAAACAATTCAAGCGAGCCATAGAGGTGTTCGTGGAAACCTTCAAGACCATGCACGAGGACTTGGAGAAAGAAGTAAAGGTGATCAGCAAGCAGTGGTCAAAACGGCGTGAGCAAATCACACAGGTGTCTGCTGTGACTATTGGGATGTACGGAGAGCTGCAAGCAATCGCAGGTAAGTCCCTTCAGGAAATCGAAGGGCTGGAACTCAAATCACTGGGGAGTGTAGAATGAATGATAAGCCAGATTCAAAGCACAAGTGTTGCGGACACGATCACAAAGAAAGCAGCACACTGTCTAAGATAGTTATGGGTGTGTTTGTTGGTGTTGCGGCAGTAGTGCTGATCTCAGATCTGATCCGAATATTCGGTAAAGCCACAGGGACTGTGCTGGTGCTTCCGTGAAGGCCTTAGAGATTCAAATGGGCGGAGGTGTCCCTTGGCCAGAAACGGTCGCTGGGATGGTAGCGCTCTTACTCGAAGAAGAGAAGAGTGCTGGTGGGTTCTGTCTAGTCGTCATGTTGTGCGCGTCCATGTACATCGAACGTGCGCAGAAACCAGACAAGGCTAAGTTCCTACACTACGCATCGGAAACTTACAAACAGGTGGAAACGCTAAAGACTGTAGGAGACAGATCATGAACGAACCTTTCGACACGAAATCTCCTACCGTTATGGTTCCTATGGGTCCAGGTACGGACTGGAAAGAAACCGTCAAAGGTATTGAAGCCGCACTTCTCAGTGTGGATAACGACTTGGATGGGTGGGTAGTGTTGTTGAAATTGTGCGGAGCCATACATAGATCAAATTCGTTCGATCTAAGTGTAGAGGGGTACCTACGTTTTATGGGAATACTCTACGACCGCACAGGCGATCACTACGAAGTATTGGAGAAGTCAATTGGTTGAAACACTGTCTAGTCAGGTGCTTCTGGAAGCAGTGGTCAAACTTGAGGAAGCTCAGTTACGTGTACTGAACGAGAAGGCAATACTGTTGCTGCTCTCCAGCTCATCAGGCGTGACTATGGTTGATTGCAAGAAGGTGTTGACCGCTTTATTAGAACTAGAAAACAACTATATAAGGAAGTCTCATGGGTAATATCAGACTGAGTCCGAAGCATGGATTGAACCCTTCCCTGGGAATGTGCTTCTACTGTCAGGAAGAGAATGGTGAGGTCATAGTACCGGGACAACTGCATGGGGATGTCGAAGCGCCACGCAAAGCTGTATGGCACAGGGACCCATGTGCCGGTTGTAAGGGTTTGATGGAAAAGGGGATCATACTGATCTCCGTGAAGACCGGCGAATCCGGTGATAACCCCTACCGTACTGGTGGTTGGTGCGCTCTAAAAGAAGAGGCAGTAATACGTATGGTTTCCGATACTAAGTTACTGGAGCACATACTTAAGGCACGAGTAGTTTTCTTGCCGGATGAGGTCTGGGACTTACTGGGACTACCCAGAGGAGAGGTACCTGGAGTTCCTACAAGGGTGGAAGATGTTCGTAGCTAGACAGAAGCGTTTGTACGTTGGTTCTGAACAGCGAGCCTCAGGAGCTTTCCTGATGGTCTTCTCTCAACATCCAGGACGTGAGCTACGTGCATGTGTACGCCACGTGTCGATGAGCCAGTGCGGCCATTTCATGATGGCCAGAGCAAAGGTGGGTCCTTACAGCGTCAGGCTGTCAGGCACCTACGGTAGTGATGGCCTACCCATGACTCCACCAGAAGGATTGTGGGAGCAACTGACCCCGCTACCGCCAGCTTTGACGGAGGAGTTCTGGAAAGGTGATGGGTGGAACTCCGCGGGTTCAGAGGGTCCGGCCATGCACAAGTGGGCAAACGAAAACATCAAACAACTACGTAGACCGGTAAAATAGGCACCCAGTACGTGATCACAAAAACATACGTATGGTACGTCTACATCGTTGAGTTCGGACCAGAGTTCAAGTTCTATACGGGCATCTCTACAGATGTGAAGAGGCGTATAGATCGGCACGCCGAAGGACGAGGCGCTAAGTGCATACGAGGTAAAGGCCCCGTAGTGCTGGTGTACAAATCCAAAGGTATGACGAGGTCCGAAGCTTCGAAGCTCGAGTACAAGATCAAACAGCTCAGTCGTGCAGAGAAGAAAGAGTTTCTGAGTCGTTAAGGTGTTAGGGCAAAGAAAGAACAGGGAACAGTACCCTGTTCTTTCTTTGCTAGTACGACGGGCAGAGCCTTTCTTGGTCTGCTTCCACTTGGCGTAGACGTTCAAGGGCTTTCGACACATCTTCCGCAGCCCGGGTATTTGCCATCAGTTCTCTGAACAATATGGCCCTGGCTGTGTATATGTTCTCTAACGTGTGCCTCTTGTAGAGCTCACGTTCCTTAGTGCTTGAGTGCATGGGTGCCTTCCTTTTTTGCCAGCCCGAACTTAGGGGCGTGGACTAGTTCTTCTAGCGAGACCAACGTACACAGTTGGTGTTCCGTCAGGTTCTCTGCTCCGCGGCTGCGCAAGAAGCAGTATTCCGTGAACTCTACGACCGTGAGATGCTCGACGCTCAGTATTTCGTACTCGCCGGCGTCCACAACTGTCTGGTTGTCGACGATTAAACATAGAGACTTTTTCGGTCTCATATGTTTTGCGGTCACCACCATTGGTTTGTTCATCACTAGATGCCAAACCCAGAACGGGGTCTTTCGTGATTCCATATTCATTCCTTGGTTGAGGATGTTTAAACATCCGTTTCATAGTAAGTTTGCTTTCCTACATACTCCTTATAACCATTTCTGATCGTCAATTAAGAAAAGGTGAGATGGCTCATGTGCTCTAAATGCGGCCATAAGAAGCCGATCAAGTATGAGGCTTTTCGTACTGGCTTCACGTTTAGTGAAGTGAGTCAGATGCTTTGGACAGCTTCTGAAGACCCAGCAGAATGGAAGTACAAGCGTCGCAATACCGTTTTAGGTATGTGGCATATGATGAAGAAGCAACTATACGATCAGTACCTCGACCAGTGGAAAGAGTTCCACAAGAAGAAACCCAAGAAACCCAAGAAGCCTAAGGTCGAATTAGAAGACGCCCCGTTTTAGTGCAAAAGAACAGGGAACTGCCCTGTTCTTTCCCCTCAGTAGGGAGATCTTTTCTGATTGGATAACTCGGTTAGGTAGGCCCTTACCAGTGCCTTCATAACTACGTGAGTGTCCTTCTGCAGGATTCTCAGTAGTTTGCGCGACGCTTGATCGCCCTTTGCCTTGAGGCGCATTCCAAACTTCTCACACGCTTCTGCGCCCTGCTGAAGAGCGTCGAGAGACGTCGGTAGGTGCTCAATTAATTGTTTGATGTTTTCTTGTTCTTCTTGGATCGTAGGCATAACAAATCTCCTTCAAGATCCTTATGCCCACTTCCATAACCGTTTTTTACAAACAGATAGGATTTCCGAATGCCCGAATCGATCGAAGTCTGTTCTCACATTTACCAGTTGGTAGAGGACATGTGTGAGCGCTGTGAGTCTGTCCAGAACATTGCATGTGTGTCTTGTAGCAAGTTGGTTGCGGTGGATAACAAGATGCCAGCACGTGTTCTGCTTTCTTACCTACGCGTGGTTACGCCCCTTAGCGTTAATTAGCTTTTCAAACTCTTCCACACTTTTACCCAGTTGTGTGTCGATGTCTTTTAGTTTGCTGGTGGCATTCTTCATGTCTGAAAGGGAGTCTCCGTTGCCGCCAGCGGTTATGAAAGACACCGCGGCTTTGATGACAGATAGCTGATCGACTGCCTTGTGGATCAGCGTGTCTATTTCTTCTTGTGGTGTGTTGTTCATTTTTAATCTTGACGGAGTGTCTGGGATCATTTACGTTCGTAGGTACATGACGAAACGTTTCCATACGACGCAGCAACCGACAGGCCAGTGGCCTATGGGTGGCGTGTATCCGATGGCATCGTCAATAGAAGCGACCTTTTGCGCAAGTTTCGATATTAAGAATAGAACAGGGCGGCACACTTAGGGTATCTCAAATACCGAACGTGTATGCCGCCCAGGGAAACCTAGGCGGCTTTTTTCGTTTCAGGAGGAAGTCGATGGAAGAGCCTGCATATAGAACTGTCCGACCAACTATGGGCGGGAACAGTCAAGGTGACGAAGGTGCCTGTAAAGCACTTGTTCTTCGGAATACGGTGGGTTCAATCCCCACGCCGCCCACAAGCAAACCCGGGGTGTACTTTCTTTAGTATGCCTTCGTAGTGTAACGGTCAGCACACCGGTCTTTTAAACCGTGCAGCATCAGTTCAAATCTGATCGAAGGCACCGAGACTGGGTCTCAAGCTTTAGTGGTGAAGCACCCGACTCTTAATCGGACGAACAGAGTTCGAGTCTCTGGAGACCCACAGCGCAGCTCTCTGAAAACTTCATAGCAATATTGGTACGGCGGGGACAAAACCCGCACATGCCCTGTAAGCAATTGAGGTCAATGCACTCGTCTGAAGAACGAGGTAACTCCGATCGATACGGAGACAGGGCACTAGGATTACTCCGGGTTCGTCTAATAGGTTAGGACGGCAGTTTCTGAATCTGTCTATCAAGGTTCAAGTCCTTGGCCCGGAACAACCCAAGCTTGGGCAATTCACTCGGGGATATTCCAAAGTAGGATGCCGGTCTTTGAAACCGTGCGGTGAAGGTGCGAGTCCTTCTTCCCGAACACAATGATGGGTTGTAGCTCACTTAGGAGAGCGCACGCTTGATAAGCGTGAGGTAGTGGGGGCGGAGCCCACCAGCCCAACAATAGAGAACGGGGCGAAGGCTTGTTGGTAAGCCGTCTGATTTGGGATCAGAAGCTTGCGGGTTCGACTCCCGCCACCCCGACTGTGACTATGGTGTAGCGGTAGCATGGCTGATTGTGAATCAGCAGGTACGGGTTCAACTTCCGTTAGTCACCCCAAGGGCCCTTAGCTCAGCTGGGAGAGCGTCCGCCCTGCAAGCGGAAGGTACGGGGTTCGAGTCCCCGAGGGTCCACATATAGGGAATGTTCCGGCGAACGAGATGGTTTCCAAAACCGCCTAGCGGAGATCGACACTCCGATTCCCTGCAGATGGAGCGTAAACAGGTCGGGGACCTGGACGGTTTGCTAAACCGATCGTACCCAGAAGGGTATGAGAGTCGGGATCTCTGCGCTCCTCAAGCCGAAAGGCCGTAGCAGGATGGAACTAACTTCCCAGTTAAGGACAGATAGCCTACAGGGTTTGGTGATTCAGCCCGCCTGCGAATAGAGTCTGTGCACACTACTCTTTAAAATCACCACCTGCACTGTTGTCCGAGCGGTTAGGACCCTGCCTTCCAAGCAGGTGAGATCGGTTCAACTCCGATACGGTGCTCTGAGATCATATACTTTAGAACGTTTTGGGAGGTAGTTTAGTTAGTAGAACGCTTTGGGGTGGGTAGACGTGCTGATCAACACGTAGTTTAACCCCACAATCCTATTGATCATAGGGTTGGCTTAACTTGAGCAAGAACGCTGGGTGCGAACACCAGCCCTCCTTCCTATGCCGCTATAGCTCAGTTGGAAGAGCGCCTTACTTGTAATAAGGATGTCGGGTGTTCGATTCATCCTAGCGGCTCCGTGATATTCCAGAGTAGTTCAGCGGCAGAACGTTCGGCTGTTAACCGAGATGTCGCAGGTTCGATCCCTGCCTCTGGAGCAGGGCAAAAGAAAGGCGAGTGCCTTTCTAGTACTACTTCTTCTTTCTACGGCGTATGTAGTCGCCGGGGATCATATCTTTACGTGTCCACGATACTGCGTAACTTCCGTTTGTCTTTCTGGTGATGACTAGTTCATCTGTCTCCAGAAGCTTCATGAGGTCTCTCGCTTCCTTTCGGAAAGACTCAATACGTTCGCTGCTTATGACTGCCGGCAGTGGTGCCTTGGTCGCACTCTTTCTTTTCTTTGGTTTAGCTACCTTAGCTTTTGGTGCTTTTGGCACTGTAGTCGAGGGCTTTATTTTGTATATTTTAGGCTTCAAAAGCTGGTTATTTAGCACGACTGGGATGCCCTTTGCTTTCGTAACGTACTCTTCGAGTTGTTCAAAAGACCAGTTTTTGATCTTGTCTTTGATGCTACCAAAGGTGCCGTGAACTTTCTTTGGTTCAAACCACGGTGCCTTTTCTATGTAGCGGTGCATGTCAGTCGCCTGAACTTGCTTGGTGGGGATGTGCCTGCTTTTACAAACGTAGTAGATCAAGCAGATGTACATTTCTTTGCGAGATCTATACCAGTGTTCGTTTCCGTCTTTAATTGGGATGCCCATGTCTCTCCTTAGCTAATACTTATCGATCAGAGTTCTTATACCTTCAGAGCACGACATTTTGTCTCCGTATTTCAATTGGATAGAATGACTGCCTTCTAAGCAGTAGGTTGCAGTTTCGAGTACTGCCGGAGACACAAGTCCTCATGGTGAAATTGGAAATCACTGGTCTCTCCTAAAGATCTATTCCCAGTTCGAGCCTGGGTGAGGACACACCGGCCCCATAGTCTAGCGGTAAGGACAGCGCCCTCTCACGGCGTAGACCCGGGTTCAAATCCCGGTGGGGTCACAAGTGACAGAGACCTCTTAGACTACTGGCTAGGTCAACAGCTTTTCACGCTGTAGGAATGGGATCGATACCCATAGAGGTCACAGTGCAAAAAAGAACCCGAAGGTTCTTTCCGATCGATCTTACGATCTACTAGCCACTGCAAGTCTAGCGAGAGCGATAGCTCCTTCCAGACTCGCAGCCCCGCATATGAACCTTCCTCGGTGACAGAAGATTGCGTCCTTTACGCCCGTGAGCTGAACCAGCTCACCGTCGTTAAGCCCTGCCCATGCCTCTGGCAGAGGCTTCCTCCCCGTAGTGGCCGATACGCTGGCCGGCACTTGTTGACACATCCATGTCCCTTCCGGACTATGGAAGATGACGTACTTGATGAACTCGTACGAATCTTCCTCAAGTACTACTCGTTGCCAACACTCGGCATACGTCTCCAGGACCAATACCGGGTCCGGGCTCTTCTTTACGTGTTCCAGCACTGAAGCCCGGACGTTGGCTTCTTGTAGAACGCCGTGTCCTATTTGTCCTACGGCTTTGTGGAACATCTTTCCGATGCAGGACACTGTGTCCATGAACGCGGTGTCGTATTCCCACATGGACGCGTTTACTGGGTTTTGCAGGTGGACGAGCGTCGAGATCGAACACCCGTGAATAGGTGCCGGTGTGGCGACCTTCTTCAAGATATTCGGGGACGTCTCCAACGCCCCGTTATCCACGGCATCTACAAACTGGATGATCCTCTGATCAACCACTCCTGTTATGATCTCAGCTTCCGCGTAGCTGATCTCTGGTAACGCCTGCTGCACGAAAGCTGCTCCGTACCTCGACCAAACAAGTCCAGCGGCGGCATACGGACAACAGTTGGTCCTTATTCCTCCGCCTTCCCTTTGGTGGTGGTCAAAGTTGTTGCCCGAGGCGTCGCTACTGCCTCCAACATCTACTGTTGCCGTGTTTGGGTCGGCAACAGCTGCCTGCAGGGAATCTACATGGCGGGTCCTCTCGACCTTGGCTTGCGGGTATAGGGCGAGAAGTATGCTCACCCCCAGAACGTCGTCTGCGTGAAATTTACCACTGTGTGTGACTATGTTTGTGATCATGTTTTGGTTTCTCCTTCATACTCCTTATACCCTCTTAGTCCCTCTGTTTGGCTCGAGTACCAGCGTACAGATGTCTTTCATATGGACGTCGCGATCAGGGCAGCACTGATACGAGCCACAACCATTCCCACTGCGCCCGCAGGGTGGGACAGCTTGATGCTGATGGTGATACTGCGGGAGTTTACGAGGTTAGCTCATTCAGCAGAGCGGGACTCTTACAAAGTTCAGGTGGGGAGAGCAAAGCTCCCACCTCGTACAAAGGTTTGGAAGGCGCCATGGTCAAGCGGAATTGACGCTCCCCTGTCACGGGAGAAGCCCGGGTTCAACTCCCGGTGGTGCCGCAGAAGGACTCTTACCTTGGCGATCAAACCCCTGCTAGCACACTGGGCAGAGCAGTTGCTTTATAAGCGACAGGGCTGGGTTCGATTCCCAGGCGGGGGACTTGCAAAAAACACTAATTCGATGTGATAAGGGC
>Ga0163151_10003751_pt1 | contig 21453 bp, 18 predicted proteins | sample OliLakLV19MP5IB2_FD_145596 | JGI IMG/M metagenome (GOLD analysis project Ga0163151, IMG submission 145596) | Freshwater microbial mat bacterial communities from Lake Vanda, McMurdo Dry Valleys, Antarctica - Oligotrophic Lake LV.19.MP5.IB-2 | ecosystem: Environmental > Aquatic > Freshwater >... | reverse complement strand
GTGCCACGCGCCTCCCCGCCTTCGCCCAGTCGACGGCGGCCCCTGGGACGGCACTCGCGGCCATTGAGGGCGGAAAGTTCCTCGTCAAGCATTCGTCAAGCATCGAGCACGACGAGGGGGGCGAGCGCGTCCAGGTCCGCACCCGCAAGGCGCAGGTCGACAACGCCACCAAGACCAAGCTCATCGCGGAGTTCGAGGGCATGGTCGTCAACCTCGCGCGCGATGCGCAGCGCCGCTTCCGCCTCAAGCCCGAGTGGGAGCGCGCGACCGGCGAGCGGCGCAAGGACCTGGTGCTCGAGGACCTGCACATGGCAGCCGTCGAGGGCTTCCTCACGGCCATCGACCGCTACCCGGGCGGGCTGAGCTTTGCGGGGCACGCGCAGTTCTACGCGCGTGACTTCGTCAGCATGCACGCGGCCAAGCTCATGTCGGGCAACGTCTCGATCCCCGCGCGCGAGCAGCGCCTCGTGCAAAAGTACGTCGCGGCGCGCGCCAAGGCGTCCCGCAACCTCGACGTGGGTGACCCCTCGCCCGAGCAGGTCACCTACCACTGGCGCCTGCTCAAGCGGGACGTGCACTCGCTGGCCCCGGGCGACCCTCAGCGCATGGAGGAGGTCCCGGCCGACTCCTACTCGCTCGCAGGCGATACGCGCGTCCACCCAGGCACAGCCGAGTGGGCAGACCGTATTCACAGCTTTCTCGCAGGACAGAGGACCGCCCAAGACCTCGACTTCCTCGGGCTCGATGAGGCTGCCCTTCCAGGACTCCACATCGGCGCCGGCATGAGCGATGCCGACAAGGTCGAGGTGCGCCAGGCCATCACGCGCTCGATCGCCGACCTACAGAGCCACGAGATCGAGGTCTCAGGGGCGAGCTACCGCGCCAACACGGGCGAGATCCTCCAGCGCGTGCTGGGCCTGACGGCGACGGGCGAGGGGCAGTCGATCAAGGAGATCGCGGGCTCGGTGGCGATCGAGCGCAAGCTCAAGGGGGGCTGGAAGAAGCTGAGCTTGCGCCAGGGCGAGCGCATCGCGCCCGAGTTCGTGCTCCGCGGCCTCGCCCACGCACGCAAGAGCCTCGGCGGCGCAGCCGAGGGCCTCATCAAGCGGGCCGCGGCGAAGTTCGAGCCCTTGCCCGAGGTGAAGCGCGGGCCGACCTTCGGACAGATTCTCGAAGCCCGCTCGCGCAAGGTCACGGCGAGCGAAGTCGCCGACTGGCGCAGGAAGGCGCGCGCGGCCTACGCCGGCAACGCCGAGGTGCGGCGCCACGTCGACAGCATGGGCGAGCGCGCAGTCCGCGTGCGTATCGCTCACGAGCAGATGATCGCCGAGCCCATGAGCGCGCAGATGCGCAAGCTCATGACTCAGCACGTGTCGCTTGAGCCGACGAGCAAGGACGTCGAGTACGGCTCGGCCATCGCCACGATCACCGACCCTTCGACGGGCGCGCAGAAGCGCGTGAGGGTCGCCACGATGCGCGATATAGCGCCTCGTCCCGTCGGCGCGCTGGTGAAAGCCGAAGTGGATACGGAGTTCACTACGGGTATGCTCTGGGCCGCTTTGCACTTTCCGTTGACGACTGAGCTGTTCTTCTCGAAGAGCGCTCCAAGCGCCGAACGCCACACCCTCGAAACCCTGATGGGGCTCCATTGATCGACGACGACGTCACCAAGAAGCACAAGATCGGGCGCATCGATCCTCACTTCCCGGCCAAGTCTCACTTCGCGTTCTACCTGCGCCGCGCTGACGACGGGGGCATCCACATCAGTGGGATCGATCGAGGAAAGGATGGCACCGGCGGCCTGCTCGAGGACGAGCGCAAGCAGCTCTTCCACCACTTCGGCTCGCCGATCACGGCGCTAGCCGGCGGCCCGATGGGCCCGAGAGGCGAGGCGCTCGGGACCTGGACCGAGACCGCGCAGCCCGGCACCGAGAAGCACTTCCTCCATGCCATCTGCCAGCTCCCCTGGCCATTCCGCGTGCAAGGTCGATAATGAGGTTCCTCATCCCGCTAGGCCGTCTGCTCACCGAGTACGGCGCCGCGCTCAGCAAGAGCAGCGACACCTTTTCGCGCGGACCTCGCGCTGGGCACAAGTACATCAAGCGCGTGCTCATGCTCGGCGGCGGCAAGAAGCGCTACCGCTACTACTACGCCTACGAAAAGGACCTCGCTCACGGCAAGCTGCTCGACGAGGCGGGCGAGCACGATCACTACCTCTCGTCGGCGCTGCGAGAGCATCACCCGAACCTCGTAGGCAAGATCCGTTCGACGATCGAAACGGGTATCGACTTTCTGAAGGGCCTCTTCGGCTTCAAGAAGGCGCCGCCCCCCGTCAAGTTAGGCGAGTCGTTCACGGCGAAGTACGTCACGCCGCATATCGAAAACGAGAAGAAGGGCATGGCCCCCGACGCAGCCTCGCCGATGGTGCGGACTGCGCGAGCCCTCGAGCTGATCCCTGATTATCTGAAGGCGCTCGTCGACCCCGAGAACGTCAAGGACGACAAGAAGTTCGCAGACCGCTGGTCGAACCTCCTCGATAAACCAGAATACGGATACAAGGGGCTCAGCGAGTTCGTGCTCAACACGAACAGCGAAGACGACGGTCGCGTGGGCGGCCACGTGGGCGGATACATGGACCCCTCCACGGGCACGCTGCGCATCATGTCGGTCGTGTTCGAGGGCCACGCGTCCCGCGAGACGCCCGCAGGCGAGATGCCTCAGTACGGCTCGAACCGCACGCTCGCCGAGGAGGTGATCTGGCACGAGTTCGGCCACCACGTGCACTGGCGCCTCTTCAACAAGAGCGCGAGCGATCCCGCTCTTGCCACAGCACTCGCCGAGTGGACCAAGATCCTGCCCGGCAACCACATCTCGGAGTACGCCAAGACGCCCGATAAGAAGTGGGGCTCTCACGGCACCGACACCGGCAACTACGAAGACTTCGCCGAGAGCTTCTCGTGCATGCTTTCGCACCCCCAGCAGATGGCCGATCGGTGCCCCGAGCGCTACGTGTGGATGCAAAAGCACGTGCTACCGCATTTGCCGACTATCGAAGAAGTCATGAAGCTCGCGCCCGAGCAGCTCGCGTGGTGGGAGGGCAAGTCCATCACGCCAGCGGGCACAGCCCTCGCTCTACTTCGGCGTGCCCTGCCTGCCGGCGCGTTCCACCCGTACTACTCGGACGCGGACCAGTTCTACGCCATCAACAAAGAAGGGCGCACGGTCTACATCCGGTTCGGCCCGGCCGATAAGAACGAGGAGGAGCGCTGGAAGCCGGTCCCTTCGACCACCCGCGAGATCGAAATCGAGGGGCAGAAGATCTCCGTCGCGAAGTACACCGCCGAGATGGGCACCCGCTTTTACAAGGGTGGCTCGGTCAAGGAGATCTACGACGAGTACGGCCGCGCGATGACCGACCAGCAGGCGTTCCTCTACCTCGCGCAGGACGACGAGGAAGTGAACGCGAAGATCGGCGACCCCACCGAGTACGCCGGCAAGCGCATTGCGAAAGAGGCCAAAAAGCGCGCAGCCGCTGCGGCCACCAACGCGGGCGAAAAGCAGGCGCCCGCGGCGCCCAAGGCCGAGGGCGAGAAGGTCAAAGACACGCACCTGCTCTCGTATCGCATGTACACCGCGATGGGCGCGTCCGACGCGAAGAACACCGAAGCGGTCGAGGTCTCGCGCACCGCAAAGACCGTCAAGGCGCAGCAGAAGTGGGACGCGGCCCAAGCCAAGCCCGAGGCCAAGCGCACCGCGGCCGATAAGAAGACGCTCGCCAAGGAGCGCCCTGACTTCCTGCGCGCAGGCGCGGGCTGGGTGCCCATCGAGATGCCCCCGCACGAGTTCGTGCAGAAGTCAGGCACGTTCAAGTTCGGCGCGATCCGCAGCGCCAAAGAGCAGCCTCACGTCGCCAAGGACGCCAGCGGCGCGCCCATGCTGCTCGCCGACGGCTCGCCCATGCTCCGCGCTCGCGTCTACGAGCAGGAGAACCCCGACGGCACCTTCACGCGCCTCACGGTGAACGAAGAGATGCCCCTGCAGGTCGGCGACACCGTGCTCTTGCCCGATAAGGCCGCGAAGGCCTGGGTCCCGCGCGTGCTTACCAAGGGCGACCCGCTCGACCCCTACGTGCTCGCACGCAGGTACGGCACGACCGCGAATATCCTGCTCGCCAAGAACGGCAAGTACGCCCCCTACCAGCTCGTCGATCCGATCGCCGCTCAAATGGTGAACCCTGGCGATCTGGAGATCCCCGACGCCACCAAGCTCAGCGAGCTACTGCGCGAGGCCGCGATGGTCGCGGGCATGGACCCGGTCACGGGCGTGCCCTACGTGGGCCGGCGCGCGTGGGTCACGGTCGACGGCGACAACGGCTCGGCGGCTCACATCCAGCTGCAGTGGGACGGCGCAGGCCCTCCCAAGGTCGTCGGCGACTACTGGCAGCGGCGCAAAAAGGCCGACGCCCCTGTGCGCATCGACCAGCTCCTCAACGAGCACGACTCGCTCGATATCCCCGCAGTCACCGAGGCCGCGCTCCCGCAGACGCCCTTCACGCAGGACGCGTTCGTCTACTACTTCGACCCTCGCACCAAGCAGCGCATGCTCGGCACGCTCCGCGGCGAAAAGGAGCTGGCAGATGGCACCAAGGCCTACTCGGTCGAGCCTATCGGAGGCGAGACAGCTGCCTCACGGGAGCCCATCACTGTCGCAGTGATCGAGGCGGCTCCTGCTGACCTCATCCCCGATCACCCGGACCTGCGGCGCCGGCATGTCGAGGCTCTCGAGCACGACCTGCTTCTTTACCTCGACGAGGTCCCGCGCGACTCGACGCTCGAAAGCAGCGGCGTCGGCGTGATCCGCGTGAAGCTCCCGAAGGACGGCTTCATCTCGCGGCTCGAGGTCGAGAAGATGCCCGGCATCACCATCTCGAATCCGTACCCCTGGGAGAGCGAGGAGTCGATCACGCTGCAGCTGGACGAACTGCCTCGCTTCCGCAACCGCGTGGGCGGCTTCGTCATGGACCGCGGCGTGCTCGCCAAGCTGCAGGACGTCGATACGCGCTCGCGCATGACCGAGGAGTCGGGCAAAACGCAGATCGTCGAGTTCAGCGATCTCCAAGACAAAGACGGCAACATCAACCCCGATGGGCCGCTTCGAAACCTCGTGACGGGCAAAGAGGGTATCCAGCCGCAGCCCCACCGCATGGAGGCCCTCCAGCACTTCGTGCTCAACAACTTCCGCCTCTACGCGATGCATTTTATGGGGACGGGTAAAACTGGACTCGCGATCATGGCGGGCGAGCTGGCGCGCAATTGCCCCGATCCGACCGACCCGACCAAGCTGCACCCGAACGCGCCGTCCAAGCGCTGCCTGACGATCCTGCCCAAGCAGACGGCCGAGAACACGTACCGCGAGTTCGTGCGCTTCAAGGCTGCAGCTCCGACGCTTATCGGCGCCTCAGGTCTCTCGGGCGCGCAGCAGATCCCCAAGGCGCCCGATCGCAAAGAGGGCGAGCACGACGACATCTACTGGCCTCGGGCGATCGCACACTGGAAGGCCAAGTGCGAGGAGAACCCGAGGCTCTGGAATCCCTGGAAGGATCCGAGCCAGGACGTCGTCATCAGCAACGAGTACTTCCGCAACAACGAAGCGCTGCTCTACGCGCTCGACCAGTTCGACGCGATGATCGGCGACGAGGCGCACAAGTATCAGAAAAAGAGCAAGCTCGCGCGCGCCATCGGCAAGTGGACCAAGTCACCCAAGATGAAGATGGTGCTGCTCATGAGCGGCACGCCGATCACCAACAAGCTCACCGTGCTGCCGCGCATGGTCGATATGGTCTCGGGAGGAGCAGTCAGCCTCGGCACCGATCAGGAGTTCGAGGACAAGCACCTTATCGGCAGCGCTCACGCGCGCGAGCTGGGCAAGAAGAAGCCCGCCAAGACTGACCTGAATCCGGCAAACGTCGCCGAGCTGATGACCAAGATCCAGCCGATGATCCACGTGGCGACGGTCGCCGACGTGAAGAACAAGAGCATGCCCAAGCCGCTGCTCGACGAAAACAGCCCCATGCCGCTGATGGGCCAGCAAAAGCGCATGTACCGCGCAGCGGGCGCCAACTTCAACGACGACGAGCGCGAGATGATGGAGGCCTCGGGCTCGCTCGGGCTCGACGAGGCGAAGTTCCTGAAGGAGGACGCCCGCCGCAAGATCGGCGTCATGCGCTCGATCACCAACACGATGAGCTACAAGTCGCCCGATCAGAGCGAGTCGATACTCTACGAGCAGGTGATCACGGACCCCGAGGGTAAGAGCGTCCGCACGAGGCGCGTGTTCGCTCTCCCCTCGCTCGAGAAGATGCTCGCCCCGCCTCCCTTGGGCTGGGGGGGTAAGTGGCCCTCGCTTGCGCACGTGAGCGACGACATCGTCAACGAGGGCTACCTCAACGCGCTCCGCGTGCATATCGAGAACCTGCTCGGCATCGCCTACGAGGAGAAGCTCGAAGGCAAAGTGATCGCCGAGACCAAGGTCGGCAAGGAGCTGCTCGACGCGCTCGAAAGCAGCGGCGAGTTCGTCACGCGCACGGGCGATAAGTGGATGCGGGGCGAAGGCATCGGCAACGGCGGCGGCATCAAGAACCCCGACTACGGCCCCGAGGGCATGACCTGCCGAGGCACCTACAACGACGACAGCGGCGAGATCGAGCCTCTCACCACGGAGTATTACGACCCCGAGACGGGCAAGACCGAGACGATCACGGTCCCTGTCGGCTATCGCTTCGTGCGCGACCCCAACCGCAAGTCGTCAGGCCTCTACTTCGACGGCGAGCACGACTGGGACTGGACTGGCCGGCACGACGACACGGACGAGACGGGCGACAGCAGCGGTGAAGGCGGCACCACCGAAGACGACGCAGAGGACGCGGAGGACACGCCCGAAGGCGAAGAGGTACCCGCACCCAAGGGCAAGCAGGCGCCGAAAACGGGCCTCTCGCATCACTCGATCCAGCGGCATCCCGATAGGCGCCGTCAGCGCGCCATGTTCGATGCGGCGACCACCTCGGGCAACGCCAAGTGCGACGGCATGGAGCAGATCATGTGCGCCGTGCTGAGCGACAAGTTCGGCGCAGGCGACAAGCAGCAGTTCATCATCTTTGGCCAGCTCATCGGCAGCTCCTGCCGCACGGCCGAATCGAAGATGCGCCAGATGGGATACATGGACGTGAACGAGGCGCTCGGCGACCCTGCGTGGTCGAGCGACTCCGATAAGAAGCGCGCCAACGAAACGCGCAAGTTCTTCGTCTCGTACATGGGCGGCACCGCCACGCTCGGCGACCGCGACATCAACAGCGAGATCTTCAAGCGTCAGCAGGACATGTTCGGCAAGGACGCGGGCATCTCGATGTTCGTGTGGCGCACGCTCTACGGCAGCGAGTCGACCAAGCTGCCCATGGCGCGCCAGGGTCCAAGCGACTCGGCCGCAGTGCGTGAGCCTTGGGGCCGCGCCCAGCGCGAGTCGATCGAGAAAAACTTCGTGAACGACTTCGGCAGACTCGATAAGAACGGCAAGCCCGAGCGGCTCGAAGTCCCCATGCGGGTCTCGGGCAAGATCAACGCAGCGGGGCAGCTCACGCAGGACTACGTCTACGAGAGCGACCTGCCGACCAAGATCGCCCGCCAGGTAGAGGCGCTCGAGATCGAGTCCCGCACGCTCCGCGGCGACGAACTGAAGGCCGTGGCCCAGAAGATCGCAGGCCTCATCGACCCCTACTGGACCGAGCGCAAGCCGCTCTCCGATCGGCAGATCGACATCTTCAATAGCGCGCAGGTGATGGTCGCTTCCGACGCTGCTCAGATGGGACTCTGCTGGCCGGCCAACAACCTCTTCATGTACGACTCACGCTTCAGCCCCATGGAGGAAGCGCAGCGTATCGCGCGCGCCGCGCGCATGCTCCCCGAGCAGATCCAGGGGCCCGCCAAGGACCTCATCATGCGCATCGGCGCGTATATCAGGGACGCCGAGGAGCAGAGCGGCTTCAAGGAGTACGAGGGCGTCGAGGCGGCAACGATGATCGTGCGCGAGGCCATCAACCACGCGCTCACGCCCGAAGAGCAGAACCTCCTCGCCACGCTACCCGGCGCAGGGACCGACCAGATCGTCGAGTCGTGGTTCGCTCAGCGCGCGTTCGATAAGATCGAAGGGGCACGCGCGGAGGTCGGCATTCGCCTGCGCGCCGCGGGCTCGATTCCTGATCCTGCTCGCCCGAAGGAGAGCTTCATCTCTCCTCATGCGATCCAAGAGCACGACATCATGAACGAGATCCTGCGCAACCACCTCACGCCCTTCGATAGGCAGATCCTCCGTGCACGTCGATGCCTGGTCGACGTCAAACGCCTGACGACGTCGGTCACGATGCGAGAGTTCAAGACCGTCACCGAGACGTACGTGAACGACAACGGCAAAACCCGCACACGCAAGAAGAAAGTCGCCACGAACAACTGGGTCACGGAGAGCCCGACGCAGGTGGAACGCATGGCGCTCGCGCAAGGCAAAATCAAGGGCAAGGCCTACGAATTCGCCATGAAGAAGATGCAGGAGCCCGTCGTCAGGATATCGAAGTACGACTACCTCACGGCTCGGGCTGGCTCACTCTCGCAGTTCTCCGAGCTGAAGGAGACCCCGCTTCGGCCCCTTCTGCCCCCAGTCGTCCGAAAGGCCATGCACGCGGTACGCTTCGTTGTACCAAGGAGCACCCTCGCGTGGCACTGAGCGGAAACGACCTGTCCCTAACGGACATCTTCAGCGTCGGCATCCCCTTCGAGGGGGATGTCGACGTCGCGTACTTCTGCAATCAGCCGAACGCGAGCACCGCGCGCTCGGCGCTGAAGTTCCTCAGCGACCAGAACAACGAGATCCAGCTCCGAGGGCGCGCGAGCCACGCGGACATCGTGCGCATGTGGAAGGCGACCTTCCGCGCCTGCATCGCGCACGGTATCGAGATCCCCAAAGGCCTGAAGGGCTACGCCAAGCGCCTCGGCGTGATCGTGGGCTGAATGCAGTGTCCGCACTGCACCTCGATGGTGTTTCGCCCGACGAGCGACGGGCAGAAGCTCAAGGCGCGCACGCGCGTGCTCGTCCTCCACAAGTCGGGCGCGGCCGAGATCAACTGCGAGGCGTGCGGGCGTGGCGTGCTCCTTCCGCTGACGCTCTCGCCCGGCGACATGGCGCTCACCAAGGCTGCCCCGCCGAAGTTCGTCGCGCGCCGTAGTTGACAGATCTCTCGATACCCGGGCATATCGTCGTCGTGGCCTAACAGAGGCGGTTCGGGATTTTCCCGGGCCGCCTTTCGTCGTTTCTGAGGTCGGATATGAGCATGCCCTTCAAGCTCGACATCGCTCTCGACTGCTTCGAGAAAGCCGAAGACGGCGATCGCAGCAGGCGCATCGGCGGCATCGTATCGACGAGCCACCTCGACAGGCAGCAGGAGACGCTCATCCAAGAGGGTCTCGACTTCGCTCCCTTCCTCGAGCATGGCTGGTTCAACGACAACCACGACTCGAGCACCGACTCGGTCGTCGGCTACCCGGAGATCGCGGAGATCCGCACCCTGCCCGACGGGCACAAGGCCTGGTACGTCGAGGGCTACTTGCTCAAGGGCGACGAGCGAGCCGATAAAATCTGGAGCAAGGCCAACGCGCTTCAGAAGACCAACCGAAAGCTGGGCTTCTCGGTTGAAGGCAAAATCCTCGAACGCGATGCGCTCAACCCGAAGATCGTGCGCAAGGCGCAGGTCCGGGAGGTCGCGATCACCAAGTGTCCGGTGAACGAAGAGACCTCGCTCATGGTCCTGGCCAAGAGCCTCTCGGCAGGGCACGCGAGCCCGCTTCCCGTGGGCCCCGTCTCTGAAGGCGCGGGCCGCGTGCTGGCGCCGCAGAGCCTCGAAGCCCGCAAGAAGAAGCGCAAAAAGATGGTGAAGTCGGAGGCGGTCGCGCTTCTGATGAAGGCGAACCCGAAGGTCGACGAGGTCCTCGCCATGCGAGTCGTCGACTACGCGCTGCGCTGGCACCCCGTTACGTGAACAGGAAAGGAAGATATCCCATGGCAGACAAGCAGGTCGACATCGACGGTCTCAGCGCTTCGCTCGATGAGCTGGTGAAGGCGGCAGACGCGACGGCTCTGGTGAAGGCGTACGGAGGCGTGAACATCACCTCGGGCGGCCACACCGACGAGCGCGGGGCCACCTCGGGCGGCTACCCAGGCAGCGGAGACATGGGCGCGCTCGACGACATGATGATCGGCAAGATGGCGTCGACCCTCGCCGCGGCGGGCTTTTCGGCGTCGCAAATCGCTGCCTTCATGAACGACGACGACGAGGAAGAGGACGAAGACGAAGACGAGATGGAGGGCAAGATCGTCGGTCCCTCCGACTCGCGTGTCGAACCGCCGCCCCCCATGGAAGGCAAGGCGCAGCCCGGCTACTGGGGCAAGTCGATGGACGCGTTCCGCGCGGACAAGGACATCGCCGACGCGGTCGACATTTCCCCGTACCTCGAAGCCCTCACGCAGAAGACTGCCGAGAGCCTCGACTCGATTCGCAAGTCGATGGGCGAGGGCCGCGGCGAGCAAGCCCGGGTCAACAAGGCGCTCGGTGCGGCGATCTACCAGATCGGCGCGCTCACCAAGTCGATCGCTCAGGCCTCGAGCCAGCTCAACAGGCGCCTCGGCATCGTCGAAGCGCAGCCCGCGTCGCCCAGGGGCGCGACCACGCACCGTCAGGCGCTCGCCAAGTCGATGCCCGGCGAAGCCGGCAACGGGCACGCCCCGCTGTCGAAGGGAGAGCTGCTCTCGTCGCTCTCCTACATGAACCTCGAGAAGGGCCTGAAGACCATCAACGGGCAGAAGACCTCCGAGGTCATCGGCCTGTTCGAGGGGGGCAACGTGATCTCTTCCGAGACGGTCGATGCTGTGAATCGCTTCATCGCGACTCACCCCACCGAAGAGAAGCTCGCGCGCACCTATCGGTAGTCCGCGTCGCAACGAAACCCGCATAACTGAAGAACGACGAAGGAAAGGATAAGGCAATGCACGGAGCATTCGTTTCGGCACAGGACTACCAGGGGGCGGGACTCGCTCAGTCTGGCGAAGTAGCGGACCTGATGAAGGCCCTCTACGCCGGCAATGACGTCAACAACCCCGGCACCAGCGCAGGCCAAGGCTTCCCTCTCCGCCAGGAGAGTCTCGAAGCCCAGCTGAAGAACCTCACGTACGAGATGGACGAGATCAAGCTCTTCAAGAGCATCTCGAAAGTCCCGGCGTCGAACACGGTCGAAGAGTTCAACCGCTTGGTGAGCTACTCCGCCGGTGGCGCCAGTACGTTCAACCAGGGGTTTTTCCCCGAGGGTGACCTGCCCGAAGAGCAGGACACGACGTACGAACGCATCACGGTCCTGATCAAGTTTATTGGGATCGTCGGCCGCGTCACGCACGTCGCCAACACCATCCGCGCAGCCCACGGCTCGGTCATCGCCCTCGAGACGATGAACAAGACGATGGAGCTTTTGCGCAACCTCGAGAACGCGCTCTTCTTCGGCGACTCGACCCTCATCCCGCAGCAGTGGGACGGGCTCGCGAAGCTGATCACGGCAGGCGCTCCCGACAACGTCATCGATCTGCGAGGCGGGTCTCTCACCGAGGACGCCCTCAACGACATGCTCCTGCGGATCCGCGACAACTACGGTCAGGCGACCGACGCGTACTTCGGCACGGGCCCCTTCGCCGACCTCGCCAAGCAGGTCTACGATCGCCAGCGCTTCGGCATGGCGCCTGCTCCTGGAGTCCTCGGCGCGCAGATCACTGCGTTCCAGGGCCAGAACGGCAAGATCAACCTCCACGACCACGTCTTCATCAACCCCGGCCCCGTGCCTGTGGCTGCTGGTGTGGGTCGTACCGATCGACGCCCCCTCGCTCCCACCTCGACAGCCCCCACGGCTGGCGCGGCGGCAGGCTCGCTCTTCGTCGCAGCCGATATCGGCACGTACATCTACCGGATCGCTTCGGGCAACAGGTACGGCCTCTCCGCTCCTGTGACGCCCGCGAGCGTGGCGGTGACCACGGGCGACGGCGTGACCTTCACGGTCACCGACGGCGGCCAGGACACCTCGTTCTACGAGATCTACCGCTCGACCCTCGGCGGCGCGGCGGCCACGGCCAAGCTCATGACGCGCGTCGCTCGCACGGGCGCCACGCAGGTCATCACCGACCTCAACGCAAACATCCCGGGCACCAGCCAGGGCTTCGTGCTCATGCAGAACGAACGCTCGTTCAGCTGGGCGCAGCTGCTCCCCATGACGCGCATCCCGCTCGCCGCGATCGATACGTCGATCCGCTGGGCGCAGGTGCTCTACGGCGCGGTGAAGATGTACGCGCCCGCGCGCAACATCCTGGTCAAGAACATCGGCCGCGCTCCTGGCTCGCTCTGAGCTGAGCTTCCAAGGCTAGCGTGAGCTGGTAGAGTCGGGCGGGCAGGAGCAATCCTGACCCGCCCTTTTCGATCCTTCGAGGGGCTATGCCGAAGGAGAACCCAATGAAGATTCAGAATACCGCCCTCTGCTCGCAGGCACTCACCCTCCGCTTCGCGCGCACGGGCGAAGGCAACCACGTGCTCGTCCAGGGCGACGCGTCGGGCGTCTTCGATATGCCCGACAAGGACGCGGAGTTCCTGCTCGGGACGCCTGGCTGGATGCCCTGCCGTGAGCCCGGTCGCCCGCAGCTCATGCAGGCCGCCCCTGTCGCCGCGCTTGTGGCCGAGGTTCCTGCGGCTGCCCCTGTGGCCCAAAGCCTGCCTCCGGCGCTGAGCATGGCGCCTGCCGCTCCTGTGGAGGAAGTAGCAGGGGAGCCTGGCGACGAGAGTCTCGCTGTGGGCCCCGACCTCGAGTCGCTCGATAAGGCAGGCCTCATGGAGGCCGCGCTGAAGTACGGCGTCGAGGTCAAAAAGGGCTGGGCCGAGGACAAGATGCGCGAGGTCCTCGACAAGGCGCTCTACGGCGACGCCGCCTGACGTTCGCTCGCTTTTCGTATCGCCCGTAGACTGGGCCGCGCATGTGGGAGTTCCTCAGCAAGGTCCTCGAAACAGGCGGCACGACAGCTGTCCTCTTCGCAGCGACGTTCGGAGTGTTCGCGCTGGCCCTGCGAGAGCTGTGGCGCGCGAACACCCGCCTGCACATGCAGGCCACCGATATGCAGGTCACCCACGAGCGCACGCTCAAGCAGAAAGACGTCGACTGCGCGGCCCAGGTCCTCCGCTCCTCGGAGTACTTCGCCAAGCGCATCGACGAGCTGCAGGAGAAGCGCGTTATCGAATCTCAGTCGATCACTAGCGAGGTGGTGAGGCACGTCTCTGCGACGCAGAGGTCCGTCGATAAGATCACCACGTCGATGGAAACCCTCACCGGAATGATGCGACGCTCATGACCAAGCCCCTCAACCGACCTGTGAGGCCGAAAACGTTAGTGCCTGTGTACGTAGCTCCCGAGCCCGCTAACGAGCCCACGCTCGTCACTCGCCTCCTGCGCAACGTGCAGGGCGCCGTCGAGAAGGCAGGCGAGTCGCTCGACAAGGCGGTCGATGCTTCTCAGGCCATGGCGAGGCAGGCCAAGCAGCGGGGCTCAGTGCGAGCCTTCAAAGAGCGCCTCTCGAGCAGACCTCCCCCGCCCAAGCCCGAGGACAAATGAGCGTCAACTTCGTCCAGCCTCCTGTCGTCGAAAACGCGTCACCTGCGATCGGCACGCGCGCGACGGGCACGGTCATCAAAGTCTCCATCGACGACCCCTCCATGAGCGACGTGATCGACGCGGGGTTCGATAGGCTCATCCTCGAGCGCTCAGACGACCTCGGGCTCTCGTGGCTCGAGATCACCAGCGGCTCAGAGCGCCCTGTGCTCGAGAGGGACAAGTCGGGGTACTCGATCACCGACCGCGGGGGCTCGGTCGAGTTCTTCTACCGCACCCGGTACATCGCCACGCGCGGCGCGATCCAAGGGCAGTGCTCGGAAGCGAGCGAGCCCATCGTCGGCGCGGGCCTGGCGATCCGCAACATCCTGACGATCGACGAGCTGAAGGCTCGATACCTCTTCGGCGTCGACTTCACCGACGACCAAGGGCGCGCGCTCACCGACGCGACGTTCCTTCACTACATCACGGCCGCGGTGAGGTGGATCGAGCACGAGCTGGATATTCCGATCCTGCCCACGTCATTCACCGACGTGCACGACTACCACCGGACCGACTACCAGAGCTTCAACTTCATCCAGCTCGACAACTACCCGGTCATCTCGCTCGAAGAGTTCGCGTTGCAGTACCCCTCGGGGCAGAACGTCGTCGTCTACCCCCTCGAGTGGATGCGCCTCGACAAGATCAAGGGGCACATCCAAGTCGTGCCCACGGCGGGCACGCTCAGCGAGGTGATGATCGGCTCGGGCGGCAGCTGGCTGCCTGCGATCTACAGCGGGCAGGACTACCTGCCTGGGCTCTTTCAGATCAGCTACACGGCGGGCTTCGAGGAGGGGCGCGTGCCCCGCAACATCACCGACCTCATCGGCATGTTCGCGTCCCTCGGCCCGTTCAACATCTTCGGCGACCTCATCGCAGGCGCGGGCATCGCGACGCTCTCGCTCAGCCTCGACGGCCTGTCGCAGAGCATCGGCACCACGTCGAGCGCAACAAATGCTGGTTACGGGTCGCGGATTATCCAATATTTGAAGCAGATCAAGTCGCAGATCGAGACGCTCCGCCGCTTCTACAAGGGCACGAGGTTTGTGGTTGCATGACCGAGATCAAGAAAATCGCGCCCCCTGCGCCGCTCGTGAAGGGCAACCGGACAGTCCGGGTCCCGCCCACCGTGGGGGAGTTCGATACCAGCGAGGTGGTGCCCGACTCGAACAAGACGCGGGCCGACTTCCGCGAGGAGGAGTTCACCAAGGCGATCCTCCAGCACGGCAAGCACGTCGTCTGGCGCAAGGCGATCCTCTGCGTCTGCTTGAGCGAGACGACCGGCCAGGCGTCTCTCGACTGCGACGAGTGCGACAGCTCGGGCTACCTCTACATCGACCCGCTCGATATTCAGGCGCACATGGCGGCCTTCGATGCGGAGACCAAGCTCTTTCAGAAGTTCGGCATGTGGCAGGAGGGCAGCGTCTCGGTGACCGTCGTGGCGAAGTACCGCCTCGGCTATCGAGACAGCATCGAGCTGAAGGACTCGATCATGTCCTTCAACGAGATCCTCAAGAAGGGCAATCGCCGCGGCACACGCAGCAAGCTCCCTGCGAGCACCGACTCGGCTCGCTATCGAATCGCGCAGGTCACGCGCATGGCGTTCCGCACAGCAGCAGGGGCCACGGCCTTCGCCACGCCTGGGCAGGATTTCGTCATCACCGAGCACGGCTGGATCGAGTGGACGCCCGTCGGCAACGCCCGCATCGCAGCAGGCACGCTCCTCAGCGTCCTCTACGACCACCACCCTGTGTATATCGTGGTGAGCTGGCCTCACGCGACGCGCGATGACCTGTCGGGGCGCAAGGCCTCGCTCAAGCCCAACGTGATCTCGCTGCCCATCCAGGCCATGGCCAAGCTCGATTTCATCGTGGACGTGAACACCCCAGCGCGTACCACGGGCACGTGAGGATCCACATCAACGTCACCAAGGCAGTCGCTGCAGTCGCAGGCGCAATGCCGGTGAAGGCCGATACCAAGCGCATCTTGCGCGGGCTCGGCGCCTCGGCGACCCAGTACTGGAAAAAGCTCGCGCAGGAGGGGCTCAAGTCCTCCTCACGTGACTACGTCGCGGGTATCCAGATGGACGAGGGCAAGGGCGAGGTGAAGATCACGCTCTCGGGCCGGATGCCCAACATGATCGAAAACGGCTTCCCGGGCGGCGATATGCGCCGGTGGCTCCTCTCGGGGCCCAACGCGAAGACGGGCAAGGACGGCAAGGTCTACAACACGATCCCGTTCCGCCATGGCACCCCTGGCACCGGAGGGCGCAACGTCGGCAGCGAGATGCCCAAGAGCATCCACGCCGTCGCCAAAAAGCTCAGCGCGACTGTCTCGCGCCCTGGGCGCAGCGCGAGCGGGACAGGTGCGAGCACCACGGTGTGGGGCCAGCGCCTCAACCCGAACATGAGGATGAGCCAGACCGCGCGCTCGATCCTCGGGCGTGTGGAGAAGCCCTGGCACGCCACGTCGATCTACATGGGCATGGTGCGCAAGGCGCAGCCCACGGCCTCGGGCAAGATGCAGACGAGCGGGTACACTACGTTCCGCCGCATCTCGGCCAGCACGCGCGGGCCTCAGCACTGGATCCACCCGGGCATCAAGCCCCGCCGATTCGCTGTGCAGGTGACGGCGCATGTACAGTCGCTCGCCAGGGCCATCATTGCCCAAGCCCTCGAGGGCGGCGGCGGATAAGTGAACCGAAAAAACAGGCTCAAGCGGAACCTCGGAGGCGAAGTCGATGCGGGTATCGAACCGTTCTTCGACGGCCCCGCGCTCGCCGAGGTCCGCACCTCGGTGGTGCTCGCCGAGCGACTTATCCTCCTGGTCCTGCGCTCCGAGGTCGAGCGCCTCGCAGCCGACCCCGATGAGCTGACCCGCTTCTTTCGGCACTTCTTCGACCCCACGGCGACAGCTGCCCAGCGCGAGCAGTTCGTCGCTCACTTCACGAAGTCGCCCCCCACGACGGTGCTCGGCTACCCGCGCAGCGCAGCCGAGTTCCCCTGCCTAGCGGTCACTCTCGATAGTGAGGAGGAGACCGAACCAGGCGTGCTCGGCAACTACATCGGCGAGACGCTCGAAGGCGAGCTGGGCGAGGACGCGGAGTACGAGGGCACGTACTTCCAGCAGTCCTACGGGGTCACGGTCTACGCCGAGAACCCCGACGTCTGCGCCTACCTCTACCAGTTCGCCAAGCTCACCCTCTTTGGCGCGCGCGAAGCCCTCGAGAACGCCGGCGTGCTGGAGCTGAAATACTCGGGAGGCGAGCTAGGGCCCGAGGACCACCTGCCCGAGAACATGTTCGCCCGCTCGCTGCACGTGCAGTGCAAGGTCCTCATGACGGTCCCGCGGCTCTTCGCCCACAGGGACGCGCGACGCCTGCGCATCACTGGTATCTTCCGCGACGACGTGGTGGTCGACGGCGTGCAAGGCGGCGTATCGAGCTACGTCGCAACGGAGGACGACGATGAGTAAGCGAGACCAGAGATCGACGATGCCCTCGGCCGACGACGACGTGTTCTTCGTCGATGACCAGGGCAAAGTCATGCTGCCCGAGCCCAAGCCCGTAGCAGCGGCGGCAGCTCCCGAGCCTGCGCCCGCACCTGCTGCGCCAGTCGAGCCGGGTATCCTGGTCGACAAGTTCATGCGCGGCGGAGGCCCCATCGAAGGCGCATTCGTGAAATGCGAAAAGCGCGTGTACGGTATCCGCAAGCTGACCCGAACCCAGTGGGCAGCCGAGTTCGAGCGCTTCAAGACTCAGCCCCGCTGAGAAAAGGATAACCCACGATGGCGAGCGCGATCTTCTTCGGCGGCAGGCGCATCAACGTACCCGGTGCGTACTCCACGGTTGACGGAAGCGCCCTCGCTTCGATCAGCCCGAGCGCCGTGGGAATCGTGGCCCTCGTGGGCACGGCTGAAGGCGGCAAGCCCCTCACCTGCGACGCGGAGTTCGTCGACTCGACGCGCGCCGATGCGCTGCGCGAGAAGTATCGCTCGGGCGACCTGCTGACCGCAGGCCTGTTCGCGTTCGAGCCCTCGGCCGACGAGGCTGTGCCCTTCGGCGCCAACCGTATCGTAGGCCTCAAGGTCAACCCGGCGACCCAGTCGACGCTGACCCTGGCCGACGACAGCGCCGGGAGCAGCGTCGTGCTGACCTCGGCTGACTGGGGCCTCTTCACGGCGCAGATCAACCTCGACGTCGATACGGGCACGACGCAGGGCAAGAAGATCGTCATCGCGTTCGAGGAAGCGACCGAGACCTTCGACGACGTCGGCGGCGATGCGATCATGACGATCGACTACACGCCTGGCTCGAACGGATACTCGGCCATCACGGGCGCCATCTCTGCGGCGCAGTTCGTCGCCGCAGCTACCAAGACGGCCACGGGCCTCGGGACAGACCGCACTGCGGTCATGGACGGCACCGGCACCGTCACCATCTTGTCGAGCGACGTCGGTGATGTCGGCCAGACCGTCATCGTCTACGGCATCATCGCGGGCAACGCCCCCTCGTTCGAGTCCTTCTTGACCAACGGGACCACGCCCGTCGTCGGCACGACCGTCTTCCTCGAGACAACCGGCATCACCAAGAGCGCGGCAACGACCGGCACGATCACGGCGCGCAGCTCGACCCCGACAACTCTCTGGACGCTGGCGCCTGCGACCCTCACCAAGGGCCTGAGCGTCATGACGGCGGCGCCTGTTTCGGGCGTCATCACCCTCGACCTCGACGCAGCCTCCGCAGGCGCTTTCGTCGTCGTCCGCGGCACGACGAGCGCGGGCGCAGTGGTCACCGAGTACTTCGACGTCTCCGCGGGCACGGCAGTCGTCGGTATCGTGGCGACCATCGCAAATATCACCCAACTCGAGCTGGGGGACCTGCCGAACGCGAGGACTCTCACCCTCACCTGCTCGGCCCTCGCCACCTCGCATGCGACGTACACGACGGTGCAAAAGACCGTCGACCGCATCAACGCGAGCGCGGCCTTCACGGCCAACGCGCTCGTATCGAACCCGACCACGTTCCTCATGACCTCGGCCGACTACGCAGCGGCCGTGTCGATCCTGGCCACGGGCAGCTTCTACGCCGACACCTTCGCCTTCATCGAGTCGATCAACGACGGCTCTCAGTACATCACTGCCGCGCGCTCGACGGGCGGCAGCCTCCGCCCTGCGAACACCTCCGCCGCTCTATACCTCACCGGAGGCATCGAGGGCGCCGTCACGATCACCCAGTGGCAGGAGGCCTTCTCGCTGCTCCGCAAGCGCCGCGTCAACATCATCGTCCCCCTCACCAACGACCCCGCGGTGCACGCGCTTCTGCTCTCGCACCTGGTCGAGCGTGCAGGGCGCCTGCGCTCGGAGGCCAACGGCTACGTGGGCCTCGGCACGGGCGTCGCCTCCGAGACGTACTCGAATATCGTCTCGCAGATCCAGACGCTGCAGAGTCGCCACCTCAGCTTCCTCTCGCAGGAGGTCAAGCGCAGCGACCCCGCCGACGGCGTGGCCACGTGGTACCCGCCTCACATGCTGGCGGCCATCGCGGCGGGCATGCAGGCAGGCTCGGCCATCGGTGAGCCCCTGACGCGAAAGAAGCCCCTGGCCATCGACATCCGCAACGATTCGAGCTGGTCGGTCGAAGACGATGTCGAAGATCTCATCGACCGCGGCCTCATGATGGCCGAGAACGTCGATGAAGTCGGCGTCCGCTTCATCCGGTCGATCACCGGGCACCTCGCCGACGACAACGTGGTCTTCACCGAGATGTCGGCCAACGAGGCCTGCAACAAAGCGGTTTACGACCTCCGCGCGCGCCTCGAGCTGAAGATCGGCCAGAAGGGTGCCATCGGCTCGGCTGCGGCCCTCAAGAGCATCGCCTCGGGCGTTCTGGGCGAGCAGATCGACGACGGGACGCTCGTCGCCTGGCGCGCGCTGCAGGTGGAGCAGGTCGGCGATGTCTTCCCCATCTCGGTGGAGATCGCGCCCGTGCTGCCCATCAACTTCATCCCAGTGACCGTCCACTTGGTCGCTGTTCGCGTCGCCGCGTAAACGGCCGATAAGGAGAAACGATCATGGCGCGCGGACTGGTACTGACGGGAGCCCGAGCACGGCTCCTCATCGACGGCAAAAAGGTCATGTACGCGACCAACGTCTCGTACTCCGAAGAGATCCAGCACGACCCCGTCGAGGTCCTCGATCAGTTCGAGGTCGCCGAGCATGTGCCCACCGCGTATCGCGTCACGTTCAGCGCGCAGTTCGTTCGCGTCATCACGGCGTCGATCAAAAACCGCGACGGCGTGCTCATCTTCCCCCGCCTCGAGAACATCCTGGCGAGCGGCGAGATGACGGCCGCCATCGAAGACCGCGCGACGGGCACCATCGTGGCCAATATCGAGCGAGTGAAGGCGACTCGATACACCAACAACATTGGCGCCCGAGGCATCGTGCTCGAAGACGTCGAGTTCGTGGCGATCCGGGTACGCAACGAGTCCGAGCTGACGTAAGCTCCCCTCGCCGCTCACGCTCGGGCGGCAGGAGAGTGGATCCATGATCGAACCCGATCTGCTGCGAGAGCGGCTCACGGTCTCGCAAGACGAAGACAAGCCCGACGACCTGTCCCCTGTCACGAATATCGAAATCGATGTCGTGGGCTCGAGAGGCAAGCGGTACGCGGGCTCCTTCACGTTCAAGGTCCCCACCCTCGGCGAGCAGGTGACCATCGGGCAGATGAAGGCGGTCTACCTGCCTCAGGGCTCGCCTGCCGATCAGAACGCCATGCTGCTCGTCGAGCAGATCTGCTACCTCGAAGTCACGCTCGATAAGAAGCGCCGCCCCGACTGGTACAAGCCCATGGTCATGTACGACGCTGCGCCCATCGGCGAGCTGTACAGGAGGGCGCTCGATTATGAGCGCCGATTTCATGGAGCGGATAAGGTCTCAGGCGGAGATCAAAAAGTCGCTTCAGGAGAAGCGGGATCTGACGGAGAGCGTGAAGCTCCTGTGGGCCGAAAGGTTCAACCTCCCGCCGAACGACGGGAGACTCTTGTCGCTGTCGATAAGGGAGGCGATTGAGCAGGTGAACGGCATCGCTGCGATCCGCGAGCACATCGCCGATCACACCAAGAGGCCGAGGAGCTTCGACGACCAACGCGTAGAGGTCCGCGAGCGCGAGGGTGATGAGGCCAAGGCTGTCGCCGACGTCCCTCACTTGACGGGCGACCCGGAGTGGGACGCTATCGAGCTGGAAGAGACAGACCCGACAAGGCCCCCTCTGAAAGTCGCGAGGTAGACTCCCCGCCATGACTGACGCGCGGCACAAAACTGTCATCGAGATCGGCATCGATGACAAAGCGGTCCGTGGTCTCGGCCAGACCATGGGCCGCACGTTCGACGACAAGACGCTGAGGACCTTCGAGATGGCCGTCGAGCGCACTGCGCGCACGATGGACAAGCTCCTGGGGGCGGCGACCAAGCTCGACGCCATCATGAAGTCCGTGGCCCGCTCGGGCGGGGCGGGTCCTGGAGGAGGAGGCTCCCGATCAAGAGGCGGCGGAGGGCCCCCCGATCCTCCCTACAACCCAGGAGGGGGCGGAGGAGGAGGAGGCGGAGGTCCGAGTCGCGAAGATGAGACTCGACGTCAGCAAGCCATCCGCTCGCGTATCGAGCAGGCAGGCTCGGCCATCGGCGG
>Ga0163151_10003731_pt1 | contig 21513 bp, 14 predicted proteins | sample OliLakLV19MP5IB2_FD_145596 | JGI IMG/M metagenome (GOLD analysis project Ga0163151, IMG submission 145596) | Freshwater microbial mat bacterial communities from Lake Vanda, McMurdo Dry Valleys, Antarctica - Oligotrophic Lake LV.19.MP5.IB-2 | ecosystem: Environmental > Aquatic > Freshwater >... | reverse complement strand
CGCAACCAGAGTGCAGAACGTGTGGCGCGTGCATATTTGCGGGCACAAGAAAACTCTTGGACTGCTCGGGCGCATACGATCCTTTCCTTCGTATGAACGAACAAAAAACATTGAAAAAACAGGCTACCGAAGGTTTCGTTATTACATTAGTTGGCGACTCTCTTTACAAAGTTTTGGGTATTCTCACGACCGTCGTAGTGCTTGCGGTACTTACTCCATACGAGTATGGTCTCTGGCGTCTCCTTCAAAGCGTCTTATCGTTTATGGGGATTGTGGCGTTGACTGGTATCGCTGGAGTCGTGGTGGCAGATATTGCACGCGAACTAGGAAGGGGGCAAAAGTCGCGTGCATACGCTGCCACGTGGCGAGTGATCATGATACTGGTGACAGCTAGTATGGCAGCCGCGTTCTCTTTGGTCGCGATTGCTCCGATAGTCAGTGTCGTATCTAAGATTCATTTAACGTTGTACTTGTGGATACTTGCGGTCTCGCTACTTTTTGGTGGCGTTACACAGGTTTTACAAATACTTTTTCAGGCTCGTCTCGAACCGCGTCGTGCTCTTGTGCTAAAGAATGTTGCGAATCTTTCGTATCTCATCGCTATTGTGCTTTGTATTCCATATTTACACCTTTCAGTACTCGGACTCGTTATTGCGTACACAATTTCAACTGTTATACCAATTTTTATTTTTCTTCCATACATAATTCACGAGTTACGTGTGATCGCGCGTGAACGTGAACAAAATTCCTACTCCCTTCGTGAGGTTTTGATTCGTCGCGGAGGCTGGGCGCTTGCCTCCGACTATGTTTCGATTCTTGAAAGTTCCGCGTGGCCCTGGGTGGTGGGATATTTCCTCAGTATTGAGCAAGTGGCATATGCGGGCCTTGCTCTCGTAATCGTGTCACAGGTCTATTCGTTAGTTCCAATACAATATGTACTCCGAGGTATTTTGCCGCGCTTGATGGATAATAGGAAGCATCTCGATGAATGGATTGGTCGTGCATCTCGCTACTCAATCTGGTTCCATGGATTAGCGGCACTAGTGGTGTTTAGTGGATTCACTGCCGCATCCTTATGGTTCTTTCCGCATTACGCTATTGTTATTCCATTGGTGACAACACTTCTCATTGCAGCCCCGTTTCGTGCAGTAAGTGCCATTGTAGTGGAATGGATGTACGCGATGCGTAATCAACGGGAACTTTTTCTTTCTACGTCATTACCCCGTATATTTTGGCTCGTGTTGCTACCATTCCTTGTGATGCATATGGGTATGACGGGTTTCGCGATTTGGTATTTGGGCTCATCGCTGTCCATTATCTTTGCTCGGTTTTTTGTAAGTAGGAAAGAACTATCGTTACCACGCAAGTGGCAGGATTATTTTTTTCCAGACGCGGTCGATTGGATATATATAAAACGGAGTATTGTGCAAGGCGTCCGGATGGTATTTGAACGGAGAAGGAAGACGTATCGGACACTACCGTAGGTACGGTTGCCTATTGTTAATTAAAATCAGAAAATAAAGCACGATGAACGCACTCACAAGAAAATTACTGTTCAATATCAAAGAGGCACTTCTGTATCTGTTTCGTGCGATATGGATGAGTTGGCCGGTATGGTTTCTAATCTCTAATCATCGCGGGCGCGGATTGTTTGCACGACAGACACCAACCCTCTCAACGATACAGCAAAGGATTGTAGATAGTCTTAAGAAGGAAGGAATTGCAACCACACATATCGATGAGCTTTTCCCAAATCACGAATTACTGGCAGAACTTCAAACGTACGCAACAGAACTCCGTCCGTTCGCTGAACAAAAAACAAACAAGAAACCTTTTATTCTTGAATACTGGGATGCTGAGCCCGTTCTCTCGTTGGATAACCCATTCGTGCGGTTGTCGCTCGATACTACTGTCCTCGACATCATGAATTCCTATATGCAGATGTGGTCAAAATTTTATTACTACATGCTTGGACAAACCGCCCCGGTACTTCCTGAGGTGCCTGCACAAGCTTCACAGCGCTGGCATCGTGATTTTGAAGAAATCCGCATGTGCAAGATGTTCATATATCTTTCCGATGTTACAGAAGAATCTGGCCCGTTCGTGTATATTCGCGGATCACACCTTGGAGGTCCGTGGCGCTCTGTATTTCCACAAAAGCCTGGCAAAGGATGCTATCCGCCTGATGGCGGGGTAGAAAAGAAGATTCCAAAGAGTACTCAACTTATCTGTACGGGTAAGGCGGGCACTATCGTCTTTGCTGACACCACAGGACTTCATCGCGGTGGATATGGGAAGGCAGGTGGACGCATCATGTTTACTGCGGGATATAACTCAAGTGCTGCGCTTGGGCGTCGTCGTTACCACATGCCGGCAGATCAAACTACACTTAAAAAACTCCCCCTTGTCGCACAGTTTGCATTTAGAGGCATGCCACCTAAAAAAACCGATGCGCACGAGAGCGTGGTACACTCGCCTCGATGATGAATCCACCGGTCAACGTGGCCGTTATTGTTTCGGCTCTGGCGTGTATGAAGTGTGGGGGAGCGTTCACTGAAAAAGAAAACGTACTTATGTGTTCGTGTGGAGCATCATATGTAGTACAGGATGGACGGGTGTATTTCGATACGCCACCAGAAGATTTTGAACAAGATGGCAATGGGCCGAATGTAGAACGTTCAAACTGGGGCAGTTGGCGTGCACACAACTACGAGTACTTCAAACAGGCTTTCTCGTCGTTACCTGATTCAGCAACAGTGCTCGATTTTGGTGCGGGCCCCAGTCAATTTTCTGAACTGACACGTCGGTTCGCGTCACTTATATCCATGGATTTCCGCGCGTTTGCACAGGTGAATGTTGTTGCGGATCTTACCAAGTCGTTACCACTTAAAAGTGGAGTGTTCGATGTTGCCATGGCATCAAATGTATTCGAACACATACCAGACACTCGAGCCCTGCTTCTTGAGATCCGACGGACTCTTAAAGAAGGAGGTTTTTTGGTAGCCACCATACCATTCCTTATGCGTGTTCATCAGAAACCGTATGATTTTAATCGGTACACTAATTTTCAATGGAACGCATTATTAATTGAGACCGGCTTTGAAATCATTGATTTAAAAGGACTTTCAACTCCCATCGAGGTTTACACTACGATGCAGAGACATTTTTTTTCCATTGAAATTGGTAAAGCGCATGGGTTACGTAAGTTCGTGCTTCGAGGATTTCGGTTGTTCGAAAGTCTACGACTTCGAGCACTCTCAACGATAGTAAGTTCGGAACGTTCAGACGATTACACGGAAGGGTACGGATTTATTGCGCGGGTAAAATAATCTATGGCGCAAAAAACCATTTTCCTTTCTATCTTTGATGGTGACACCGAACGTGTCATTCTTCGAACTGATGTATTTAAAACGTTGAAAGCAAATGGTGACAAAATTGTTTTACTCGTTCGTGGGAAAGAACGCATAGAGCACTATCAGAAGGAATATGAAAGCGAGCAGGTGAGAGTGGAACTCCTGCCGGACGCAGCCTCTCGCATGGAGACGTTGTGGTACTACATTGGCTGGAATAGTGTGCCAACGCATGCAGTAGCGGTACGTCGCGTGCGCGAATACCGAAACGTAGGGAATTGGAAGTTCTACGCTTTAGGTTTCGTGGCGTGGTGTCTTGGTCACGCGAAGCTGTGGCGTGAATTTTTGCGCGCGCTGTATATGCTCCTTGGAGAAGACTATGCGAAGGATTTGTTCGCACAGTATCAACCCGACCTTCTTTTTGCTGCGAATATGTTCTCTCCTGAAGATTGTCGTCTTCTACGACATGCAAAAAAACTGAACGTCAGGACAGTGACCATAGCCAAGAGTTGGGATGTGTTGACCACGAAGGCATTTACGCGCGTGAAGGCTGATCGCATTGTCGTATATCACGAGTACAATCGACGCGAAGCCATCTCTATTGGTGATTATAGAAAGGAACAAGTGGTTGTGACAGGGTTTCCACAGTTTGATATTTATACTGATTCAAGTATTTTCGTATCTCGAGAAGACTTTTGTAAGAATGCAGGACTTGATCCAGAAAAGCGATTCATGATGTATGGACTACCGGGTGATTGGAAGTCGCCAGACACTCGAGCCATTCTGGTCATGCTCGATAAAAAAATTGGAGAAGGTGCGTTTAATAGACCACTTCAAATTCTTGCTCGTTCACACCCGAAGTATCGAGATTCAAGCGAAGATTTTTCGTCACCGCATGTTGTTTTTGATAGGCCTGGTATGTATTTTGCAAAGAGCGGGGAATTTGGTATTGACGCGAGCGTTGCGGATACAAACCAGTGGACTTTTTGTGATGAAGACATCATTCATCTCGCTAACTCCATTTACCACAGCGATGCGGTTTTGAACGTTGACTCCACTCTCACGTTGGATGCCGCCGCGCTTAATCGGCCTTCGGTTCTTATTGGTTATGACGGTGATCGAAAACTTCCGTATAAGAAATCTATTACCTATATCTATGAACGCGACCACTATCGTCATGTCCTGGCTACGGGTGCCGCCCCGCTCGTTAGAAGCCATGAAGAATTGATTGACACGATTAATCGTGTTCTAACTGAACCAACCTACCTTAGTGTTGAACTTGCTGTGCTTAAAGAATGTTTACTATTTAAATCCGACGGTCAATCAGGCAGGCGAATGGGAGATGTAATTCTTGCAAGTATTATTGAATAGAAGAAGAAGTCGGCTTATCTCGTTCAAGTAGGAGGTGTTGTGTGCGCTGTACGCTTGACCGTTGAAGATGGTAGGCTAACGTCATTATGGATGATGTGCTGACTATTATTCCGGCACGCATGGGATCTAAATCCGTGGCGGGGAAGAATGTAAAGCTTCTAGCAGGGAAGCCACTCATTGCTTGGATTATTGATTCGATACAGAACGCTGGTAACACTGGTCGCGTTATTGTTTCAACGGATAGTCAGGAAATTGCCGATGTTGCGAAATCCTATGGGATAGAAGTCCCATTCCTACGTCCGACAGAAATAGCGCAAGATCTTTCAACAGATCTGGAATTCGTATTGCATGCACTCGATTTTTTTGAAAAACAAGAAGGATGGGTACCTAAAGCTGTTGCGCGATTTTCACCCGTTACGCCACTAGTCCCATCGTCAGTCATTCATGATTCCATTGATCTCTTGTTCGCAAACCCAGATATCCACTCAGTACGTCCCCTATCGCGTCTCTCCCATCATCCCTACAAGGCGTGGAAAGTTCAAGGCGAGCTGATGGTTCCTGCGTTTTCGAAAGACATTACCGGTTTTGATGAACCGTATAATCTTCCGCGTCAACTTTTCCCAGAAATGTATGCGCACCTCGGCGCTGCGGGAGTTGCGTGGACAAACACTTTCCTAAACCTTAACTCTACGTCTGGCAGGTTACTTAAATATGTCATGATGAATGATGATGATGCGTTCGACATAAACCACCCCATTGATTTTGATATTGCCGAGGTCTTAATGAGGAAACGTCTTGCACAGGGAAACTAGACAGCGGTCTTCTAATTGAGTACGCTTTCTGTTATGGATACTCCTGCGTTTGATATGTCGAAAGTGTCGAAGGTTTCAATATTCCGCGCTAAAGACATGGGTAAGCGGGTTTGGGGGCAGGAACTTTTGATAGGTCTCATGCCAGGTGAGTACGCTGAGGACGGTGCAGCCATGAAGCTTATCCAGATGAATGCTGGATTTTGCGGTCGGTTTCAGATGCATTTTAGGCGTCATGAGTACGGCTACATCATGAAAGGCGCACTTCGTCTCCGTGTTGGTCTGGCGGATGGAACGATTGCGGAGTATGTTCTTGGCCCTGGTGATGCCTATCATTTTCCGGCTGGCTTGCCGCATCAGGAAGAAGCGATTACCGATATGGAAGTCATTGAGCTTTCTCCTGGACTTGGCAATGATCGTGTCGGACTCGAAAAAGAATACGGACTTCCAGCTCCAGCTGAAGGATCACTCCCTGATTCATCCCTAGAAGACATCACGATTCTTACACCGTGGTGGACAGAGGGTGTAAAAGCCGACGGTCGCCCATAATTGCAACAAAACGATCTAACAGCTGGTTATATGATGTATGTCTGCACTTAAGAAACGTGTTCGTGCCTATTACGACAGAGCCAAGAGTATATTTCTTGGTCCTCCACAGCGCATCAAACTTGGTACGCGCTATGTAGGAAAAGACGAGCCTGTTTTTGTTATCGCTGAGATAGGTATCAATCACAACGGAGATGTCGGAATTGCACGCAAATTAATTGATGCCGCCGCGACTGCAGCAGCCGACTGTGTAAAATTTCAGATGCGCGATCTTGAGTCTCTCTATGTAACAAAAGACTCGAAGGATGCATCAACCAATCTGAACACGCAGTATTCGCTCGACTTGCTCACCAAGGTTCATCTTGCTCCTGCTACGCTCTTTGAATTATTCGATTATGCAAAATCGAAAGGACTTTTTGTACTTTGTACCCCCTTTGATATCGTAAGTGCAAAGCGTCTCGAAGAATATGGTGTCGATGCGTATAAGGTGGGTTCACCTGACCTCACCAACCACGACTTGCTTCGCGTCCTCGCTGCAACTAAGAAACCACTTATTGTATCGACGGGCATGGCCGATCAAGAAGAGATTGCGGTAACAAATACGTTACTACGTAGTCTTGGAGTAAAGTTTATCCTCATGCATACCAACTCGACCTACCCGGCGCCGTTCCAGGATATTCAACTGCAGCTTATGTCGAATCTCGGTACGGTTCTCTATGGCTACTCTGGTCACGAGCGTGGAATTCATATCGCAATTGCAGCAGTCGCTCGCGGAGCAAAGATTGTTGAGAAACACATCACGCTTGATCGTGAAATGGAAGGTACTGACCATAAGGCATCACTGTTGCCGATTGAATTTCGTGAAATGGTGGAGGGTATCCGCCAAGTTGAAGCGGCATTTGGTGGTGCGAGTACGCGCACGATGACGCAGGGCGAGCGCATGAACCGCTCGAATCTTGCGAAGAGCGTTATTGCTGCTCGCGATCTCGTAAAAGGAGAAGAGATTACGGAGCGAATGCTGGAAGTAAAGAGTCCTGGCCGTGGCCTTCAGCCACATCGTAAACATGAGTTACTCGGGAGGAAGGTTCGACGTGACTTCGCAGCCGGTGATCCATTTTTCCCAACTGACTTACTTGATCATGCGCCCACCCCACGTGCCTACCAGTTTAAGCGGCCTTGGGGCTTGCCAGTCCGTTTTCATGATTTCAAAGAAATGTTAAGGAAGACAAATCCAGATTTACTTGAATTCCATATGAGTTATCGTGACCTCGAACGTAATCCTGCAGAATTCTTAGACAAAAAGTACGATGTTCAGTTGGCGGTGCATGCGGTTGAAACCTTTGCGAACGATCATATACTCGATCTTGCATCGCCGGACGATGCGTATCGCACGGAATCGATACGTAATCTCCAGCGATGTGTCGACCAAGTGCGCAGCCTTAAAAAATTCTTTCCTAAAACCGAACGTCCAGTACTCATCCTAAATGCAGGAGGTTTTACTCGAAATGGACCAATACCTGCAAGTGAGCGTCAACTGTTTTACACCCGTGTCGCAGACAGTCTGTCAAAGGTGGAAGCAGATGGGGTTGAGATTATAATTCAAACGATGCCACCATACCCTTGGCTCTTAGGTGGCCAGATGTTTCATAATCTTTTTCTCGATCCAGAAGAAACCGCCTCATTTTGTAAGACCTACGGTTATCGTGTTTGTCTCGATATTTCGCACTCGCACCTCGCAGGGAACCATCTTGGCTACACACTTACGGAGTATGCGAATCATCTCGGCCCCTACACGGCACATATTCATCTCGTGGACGGTTCTGGTGTGGGTGAAGAGGGGCTACAAATAGGCGATGGCAGTGTCGATTTTAAACAGCTGGCGTACGATCTTGCGCGTACAACTCCGAACGCGTCTTTTATACCCGAGATATGGCAAGGGCATGAGAATGGAGGAGAAGGATTTTGGATTGCACTCGAACGTCTTGAAAAATGGTTCTGACAAGCCCCGTCACTCTTTTTGTTCTTCCAAAGCTTTCTGATAAGTCAGATATACGGTTGCTCAATCCTAAGCAAAAAGACGCACAAATAACACAAAAGGTTTTATTCAAGACGCTCCCGAAAGATTTCTCTATTACTGCGTATGAATGCGTTGAGAGACCCGAGGACGCTGATTTTTTTATAGTTCCGCAAGCAGTAAAAACTCGTACTCCTATCGTTGACCAGTATCTTGACCAAATGTGCGAAGTCGCGCGCGAGCATGAAAAAAAAATTATTGTCTTCCTCACGGGTGATCTTTGTCATAAGGTACATATCGATCGCCCTGAAGTCATCGTACTGCTAGGCTCACTTTACAGTTCTTCATGTCGCAAGAACGAAGTCGTTTTTGCGCCTTTTACCGAGGACCTTGGCGAGCAACGATCTCCCGTAGCACGTTCGTGGAAAAAGACGCCCGTTATCAGTTTTTGCGGTTATGCAGGATTCCCATCCTTGCAAACACGTCTTAAGTACTATTTTGTAAATTTCATCTTTGATCTCATAGGAAAATCTGTATATAAGCGCGGTATTTTTTATCGACGTCGTGCTATTACAGCGCTCGAAAAGGATACGCGCGTTGCTACGTCGTTCGTGATACGAGATTCGTTCTCAGGGAATGCTAATACGCTTTCGGTCGATTCCACGACAGCACGACAGGAATATCTCGATAATATTGTTAATAGTGATTATGTGCTCTGTCCAAAAGGGGATGCTAATTTTTCTTGTCGTTTTTACGAAACCCTTTCTTTAGGACGCTTGCCTATACTTATTGACACGGAGATGCGTTTACCACTCCAGGAGACAACTGACTATTCGTTTGTCGTCCGTGTTCCGTATACGGAGATCGCAAGGATCGCTGATTACGTGTCTGCTTTTCATGCAAAGCTCGATGAAGCGGCATTTCGCGCCTTACAAGATAAGGCGCGATCGACTTATCTCGCGCGACTACGGTTTGATTCCTACTTCAACACGATGTTGCCACTTCTCAAGAAGGGAGACATAAACTCCGTGATATAGTTCTGTCCATGAAATCCATTGCCAAATGGGCTGTTTTTGTCCCACTTTTTATTATTCCGTTCTTGCCACTGTATGTGGAGACGAGTCTTTTCTTTCCGTATATCGCAGGAAAGGGATTTGCGTTTCGTATTCTCGTTGAGATAGCGGCCGCAGGCTTCGTGTTGCTTGCGCTTGCAGATAAGGCATATCGACCGAAATGGTCGTGGACACTCCTTATATATATGGCACTGGTTGCGTGGATGTTTATCGCCGACTTGTTTGCCGTAAATCCAGACAAGGCCTTCTGGAGTAATTACGAGCGGATGGATGGTTTCGTTACGCTCATTCATGTGTTTGTGCTCTTTGTAGTTGCCGGCTCAGTACTCTCACAAAAACTGTGGAAGCGTTGGTGGCTTACGGTGCTCGCGGCTTCCTCCGTTGTTGCAATACATGGTGTTCTGCAACTTGCGGGAACTCTCCAAATTCATCAGGGAGGAGTGCGTCTTGACGCGAACTTCGGAAACGCGGCGTACCTCGCTGCGTATCTTTTGTTTATTATTGCCATTGCGCTCTGGCAGGCCATTGAAGCGAAGGGATGGTTGCGCTACGTTCTGTTTGCGCTCGCAACACTGCAAACTATTCTTTTGTTCGCGACAGCCACACGCGGTGCTGTTCTTGGTTTCGTTGGTGCATCGGTGTTAGGTGCTGTGTTGTGGGCTTTTCAATCCGGAAAACAAGGCCGACGCATAGGTGCGGGTGTTCTTGTAGGTATCCTCGTTCTTATTGGTGGGTTCTATCTTGCGCGCGATAGCGCGTTCATTCAAGAAAACCCTGCGCTGACGCGCATCGCGTCCATTTCAGTCGCTGACGGCTCAACACGCTTTACGCTCTGGCATATGGCCTTTGAAGGCGTTATGGAGCGTCCAGTGCTCGGTTGGGGTCACGAGGGCTTTGGATATGTATTTACAAAGTACTTTGATCCATCCCTCTACGCTCAAGAGCCGTGGTTCGATCGTGCGCATAACGTATTCATCGACTGGATGGTATATGGCGGTATCCCTGCGTTCCTTCTATTCGTCGCACTCCTTATAAGTGGGGTCGTTGGACTGTGGCGCGCACCACTTACTAAGCTAGAGCGAGTAATGCTTACGTGTGCACTCGCCGCATATGCATTCCAGGCACTCTTTGTTTTCGATAACCTGCTCTCGTACATACTTGCAGCCGGTATTCTTGCGGTAGCGCACGCTGGAACAGCAAAGCCATGGAAAGCACTTGAGGAATTACCGGTAATTCCTGAGAGTACTCTAACGAGTGCCGTAGCACCGACGATGCTCGTACTGCTTGCGGTGACTATATATTTCGTCAATGTTCCAGGAATCATTGGCGGACAAAAGCTAATACTCGCTGCGCGCTCAGCACAGACACCATCGGAAGCGCTCGTGGCGTATAAGGAAGCATTGCAAAGCGGAACGTTCGCTATGCAAGAAGTGCGTGAGCAGGTCATTGGCTACGCATCAAATATTGTGCGAGCAAGTGGCGTTACTGATGACGTAAAACAATCAGCGCTCGCGCTTGCAGTACCGGAGATACAAAAAGAATTCACGCGTGTACCAGAAGATGTACGTACTCGTCTTATGTACGCGCAGGTACTTGAGTCTACGGGAGATTTCAATGGTGCACTCCAAGTAATGGAGACCGCACGTGCGCTCTCGCCGAAGAAGCAATCGATACTCGTGCAGATGGGTGTTGAAGCATGGAAGGTAGGATTATCTGAAGAACAGGCCGAAGTCTATTTCCAGGAAGCGTATGCGCTCGATACGAGTTTCCAGGAACCGGCTGCCTACATTGCTGCAGGTAAGTTCATTTCCGGAGATGTTGCGGGTGCGCAAGGCGTGTTGGTTGAGGCGTACGGAACCACTACCGTTGATCACGACATCTTGCGCTTCGCGTATATCCAGACAAAACGGTATGACGATTTAATTGCGAGCGCACAGCTCCTCGTAGAACATAGTGGAGGAAATGCCGCCTCAACGTTCTATCTTGCACGCGTCTACGCAACGGCCGGTCTCTTGAACGAAGCACGTGCGACCATAGAAGAAACAATTAAAAAACATCCAGAAGCAAAAGCAGAGGGCGAACAATACCTGAAGCAGATTGATCAATCAAAATGAACATTCGGGAGCATGTCCCGCTTGCAATACTTACGACGCTACGCGCTGGCGGACCAGCGCGTTTCGTCGTTGACTGTCTAACGGAAGACGATGTTCGTTCTGCGCTTGTATTCGCGCACGAGCACTCACTTCCGGCGTACGTGCTCGGAGAGGGGAGTAATGTCCTTGCATCAGATGCTGGCTACAGGGGCGTTGTCATTCACGTAGTCGCGCATGAAATTTCATTTCAGGAAACAGAAAAGGGTGTTGATGTTCTTGTGGATGCCGGTATGTCGTGGAATGCATTTGTTGATGCGGTCACCAAGCGCGGTTTGTGGGGTGTTGAGAATCTTGCTGGTATACCTGGTACGGTTGGTGCTGCGCCCGTACAAAATATTGGTGCGTACGGTGCGGAAGTTTCAACAATAATTCGATTCGTTGAAGGAGTATCGCGAGCAACCGGAGAAACACAGATATTCAGTGTTGAGGAGTGCGCGTTCGAGTACCGTGATTCTCGGTTTAAACAGAAGCAAGATGTGGTCATAACGCGCGTTGGATTTCATTTTTCTTCAACCGGCGTCGCGAATCTCTCGTACCCAGACCTTGAACGGGCAAGTGATGTAAGTACTCCAAGCGCCGTGGCAGAGGTAGTACGCGCTATTCGTGCACGGAAGTTTCCTAACTTGCGCGAGTTTGGTACTGCGGGCTCTTTCTTTAAAAATCCGGTTGTCTCCGAAGAAACCTATACACGCCTCGCTGAACAGTGTGAGGGAGTACCACGATTTCAAACTGCATACGGCGTGAAGATACCGCTCGCGTTTATTCTTGACCGCGTCCTTAGTTTAAAAGGATATCGAATGGGGCACGCGTCACTCTTTCACAATCAACCACTCGTGCTTGTGCTTGCTGAAGGCGGAACTGCGAGTGAAGTTGAAGCACTCGCACAGTTTGTTGAAGCGCGCGTACAAGAGGCAACAGGAATTTCTATTGAACGCGAAGTTCGGTTTCTTTCGTAAAGAAATTTTTTACGAACGTTTTTATTTTTTAAAAGTTATCCACACGCATCGTTTTTTTGTACACAAAAAATTTTTGCAGGAGTAATAATACGGAAAGCACATTCGCGCGCGAAAAATAATTTTCGCGAAACGAAAAATTTATTTTTCGTGCGAGTGGGTCGACAATATCAGTCCCACTTAACTTTCAACACCATGGCAAAGAAAAAGGCAAAGAAGGTTGCAAAGCGCAAGGCTACGAAGAAGACTGCAAAGCGCAAGACCACGAAGAAGACTGCGAAACGAAAGACTGCAAAGCGTAAATAACGCTTGAGAAAAAAGCCCCCGAATAGGGGGCTTTTTTCTTTTATCTGCAGACCTTTCTTGAGACCGTGTTCTACGGTATAGTTGCCCTGTCTATGGCGGATCTCCTCGGGCGACTGTTTTCAAAGAATGAATCCGCGGCTTTTGTAAAAGCTGCGGCTCCTGTCGTTGCTCGGGCAGCGGTACTTGAGGCAGAACTTACATCACTCTCGCAAGAAGAACTGCGCGCCAGGCTTCAATCAATAAAAGAACGGGTGCAGGGCGTACCTTCCACAGATACTGACCTTGCAGAAGTATTCGCTATCGTGCGTGAAGCCTCCCACCGCACACTAAAAGAGCGTCACTATGACGTACAAATTATTGGCGGTCTCGCGCTCGCAAAAGGAAAAATTGCCGAGATGCGTACAGGAGAAGGTAAAACATTGGTTGCAACCCTAGCAGCAACAGCTCGTGCGCTTTCAGGGAAGGGGGTACATATCGTGACCGTGAATGATTACCTTGCTCGTCGTGACGGGGCGTGGATGGGACAGATATACGACTACCTAGGTCTCTCGGTTGGTGTCATTACCTCATCAGGTAGCTATCTTTATGATCCAACACACGTACCGGAGACAGATGATGAAATGCGTGACGCGGAAGGCTCGTTCCGAGTGTTCTATGAATACCTACGTCCTGTTACTAAACGTGACGCGTATGCTGCAGACCTTATATATGCGACCAATAACGAATTAGGCTTCGATTACCTGCGAGACAATACTGCGTATGATGCTTCTCAGTTAACAAACGAACGAGGCTACCACTTTGCGCTCATCGATGAAATTGACTCTATTCTCATCGACGAGGCGCGTACGCCACTTATTATTTCAGGCCCTGCAGCGGATGCAGGTAGTATGTACGAACAGTTTGCGAGCATTGTGCGGAGTTTTTCGGAAGGCGATGATTATACGGTTGATGAAAAACAGCACGCAGTACAGCTCACGGAAGCTGGTATTACTAAGGCAGAACAAGCGCTCGGACTCGAAAACCTCTATACAGAAGGTGGTATGCGCTACGCGCATCAGCTTGATACTGCCGTGCGAGCCAAGGCTTTATTTCATAAGGATAAGGAGTACGTGGTGAAAGATGGAGAGATAATTATCGTTGACGAATTTACCGGACGCCTCCAACCTGGACGTCGTTGGTCAGAAGGTCTCCATCAGGCCGTTGAAGCGAAAGAAGGTGTTGCTATCCGCAAGGAGACTCGCACATACGCGAGCGTGACGTTCCAAAATTTCTTCCGTATGTACGACGCGCGTGCCGGCATGACGGGCACCGGACTTTCTTCCGAAGAAGAATTTTTTACGGTGTACGGCCTTGAGGTCGTAGTGATACCGACAAATCGTCTTGTACAGCGCAAAGACCACGATGATCTTATTTTTCAAACAAACGTAGGAAAGTACCAGGCGCTCGCGCGCGCGGTCAAAGAACGTAACGAAAAAGGCCAACCGGTGCTTATTGGCACCGTATCAATTGATGATAATGAAGTGGTAAGTTCGTACCTCACTGAAGCGGGCATACCGCACGAAGTGCTGAACGCAAAGAATCATGAGCGTGAAGGCGAGATTATCGCTCAAGCGGGCCGTAAGGGTCGTGTCACGGTTGCGACCAACCTTGCTGGGCGCGGTGTCGACATAAAGCTCGGCGGGGTTCCTGTTGAAGATACTGAGCGCGAAGCGGTTATAACCTCCGGAGGCCTCCTTGTGCTTGGTACTGAGCGTCATGAGGCACGACGCATCGATAATCAGTTGCGTGGTCGCTCTGGTCGCCAAGGGGACCCAGGAGAGACTCAATTCCTTGTGTCGCTCGAGGATAAGCTTATGCGTGTTTTCGCCTCAGATATGGTGAAGCGCGTCATGGGTACGTTTAAAATCCCAGAAGATGAACCTATCGGGAGTAGTCTTATTAGTAAGTCACTCGAGACCGCGCAGAAGCGTATCGAAGGATTTAACTTCGATTCTCGTAAGCAGGTACTAGCGTACGACGATGTGTTGAATACCCAGCGCCTTTCGGTATATGATCGCCGTAAAATAGCACTGCTCGGTAGCGAAGAAGAAATTGATACAGAAGTACGTGCTCTTATTGGAGCGGATGACGCCTTACTAAAAGAGTACACCGCAAAGCGGGAGGAATTTGGTGCTGACGCGCTTACAAAGCTGATGCGACGTTTAATACTGCAGGTTACCGATGCGCACTGGTTGGAACAGCTTGAGACCATGGACAATCTTCGGCGTTCAGTATCGCTTCGTGCCTACGGACAACGTGACCCATTGAATGAATATCGTCGCGAAGGATTGGCACGATTCCAGGCTATGGAACACAGTATTGAAGAGTCAGTGCGTGGCGCTATACCGCGTATACGACCAGCTGACGACGCACGCATGAAAGCGGAAGAAGAGAAGGCGCGCCGAGTCGTGCTCGCAGCCTCACAGGCAGGGAATCAGGCAGGAGCTGGAGGTCCGGTAGTAAAAGAAGATGCGCCTGGCCGTAATGACTTGGTTACCATTCAGAAAGGAGATGAGACGCGCGAGGTGAAGTATAAAAAGGCAGAACCACTTCTTGCGGAAGGTTGGATCATCATCAAATAGCACTTGAGATTCTGAAGTTCGTGTTTTAATTTTTTTCGTGCTAGAATGCGCATATGGCATTTGTAGACGAAATAGCAGTGCATGCACAAGCAGGAAAAGGAGGCGACGGTGTCGTTCGCTGGTTGCATTCTAAAGAAACGGCAAAAGGCGGTCCATCAGGTGGCGACGGCGGTCGCGGTGGTGACATCGTGCTTGAAGGTGTGCGTGATCTTGCAGCACTTGCGAGTTATCGTTTTGCAAAAAAATTCCGTGCAGATGAAGGTGGACCCGGACAAGCATATAACAAACACGGGAAAGATGGCGAACCGTTAGTGCTTCGTGTCCCTGTTGGAACAACAGCACGCGTTGCAACAACAGGTGAGACGTACGAAATTCTTTCTGAAGGAGAGCGCGTTGTGGTAATGAAAGGTGGTGGTGGTGGGTACGGTAACAGCCACTTCAAATCGTCCATAAATCAAAATCCATTCCAAACAACACCAGGCAGAAAGGGTGAGGCTGGGGATATCCGAATTACCCTAAAACTCATTGCGGACGCCGGATTGATAGGGTTTCCTAATGCAGGGAAGTCGTCGCTTTTAAATGCATTGACCCGCGCACGCTCAAAGATAGGCGCTTACCCATTTACCACACTCGACCCACACTTGGGAGATTTCTACGGTAACCTCCTTGCAGACATACCAGGTCTTATTGAAGGCGCTTCTTCAGGAAAAGGTCTCGGTTCTAAGTTCTTACGTCACATAGAAAGGACCAAATTCCTTGTACATCTCGTCTCGGCAGAACAAGACGACGTTGCAACAGCATATTTAGCTATTCGTGCTGAGCTTGAAGCGTTTGGCCAAGGTCTCTCGGAAAAACAAGAACTAGTGGTCCTCTCTAAAACCGATCTGCTAACCGAAGATGAACAAAAAGAGAAGCTTAGTGCTCTCCAAAAAGTGGCAGGTGACACAGAGTGTGTAGGTCTTTCTGTGACAGAACCAGAGTCGCTAAAAGCTTTTTCAGACCATCTCGCAAACTTGCTTAGCCGTTAGTCCTCGGGCTAGGATAGGGCCCATGGACAGCACCCCCACCTCCACGTCTGAAGTATCTGGATTTCGTCCGACCATCGGGCTTGAGATACACGCAGAACTCGCAACAAAGACGAAGATGTTTTGTGCATCAAAAAATGATCCGGATGAAACACGTTCGAACGTGAATATTTGTCCGATCTGTCTTGCGTACCCAGGCACGCTACCAACGATAAACAAAGAAGCAGTTCGTCAGGTGTTGCGAGTTGGTACGGCACTTTCTGGAACGCTTGCTGACTACACTGAGTTTGACCGCAAATCATATTTTTACCCAGACATTCCGAAAGGCTATCAAATTAGTCAGTACGAACGTCCGCTCGTTTCGGGCGGTTCGTTGAAGGACGTTGCGATTACGCGCGTGCATCTTGAGGAGGACACGGCGCGTTCGTCACATGCGAGCGGTTCGTCGCTCGTTGATTTCAACCGTGCCGGAGTGCCCTTGATGGAATTAGTGACTGAGCCCGTTATCCATGACGCGAAGACGGCAGGAGATTTTGCGCGAGAACTTCAGATACTACTACGCACGCTTGGTGCGTCAGAAGCGAACCTTGAGAAAGGGGAAATGCGCATAGAAGCAAACATCTCGGTCTCCCCTGACGACACCTTGGGGACAAAATATGTTGAGGTGAAGAACTTGAACTCGTTTCGCTCTGTAGAGAGCGCCATTACGTACGAAATTGCACGTCAAACAGCTCTTATCCTCGAGGGAGGGAAGGTGGTACAAGAAACCCGTGGCTGGGACGAAGGGAAGCAAGAAACCTTTCACCAACGCTTCAAGGAAGGGAGTGCCGATTACCGGTATTTTCCTGAACCTGATTTACCAAAACTCGTGTTGTCTGAAGTACAAGAATTTTCACACAAAACACTTCAGGCGAGTTTGCCGGAACTTCCCTGGGAGCGACGAAGTCGCTACCATGCACTGGGATTAAAGACTGCTGACATTGCGTTTCTTCTTGAAACAAATGCACGCGCAGCTTTTTTTGATGCGGTTGCGGTGCTTTTAAAATTTGACGCAGAGCTCGTATCGCTTGCAGCGAACTACACGGTAAGTGATCTTGCAGGAATATTTGCGAAGAAGGGAGCGGAAGCATTCGAGCGTATTGCGCCAGAACATTTCGCAGCACTCATTACGATGCTTGAGAAAGATCTTCTCTCGTCACGTGGCGCTAAGGAAGTGCTTATTGTTATGGCTGATGAAGGAGGGCATCCAGAAGACATCGCCAACAAGCACGGACTGATGCAGATGAATGATACGGATGCCATGAGAGCACATGCAAGGGAAGTCATCCATGCAAACCCAAAGGCGGTTGAAGAATACAGAAGCGGAAAAGAAGCATCACTTCAGTTTCTGATTGGTATGACGATGCGTGCAAGTAAGGGCTCTGGGAACCCAACTACCATACGCACCATTCTCTTAGAGGAACTCGCGTAATCTCGGCAAGACAAGAAACCCTTAGTAACAGAGGGTTTTGCTACATGCGCGGTGAGACGATATACTTTCGTACATGGATGAACTTCTCATTGATGGTCAGGTTTTTGTACCGACAAAGCGCGCAGCTGCAATAACCGGCTACGCCAAGGATTACATTGGTCAGATGTGTCGTGAAGGCCGTATACAGGCAAAATTAGTCGGTAGAAGCTGGTACGTGCTTGAGACCTCACTAAGACAGCATCGATTTGGAACGGAAGACACAGAGACACAAGAGGTCGCAGACGTTCCATCCGTAGAAAACGTCGAGGCCGTAGAAATACCGGTAGAGACAATCGTAGAAGAAACGCCAGTAAGGCATTGGGAGAGTCCAACGTACGTGGCTGAGCCTGTTGAGGAATTGATACCATCTCGGATGCCGACTTATGTAGAAAATACAGAACAAAAAGAAACTGCTCCAAAAGCAGAGAATCAAATACAAGAAGTTCAAGATGCTTGGCAGGAATGGTTCTCGAAGAATCAAACCGTTGCAAAGGAGAATGTGGTTGAAATACCTGAGGTACTTGAAGAACGTGAGCAAGAAGCGGGAGAACAAGAAGAGTCCGTGTCGGATTCTGTGCGTATTACGAGAAATGTTGCTGGAGCTATGGATGTGATTCCCTCGTCGGTGGTCCAAGCAGAGGAAGAAACCATATTTGAAGAGCCGGTACGTCGCCGTACGAAGCAAAGAAGGGCACAGAAGACCTTGCGTAGTCCTTTACCAGGCAGGATGGTTATACAGGCAGTGTTTCTTGCACTCATGGTATTAACTATCGCGGTAACGGTTATAGGAACGGGAACGTTGCAAGTATTAAATCCTACTTGGGTGGGTGCTTCTCCTGTCGTTGATTACCTTGCTGGCGTAAAAAGCATTGAAAAATAAGGTTTTTATATCTCGTTTAAACAAGATACAGCTAAAAATGCCATCAAAATAATTTTGATGGCGTTTTCAATATACCCAGGCTTCTCTTTGAGAGCTGATGTACTTACTCGGATTAGTTTTTTACTAAAAAGTAACCGTGATATCACTGGTTACATCTTCCTTTTGCGATTTTAATTCCCCGGTTTAGTACGATGTACGTGTACTTACTTTTATTTATTTTTTATAAAATATTTTTATGTAAAAAATAAAAAAGTAATCCCCATAAAATTCTTTTCATAACCGTTATAACAAGGGATTATGTAGTGTATACGGTTATCCGATATGGAACCTTCGCTCCTTACCAGTCAGTACATTTCTTCGACCGAAGCGTCGAAACTTTTTAATTATAGTCCCGACTATATTGGGCGTTTGTGTCGCGAAGGAAAAGTAAAAAGTGCCCGTATTGGACGTGCGTGGCTTGTATCCAAAGAATCACTCGCAGAGTATGAACGGGCGGAAACAAGTCGACGTGAGGAATTGGCTCGTGAGCTTTCAGAAGCGCGCGCGAAGGAATATCACGCTTCGCAGTCTCTTGTTCACAAAGTGCAACAGAAACTTACGACAGAAGTACCGGTAGTGCCTATCCCTACTCCCTTTAGATTACAGAGTATTTTTGTAGCGTCAGTGCTGTTGCTTATCGTGAGTAGTGTTTCTGCAGCGCATCTTATGCAATCTCCTCGTCTCGTGGAGAACTCTACGATGCAGGATTCTGGTGAACTTGTCGCTGCATCAACCGCAGGAGCAAATGGAGTTGGTGAAGACGTCGCACTCTTTACGTATCACGCGATACACGGCTTCTTTGGGAAAGCAGGAACGTTTATTGCTTCGCTGTTTCCTCCAACAGCTGTCGCTGTGCTACCAACTCCTGAAGCCCCAGTGCCGATAACGGTGGTGGGAACTTCAACCGTCACGAACGTTACGTATGGTCCACAGAGTGTGACGAATGAATATAACGAGTACGTTGTGACAAGTGGCGGTGTCTCGTCCGAGTACCTCGAAAGCCGTATCAAGCTTCATGTTGATGGTCTTAACGATCGTATAAACGACCGATTGAGGGATTCGAGCAGTAACTCAGGTGGTGGCTCGGGGAGCGTAACATCCGTCGATGCATCGGGCGGTACCACCGGCCTCTCCTTTGCGGGTGGTCCTATTACTTCGAGCGGTACGCTCACACTCTCGGGAACACTTGCTGCAGAAAACGGCGGTACGGGTCAGACGGTCTACACGGTAGGTGACATTCTCTACGCAGATACGACGACCTCACTTTCGAAACTCTCTGCAGGTTCGGCCGGACAAGTTTTGAAAATTTCTGGAGGACTTCCATCGTGGTCAACAGACTTAGAAGGTAGTGGAGGTGCGGGTGCCTGGGCAACTACGTCGGATAGTCTTGCGATTTATACCGTCGACACATCGAGCGTTGTTATCGTAGGCGCAAATGCGACCACGACCACAGGAAACATACTTGAAGTTTCGGGAGATGCGCTTTTCCGCAATGGAGTAACCGCATACGGCGTTGTTACGTCAGCGTCTTTTGTCGCGACGACCACCGGAACTTCCACACTTCCAACACTTGCAACCACCCGTTTTGGCATTGGTGCTGACTACTTCACTGATCTCACCGGCACTGGCCTTTCAAACGTCGGTGGCGCACTCACACTCAACGCAACCGGCGACTGGACCGGCACCTTCGATGGCCAGGAAGGTACGTACTACTTAAACCGCGCAAACCACACGGGTACGCAACTTGCGTCCACCATCTCTGACTTCAGCACCACTGCACGTGGCCTCTTCTCTTCAAGCGCAACCGGCCTCACGTACACGAGTGGTACGGGTGCGTTCTCACTCACCAGTGGTTACTCAATTCCACTTACTGCATCAACAAGTGAATGGAATACGTTCTACACAACACCTTCAAGCCGTATTGCGGCAGGTACCGGACTCTCCTGGAGCGGTAACACCTTGAATGCACAAGTACAGTCTTCTGACCTCGCGAGCTACCTCACACTTACGGCGTGGTATGCAACGACAACTGACGGATTGGGTGAAGGAAGTACAAATCAGTACTTTACGAATGCACGAGTACAAACGTACCTCGCGACTATCGACAAAGGATATTTTTTCTCGACAACAAGTTCCAACCATTGGCTCACCACGAAAACAACCGGCAATCTCGCTGAAGGAGCAAATCTGTACTACACCGACACACGCGCTCGTAACGCACTTTCTTCATCCGCAACCGGCCTTACCTATACCTCCGGCACCGGAGCTTTCTCACTCACGAGTGGATACGCTATTCCGCTTTCTGCTTCAACAACGGAGTGGAATACGGCGTACGCCAATCGCATTACTTCAGCGACTGCACCACTCTCTATTTCTTCGAATGCAATTTCCATCTCGCAATCATCGGCTGGCGGTAACGGGTATCTTTCCTCAGCTGACTGGTCAACGTTCAATGGAAAAGAAAACGCACTTTCTTTCGCATATCCGCTTACGCGCTCACTGAATGCCATTAGTTTGGCGTTTGGGACGACGACGCAAAATTCTTGGTCGGCGTATAACAGCTTTACTTCATTGTTCGCTTCAAACGCATCGACCACGAATGCGACGACGAGTAGTCTGTATGTCATATCGCTTGCACCAGGTGGTCTTGCGATAGATGCGTCAGGCAAGGTATATGCGGCTGCAACTACAAGCGCTGGTACGGGACTTACGTATAGCGGAACGTCTTTTAGTTTGAACGCAACCGGCGACTGGACCGGCACCTTCGATGGCCAGGAAGGTACGTACTACTTAAACCGCGCAAACCACACGGGTACGCAACTTGCGTCCACCATCTCTGACTTCAGCACCACTGCACGTGGCC
>Ga0163151_10003725_pt1 | contig 21532 bp, 23 predicted proteins | sample OliLakLV19MP5IB2_FD_145596 | JGI IMG/M metagenome (GOLD analysis project Ga0163151, IMG submission 145596) | Freshwater microbial mat bacterial communities from Lake Vanda, McMurdo Dry Valleys, Antarctica - Oligotrophic Lake LV.19.MP5.IB-2 | ecosystem: Environmental > Aquatic > Freshwater >... | reverse complement strand
GTAAAAAGGAAGCCCCGATAGTTATCGGAGTTCGCGGCGAGCGATACTACAATAAAATAAAGTGTCCGTTATAATTTGGCTTTTCTTATTTGAATTATGAAAGAGGTCTATTCATACCACTGCTTAACCCGTAGTCGCCGTTCTGCGAACGGCAACTACATTATCATTGCAAGGTCTGCGTGAATATTTCGGTTCCAACTGTACCACCATTTCGGTTTCAACTGTACCACCTGTTTTGTTTAATGATACCAAACCTTATGAGTGGTTATTGCCACCTTTGAATGAGAAAATACGACCAAATAATTTTCTTGATTTTGAAAACTATTTTGATATAATTCTTGATGATTGAGCAAGGTTATACCATTTCTTAAACTATAATAGTTCTCCGCCTGTGGCGGATTAGTTTTCAGAATGGTAATACCGAACTACAATATGTTTAGTCCCTTTCTTTTGGACTATTATATATTGAGTTTCGGTATAAATAAAAATTGGCTTGGAATATTGTATAACGATACACAAGATTTTGTCGAGAATTTCAAACTTGAAGAACTTGCTATAATGTTTCCCGCCGCGGCGGGAAACATTTATTTGGTCTACCCAAATTTCCTCACTCCCCACAAATATTTCTTATGCCACAAAAATGCAAAAAAGTATAATACTTTATATTTGATTTTTTTGAAGAACGAAACATGGTTATACAAAGTATTATAGGAATCCAAATGGTTTGATTTAAAATGGCGGTGGTTAAACATATAATGTTTTCTGATGGCGTATACATCTGTTTCAAATAATTGCTTTTTGCCGCCACCTGCTAGGGTAATCAATGTTTGCATGCGATTGCTGTATGTGTGTTCGCGAATTACAAGTTCGTAACCAGCTTGTGCTATGGGTGCAATGAGTTCGGAATTTTTTTCGTAATAATTGATTACCTCAGCAGCATTATTTAAGTTATGCGTAATTATATTTTTACCAGGTTCGAACAAATCATTTATTCCATTTTGTATATCTTGCGTAATAAGCAAACTGCCACAAGCCATAGCTTCAAAGGTTCGCATATTCAAATCGCCACGCATAGAAATATTAAATACCGATTTGCAGGTATTATAATAATCGGCCATTTGGTATGGGTTCAAACCATTTACAATTTGTATATGGGTTTTTGTTTTTAATTGGTCAAAATAATGTTGGCGATGTTTGTTCATATTTCCCACAAATCCGCAAGCTACGGTTCGCTCTAAGTGTTTGTTTTGATGTATGCTTGGGTCGCAGGCCAAAGGCAGCCACGCTACATTTTTGCCTGCGTATTTGGATGCTTGTTGTGTAAAATCTTTTTGGGCAAAAAACACATAATCAAAAAATACGGCAAACTCTTTATGCCAACGATAATTAATATGGTTGTCGATAGCCCACCAAGCTGTAACGCAATTTAACTTTTCTAGATTCAATGGAACAAGCAAAGGATGAACACTCGATTCAACCACAATCAATAAGTCAGGTTTCAAATTTTGTTTGTTCAGAAACAGCGGCACATCTAAAAAGGGTTTACAACCAATAGAATCTTCTAACCCCTCTTGTGGACTCACAAACGTAATGGCATGGCCCATTTGCTGCAAAGCCCTGTATACATAGCCAGATAGCGATGTAGGAGCGTAATTGGCCAGTAAAACAATATTCATCAGTGTGCAAATATATAGATACAGTATTTAGTTTTTCTATGCATCTTTGCAAAAGATTTAATTGCCTTCATGTATAATCGCCTATTCATCCTATTTTTACTGTTCATACCCAATTATACATGGGGTCAGACCAAGCTCTCGCTAGATAATTTTTCAAAAGACCAAAAATTTGACAAGAGTTTGGTTGCGGCACCTGTATGGAGATTGAAAGGGAGTTTTATCAATGTTGATAAAGAGGCGGTAGGCGAAAAACCGAGTACCGAAAATGTAAGTATCAAATTACCAGATATGAAAGATTGCTTGGACAGTGGTTATACTTTGCTCGATTTCAATGGCGTTGTAGGCAGCTACAACAAAAGTTATGTGGCAGTAGTTATGGGTAATGTATATATGCGTGCTCCTACGAAAATTTGGGTGGACTATAATAAGAATTTGGATTTTACAGATGATGGAAGTCCTGTTACCATAGACCAATATTTTAAATATTTAGAGTTAACTTTTGTGAATGAAAAAGACACGTCTGGAGTGCTTGTATATCATTTAAGTAGGTTTGATTTTAGCAACAATGCCAAATACCGTTTATTGCTTCGTGAATATTATGATCATGCTTTTCCCGAACGACCCTTAATGTGGGCTGATATTGGGTTTAGGTTGCAAATATATAAAGCCAGAACAATTGATTTTAAATGGGAAAAAGATAGTTTTTGCATAGGATTGTACGATGGAAATTTGAATGGTATATATAATGAACCGGAAGAAGATATGATTGTAATGGGTGAATATAAATCGGGTTATATAAGTACCGAAGACGAAGCTGGGGCAATAGAGATAGGCAATGGAGAGAATAGTATTATACATAGTGGAATACGTTATGCAATTTCCAAAATTGCTGCATCTGGCACAAGTATGGAGTTAACATATAATAGTACAACAGGAAATGAGAACTCTTTAAAAACAGGTCAAAAACTTAAAAAATTCAAATACAAAACAGTTGATCAAAAGACCCACCATAGCAAAAAACTGAGATGGAGAAAGAAGAGTATTGTATATTTTTTTAATTTTGAAAACACAGCACAATTTATTGCAGATACAACAATACTTGCAAAATTGGTAAGAGAGAAACATTATAAAGTTGTTTGTTTATATTATGGCAAAAATCCGCAAAGGGTGAAGAATTTCGCTTTTAATACGAAAGGATTATTTACCGTAGGTTATTCCAAAAAGGAAATCAATCATGATATACCGATTGACAGAATACCAACAGTTGTTGAATTAGGAAGATGGCTTAGAGTCAGAGATGTAAGTAATGATATGCTTACCATGATGGTGCCTCGATGGGTAGGTAAGAAAAAATTGTAAAAATATGGCGACTGTATTGGTATTTCCATCTGGTGATTTATATTATTCAGCTCCTAAAAAGTATACTCCCATCTCCATAGCTCAGAAAACGATAATCATTTGCCAAAGCAGCCTTATATATATCCTCCCAATGCCCGTCTGTAAAGGCTGAGACAAGCATGAGCAGTGTGCTTTGCGGCTGGTGGAAATTCGTAATTAATATATTGCTTAATTTAAATTTATAACCGGGCACTATCATCATTTTGGTATAACCCTCTATGGTTTGCAAATCATTTTTTTGCATATAATCTAATAATGCTTCCAATGATTTTATGGGTTCAATTGTATCATCTAACTGATAGGGTTCCCATTGGTCTAATAATAGTCCTTTGTTTTCAAATTGTGTTGTCAATATTTTTACACCTATCCAATACAAACTTTCCAAAGTGCGGCAAGCAGTGGTTCCTGTGGTTGCAATGGGATATTGATAATCTAATTGATGTATTATATTGTCTATGTTTTTTTGCGTAACAATAATTTTTTCGGGATGCATTATATGCTCATTGGCCGTATCCGATTTCATAGGTAAAAATGTACCTGCACCTACATGTAAAGTAAGTTCATCTATAATACATTTTTTCGCTGTTAACTTTTTCAGAATTTCATCTGTAAAGTGAAGTCCAGCAGTAGGAGCAGCTACTGACCCATTATGTCGTGCATACACCGTTTGGTAGCGTTTGCGGTCGGTAATGTCGGTATGTCTTTTTATATAAGGTGGTAAGGGAACTTGGCCAAACATTTCCAATAGTTCATAAAAACTATGATTGGAATTCCAAGTAAATTTAATGATGAATTGGTTGTCGGATTTTTCTATAAAATTAGCTTGCAGTTTTATTGTGGCATTATATAATGAAGTTTCCCTAAGTAAGGTCTCATCCTTTTTCCATCGTTTCACATTTCCTACCAAACAATACCAATAACTTTCGTTGAATTTGGTTTCATATTCCACAGCTTTAGTTAAACAAAATACTTCTATTTCAGTACCTGTCTTTCTTCTGAAATAGAGTCTAGCATTTATCACTTTGCTATTATTAAACAATACCAAAGTTTGGGAAGGTAAATAGTTTGCGATATCATAAAAATGCTCGTGTAATATAGCACCATCTTTATATACCAATAACTTCGACTCCTCCCTTTTGGGCAAGGGATGCATGGCTATTCTGCTATCGGGTAATAGGTAGTCGAAATCTGCTACTTGAATTTCGGGTAAAAGCATATATATATACTTTCGCCTAGGAAAGGCTTTTCATTTGTTCGCTAACAAAAGCAACAAGTTCTCCTATATAGTTTTCGCTGAAATCAAATTTCACGCCTGCGGTTTTATATATATCAGGAATTGATTGGGTATATCCCAATGACAATGCTTCTTTATATTGTTGTAATGTTTGTGTTGGGTTTTGTAGATAATTACGCCAAACGCCCACTGCACCAAGCTGTGCAAAACCATATTCTATATAATAAAATGGCACTTCAAATATATGTAATTGTTTATGCCAACTATAAGGGCGGAATTTTTCATAGCCTTCCCAATCAACCACATTGCCCGAAAATTCTTGACTAATGCGTAACCAAGCATCTCCTCTTTCAGCACGGGTATGGCCGGGATTTGTATATAACCAATGTTGGAATTTGTCAACCGTAGCAACCCAAGGCAATACCTCTATAATACCTTCCAAATGTTCAAGTCTAGCTCTTTTATGGTCATCAGGATTTGTATAAAAAACATTTTGAGAATGCGATGAAATTAATTCCATACTCATGCTGGCCAGTTCAGCTATTTCACTTGTCAATGCTTTTTGAGCATTTAATTCTAAGTCTTTAGTTAATACAGAATGAAATGCATGGCCTGCTTCGTGTACCATTGTTTCCACATCGCGGGTATTGCTTGCCGCATTCATAAATATAAACGGATAACCATTCACTGGCAAAGGATAATTATATCCGCCTGGAGCTTTTCCTATTCTCGATTCCACATCGAAATGTCCTTGGGCTATCATAGTATTGATTACTTGCTTGAAAAATGGATCTATATGATCGAAACATTGTATAGTTTTATTCAATAAATCCTTCCCATCAGCAAAAGGTTTCAAAGGTTGGTGGCCGTCTAAATCCACTTCTGTATCCCAAGGTCGAAGTTTATCCAATCCCAATCTTTCTTTTCGGTGCAATAACAATTCACGCACCATAGGTACTACTTTATTCTTTACCGATTGGTGAAACATTTCACAATCGTTCACGGTATAATCGAACCTGCCCATGGCCACAAACATATAATCCCTGAAATTTGCAAAGCCCGCATTTACGGCTACTTGGTGTCGCAATTTTAAAAGTACATCAAATAAATCTTCTAAATCTTCCGCATCTTGATAACGACGCTTTGTTATCTGCTCATACACTTGTTGGCGTTTGGCACGGTCATTACTCTTATAATAGTTTGCAGCTTGTTGTAAAGTTTGTTCCTTGTCATCCACTGTCACAGTCATGGCACCGCTAATGGCTGCATATTTTTGCTGCTCAGTTTGTATTTCTGTCTGTAGCGGAATATTCTCTTCCCTGAAAATTTTTATTTCTTCTTTTACAGACCTTATATAATTGTGATATTCGGGTTTCTCTAATATTGACAAGTATGCTGATTCAGCCATCTTGCGGTTAAGCAAATCATGATAAGGAGCAATTTGCGGTTCTATTTCACTTACAAAGGTGAGGTATCTTTGTTCACGTTCTTTGTCGGTAGTATCGCAGGTCATGCGTATATAACGCCAGCCCATATCTTCTTCCAACATTGCTTCTAGCATGCTTCTATCAAGCAGCCATTGGTGCAAGTCGTGACTGTTATTTAGTGCCCTTTCAGCTAAATTTTCAAAATATGGTTTTACATCTTCCCACGAATTGATGGCCATATCAGTCGATATAAATATTGGTGATTTTTGGTTTTCCATTTTCTGATTTTATGTGCTGCAAAAATATATGATGATAGATTAATTGGTATCGAAAAAAAGAGAATATCTTTGCACAAATAATACCAATTCTTAAACTAAAATAGTTCTCCGCCTGTGGCAGATTTAGTTTGTAGAATGTTATACCAATTCTTAAACTATAATAGTTCTCCGCCTGTGGCGGATTGGTTTGTAGAATGGCAATGCCGAGCTACATCCCGAAAGCCCCGCTTAATCCCGATAATTATCAGGATGCGGGGGGATTAGTCCCTTTCTTTTGGACTATTATATATTTAGTTTCGGTATAAACGGGATGTTAGCTCAGTTGGTTAGAGTGTTACCTTGACATGGTAAAGGTCACCAGTTCGAATCTGGTACATCCCACTTCTTTCAATTATTGCACGCTCAAGGCCTTGTGTATTTCCATCACTTTAGGTAATACTTCATCACCCTCATTATTCCATATAACATAATGGCTTAGCGATATTTTTTTTTCTTGCGGCATTTGATTATTTAATCGGGCTTTTATACTTGCTGTATTTTTTCCATCTCTTGCAACTGCTCGTTTTATCGCAGTTTCTGTGTCGCAAGCAACGGTAATTATTTTATCGCAAGTTTTATAGGTTCCACTTTCAAATAATATAGCAGCTTCCTTAATAGTATATTTTTCTGTCGTATATTGTTTGCACCATTCTATATAATAATTTTCGATGGCGGGGTGTACTATTTGATTTAGTTTTTCCAGCATCAATGCATCGTTAAATACTATATTTGCTATATAAGAACGATCAAGTCCACCACTTGACAAATAGGCTTTTTCGCCCAATAGTTCTTTTATTTTTAAGATAAGTTCGGGATTGCTTACCATCAATTTTTTTGATTCTTCATCGGCCACAAAAACAGGCACATCCATCGATTTAAAAATGCGGGCCACGGTAGATTTACCACTTCCGATATTACCAGTTAATCCTACTTTTATCATATAGTGTTCGCAAATATTTTTTCTGCAATTGCTATATCTTTTCCTATTTGTATTTTTAGTGCGTCCAAACTTTCAAATTTTTGTTCGTCACGCAATCGCTCTATAAATTGTAAGGTCAATTCTTCACCATATAAATCGCCTTCAAAATTTAATAAATGTGCTTCCACCACGGTACCTGTTAAATTGAATGTGGGACGGTTTCCAATATTTACAACTGCTTGCATTTGCTTACCCGCCACACTTGCTATTGCTGCATAAACGCCATTTGCAGGGATAAGTTTGCTGTTATCTTTTATAAATAAATTACAGGTTGGAAATCCCAACTTATGTCCGTTTTGATTACCTATAACCACTTTACCACTTAGGGAGTATTTACGTCCGAGTAAATGATTGGCTTTCTGTAAATTATTATCAATGGTTAATGCATTTCTAATTTTGGTAGAGCTCACGGTAATACCTTCAACCAAAAAAGGAGGTATTTCTCGCACCTCAAAATTATATACTTTGGCCAATTGTAGCATGGTATTAAAGTCGCCTTTACGGTTTTTGCCAAACCGGTGGTCGTGGCCTATCACCAAATGCTTGGCCCCCATGCCATTCACCAATATATCTTTTACAAAATCTTCAGGTTCCAGTTGCGATATATCCTTTCCAAATGTTAAAATTAAAACATGGTCTATTCCTCTTTGCTCAAATAATTGTAGTTTCTCTTCAAGGGAGGTGAGCATTTTTAGCGAGTCATCGTCAGGATACAATACTTTGCGAGGGTGGCGGTGAAAAGTTATGATAACAGTTTCTCCGTTTATTTGGTGACCGATTTTTTTAAGTAATTCAAGAATTTCAACATGCCCTGTGTGTACACCATCGAAGGTGCCAATAGTTACCACTGGGTTATTGATAAGTGGTACGTCTGGTATATTATAATAGACCTTCACTGTTAAAATTTATTTTCTGCAAAAATATACTATCTTGAATATGATAGACTTTATCTTTTATTTTTCCACCCCGATGTACATTTAAAGTGTCAATTTTATTTGCATTATCAACATTATAATCTCCTATCATGGTGCGTCTTAATTCTATTAATAACGCACCGCAGCCTAGTTTTGTTCCCAAGTCGTTTATTAAAGTTCTGATATAGGTTCCTTTGCTGCAACAAACTTCAAAATTATATATATTCTCACCCGATTTCTGCACTTCAAATTTATATACAGTGGTCCATCGAGGTTTTATTTCCAGTTCTACACCTAGCCTAATCATTTCATAACTGCGAACACCATCTACTTTTATGGCTGAGTGGGCAGGAGGGATTTGTATAATATCACCTTCAAATGTTTTTACTGCTTCAGAAATTTTTTCTTCATCAATATCAGTAACAAATGATGGAATAGTTTCAGTTTCCAAATCGTAAGATGCAGAAGTGTATCCCAAAATAAATCTTCCAGTATATACCTTGGGCATTTGCTGAATGGTGGAAATTTCTTTGGTTTTTTTGCCAGTACACAGCAATAGCAAACCAGTGGCTAATGGATCAAGTGTGCCGGCATGGCCAACTTTGATAGGTTTTAACAAATGTTTATAATAGCCAACTACGGCGAATGAGGTCCAAAATAAAGGTTTATCAACCAATATGATTTCGCCAGGATTTTCTGCTTTGTTCAACTTTTAAGAGCGAAAATCAAAAACAATAAACCAACTGCGATTCTATAAATACCAAATGCCCTGAAGCCAATTTTATTGATAAAATTAATAAAGGCAGAAATAGTAATTAAGGCAATTATAAATGATACAACATTACAAATGGCGAGGTCTCTAACAAAATCAGGTATTTCAGAAACCTGATCCCAGTTTTTATGAAGTTTATATATTGATGCGGCAAAAATTGTAGGTACAGCTAAGAAAAATGAAAACTCTGTAGCTTGCTTCCAGCTAAGCTTTTGGGCTAGTCCCCCAAATATGGTGGCGGCACTGCGACTAACACCTGGTATCAATGCAAAGCATTGGAAGAGGCCAATCCTCAACGATTGCATATAGGTGATATTCGTACGGTTGAATTTTTTATTCTTATGATACCAACTATCGATATACAATAATACAAAACCAACTATAATGAGTGAAAGCGAAATAACTACTGCGGGTAAAGTGCCATTACCTACCAGTAATTTATCAATATATTTTTCTAGGAGTAGTCCTAATAATCCAAAAGGGAGCACGCCAATGGCTAATTTTATATATAAATCAAAACTTTGGAAAAACTTTTTCCAATATACTACAACTACGGCAAGTATTCCTCCAAATTGTACCGCTACTAAAAATGTTTCCAATTCTACTGTGGTGTCAGTTTTTAGCAGCATTGAAGCCATTTTCATGTGGGCTGTAGACGACACAGGTATAAACTCTGTTAAGCCTTCAATGATGGCTAAAATAATTTTTTCAATAATACTCATGAGATTTTATTCGGCAGATTTTTTCATAATGGCGTATGCCTGTATGGCAAAACCAATTAACACAACTACTGGGGCAACAATAATTTTACGGGTATCGTATATATCTTCTTTGCCGTACATCAGTATAAAACCAAGTACAATTACAGCAAGGCCAATAAACATCCAGCGGTAATTCGCTTTGCCAAAAGCAAATGAGTTTGGATAATCAGGGTGCTTTGGAGCTGTTTTATGAGTAGTCTTTTGCATATAATTAATATAATTCGTCTATTTGAGTTTTTAGGTAACGGCGTGTTGCAGTCCAAGTACAAATTGTGGAAACCAAAACACCGCACAAAGATAAGACAACAAACAATATGAGCAATAGGGTAATGTTAATATCGGTCCTGAAGTCGGGCAAAACAGCTCTTAAATCGGGTACGTAATAAAGAGCGAAGTATGCTGTGTTAAATATAAGCAACGATGAAAACACCCCGGCTAAAACGCCATTGATCACAGCTCTTTTTAAGAATGGTTTGATGATAAATGCTTTTGTAGCCCCAACCATTTGCATGCTTTTTATTAAAAACCGTTGTGAGAAAATATTGAGTTTAACATTATGGTTTATTAAGGTAATGGCAACGATAGCCAATATAATACAAAGGAATAGTAGGATAGGGGCAATGGTAGCAAAACGTTCCTCTATGAGGTCGGCTATGTTTTTTGGGAAGCTTATTTCTTCAACCATATTACTTGCCTTTATGGAAGTCTCAGCATGGGCAATTCTATCTTGCGACGAAGAGTTAGCATTTAAATACACCTCATAATTTGGGTTAAAAGGATTAGAATCTAATTCTGAAACCAGGTCCTCACCAATACTTTCCTTGGCTTCTCTCAGCGAGGTTTCAGGCGACTTGAAATCGAATGACTTGATGAAATCTTTGAAAAGGTATTCTTTTTCAAACTGTTTTAGCTCGTTTTCAGGGTAATTGGCTTTTAGGTAAACATGCAGCACAATATTCTCTTTCAGGTGTTTTTCCAAATTATTGCCTACATATATGAATAACCCAAAAAGGGAAAACATGTACAGCACGGTGGTAGTGCTTACAACTGAAGTAATAAAATGTGTACGTTTAGAAGATGACAAAATTTTAGATTTTATATCGTGTGCAAAAATATAAATTATCCGGGCTTCGCTTCGATTTTTTTTATACATCGAATGTGCAAAAGCCATTGAGCAAAAAATATTTTCGTAAACGATTGTTTGTTTTGAGTAGGTCGCTTACCTTTGCAGCCCAAAATTTTTAAAAGAAATTAAAAAAACAAATGACACAATACGAATCAGTAATCATCATCACACCAGTCCTCAGTGAGGAGCAGGTGAAAGATTCCATTGCCAAGTTTAGGCAGTTGATTACAAGCGAAGGAGGAAAGGTGCTACATGAAGAAGCTTGGGGGCTAACCAAAATGGCCTACTCAATCGACAAAAAGAATTCAGGATTTTACCATCTTTTCGAGTTTACAGCAAAAGACGATTTTGTTTCCAAATGGGAGCTAACTCTCAAACGTGAGGAACGAGTTTTACGCTACATGACTATAGCTTTAGATAAGCATTCAATGGCTTACAATCAACGCCGCCGCAATGGTGAACTTAATTCTCAAAAGGCTAAAAAAGCAGAAGCTGAATCCCAAACCGCATAACATTTTAAAGTATGAGTGCTCCAAAATACAACAAAAATCAGTTTGCCTTTAGCAATCAAAATGCTGAACCGCAAAAAAAGAAATATTGCCGCTTCAAAAAGAATGGCATTAAATATATTGACTATAAAGATGCCAATTTTTTAATGAAATTTGTAAACGAGCAAGGTAAAATCCTTCCACGCCGTATTACCGGCACATCACTTAAGTATCAACGAAAAGTAGCCCAAGCTATCAAACGTGCAAGACATATTGGTTTGTTGCCTTATGTTGCCGATGGCTTGAAATAATTATTAAGGAGAAATATATTATGAAAATTATTTTAAGAGAAGATATAAAATCCCTGGGTTATAAAGATGATGTTGTTTCTGTGAAAAACGGATATGCAAATAATTTTTTGATTCCACGCGGTATGGCCGCAATGGCCACTGAATCCAAGTTGAAAGACCTTGCTGAAGATATCAAACAAGCGTCATTCAAACTGGATAAAATAAGAAACCAAGCCAATCAACTTGCCGAAACACTTAAAGATTTCTCAGTTACTGTGGGAGCTAAAGTGGGTAGCAATGATAAAATATTTGGTTCTGTCACTCCGCTACTTATTTCTCAGGCCCTTAAAGCCAAGGGACATGAAATAGACCGTCGCAAAATCGTTTTGGACTCGGATATCAAATCAACCGGAAGCTTTACTGCTACTGTTAATTTATTTAAAGGCATCAGTGTTCAGATTGGTGTTGAGGTTGTTGGAGAATAATCCCGCATAATTATTGTTTTGAATTCTTTACTTAAGGTTTAGAGTCTATATTTTGTGTCATTTTAATGTCATAAAAAAATAATTAATTTGTCGATTTGTACGATTTAATTGCTTTAGACCCATTGTTTGCAAGGGTTAGCCAAACTTACATCTCTTATTTACAAGCTTTTGTGTAAGTTCGTGTTTGTTCCTTTCTGTATTATAGTTTTCTTTTGAATTAAGTTTAAAAGATTAAACAAAGCAACCTTTTTACATTTGATGTTGTTCTTATAAGCAGAATAAAAAACAATTTAATTAATTTTCAACCATGAAAAAACTCATCAACAAAGCCTTACGCGTTAAGGATGTGGCCAAAGCCAAAACAGTTGGATTACTCATGCTTTTTATTGCTTTGCAAGTGCAAGCTGTAGGAGCTGACGGAATGCAGATCGCATTAATCACTGTTGGATGTTTATTCCTGATAATCGTAGGAGTATTTGTTTGGGCAAAAAAGCATCACGAGTTTGGCGAAGACGCATAGTCTCTGCTAAAACAAGAATATATAGAACCTTATTGGTGAACAATTAAATTGCTCACTAGTAAGGTTTTTTTGTTTTCATCAATGAATTCTAAGGTATATTTTTTACCTTTTTTCAACCGTTTGGAAAAGGTCAATTTGTAGGTATTGAATAAGTGAAACGAGTTTTGCACATCAAATTGATTCAGAATTTTAGTACCTGATTTTAATAATACTCGCACTGTTTTACCATCATTCAGTTTTCTAATCTCAAAGTCGTTATTCGTTTTGCTTATGCTCCAAATAATTCCAGTGTAATCGGAACTTTGATAAAAAGATAAAAGTTTTTTCGCAGCCATGTAATTGGGTATACCATACCCCATTTTATTATTTGGTTGACTTGCTTGGCTTGACGAAAATCTTATCGCATCAAATAATATGCTGTCAGCAATTAAAGGGAAGTCTTGTTTGAGATGTGCCACAAATCCTGCCATCAATGGTGTTGAAAATGAACTCCCATTTGCTTGGGTATAATTGCCCATAGGGCTGCACACCACGGTTTCATATCCCAAAGTAACCACATCGGGTTTTGTTCTTCCATCGCTGCTAGGGCCTATCGAACTAAAATATGCATATTCTCCTTTTTTGTTGCAGGCACCTAAAGTAAGAGCATATTTTGAATCGCCAGGCGTTGTGATATAATGCCAAGTTTTATCACCTTCATTGCCACTGCTGCTTATTACAGTTATGCCTTTTGATGCGGCAATCTTAATGGCTTTGGCTATAATTGTGTGCTCGCCATCCATTTCCTCATAACTGTGATTATGTTCCGTATTGTCGAAGTAATTATAACCCAATGAAGATGTTATCAATCCACATCCTACACTGTCAGCATATTCTGCTGCAAGACACCACAAAACTTCTTCAGCCAAGGTTTCTGAAGCGGTTTCTTCACTACGCAAAAGCCAAAATTTTGAGTTAGGAGCTGAACCCGAAAAATTACCTTGATCGTAACCCGCCAAACAGGAAAGTACTTTGGTGCCATGGTCATCATCATCGAAAACCATACTATCGTTCGATGAGAAATCATACGTTCCCTGTATAAGATTATTCCTAAACAAATGTTTGAAGCAGGGTATTAGATTCACATTCCTAAAACCCGCATCAATAACAGCAATGGGGAAATCGACTTTTTGATACGGCGTTTCATCAACCAATGAATCGAATATCATTTTCAGTTGCTCATAAGCAAATCCTTGTATACGTGGATTTATGTGTTCTTTATCAAAATAAGCACGTTGAAAATCGCTTGACTCTTCTGTCTTGGTTTGTATATTGCCGGGGTCGAAACTAGCAGGGGTATAGTCATCGGGTAGTTTGCCGAGGAATAAAGCACTTTTTACAAATTCAAGTTTGCTAATTTTATTTAAAACGTCGGTGTCTGATATCACCACCAACACGCCGTTTAGCCAACGACTGGGGCGAATTATGTGGATAGGGTATTTCGATAGACTATCCATAAAACCGGGCATAACAAAATAATCCGAGCTTTCAAGTTTAATATGCAGTTTTTCTCTTCTATCGGTAGCCAATTTAGATAATTGAGGTTTGGCGGTTCTTGAATAACTTGCCCAAGTGGGCTTCCTATTGAAACTGATTTCTGTTATAATAAATTTATTAGAATCTTGACTAATAGGGTATTTCTCAATTATTTCTAAACTGTCGGTAAACAAAACCAAATACCTATCGGATTGAGCTTCTGCCAAACAAAAACCCAAAAGCAAAAACGCCGTGATATAAAATTTAATAAAGGAGCCGCTTTTCACTCTTGCAAATTCATCAAGGCTTATGGTTTATCAAGGTCATGCGATAAAGAATACCATAAGGATACTGGCTTGGCTGATAATCGACCGTATCTGTTTGTTTATAAAGCATTCCTATGTTTTTCCCCCAAATCTCGCTGCGATACCGCCGTTCTATTTGATTGGTATCGTCTTGAATTAAAACGGTTACAGTAGAATCATAAGAAAATTTCCCTACTTTTCGGGGTTCATAAATATTGATATAGGTGGCATAGTCGACCCCCATAGTATTATATTTATTTCTATCCCATTGGCTATTGGAAACAACAGGGAAAACCAATTTCATAATATTCTGATTATCCTCGGTGCGAAATAATTCGTAAGCCGTTTTTTGACTGGAAATAACGGCACGCACAATCCATGGCCCTGTATCTCCTACACTTTGATATAATACAATTCTATTTGTGGACTTGCCAGTATTGTCTATATATTTTGATTCGATGAGTTCACGGAGAAAAAACTTGAAAGTGTCGGTCTTGCTAGTAAATCGATCTATGCGTATAGAGTCCACTTGATATATAAGTTCTCGTCCAACACCATCAGGATAAAGGGAGGTGCCAGTTTCTATAAGCGGTTCATCTTTCGAACGGCAACCTGCAAATACAAATATTAGAATAACAATATATATAATATGCTTTTGCTTTATGCCCATTCAGTTTGTTTTTGTGCTGTATTTTTTTCTATTTCGAATGCAGATTTAATCCATCCACCACCTATTACATCATCTCCTTCATAGAACACTGCTGACTGACCAGGTGCTATGGCATTAACTTTACTGTGGAATTTCACTTCCATATAATCATCTACTTGATTAATAGTGGCCAATGTGCCAGGATCCTTATAACGAACCTTGGTAATGGTTTCCAGAGGTTTTTGGATGGTATTATATTTTTGTAGATTGATGTCACCCACCCACATACCGTTTTGTTCCAATTCTTCTTTTTTGCCTAAGGTCACTGTATTGGTTTTTGAATCTATCGAGAGCACAAAATAAGGTTCGCCAAAAGCTAATTCCAATCCTTTTCTTTGCCCAACTGTGTAAAACGGGTAACCTTTGTGTTTACCCACGATAGTTCCATCTCTCAAAACAAAATCCCCTCCAGCTACTTGGGCTTCAAGTCCGGGGATGCGATTTTTAAGAAACCCCCTGTAATCATTGTCGGGCACAAAACAAATTTCATAACTTTCACTCTTGGATACCATTTCATGATAACCACGTTCCAAAGCCATTTCCCTAATTTGGCTTTTATGCAAATGGCCAATCGGGAACATGGTTCTTGCCAAGCTTTTCTGACTTAAACCCCACAAAACATAAGATTGGTCCTTGCCAGCGTCCAATCCTTTTGACACTATATATCTTTCGTTTTCAAAACGTGTTTTTGCATAATGGCCTGTAGCAATATGCTCACAATCCAATTGGTCGGCACGCTTAAGCAAGGCTTCCCATTTTATATGCGTATTGCACAGCACACAAGGATTGGGGGTGCGGCCGGCCATATATTCTCCCACAAAATTATTAATTACATAATCACCAAACTCGTCTCTAATATCCAAAATCATGTGGTGAATGCCATGTTGCACCGCTATTGCTCTGGCGTCATTAATACTATCAAGCGAGCAACAACCTGTTTCTTTACCACTGGTATTGGATGTGGCATAGTCCCACGTTTTCATGGTGATGCCCACCACTTCATAACCTTCTTCGCGAAGCATCACCGCGGTAACGGTAGAATCTAATCCACCACTCATGGCTACCAATATTTTGCCGTGTTTGCTCATATATTTACAAAGATAAGTTGTGTTAATCGCAATGAAAAACACAATCTACGAATAAGACGACCAATAAACCTAGATTAACTGACCCACCCAAAAACTTTTATCCCCATCAACTTAAGAATAATGGTGAGGGCAACGGCAATTACTACTCCGTATCCAGCCATTTGTACCATTAGCTTATATCTTTTCGCATCCGACTGAATTTGACGGAATTTGATTATGCGATGTATGATATTCTCCATTCGGTAAAATGCACTTGGGGTTTTACTCACATAGTCAAAAGCTCCGAAACGCATGGTTTCAACAGCTACTTCAATACTGTCTTGACCACTATACATTATAACTTCAGCCTTTTCATGAAGTTTCTTTATTTCTTGCAATACATCAATACCCTCCATTGCATCTTTGTCCACACTGTCCAGGTTGTAATCTAGGATCACGATGTCTGGTTTCTCAGATATTTTATCCAGTAACTTTTCTCCGGTAGCAAAAGTTTGGAAAGTAAAATTTTTGAATTTGCCCAAGTGGTCAGTAATCATCTCCAATTGGATAGGGTCGTCGTCAACAACAAATATTTTTATCGGTTTCATTTTCTAATTTTTTATAAATACAGAATGAGGCAGCAAATTTATATCATTAATAATAAATATAATGCTTATAGCGAAGCTTCTTTTACTTTTAATTCTTCTATGGCTTTTCCAATTTGTAATTTGAATGATTCAAGCATCTGTGGAAGAGCATTTGTATCAGATTTGCTTGCGGCATAGCTTTCAATATCTTTTATAGGTTGCTCGAGACTGGCGATGCCCATATAACTAATCAATGGTTTCAGGCTATGTGCATTGATACGTAAGGTATCAAAATCGCCACTTGCCAGTGATTCTTCCATTTTGTGAACCAGCAGCGGAGCTGATGTAAGAAACATGGTAATGTACTTTTTTGCTTTTGCGGGATCGTTGCCCGTAAACTGTTGGATGAAGGATAAATCAGTAAGTGCCATTTTATATATTTTTTATTTTATTCCCCTCGCTGCTCCCCACCGCCGCGGCGGGGCTATCGGGAAGGGCTATCGGGATATTATTTTTCATTTTGCTTGTTGAAGGGCTTTTAACTTACAAGCATAGCTATTTTTTCCAATAAAACAGCAGGGTCAAAAGGTTTTGTTACAAAGTCATTCATGCCTGCCTCCTTACATTTTTCTACTTCTTCTTTTATGGCATTGGCGGTAAGTGCCATAATAGGAATTTGTGATAGGGTGCCCGCAAGTTCTCTTATTTTTTTAGTGGCTTCAAAACCATCCATGATGGGCATTTGCACATCCATCAATACTATATGGTAAGGAAATTTCATGTGGCTTAGTATAGCTGTTTGAGATACTTTGTCCAACGCTTCTTGGCCATTTTCAGCTACATCGATATAAACTCCCGGAATCATTTCTTGCAAAGTGTCTGTTGCCACCATCTGGTTAAAGGCATTGTCTTCAACTAATAGAATTCTTATATTATCAATATTGCGTATTTTTTTTTCTTCGTGTTTTGTTTTTATAATATTTTCACCAACGTTATAAGGAATTTCGAACCAAAAAGTGGTGCCTTCTCCCAATTTGCTGGTCAAACCGATTGTGCCTCCTTGCATTTCTACCAACTCTTTCGAGATGGAAAGCCCGAGACCAGTTCCCCCAAATTTGCGAGTGGTATCGCTGCTTGCCTGCGAAAAACTATCGAATACAGCACCTACTTTGTCTTCGGCAATACCAATACCTGTATCTTTTATTTCAACACGAATATTTGCCTTACCATCCTTATCGCCAGCAAGTATCAGCGAGATGGTGACGCTACCATTTGCGGTAAATTTCACTGCATTGCCAGCTAGGTTTAATATAACTTGGTTAAGCCTAACGGGGTCGCCTATTAAGTGCTGGGGAACATCATCGTTAGCATGGGTATGCAATAAAAGATTTTTCTCTTCGGCTTTGAATCTTAAGGTATCGTGCACTGTTTGCAAAACTTGTCTAGGGCTGAAGTTTATTTCCTCAAACTCTAGTTTGCCTGCTTCTATTTTAGAAAAGTCTAAGATGTCATTAATAATAACCATCAGGTTTTCACCGCTCTGCCTTATGCCATCCAAATATTTTTGCTGGGTTTCGTTAAGAGATGTATTGATAGCCAATCTTGCCATACCAATAATTGCATTCATAGGTGTACGAATCTCGTGACTCATGTTTGCCAAAAATTGTTGCTTGAATTTCTCGCTTAGTATGGCTTTGTCTTTTTCAATTTCAGCAACTTGCAGTTGCAGTTTTACTTCAACCGCTTCTTTCAGCAGCGATACTTCGGCTACGGCTTTATTAAGTGTTACCTCCAAATCGTCAAAGTCGATGGGCTTGGTTATAAAGTCGAAAGCACCGGTATTCATTGCAAGCCTTATTTTGTCAATATCGCCATAGGCAGAAACGATAACGGCTTTGGTATGTGGTATCTTTAGTTCTTTAATCTTGGCTAGAAAGGTTAGTCCATCCATAACGGGCATATTGATATCAGTAAAAACAACGTCAATACTCGGGTCCTTCAACAGTTTATCGATTGCTTCGGTACCATTTGATGCGAACTCCAATGTCATTTCGCCATCACGAATTTGCTTGCGGAACTTCTGCTTAATCATCAGTTCCAAGTCAGGCTCGTCGTCTACAAATAAAATTTTCGGGGTTGTTCTCAACTTACAAATATTTTGCTTTTTATGATATCGAAATCTATGGGTTTGCTCAGGAAATCATCGGCCCCGTAAGTGTGAGCTTCTTTTTGGTAAGTATCGTTTCCAGCATAGGCACTTACCATTATCACCCGAAGGTCGGGCCACCGTTCTTTTATTATTTTTAGCAACTCAATACCGCTCATTCCAGGCATATTTATATCGCTAAGAATAATTAGTGGTCTTTCTTTATTGATTTTTTCGAGCATCTCTAATGCTTCAAAACCACTCATGGCTATGTGTAGATTCAATTCCCCATTTCGCACTTCTTTGCGAAACTGTTGCCGATAGAGGCTTCCAGCATCCTCTTCGTCGTCTACAATCATTACATTGGTTATGTTCACTGTATCCAGTTATTTTGAGTGCAAGAATAACGATTTTTTTTTACAGATGGATAAGGGAATAAAAAAGAAAATAATTTTTTTTTCTAAAGAGCCTGAGCAAATGTGTGAAGTATATAGCAATAAGTGATGTGGGAATGATGTAAAATATTTGCGAAGTTATGTAACAACGTGGATAAGGACATCTGATAATTTTGTACGCTAATAAACACATATAAATTATGAAAATTAAAATAATAACAATGGGCATGCTTGCCATGCTTTCTCTTTCGCTAACAAGTTGCAGAGAGTCGGGTTGTACTGATCCCAATGCGGACAATTATAGTGCGACTGCCGACAAAAACACTGAATGTAGATACCGCAATGCTTCTAATATAGATGTGAGCAATGTGTCTACTAACAAAGCTAATGGAAATCCATGGGATGGTTCGGGCGATTCTCCAGACTTGAAAATAAATTTCGGAAAAAGCAGCAGCTCGGGTTTTGACTACTCTACCAATACTGCCGATAATGCTACAACTGCAACACTTACCGCAAACACTTCTGTGAAGTTTACCAATGAAACATGGAAATACGAATTGGTGGATGTTGATGTTTTGGGAAGCGAAGTTATTGCAAGCGGAACATTTAATCCTCTTCAAAGTACAACTAGCAATGTTATAGAAATTACAAGTAACGGTGTTACATTCAAATTCAAGTATACTATTCAATAATAGTTTTAAGTATATTTTCATTTAGGGGAAGTGCTTCATGAGAGGAACTTTTTTTTTGATAATATTAAACAAAAATGCTGGCCTCTAATGTAAAGATGCCAGCATTTATGCATTAATTCAAATGTATATATTTTATTATATTATTGTGTAAGTCCGCTGTCAACTGCAGATTCTATGGTGCTTTGTATAGTGGTAGAAATATTGGAAAGGAAATTATATCCCGTTGCCGATTCTATAGCATCTACGGTAGTGCGGTAGTAACCCCAAGAATTTGAATTCACGTTTTGGTTATTGGGCATATCTACTGCTATTACTCGTGTTGCGGTGCTAACCCTGCTTGCATCGTTGCTACCTATGGGAAGTACTACTATCACTTTCCAGTAGCGAGAACCCACATTTATTTTACCGTTGTTAATCGTATTTGTAGTGCCACCATTACTGCCTGTTCCGCCCTGTCCATAAGCTCCTGATATTATATAACATTCGTAACCTTGGGTAAGAAGTGTGCGGCAATATGTTTCGAGGCTTGCCCATGTTTGTTGGTTAAGTACTGGTGCTTGTGGCATTATATTGGTCATTAAAAATGTAGCTGCATTGTCGGCAGCACTACCATCACGATCGTCTGAAGGACACATGTGGCCGCGATCGAAACCTGTGTTTGTATAATTACCAGTGGTCGATTTAAAATAACCTGTGGGTAAAGAGGCATCGCCAGTAAAGCAATCGCAACGCGTAGCTGATCCTTTCCATGCCGAACTTAAATGCCATGATACCCATTTAGGGCCGGCTTTACTGTTGTTGTACGCCAAAGTATATTGGGTTTTGCTCATCAAATAGTTATTGGAATCAGAAGTGCTTGTGGTAGCTCCACTAGGGTTGCCCATACCCATATTGTCGTCGCGGGTTGCGGTGGCACTGCCATTGTCTTGTATATCGAAATCGTCAATATTAATACGGTAACTAGTGCCTGTTAATTTCTTAATTCTGAAACGAACATTACCAGTGTAACTCATGCTAAAACTAGCGGTACTTAATGTAGTGGACGAGGTTGTTTGTGTGCTGCCAACTTGAGCCCAAGTGCTACCACCATCTGTCGATGCATCGAGTTGCCAAGTGCTGCTTCCGTCGCTGCCATATTTGGCATGTGCTACCAATACTTGACTTGCACCAGCGGTTACATTAAAGTTCATGCTCACAATCCCAGTTGAAGTTATGCGAACCGCTTGGCTTCCGTTTTTGCGGTCGGATGAGGAAGTGCCAATAAGTGCATTGCTTAAGTTCCAAGATCCGGAGGCTAAAGTAACATTGGCGGCGGCATAAGCTGTTTTGGTTCCGCTCTCAAATTGTTCGGGAAATCCACTAACGGATGCGGTAGGTTTTTCAGTGACTTTTGTAGCAAGGTTTTTTGGTGTTGCTTCTTTTTGGCAACCATCAATTGCAAATAGTGAAAACACTACAAACATAGCTGCAAATACAATTTTGGTAAATTTTTTCATGGGTTTTTAATTAAATGGTTTAATAAATTACTTGATTATTTTATTGCCGCAAAATTTCAGTTGCAGTTTCACCAATTTGTATTTATTAGGTTATTTAATTATGATAATGACGTAAAAATAATGTGTTGTGGATATGCACATTTTGTGCATTATTTATATTTAGCTAAAAGTTATTTTTCAATATTCGCGAGTAATTAATCTACATCCGAACCATGTTTAGGCTATAAAAATAT
>Ga0163151_10003720_pt1 | contig 21550 bp, 19 predicted proteins | sample OliLakLV19MP5IB2_FD_145596 | JGI IMG/M metagenome (GOLD analysis project Ga0163151, IMG submission 145596) | Freshwater microbial mat bacterial communities from Lake Vanda, McMurdo Dry Valleys, Antarctica - Oligotrophic Lake LV.19.MP5.IB-2 | ecosystem: Environmental > Aquatic > Freshwater >... | reverse complement strand
TCGCCGCCCCGATCATTTTTTATTACTTCGTCGGCGCCGGCAGCATCGGGGCCTTCCGCTGGAGCCCCGGGTGGTACGCGCAGGAGCTCTCGCTGAACTGGATCCTCTTCTGGTGGCGAAACTGGGGCGTGACCCCGTTTGCCGCGGCGGCGGGGCTGGTGTGGTGCGCCCGCGAGCCCGGGCCGCGTCGGCGGCAAGCCCTGATGTTCGCGGGGCCGTTCATCGTCATGTTCGCGGTGGGCAACCTCTTCATCCTGCACCCGTGGATATGGGACAACACGAAGGTCCTCTCCTGGGCTTCCGTGGGGATTTCAGGGCTCGCGGCGGTCTTCATCCGGTCGCTCTGGAACGATCAAACGAGGGCGCGTGTGTTGGCGCGGGCGATGGCCCCCTTTCTTTTCGCCACCATGATCGCCTCGGGCGCCATCGACCTCTATCGCATCCAGGTGCCGTGGCTCAACCGGCAGACGATGTACTCGAACGAGGACCTTTACCTGGCCGACTGGGTGAAAAAGAACACGCCGGTGGATTCCATCTGGTTGACGGGCGATTATCACAACCACTTTCTTTTCAACCTGACGGGACGCCAGGCGGTCATGACCTACCTCGGCTGGCTGTGGACGCAGAGTTACAACTACTATCCCGTGGAAGCCGACGTTCGGCTGATGTACCTCGATCCGGGCCGCGAGGATCTCTTCCGCAAGTACAAGATCGATTACGTGGTCATCGGCCGTTATGAAAAGGAGCAGTTCAACGCCACCGACCGTTACGCGGATCGCTTTCCGATCGCCATCAAGACGGACGAGTACACCATCTACCAGATCAACGGCAAGCCGCCGCCCGCGGAAACCGTATCGACCGTGAAGCGGCTGGAGGCGGTGATGCCGCTGACCGCCATGCTCAAACCGGGCCTTGTGGAAAAGACGTACCGCGGCAAATACTTCTTCGGGCATTCTTTGGTAAAAGAAGGCGCCGTTGACCTCAACTTCCACTACGATGACGTCGACCCCAAGCCGTTCGCGATTCCGGTGTCGATCGAGTGGGACGGTTTCATCAAGGTTCCGTTCGAAGGCAGCTACAAGTTCTCACTGGCCTCGGATGACGGCGCGCACCTCTATGTGGACGACCACCTTCTCATCGACAACGGCGGCGTTCACATGATCAGCGAGATCTCGTCGCAGGTGACGCTGGGAGACGGGTATCACCATTTGAAGCTTCGGTACTTCGACGTCGGAGGCGGGGCGATCCTGAAGTTCGGCTGGTCGCGCTCGCCGGCGATGCCCTCGCAGATCGAAGAAGACGCGCTATATCACTAGGGAGAGATCATGACCAAGGATTCGCACGCCACGCCCGAGTCGCTCGACCAGGAGCTCCGGAGCGTCAAGAAAGCTTTCGAGGTTCTCCTTCTCGCCATCGAGGCGGAAGGCATCGACTCGGCCAGTGACATCGCCTCGCGCATCGTCGACCGGATCGACCACATCATTTTCGAGATGAAGAACGGCTACGTTCAGCGGGTCCTCGACGACCGGTTCCGGCCGTTCGCCGAGGACAAGGAACGCTTCGCGGAATTCAAATCCTCCGGGAAAAAGGGATCGTCGAACGAGTTCATCGAGATTGTGAGCCGCCTCGAGCGCCACATCGCCGCCGTGGACAAGGAAATGCACGTCCTCATGCCGCCACCGCCCGTGGCGGTGGAATGGTTCCGCCGCTACTGGCGCCGCCTGGCGCTCGCCTGCGTGGCCGTGGCGGTCGCCGTGGGGCTGTGGCAGGCCGTGGAGATGTACATGACGCGCGGCAAAGGACTGATGGGCGAGTACTACGCGGGTACCAACTTTCACAAGCTTGTGGCGCGCCGCCGCGACCTGACCATCGACTTCAGCCTTCGCAACATCGCGCCCATTCGCCGGCTGTCGTGGGACAACTTCTCCGTCCGCTGGACGGGTTTCATCCGGATTCCCGCCGACGGCACCTACGAGTTCATTACGCGTTCCGATGACGGCGTCCGCCTGGTCATCGATGACGCGCTCGTGATCGACCACTGGGACGTCCATCGTCAGACTGCCGACAAGGTCACCCTGGAGATGAAAGCGGGAACGCATCCGCTGAAGCTCGAGTGGTTCCAGAAACGCGGCCCGTCGACCATGCAGCTTTACTGGCGGAGCGGAAGCGAAGCGCAGCCCCGGCTCATTGAGCCGGAGTTCCTCCTGCCTGGAACGAAATAACCGTTATTGGGGTGTGTAGACGAAGTTGAGTCCCGGGACCGGGACTTCGCCGCTGCCGGGGGGCGCCCACGTGAAGTGGAGGACCGCGCCGCCCATCGTATCGAAGTACTTCAGCTCAAACTTGTGGTAGCCCGCCGACAGGTTCACCGTGCGCGACATCTTGATGACAGGGTGGTCGCCGCCGTTGTCGATGATCGGGGTGTCGTCGATCGTCAGCCATGAGCCATCGTCCGATTCCAGAGCCACCTTGTAGAGGCCGGCACGTTCGATGTTCATGTATCCCGTCCAGCGCAGGGAGAAGGGCGCCTCCCACTTCTTGTCGCCGTCCGTCTCCCAGTTGAAATCGTAGGCCGTCTCGCCGTTCACCACCCGCAGGGGCTTTCCCGCGAACCCGACGCCCTTGAACGCTTCCATCCGCAGGCCCGACCTCGCCCCTTCGGGCCGCGGCTGCGACACCAGCAGGTCCAACGTCCGTGTCACCACGCCCTGCGGGTTCGTGAGATTGGTGTTCGTGTAGAGCGCCATGGGAATGCCCGGGCGCAGATTGATCGTCTTGATGCTGTAGATGTCCTTCAGGCGCGCGTCGAGCTCGGGTTGAAGCTTCGGCATGACCAGGAGCACCGGTGCGTCGGGGTCCTTGCAGTCGGCCGGGTTGCCGCCCCAGAAGCGGGCGTTCGGGTACTGCACCAGATAGAGCGGCATCGGCCAGTAAATGTCGGTGAACACGTTGATGACCATTTTCTTTCCGCCGGCGCGCGAGGCGGCGGCGTCGATCTTGGCCATGATGTCGTTCACGTCGCGCGTGGTGTGCGCGTAAACCTGGGGATGCTTGTCCTTGTCGTACTCGTGATAGTTCACGCGGAAGGTCTGGCGGCCTTCGGCGATGATCAGGAACAATCCCACTCCCGCGAAGGCGGCCAGTACCACGCGCGCGCGGACCAGGGGAAGGCGCGCGCGAACCTCGTCATAAATGGTCTGCACACCATAGCCAGCCGAAAACGCCATGGGCAGGACGAGCTGGATGACCAGCCACGGCGTCTTGTAAGGGATGAGCGAGTAGGCGCCGCACATGCCGAGGGTCCAGTATGCCAGGAAGAGTCCCTTCAGGTCGGCGCGGATGAAAGCCGCCAGGATGCCGACGAACCCGAAAATCACCACCACCGTCTCGTAGCGGAGGATGATGTCGGTGAAGTAATAGAAAAAGTTCTTCACATGGCCCGACTCCACGCCTTCGGCGCCCCAAATGAAGAACGATCGGGTGGAGTCGAAGGGCCCCTTCCAATTGGTGAGGAACGACGAAAAGAGCAGGGCCCAGATCACAATGCAAATCGTGAAGATGATGGGCGCGTGCTGTCCGAGCCCATTGATCACCCGCCGCGGCGCCGCCTGCGCGTCGCGCCAGCTCAACGGTTCCACGCGGCCGTCGGCCAGCCACTTGGTCGCCTTGGCACAGGCCAGGGCCAGGATGAGCACCAGAAAGTGGAAGACCGTCGTTTCCTTCGTCGCGAACATCAGGGTGGCCCCGACCGCGGCGATGTAGGCGTAAAACGGTTCCTTCGTCTGCCGGTAACGATGCGCGCTGGACACGGCCATCACCGTGAACACGAGCATGTAAGTCTCGTGAATGAAGTAGCGGGAGACGAAGAGGATGTCGCACGACATCCCCACGAGAATGCATGCGGCCGCCGCTCCCAGCCGGCCCAGCATCGGCCAGCAACTCAGGACCAGCCAGAGCAGCAGGATGCCGGCGAAAGCAATCGTCAGGCGGATGGAAACCGTGGTGAGACCCGAGATGCTTTTCGGGTTGAACGACGCCGCGCCGTCATTGAAATAGGAAGCGATCCAGGTGGGGACGAGCTGCAGGTAATAAAGCGTGGGCCCGTGATAGTTCTTCGGGTCGTACTTCCAGACCCCCGTCTGGATGAGGTTTTTCATGAAAATACCGTTCACGCCTTCGTCGTGGTGGAGCGGACGCGAACTGATGTCGTAAAGGCGGGTCGCTCCGAAGAACAGAAGGAGAACGGTGCAGACGATGGGCCAGGCTTGTCGGCGAAGAGCGTCGAAGCGATTCATATGCGGGCGAACAGTATCATTTTCCACGGCGGATGCGCTCGGCGAGCCGCCGGAAGGCGGGTTTGGGAGTGAGGTCGTTGCGAACGATGCCGAGATAATCGGTCGCGTCCTTGAAAATTCCATCGGTGTCGCGGTAAAAGGCCCAGAAAAGGCGCTCGATCTCCGGATGTTCCGCGGCCCAGTCGTATTGCGTGTCGAGCCAGTCGGCCTGCTGGTCCTCGGTCATCGGCTCGCCCTGAAACCATTTTTGCTTCGGATGCCCCGCCGGAATGCCCGGGCATCCCATTTCCGTGATCCAGATTCGCTTGGCGGCGTCGCCGTGCTCCGCCATCGTCTTTTTCACGCCCGCCAGGACGCCGTCGAAATTCTCCCTTCGCCCCGGTTCGAGCGGGTTGATGAACGTGTGGATGTTGAGCGCGTCGGTGAGCGGCCCGCCCCCGTTTGCGTAGAACGACGTCACGTCCCGGACTATCTCGCCAGTGATGCCGCCGTTGAGCACCCGGCAGGCGGGGTCGGCGTCTTTCGCCGCGGTGCGCGCGAGCTTGAGCAGGCGAATGTAAAGAGCCAGCCCGTCGGGCGGTCCCGCCCAGTACATCGGATGGTTGGGCTCGTTCCAGATCTCCCAGTGGCTCACGCTGGACCGATAGCGGCGCACCGTGGCGTGCACGTAGCCCGCAAATTCCTCGAACGAGTCCGGCGGCTGGTTCCACAGTCCCGTGCCGTCGGACGCGGACTTGGCCTTGTTGTAATGGAGGAGAATGAGCGGCTCAAGGCCGAACTCGCGAAGGCGGGGAATCCAGGAATCGTAAGCTGAGAAATCGAACTTTCCGACGCCCTGGTCGACGTCGGACCACAGGATATCGGTGCGGATGAACCGCAGGCCGATGTCGCGGAGCTGGGCCAGGGCGCGAAGGCGGGTGGCATCGTCGAAGTGGAAGAAGTTCCAGTCGTGGTTCCAGTGGAGGAACGCGATCACGCCGAAGGGATCGGACATGCGTCAACTATACACGGGCGATGAGAACGCGGTTGGGGGAAAAGGCGTTTACATTGAGCGGAAGCTCGGTGCCGAGCGCCTGCGCGGTGATGACCGCGGCCGTGATCGGCGCGAGCAGAACGCCGTTGCGATGATGGCCGGAGGCGATGAAGACGTTGGGGTGGCTGGCCAGCGGCCCTATAAACGGCAGGCCGTCGGGCGACGCGGGGCGCAGGCCCGCGGTGGAGGTGAAAATTTCATGCTCCGCGATCTCGGGGGAAAGTTTCTTGATCGAGGCCGCGATGGAAGCGCGGCCTTCCTCCGTCACTTCGCCGTTGAAGCCGACGCGCTCGGTGGTGGTGCCCGCGAGCATCACGCCGCGGGTCTTCGGGCAAAGGTAGGCCCCGTTCTTGGTGTAGACGGGCGCGGGCAGCATGCGGCCCGCAGTCTGGTACCACAGGAGCTGGCCGCGCACAGGCTCGATGCCGAGGCGGACCTTCAGGGGAGCGATGAGCGGGTCGGTCCAGGCTCCGGCGGCGATGACCAACGCGTCCGCCGCGTATTTATCGCGCCCTTGAGCACCCTTCACGCGGCCGTCCTCGATCCACAGCTTGATGTCGCCGGCTTCGAGAACCACGGTCGCGCCCGCGGCCGCGGCGGCCTTGCGCGCGGCCTCGAGGAAATGGATGCCGTTCACCTGGCCGTCATCCTCGTAGAAGATGGCGCCGAAAGCCTGGTTCGTGAGGGCGGGAAACTCGAGGGCGATCTCCGCGGGCTCGAGCCAGCGGGCCGACCAGCCTTCCACGATGTGCCTCTCCATCTCGGCCTTGAGAGACTCACGCTCCTTCTCGTCGAGCGCGGCCTGGAGGATGCCGCATTGTTCGAGTTCGATGTCGATGCCCGTCAGCGCGAGGAGCTCCTCAGCGAGGGCGGGAAAAAGCTTCTGGCTGGCGCTGGCGAGGGGAAGAAACGGTTTGCCGCGATAGGCGTCGAGCTGCGCTTCGAGCATGGCCGCGGAGTTGCGGCTGGCGCCGGGCCCGGCCACTTCGCGCTCAAGGAGGGTGACGCGCGCGCCGGCCTTGGCCAGTGAGAAAGCGCAGAGCGACCCGATGACGCCTCCGCCGATGACGACGACGCTGCGCGACACGGCGCTACTCGAAGGTGGCGGCGGCGATCTTTCCGCCGCCCAGAACTTCCCGCGCGCCCTTCTTCTCGTCCCATCGGTAGACCACGGCTGCCTGGCCGGGCGACACCGCGCGCTGTGACTCTTGGAAGCGAACGACGGTCTCGCCGCCTGCCACTTCCACCGTCGCTGGCGTGGGTTCGTGCTTGTAGCGGATCTTCACCAACGCCTCGAAAGGAGCGGTCGGCGTTCCGTGGATCCAGTTCATGTCCACGGCGCTCAGGCCCGTGGCAAGATTCTTGGCGTCCGGACCAACGACGACGGTGTTGGCGCCCGCGTCAATCTTGGTGACGTACATTTTCTGGGCGGCGCCGCCGTTGAGGCCGCTCCGCTGGCCGATCGTGTAATACGCGACGCCCTTGTGCTGGCCGACCTTTTCGCCCGACTCGTTCACGAGCGGGCCGGGCACCGTTACCGGTGACGTCTCGCCGCGCTCTTTCAGCCGGTCTTCAATGAAGGCGCCATAGTCGCGGTTGGGCACGAAGCAGATTTCCTGGCTGTCTTTCTTGTCGGCGTTGGGCAACTCGAAGCCGCGGGCCATTTCCCGGATCTCCGTCTTGGGCCTGCCGCCGACGGGAAACAACGTCGAGGCGAGGCCCATCTGGTTGAAATTGAAGAGGACGTAGGACTGGTCCTTCGTCGGGTCGATGGCTTCGTAGAGGCGGAAGGCGCCGCCGTCGTTCTCGATGCGCGCGTAATGCCCGGTGGCGATGTGGGTGGTGCCCAGCGACGCACCGAAGGTTTTGAGGCGGTCGAACTTGATGTAGCGGTTGCAGGCGAGGCACGGGTTCGGCGTCTCGCCGACCAGGTAAGAGTTCACGAAGTAATCGATCACCTTCTCGCCGAACTCGCGGGAATAGTCGAGAATGTAGTGCGGGATGCCGATCTTCTCGGCGCTGCGCTTGGCGACGAGCAGGTCTTCGGGCGCGCCGCAGCAGCCGAAGCCGGTGGCCTTGCCGGGCAACAGGCGCATGGTCACGCCGATGACCTCATGGCCTTCGTCGTGCAGGATAGCCGCGGCGACCGAAGAATCGACGCCGCCTGACATTGCCACGATGATTCTTTTCTTTTCGCTCACGAGGTCAGTCTAATTCTTCGGGGATTCTTTGCGGCGGCGGAAATCGGCGAAGGCGGCGCGAAGCGCTTCCATCGCGAGTTCCGGGCAATGCATTTTGATCGCGGGCAGGCCGCCCAGGGCGGTGACCAGCGATTCCTTGGAAATGGCTTCGGCGTCGGCAAGGCTCTTGCCCTTGAGTACCTCGGTGAGGACGGAGCCTGAAGCGATGGCCGCGCCGCACCCCATGGTCTTGAAGGTGGCGTCCTTCACCTTGTCGCCGTCGATGGAGAGGAAGAGCATCATGACGTCGCCGCAGACCTGGCTGGCTCCCATGCCGACCGCGTCGGGCGCCCTCATCTCGGCCAGGTTGCGGGGGTTCTGAAAGTGATCGAGGACCGTTTTGTTGTACATGGCCGCCGTCAGGCCTCCTTCCACAGGGGGTGGGATTCTCTCACCTGGGCCGCGGCTTCGGCAATGCGCGCCACAACGGAGCGGATCTGCCACTCCTCTAGACCGTGACCGAGTGAAAAGCGGAGCGACGCGTGGGCCTTGTGCTGCGGCAGGCCCATGGCGAGAAGCACGTGTGACGGGTCGGGGCTGCCCGCGGCGCAGGCGCTGCCGCTCGAGCAAGACACGCCCTTCAGGTCGAGCGCCATAAGCATGGCCGAGTTGTCGGTGTGGTCGAAGCAAATGTTCGTGGTGTTGCAGATGCGGTGCTCGCGATCGCCATTCACCGAGCTCTTAGGCACGGCGGCCAGCACGAGGGTTTCAAACAGGTCTCGAAGCTGCTTGAGCTTCGCCGATTCCGCGTCGAGTTCCTTCCCCGCCAGCTCGGCCGCCACGCCGAGGGCCACGATGCCCGGCACGTTCTCGGTGCCGCCACGGCGGTTCTTTTCCTGAAGACCACCCATGAGCAGGGTGGACAGGCGTGTTCCGCGGCGGACGTAAATGATTCCCGTTCCCTTGGGCGCGCCGAACTTGTGTCCGGAGAGCGTGAGCATGTCGCAGCCGATCTCGTTGACCCGGATGTGGGTCTTGCCGGCGAGCTGCACGCCGTCGGTGTGAAAGCGCACGCCCTTGGCTTTGCAGATCTCAGCGATCGCCTTGACCGGCTGAAGCGTGCCGACCTCGTTGTTGGCGGCCATGATGGACACGAGAGCCGTGTCGGCGATGATGGCGTCCTCAACGTCGGCGGGATCGACGATGCCGTGGGAATTAACGGGGATGACCACGCTTTCGGCTCGGCCGGTTTCGCCCAAGACCCGGGCGACGGTTCGAACGGCGGAATGTTCGATGGCCGAAGAGATGAGGCGGCGCCCGCGCGACGTGCCCACGCCACCCTGAAGCGCCATGTTGTTCGACTCGGTGCCGCCGGAGGTGAAGATGATCTCGTCGGGCGATTCGGCGCCCACGAACTTCGCCAACTTTTCTCTCGCGGCCTCGATGGCGCGCCGCGCGGTCTGGCCTTCAAAATGGAGGCTGGAGGCGTTGCCGAACCCCTCGCGCAAAAAAGGAAGCATCGCGTCGATGGCTTCCTGCCGGACGGGCGTGGTGGCGTTATGATCGAGGTAGATTCTGTCCATGGCGGAGAGCGATCAGATGAGCCCGAGGAGCATCTGTGCGACTTCTGAAGAATGCACGCGCGGGTCCCAGCGCGGGGTCCAGACGGTGTTCACCTTTACGGACTTCACGTTCGGAAGGCGCATGAGGATGGCGTGCGTCTGCCCGAGCAACTGCGGGCCGTAAGGGCACGCCGGCGACGTCAGGGTCATATCGACGCCAATGCGGTTCTCGGTCGTGTCGCGGTCCACCTTGTAGATAAGGCCGAGGTCGACGATGTTGATGTGAAGTTCCGGGTCCTCAACGGCCATGAGGACGTTGGTGATCTCCTGGAGCGTGGGCATCTCCGTCTTGTTGGCGTGCGAATCGTTGAGGGAGGCCTCGAGTTTGGCGGCCACGTCGTCCGCGTTGGGCTGGTTGGTGGTGTCGTTCATGTTCAGGCTCCTTTCTTTTCAAAATCGGCGATGCTTTCCAGAAGCGTGTTAGCGGACAAAAGCGCGCACTTGATGCGGGCCGGATACTTCTTAACGCCCTCGAGGGAAATGAGGTCGCCCAGGTCGTCGAACACGAACTCGGCTTTCACGCCGTCGTTGATCCCGAACATTTTCTTGTAAGTGCTGGTCAGGCCCAGCACGTCCGAGAGCTTGCGGCCCTTCACGAGCGCGGTGAGCATGGATGCGGCCGATTGCGAAATGGCGCAGCCGTGGCCGTCAAATCGAATGTCCTTGATGGCTCCACCGTCGATAAACACCGCCATCGTCATCTGGTCGCCACACAGCGGGTTGAGGCCTTCGGCCTTCGCGTTGGCGTTGTCCAGCTCGCCGCGGTTCTTCGGCGCCTTGAAATGGTCGAGGATCACTTCGCGATAAAGTTCGTCGACGCCGCCCATGGCGCCGCCTTGCACCTTCTCCATTACCGCGACCCCCCGGACGCGAGGCCGAACACCTGGTTGACGCGCGCGAGCGCGCTCACCAGCGCGTCGACGTCCGCCTTGGTGTTGTAGATGTAGAACGAAGCGCGAACCGTGGAGGACACCTTGAGCGCCTTCATGAGAGGCTGGGCGCAGTGGTGGCCGACGCGGATGGCCACGCCTTCCTCGGACACGATGGTTCCCACGTCATGCGCGTGAACGACCTTGTGGTTGAACGACAGCACGCCGCCCTGTTTCTCGACGTTCAACGGGCCGTAGAGTTTGAGATCGGGGTTTTCGGACAGGCGGGCGATCGCGTAGGCGAGCAGTTCCTTCTCGTGCTCGCGCACGGCGTCGAGGCCGAGACGGTCGAGGTAATCGAGCGCCGGAACGAACGCGACGGCGTCCGCGATGTTGGGCGTTCCCGCCTCAAATTTCTGCGGCACCTGCGCCCACGTCGTTTTTTCGACGGAAACGATGCTGATCATCTCGCCGCCGCCCATGAACGGGTCCATCGCGTCGAGAATGTCGTAGCGGCCCCAAAGGATGCCGATGCCCGTGGGGCCGAGCATCTTGTGAGCGGAGAAAGCGATCCAGTCGGCGCCCATGGCCTGAACGTCGGTCTTGAAGTGCGGCACCGACTGCGCCGCGTCGATGAGCACCTTCGCGCCCACCGAGTGGGCCATCGCGATGATCTCCTCGACCGGCACGATGGTGCCGAGCACGTTCGACATGGCTGTCACGGCCACGAGTTTCGTGCGGGGGGACAAAAGTTTCTTGAGCGCATCCAGGTCGACGGTGTGGGCAGCGGTGAGCGGGGCGACCTTCAGAACGACGCCCTTTTCCTTCGACAGCTGGTACCACGGAACGAAGTTCGCGTGATGCTCCATGGCGGTGATCAGGATTTCATCGCCTTCCTTCAAATTCTTCCGGCCCCAGGCGTGCGCCACCAGGTTGATCGATTCGGTGGTGTTGCGCGTGAAGATGATCTCTTCGGGCCGGGCGGCGTTAATGAAGCGGGCCACGCGCGCGCGGGCGCCTTCGTAAAGGTTGGTGGATTCCTCGGCGAGCGCGTAGAGCCCGCGGTGGATGTTGGCGTTGCTCTGGCTGTAATAGGCGGTGAGCGCGTCGATGACGGACTTCGGCTTCTGCGTTGTCGCGGTGCTGTCCAGGTAGCAGAGCGGCTTTCCATTGAAGGAACGCGCAAGAATGGGGAAGTCCTTGCGGACGTCGATGGCATTGAACGGTGTCATGGAAATCGAGGGCGCCACGAACGTCAGACGGGCGATGGGACGTTGCTGAGCCGGATCATCACTTCGTCGCCGTCCACCTTCACTTCGTGCGCGCGGACCGGCTTCACCGCGGGCGGCGTGAGCGCCTCGCCGGTCTTCAGGTCGAAGCGGGCGCCATGGAGAGCGCAGGCGATCTCGCCGTCCTCTACCTCGCCGGCCGAGAGCATTGAATCGGCGTGTGTGCAGCGGTCGTCGAGGGCGAAGTAATTCCCGCCCAGCCGCACAAGGCAAACGTTCTGCCCGCCGACCGTGACCGCGAAAGTCCCTTCAGCAGCAAAATCCTTTTTGCTTCCGACGCGAACCCACTCGCTCATGGCCGCTTCATCTTCTCTTCAACGAAGGCCCGGAGGCGTTCCTGAACGCTCTCGGACGGGACTTCCGCGATCACGGGTTCGAAGAAGCCCTCGATGATGGCCTTCTCCGCGTTCGCGGGGTCGATGCCGCGGGTCTGCAGGTAAAACTTCTGGTCCTCGTCGATGGAACCCACGGCCGCGCCGTGCGAGCACTTCACGTCGTCGGCCAGGATCTCGAGGTTGGGGATCGCGTCGGCGCGCGCCTCGCGCGAGAGCAGCAGCGTCTTGGCCGACTGGAAGGCGTCTGACTGCTGCGCTTCCTTCTTGATATAGACGAGGCCGGAGAAAAACGAACGCGCCGACCCTTTGAGGGCGCCGCGGTACTGGATGTCGCTCGTCGTCTTGGGCGCCACGTGGTTCTGCGTGATCCAGTTCTCGAACACCTGCGAGCGCTCGCCGAAGAGGATGCCGAGAATCTTGTTCTCCGCGCCCTGCCCTTCGAGGTTGATGACGGACTCGTTGCGGAACATCCGGCCGCCGAGGCAGACGTTCACGGCGTTGAAACGGCTGAAGCTTTTCTGAACGACGTCCTGGAACTGGAAGTGCGACGTCGCGTCGTCCCAGTTCTGCAGGGAGAAGAAGGACGCCTTGGCATTCTCCTTCATCTCGATGACGCTCATGCTGTTGACGAAGAGCGGCGACGACGCGCCGTCTTCTCGCCCGGTGAGCTCTTCCCAGATCTGGGCCTCGCAGGCCTCTTCCAGGAAGTAGAAATTCAAGGGGAACTGCGCCGTCTGGGCGTCGCCGCCCGCCGCGACGTAGAGATGAAGGGGGGCCTTGAGCACCTGGCCGCGCGGGATGAACAGGCAACTCCCGCCGTTGGCCAGCGCCAGCGTCAGGGAGCGGAACTTGTCGGTCTTCGCGCGCTCGACCGCGGCGGACCAGGCCGCGCGAAGGCGGTCGGCATGGGAGGCCATGGCTTCTTCGAGCGTGAGCCACTCCACCCCGCGCTCACGGAACGCTTCCGGAATAGAGGAAACCTGCCCGCGGCCGAACTCGACGAACCGGCGAGCGGGCACGCCGCCGGCGCTCTCGGTATCGCGCGTGAACGAGCGCAGTCGCGATCCGAGCGTCTCGACGGACTCGATCCGGCGGCTCGAAGGAGCGCCGATCGACGTCTCCTCAAGGCCGATCTCGGCCAGCGGAATGCGCTTCCAATGTTCTTCCTTGCCCGTGGGCCAAGGAAGCGCGCTGAAGTTGCGGTAGGCGTTCTGGCGCAACTCGAGCGCCCAGGCCGGCTCGCGCCGGTCGGCGGACAGAGATGCGATCGATGATTCGGAGAGGCTTTTTAAGGATGAGGCGGGAATGGTCGCGGTCATGATCAGCCGATCGAACCTTCCATTTCGAGCTGCATGAGGCGGTTGAGTTCCACCGCGTATTCCATGGGCAGCTCGCGAACGAAGGGCTCGATGAACCCGTTCACGATGAGCGACTGGGCATCGTTTTCCTTGAGGCCGCGGCTCATCAGATAAAACATCTGTTCATCACCGATCTTGGAGACGGTGGCTTCGTGGCCGACGGCCACGTTTTTCTCGTTGATCTCCATGGTCGGATACGTGTCCGAACGCGAGGCCTCGTCGAGAAGGAGCGCGTCGCAGCGCACGCTGGCCTTGCAATGTTCGGCGCCCTTCTCCACGCGGAGAAGGCCGCGGTAGGAAGTGCGGCCGCCGTCGCGTGAGATGGACTTCGAAAGAATGGTCGACGTGGTGTGCGGGGCGACGTGGACCATTTTCGCTCCGGCGTCCTGGTGCTGGCCCTTCCCGGCATAGGCGATGGAGAGAACTTCGCCGCGCGCGCCCTTGCCCATAAGATAAACGGCCGGGTACTTCATCGTCAGCTTGGAGCCGATGTTGCCGTCGATCCATTCCACGGCGGCGTCGGCGTAACACACCGCCCGCTTGGTGACGAGGTTGTAGACATTGTTTGACCAGTTCTGAATCGTGGTGTAGCGGATCTTGGAACCCGGAAGCGCCACGAGCTCAACCACGGCCGAGTGGAGGGAGTCGCTCGAATACGTCGGCGCCGTGCAGCCCTCAATGTAATGAACGCTCGAGCCTTCGTCGGTGATGATCAGCGTTCGCTCGAACTGCCCCATGTTTTCCGAGTTGATTCGGAAATAGGCCTGCAGTGGAATTTCAACGTTCGTGTTCTTCGGCACGTAGATGAAGCTGCCGCCCGACCAGACCGCGGTGTTAAGCGCCGCGAACTTGTTGTCGGCCGTGGGGATGACGCGCCCGAAATATTTCTTCACGATGTCCGGGTACTGCTTCACGGCGTCGTCCATGCCGAGGAAGATCACGCCCTGCTTGGTGAGGTCCTCGCGGATGGAGTGGTAGACGACTTCCGACTCATACTGCGCGGTGACGCCGGCCAGGAACTTGCGTTCCGCTTCCGGGATGCCGAGGCGGTCGAACGTGCGCTTCACGCCTTCGGGAACGTCCTTCCAATCCTTCTCGGTCTTCTCGTTGGGACGGACATAATAATGGATGTTGTTGAAGTCGAGCTCGGAGAGCAGCTGGACGTTGCCCCAGGTGGGCATCGGCTTGCTCTGGTAGACCTCGAGGGCCTTGATGCGGATCTTGAGCATCCACTCGGGCTCTTTCTTCATGGCGGACATCGCCTCGATGAGGCGGCGCGTCAGACCCTTTTCGGATTTGAAGACGTTGATGATGTCTTCGTCGTGGAATCCGTACTTGTAGTCTTCTTTCGGTGCGAGTTGCGGTTTGGACATAAGGGCCTCCTTAAATTTTCGCGGGGGTCGCAGCTTCCGACTCCTTCAGGACCCAGTCGTAACCTTTGCTTTCGAGCTCGGCGGCGAGCTCCTTGCCGCCGGACTTGATGACCCGTCCGCCCGCCAGCACATGAATGTAGTCCGGCTGGACGTAATTCAGGATGCGCTGGTAGTGCGTGATGAGAAGGATCGAACGCTTCTCGGTGCGGTAACGCGTGATCCCTTCCGAGACGACCTTCAGGGCGTCGATGTCGAGGCCGGAATCCGTTTCGTCGAGGATGGCGAGCGAGGGCTCGAGCAGGGCGAGCTGGAGGATTTCGTGGCGCTTTTTCTCGCCGCCAGAGAAGCCTTCATTAATATAACGGCCGGTAAAGCTGTCATTGATGCCGAGAAGCTCGAGGTTCTTCTTAAAGTTATTGCGGAACTCGATGATCGGCACTTCCTTGCCGCGCACCGCCTGCAGGCTCATGCGAAGGAACTTCGACACGGGCACGCCGGGAATGGCGAGCGGATACTGGAATGCGAGGAAGAGCCCTTTGCGGGCCCGCTCGTCGACGCTGAGCTCGCTGATGTCCTCGCCTTTGAAAAGGATTTTCCCCTGGGTGACCGCGTATTTGGGGTGGCCCATGAGCACGTTGGACAACGTGGATTTTCCGGAGCCGTTCGGGCCCATAATCGCGTGGACTTCTCCGTCGCGGATCGTGAGGTTCACGCCCTTGAGGATCGGTTTGCCTTCCACGTTGGCGTGGAGGTCTTCGATGCGTAGCAGAATATTTTCTTCCATGACCTTCTTGAGGCTCCTTTACATTTTCAGACGGATCGGCGAGGACGGGGCGAGGCGTTGCGCCTCTCCATTCATGCTCGCGAGCGTCTTGTTCGATAAAATCTGATCGAGCGCGCCGTCGATTTCACAGCACAGCATCCGGCTCACGCATCCGTCCACTTCGTGGCAATCGTCATGCCGGTTTTCCGGCATCGTGCAGAGGACCGGTTTGACCGGGCCTTCCAGCGAATAAATGATCTGCGCCAGCGAGATCTCTGCCGGCGGACGGCTCAAGCGATATCCACCTTGCGGGCCGCGAATGGCTTCCACGAGCCCCGCTTTGCGCAACCGCGAAAAGATCTGCACTAAAAAAGGAAGCGGGATCTTCTGGGTGTCCGCAATGCGGGCCAAAGCGACGGTCTCAGACCCGGATCGGGCCAGGCTGAGAAGCGCGCGGATCGCATAAGTCGAGCGGGTTGAAACCTTCATCATGACAGTCTCAGGGTACTATAGTTGACCTTTCTTGTCAACATATCGACCTGCGCGGGTCCAATGATAACGTTTGTTTATGAGATGGTTTCGGACGGCCGCGGAATCACGACTCTCGTTCAAAGCAAAAATCAACGTTTCGAATGCGACGATAGAATTGTCGGTTTTCGGTGTTCCAAGATCCTGCAGTCGAATCCTACGGCGCAACGGCGTGACCGCGGCCCGCTGAAAAGCCCCGTTTTTTCCACTTCCGGTGAAAAAAGCTAGGCTTTCGACCCAAAACCATGTTTAAGAAGATCAAACAAATCCATTTTGTGGGCATCGGCGGCAGCGGCATGAGCGGCATCGCCGAAGTCCTCCTTAAGCTCGGTTACCGCGTCACCGGAAGCGATATTTCCCGCAATCCCACCGCCGACCGGCTTCAGAAAATCGGCGCCACCGTGCATGTCGGGCACCAGGCGAAAAACATCGACGGTGCGGACGTGGTTGTCACCTCCACGGCCATCGGAAAAACGAACGACGAAGTGAAGGAAGCGCACAAGCGCGGCATCCCCGTCATTCCGCGCATCGAGATGCTGGCTGAAATTGCCCGCCTCAAATACACCGTCGCCGTCGCCGGTACGCACGGCAAAACCACCACCACCTCTCTTGTCGGGCAGATCCTCAAACACGGCGGGCTTGACCCCACCGTGGTCGTTGGTGGGCGCCTTCGCGCGGTCGGCACCGGCGGCGTTCTCGGCGCGGGTGATTATCTCGTCGCCGAAGCTGACGAGTCGGACGGTTCGTTCCTCAAACTCTCGCCGACCGTCGGCGTCGTTACCAACATCGACGACGATCACCTCGATTACCACAAGACCATGGAACGCCTTGAAGAGGCGTTCGTGCAGTTCGCCTCACACATCCCGTTCTACGGGAAGGTTTTTCTGTGCGCCGAAGACGGCGGCGTGCGAAAGATTCTCAAGCGCCTCAGGCGTCGCTTCGCCGTTTATGGATTTTCACCCAAGCACGCGCTTTGCGCATCGAACGTCGTCCTGGACGAATTCGGTTCCAGCTTTGACGTGCTGGCTTACGGCAAGAAGGTCGGCCACCTGCGCGTACCGCTCGCGGGCCGCCACAACGTGTTGAATTCACTGGCCGCGACGGCGGTCGGGCTCCATCTCGACGTTCCCTTTTCGACGATCGCCGAAGCCCTCGCGGCCTTCGAAGGCGTCGGGCGCCGTATCGAACTCAAGGGCGAGGCCGACGGCGTCACGGTGGTCGACGACTACGGACATCACCCGACGGAAATCCGCGCGACGCTCTCGGGCGTTCGCGGCCGCTGGCCGGGCCGTCGCCTGGTTGTTCTCTTTCAGCCGCACCGCTTCACCCGCACGAAACTATTGGCCGACAAGTTCGGCATGATGCTCCGCGCCGCCGACCGCGTGCTGCTGATGCCGATTTATCCCGCAGGGGAAAAGCCGATCCGCGGCGTGAGCTCCGATCTCATCGCGCGACGCATCGACAAAAAGAAGCTGGTGCGATGGGAATGGTCCGATGGCGTGGCCGCATTGCGCACGCAACTTAAACCCGGCGATGTTTTGCTGACGCTCGGCGCCGGCGACGTCTACAAGGCCGGCGAGAACGTTGTGAAGGACGCGAGCAGCCTGGCGCACCGCCTCGAGATCGAGATGACCGCTCTCAAGGGACGCGTGAAGGCCGAAGAGCCGCTCAGCCGCCACACGACGTGGGCGATCGGCGGTCCGGCCGAGGCTTTCATCGAGCTCAAAACACTTGCGGAACTCAAGTCGCTGCACGCCTGGTGCCGCGAACGCGACGTGCCGCTGTTTTTCCTGGGATGGGGCTCCAACCTCCTTCTTCCCGACGAGGGGCTCCGCGGCGTGGTCGCGCGCCTGCGCGGCGACTTCGAGAAGATAGACATCAACGGAACGACGGTCCGCGTCGGCGCGGGCGTGCATCTGCCGCGCCTGGCCAAGACCTGCGTGGAGAACGGACTGGCGGGCGTGGAAGCGCTTGCCGGCGTACCGGGCACCATCGGCGGAGCGCTCATGACGAACGCGGGAACGCCGCGCGGCGTGATCGGCGACGTTCTGGTTTCCGCCGACGTACTGGACCCGGACGGCAGCGTCGTCACGGTCCCGCGCTCGAAGATCGATATTTCCTACCGGCACACGAGCCTGATGGGACGGCGCATCGTGGCCGCCGAACTCGTTCTCAAGACAGGAGACGATCAGGCCAAGGCGCGCCTCAAGGAAGAGCTCGACATGCGCGCCCGCACCCAGCCGCTTGGCACGAAGAACGCGGGCTCGGTGTTTCGCAATCCGACCAATGACCATGCCGCGCGCCTCATTGAAGCGGCGGGGCTCAAGGGCAAGGGCGTCGGCAAGATGCGTTTTTCGCCGAAGCACGCGAATTTCATTGAAAACACGGGCGGCGGAACCGCGCGCGAAACCATTGAGCTCATCACGCTTGCGCAGTCCACCGTGAAGGAAAAATTCGGCGTGGATCTCGTCCCCGAAGTCATGATCGTCGGCGCGGCCAGCAACGGGGCGCACGGCTGATGGCGCCAGTCCTCTCGGCCGACGCGCGCGCCACTCTCAAAAAACTCAAAGGTCAGCGGGTCGCCGTTCTCAAGGGCGGATGGTCGCGCGAGCGCACAGTGTCCCTGCGCACCGGCGCCGCCGTGGAAACCGCGCTTCGCAAGCTCGGCGTTCGCGTTTCCGGCATCGACGTCCGACGCGACATTTTCACCCGCCTATCCCAAGCTCGGCCCGACGTCGCCTTCATCGCCCTCCACGGCACCTTCGGCGAGGATGGCTGCGTACAGGCGGGTCTCGAGCTGCTGAAAATTCCCTACACCGGCTCCGGTCCCACGGCCAGCGCGCTCGCCATGGACAAGGCCGCTTCCAAGCGGCTGTTCGAGGCCGCCCGCGTTCCCACGCCGGCCTGGGCGCTGATCGAGAAAGCCGCGCCCGAACCGGGACGCACCCGCGCCGAGAAGCTTCTTCGGTCGGGACCGGTGTTCGTGAAGCCCTACGACCAGGGATCGGCTATCGGCGCCAGCCGCGCCGATACGCCCCGCGCCTTGGCGAAGGCCGTCGAGGCCTGCTTTCGCGTGTCGTCGTGCGCGCTCGTCGAGCGGTTCATCGCCGGAAAGGAACTGACGATCGGAATTCTCGGCCCGCTGGCGCTGCCGGTCATCGAGATCGTCCCGGAGCACGCCTTTTACGATTACCACTCGAAGTACGCCAAGGGAGGCTCACGCCACCTCGTGCCCGCGCCCATCAGCGCGGCGGCGGCGCGGCGCGCCAAAAGCGTCGCCCTCGCCGCCTACCGCTCGCTCGGCTGCACCGCCTATGGGCGCGTTGACGTGCTCATGGACCGGCGTGGCGGCATGTGGGTGCTTGAAGCCAACACCATCCCGGGCATGACATCCACCTCGCTTCTTCCCGACGCCGCTCGCGCGGCGGGCATTGGTTTTGAAGAGCTCGTGTTGAAAATCATCGCCCATTCGCTCAAGAGCCGCCTGAGAGGAGATCGCCTTGCGCCGACCACGCAAGTCTCTGTTCGGAATTAGGCGCGGGCTCTCGTCCGATCGCCGTCGCGCGCCCCGAGCCGCCGCATCGGACCGCCGCGTCAATCGCGTCAAAGTCCGGCGCCGCTATGTCGCGGCGCGGCTCCGGTCCCTCGGCGAGTTCGCGTGGATAGCCTCCCGGTTGGGCGTCGTGGCCGGCGTGCTGGTGTGGGGCGGGGGGCTGGCCTGGCACAGCTGGCGGGATTCGGAGTTCCTCCGCGTTCAGGGCATCCGCTACGAAGGCGACATCCCGCAGCGACTCCCGGCCTCCATTCCCATCCGCGAAGGTGCGGGCCTCTTTTCATTCAACGCCGGCAAGCTTGAGAGCGAGGCCACCCGCCGCTTCGTTGAACTGAGCGAGGTCGTCATCGACCGAGGGCTCGACCGAACGGTGGTGGTGAGGGGGCGATACCGGGCGCCTGTCGCCATGCTGGCCGCGCCCGTTCCCACCGGCATCGACGCCTTTGGGGTGGCCTTCCCGATTCCGCGCGGCCGCGCCGCTGTCCCCGGTCTGCCCGTCATCGATGCCCCCGCGAAAGAGCGTGCCATTGCCGTCGCCTGCCTCGGAGCGTGGAGGAGAAAATTGCCCGCGTTCTTCGGCGTCGTGAAAAAATTGGAGTGTGATAGAATGCGGTCGTTCCAGATCGAGCTCTCCGACGGAGTTGTGATCGATTGGGGAACGCTCGAAATGGCAGACGCCGTCGAGAAAGGCAAAAAGATTCTTCGAGTCATGACGTCATTTTCGCCCGCAAAAGCACCGGCGCGCCTGAGGTTCGTCACCGAGGATCGTATCGTGATGGACAGCGCCTGGAAATCGCGTGAGGGGGGCAAAATTGTCAAAACCTGAGATCGTAGCCGGCATCGACATCGGAAGCGGACAGATCGTCTGCCTGATCGGCCGCCGCCCGCCGGACGGCGAGCACGTTGAAGTCATCGCCGCCGCCAAACAGAACTGCCGCGGCCTCAAAGGCGGCGTCGTCATCAACATCGACGAGACCGCCCTCGCCATCAGCCGCGCCCTCGAGTCCGCCGAGGAAGCCTGCAAGGAAACCGTCCGCGACCTCATCGTCGGCATCCGCGGATCCCACATCCAGACCTTCAACCACCACGGCGCCATTAACATCGCGCGCACCGACAAAGAGATCACCACCGAAGACGTTTCGCAGGTCATCGAGTCCACCAAAGCCGTCCCCATTTCCACCGATCGGGAGATCATCCACGTCATCCCGCAGGACTTCGTGCTTGACCGCCAGCAGGGCGTGCCCAATCCGGTCGGTATGGAAGGCTCGCTCCTCGAAGTCGAAGTCCACATCGTCACCGCCGGCTCGAGCCACCTGAACAACATCTGGCGCTCCATCAACAACGCCGGCTTCGGCATTCGCGAGCCCGCCTACAGCCTCCTGGCGCTGGGCGAGGCGGTCGTGACGCACGAAGAGAAAGACCTCGGCTGCATTCTCGTCGACATCGGCGGCTCAACCACCGGCATCGCCATCTACACCGACGGCGGTGTCCGCTTTACCAAAGAGTTGCCCCTCGGCGCCGATTCCATTACCAACGATCTCGCCCACGGCCTGCGAACGTCGTTCGGCCAGGCCCGCGCCGTAAAGGAGCGCTATGGCGCGGCCGTCCGCAACGCGCGCAAGCACATGCTTGTGACCGGCACCGGCAAGGACGAATTGTTCGATCCAGACGAAGAGATCGCCTTCACCGCCGTCGACGGCCGCACGCAACGGACCATTCAGCGAAGCACGCTTTTCGACTTCATCTCGCCCCGCGTCGAGGAGATTTACTCGCTCGTCCGCGCGGAGCTGGAGAATTCCGGCCTGGCCGAGCAGGTCACTGCGGGGGGTTCGATCATTACCGGCGGCGGATCGATGATGGCGGGCATGGTCAGCGCGGCCGAGAAGATCCTCGAGTTGCCGGCACGCCAGGGCCTGCCGCAGAACGTGGTGGGAATGCCCGACATTATTTCTCATCCCAGCTACGCCACGGCCGCCGGCCTGCTGACCTTCCGGCCCATGGGCGACTCACCCAGGCCGAGCAAAGGCCGACGGGCGGTGACGGGCAGCATGCTCACCCAGATCAAGGGCTTTCTCACGGAGCTTTTCTAACCTCCATGACCCGCATCAAATTCACCGAAGACTTTAAGGAACAGCCCGCGGTCATCCGCGTGGTGGGCCTGGGCGGCGCTGGCGGAAACGCAGTGAACCGAATGATCGAGGCGGAGGTCGCCAACGTCGAGTTCATCGCCGCCAACACCGACGCGCAGGCGCTTCGCCGAAGCCTGGCGCCCGTGCGCATCCAGATCGGAGAGCGTCTTACCAAGGGCCTCGGCGTCGGGGGCAATCCTTCCATCGGCGGGCAGGCCGCGCT
>Ga0163151_10003717_pt1 | contig 21560 bp, 29 predicted proteins | sample OliLakLV19MP5IB2_FD_145596 | JGI IMG/M metagenome (GOLD analysis project Ga0163151, IMG submission 145596) | Freshwater microbial mat bacterial communities from Lake Vanda, McMurdo Dry Valleys, Antarctica - Oligotrophic Lake LV.19.MP5.IB-2 | ecosystem: Environmental > Aquatic > Freshwater >... | reverse complement strand
CTAAAATACCTCTGCTTACGGAGGCAGAAAGTCTGGCGATGGCCCAAAGAAGAGATCAACAGGCCGCCGCCGATAGAGCCGCTCTGGCGCGGCGATTGGATAACGTAGGACAGGGTCAGGTCGCACAGGCGGTTCGCGATCAGAAAGATGTGCAATATGTCTCCGCGGCTCCGACCTACAATTTTACAGATATTGCAGCGGGTATTTCCAGCATTCTTACTCCCTTAGCATCGGGGGTCACAGGAATATTGCAAACTCAACAGCAAGCTCAATTAATAAAGGCTCCGCTAAAAACGCAGTCACAAATTCAAATGCCTGCTTACACCCCAATATATAAGCCCCCAGCAGATGAAACGATGTTAATAGTGGGGGTTGCGGCCGGGGGAGCAGTTTTACTTATATTGATCCTTGCAATATCATTGCGTTAGACATCTTTGCGGGTGGTTTTAGCTGTTGCAGAAAATCCTATTAAATGATACAAAAGTCCTTGAAATTTTCTTGACTTTTTAAGAAAAGAGACTAAGATGAATGCTAGAGATTTACAGGTGACTGAGCTTACCAAAGATTATGTGATTCTCAGTGGGGAGCGCATCGATTTCGACGAACCCTTCAATGATTTTGGGGGATTTTGGGGGATTTTGGAAACCTGGGCTGACGCAACTGCCTTCCAGAACGTAGGGAGCTGCGTCCTGAGTTTTTTAAATATTTGAGTTCGAGTATCTTAAGCCATCCAACTAGCGCGCGATAAACGCCAAAAAAGAAATAGATAAAGGATTGGGCGAAAGTGGATAAACTTCTAGTCGATACGAAGAGCAATCAGGTTTGGCAGAAACAAGGTCAAATCTACCAAACCCGCGCCCAGTGCCCCACGGTTCTCAAAACTACTAACGAGAACGGCGCTTGCTGGCGCATCTTCTTCGCGGATCGAAATGCCGCTGGCAAAGCATTCATCAGATACATAGACGTAAACCCGGATAATCCTAAGGAAATACTCTTCGAAGAGTCGAAGAGTATTTTAGAATTTGGACCTCCAGGGAGCTTCGACGCTTCAGGTGTTATGCCAACCTGTGTCATTAAAGAAAGAACTGGTGGTGACAGGGTTTCTCCTGACGGCGAAAGGATTTACTACCTTTTTTATATCGGCTGGGGGCAACGTTTAGACGTTCCCTACCATAACGCTGTGGGAATCGCCTATTCTTATGATGGTAGAAACTTTGAGAAATCCTATCCCGGACCTGTCCTAGGCACTTCTGCCGCTGACCCGTTTTTCACCGGAACGGCCTGTGTGGTTCCGGGCCACAACGATAAATCGTTTTATACGTGTTACTACCTATCGTGTAATGGCTGGTTGTCCGACGGGGGTAAGCTCGAACCCACCTATCGCATTAAAGAGGCTACTACTGGCGGTTTAAGCAATGCGTATTTTAATACATGGAGATGCAAGCCAGACAAGAACGGGGTAGTGATAGACTTCAAATCAGAGGACGAGGGCGGGATTAGCAACGCCACAGTTTTTTGTGATGACCCAAATCAAATAAAACATATGTGGTTTTGCTATCGAAACAAGTTTGATTATCGAACTAATAAAGCTAATTCGTATCGGATCGGGTACGCAACCGGCTACCCGGCTGTCTTGATTGACAATAACCCGTTCAAAGTTAAAGAAAAGGCTAGGTGGGTTAGACAAGATAGCTTAGTTGACTTGCCACCAAGTGAGGCTGGTTGGGATTCAGAGATGATTTGTTACCCCAATGTCATTAAATATAAAGACACGTTGTACATGTTCTACAACGGAAATGGCTTTGGTAGCAGTGGTTTTGGTTACGCTACGTTGCCGGTTAGCGCCTTAGCAGAAGTAAAGCCACAATAGCAACCGCACCCAGACCAGGTTTCCAAAATCCCCCAAAATCATTGAGGTAGTTGAATGAGGGTCTTTCTTCCCTCAGAACTAATGTTTCCATCAGTCACCTTCCTGACCTGTTCTAAGGAAGGATTAGTCTGGGATTTCTCCCCTCCCAAAGTAGTCGAAGATCGACTGCCGCAAGGTTCTATAGACGTTTGCAGACGGCTCTGAGGTCCTGTGAGGACGACTTGTTCTCTTTTCAAAGCACTCCAAAGACTCCAATTGCTAAAACGCTTCTTACCACTAAGGTCCGTTGTGTAAACAGCAGCATCGGCCAACGCGAAGAGGCCCTTTTTAAAGACAACAGTCTGTGCCTTCACTAAGGATTCGCCTCCAACGAAGTTTTTCCTTCGACCTTTTTAGCCGGGGTTCCCATGTAAAGCGACCACGCTTCTGTAGGTTTTGTCACGCAAGCTCCCATGGCCACGAGGGTTCCCTCAGCAATAGTTACCCCATCACGAATAGTGCTGTTGACCCCAAACCAACTATAAGGTTCTACAATGCAGCGGCCGGACAACACTACGTGAGATGTAAAAAAGACACTGTCTTTAATCTCGCTATGATGTCCTATGTGATTTCCAGACCACATGGTGACATTATTGCCTATTTTGACGAAGGGTTGTATCGTATTGTCTTCGAAAATAAAGCAATTCTCCCCTATTTCAGTGTTAAAGTATGTAGCTCTAGATGATATGTAACTTATAAAGACATAGCCTTTGGCTTTGGCTTCTAGCCAAACGCTTTCTCTGAATTTACTCATCCTTTGTCCAGTGATCGGAGCGAAAAATTTATAATCAGCTGGTGGAAAAGATTGTTCCACCGTCTCAAAGGGTACAACTGGCAATCCTAAATAGGATTTGGACTCGGGCACAAAATTTTGATGTACCGAAAATCCAGCTACTTTATAGTGGGAATCGGTTTCCAAATAGTATTTGGCTAGTTGTGCGAGGTCTTTGACTCCAAAGATAACAACCTCTGTTTGTTTCATTACAACAAATGATACGAATTTATTTGCTCGTGTAAAGTCTCAGGGTCACAATATGCGATCATGTCGATAATAGAAAGCCCGGGAAGAAAAGGTTGTCGATACGGTTTCAACTCGGACTTAACAAAGGAGAGTTTTATACCTTCTTCAGCAAACATAGGCTTTGTATACAATTCTTGACCTCCGATAGCGTTGATATAGTGGTCTGCACCTTCTTGCTTGCAGATGTCGATAAGGCGTGCGCCCTTCTTCAGTCCTTGATTACCATATTGGGAAGAAGACGTAACCCAAACTCGATCACCCAGGTTGCCGAATGAAACTCCGTGAACATAATCAAACACAGACTTTATGCTGCGCTTGGCTAAGTCAGAAATCAAATCGCCAGGTTTAAAAGATTGTAATGTGGCAAATACCAGATCTTCAGCTTCTTTGAAAAAAGGAGCCTTTCTGTAGGCACTCACAAAGGTTTTATGGAATGAACTTAACCATTTCGGGTAGTTGGTGTGTAAACTAATTTCGTTGATTTTGCGGTTCTGACTAGCGCCTTCTAGAGGAATAGTGAACAAATAGTCGCTTTTGCCGTCTACGGAAGTGATGCGATTTCTATTGATCCAACCACGATTTATGTAAGAGACATCATCTAAAAAGATAAATTTATCGACAAAGTGAATAAGGTGCAGATAACCTATGTAAGGGAGGGTATATGGCTGCATGATTGCAATTTTCACTGCTACTCCATCTTAGTCATTGGCTTGTAAATATATGGATGTGGGAATTTTCGTTCGATGAAGCTAGCGTCATCCAGATTATTGTATCGTAAATGACAGCTCCACCGTATCGACTCTGTGGAATTAGCTCCCGATCTGTGCGCCAAGTAGCTGTTGAAGAATAGGCCATCTCCAACATTTAATTCGACAGCTATAAAATCCTCATCTTTGTAGCGATTTACCATCCCAAAACCCTCAACAACGCTAGACGTCATCAGTCCATGCGTGTGACTGCCAGGCACTACCTGCAATGCTCCTAATTTTTTATCAACATTGATTAATGGGAACCAGACAACCACAGCATCCGCAGATCCATCCATACTTTTTGCGTCTTGGTGCGCAGGTACGGTGTGATAGATATCGTTAGTTGCTAGGTGCTTACTGTTGAAGAACATAACCGGCCTTGTGCAGCTATTTACAGCCGTTAGGCCGAGAGCGCGCAGAGCATCCAACACATGATTAGAAAGAGATAGTTTATGCAGCGAAATTAAGTGTTGAATGTGCTTTCCACAATTGATGAAGGCTTCTTGGTCTTCTTTGAAGAATCGATAAAGGTCCCTCTCGAAGTCCTCATCATTGCGTGGATGGTAACCTAAACGTCCCAGTTGACGTTTAAAGACATTTATTGCGTCATTGCGGATTTCTACTATGGTGGCCATAGAGACTAAATTTTTAGCGATAAAGTATCCACAGTTTTTATAGGATTGAACTTCGCTGGGTAGAAGTGTAACTGAATTTTCGTATGCCGGTTTTATGTCGATTTTCATTTGATCAGAGCTTCCTTGTATAGATACACTGTGTATTCGTAAAGTCCATAGTCGTTACGAATTACAAAATGGCGACTCAACTGCTTGGTTAGAAAAAAGGCCAGTTGATCTAGAGACACATGAAATAAGTCGTCTCGCTCCCAATCCACTTGTTTACTCATTAAATTAAAAGCAATTCCTTTGGTAGCTTTGGAAAACACGATAGATATAAGCTGGCAAAAGTGATCCCACATTTGTTCCTGAGATAAGCCTACTTTCATAGTGAACACACCATTCATGATAATATAGTCAAATGTCGGCAATTGCTCTGGATTTTTAGTGGCGTCGAGGAGGAAAAATTCTTCCACCGTTTCTTTGAACTTCTCTTTACAGTGGTCAACGAACTTTTGGGAGATATCACAACCATAATAATCTAGTAGATGCAGTAGTTCTTCTTTTTTTAACCAACCAGCCATGAGCCCGGCCCCACAACCGAAATCTAAAAATGAGCACGGGAATTTGTTCTCGGGTATAAGATCTAACATCACTCGATATCTTTTATGCAAATCATGCTGATTGGGCCAGTCAACACCTAAGTGAGTTGGTCCGTGCTTGTCAAAACAGCCTTCGTAGTGATCTGCGATCTTGCGATATGGTTCTTCAGAATCGCTCAAAATGCCTCCTTGATTCGACTACATATCAGCTTAACATCTTCGAGAGTCATGCTACTATGGCAGGGCAAACAAAAGATTTTCTCGGCTAACTCATTACAAACAGGAAAGTTTTTCTTTTTATTTCTTTTGATACCCGCGTAACGCGGATGTAAGTGCAATGGTCGGTAATATTGTCTATAGCCGATATTTTCAGCTTCTAGCGAGGCTTTCAGCCTTTGCGGGTCTCCGTGAAATAATAACGGGAAAAACGGAAAAGTGTGTTGACCGACCTCCTCAGGTAGACATTGGAAGGACAGTTCCCAGTTTTTGGCGAGTTCCTGAAAATAAGCTGTTGCCAAGTCCCTGCGTATCCTTAAAGTGTCGTGATACGTGTCCAGCACTGCAAGCCCCACAGCAGCTTGGAAATCTGACATTTTGGCGTTAGTCCCTAGCAACTCGACTTCTGCAGAATCGTTAAAACCAAAATTAGAGATTCTACGACACTTTTCAAGGAAATCTGAGCTTCCAGAAACAATTGCAGCCCCTTCACCGACCCCTAAAGATTTGGTAATATGGAACGAATAGATTTCGCATAATCCGGAAGTGTCTGGATAAATCGGGGTGTGGTTTGGAAATTCTGGATACTTAGAACCGAAGGCAGCGGCGCTGTCAAAAATCAGCTTTATTTGATGCTCTTTTGCGAAGTCCATAAAAGGAAATGGGTCTACCGCCATACCTAGGGGATGGGCAACTATCATTGCCTTGGTTTTTTTAGTTATTTTCTTTTGAGCGTCTATTAGACTCATGTGCCAGGTGCCCTCATCTGAGTCCACCAGCAAGGGTTTAGAGCCAACACGCTCTACAGCCAGCGCGGTAGCGGCAAATGTAAAAGAAGGAATCAAGATATGGCACTCAGTCAAGTCCGCTGCCAAGAGTGCGACTTCTAGTGCTAAGGTTGCATTGCAGCAAATAATTGGATTTTGCTTCAAATTCAATGTATTTTTGATTCTGGTTTGAAAAGCTGTGTGTGCTGGCCCAAAATTACAGAAATGGTTCTTCCTGTAAGAATCTAGTAGATATTGCTCCCACAGTTGCGGGATGGGTGGAGTTGGTTTTATTAGGGGGATTGCCACTCCTACTTTTTAACCTATTGAAAATATTTAGCAATGTTCACTTTTTTGATACACTTTACGTATGCTCCGTAAAATATTACAATCATTTCTTAATCCTGAAGATATAAGACGAGAAGTATTACAAATATATGCGGAGGACCCTGCCAGGAGCCGTCGAAAATTGTCCTTGACAGGTCGTTTTTGTTTGGTAAGGTATCCAAATCGACGCGCGTTAGAGCAGTCTAGTAGCTCGTCAGGCTCATAACCTGAAGGTCCTTGGTGCGAATCCAAGACGCGCTATACTTCCGAATCGGTAGCTCAATTGGAAGAGCATTCGGCTCTTAACCGAATTGTTGCGAGTTCGAATCTCGCCCGGTTCATTGATTTTAATAAGGGGATGCAGCTCGATTGGGCGAGCAGCGGCTTTAAGTGCCTAACAGCACAGAGCGCAAGCCGAAGGTTGGGAGTTCGAATCTCCTCATCTCCAGTAGTTTCAAGCCTTTATGAACGGGGTGTAGCTCAGCTTGGCTAGAGCGTCTGGTTTGGGACCAGAAGGTCGCAGGTTCGATTCCTGTCACCCCGATGCGTCATCAAGATGAATAAAATCTGTCAGAATTGTGGTGCTACATTTTCAAGTGTAGCTGTCATTAATAATAAAAGAATTAATTTAAGTAGAAGAAAAACTTGCCTAAACGGGACGAAGTGACAATTTAATCAATATTTCTGTTAGAGAGGATGAACTACTGACAGCATCGACCAATTGTTGGTCTGTCCAACTTCGTTTTCTTGAGGTAGTTCTAATGCCCGAATTATGCGGATTACACCCTCTCACAAAATTAGGCGAGATGTTCAATGTAACAGGTAATGCGGTTAAAAAATGGTGTGACAGCTATAATATAGCTAGACCGCCGCAAGGTTACTGGCTGAAGAAGGCTAACACAAGTGAAGCTGAGAGCTAAATTACATTCCCCACTGTATTCGGTATCTTGCCCAACTTATCTTCCGCCTCTTTATACCACGCCTCATACTGCTTACCATCGAAAAAGTTATGAAAGCCACCCATAGTGGCAGTGGCTTTCCTATTTGCATTGCTGGTGTGTATGTTTAAAGCATGATTGTAGTCTACTTTGTGCAGGTGCAATAAGATTAGTCCTGGCACATGTTTTCTTTTCAGCACAATATTCTCTACGCGTTGTGATGAGACTATAGGTGCCATCATGTTACCCGGTCTTCTGCTCTTTTCTATTACTTTTTGCTTAGAAACGCTGTGATTGCCCATAGACCAAGTGAAGTTAGTGCGGGTAATCAGGGACTTGTCAAAGGGTTCACAACGATACCAATATCTTCTCTGGTCCAAGATAGGTCTATTCCAATCTATAGAACCCTCCAACTTTCTGTTTTGTACTACTTCATAACCTTGAGTTGTGTAGTATTCCTGGTTACTTTGGAGTAGGGCGTCGAAACCTCCTGGAAAATATATAATCTCATCGTAATCCGCGTAGACCACATATTTGTATTTTTCTAGGAGGTCTGCCTTTAGGTTGTTAATAAGTTTATTCCCTTGCGGCACAACTTCTACGCTGTGATTAGCAATAGGGATAATGTTGGCTTTAATGCCGGCCAAGGAATCATCTGTAGTCCCGTAATCAAAAATATAAATATCATCGGGCTGAAAGAATTGTGAGTAATATTTATACCAAAGAGGCAGAAACCGGTTTCCATTTTGAACAATTGTAATAAGTGCGGCGGATGTTTGCATGACTTCTTTATACCCTGAAAAATGATAAAATAATAGTTATGGATGAGTCTCTACGAAGTTTAGAGCGGTCGGTAAAAGAAGACGTTAGTCTCATCCCGCAGTTAGCTAACCACTATCGAAGGACTTCGCAACTCTTGGTTCCAAACACATGCCATTTATTTGATAGAGGATTGCTACAGGGCGACATTTTCGGTTGTTTGGCCGCGCTACAACTATTTTCCGACGTGCTATCACAAACGAGCTATGGTCAAGATAGTGGTAACATTCATCGGGCCGAAGATTGGTTCAACCACTACAAGGACTGCTTAACTCAGCTGGATCGAAAGAATTTCTTTGAATCTGTCGATTTTCATCTAGGAGGAGATCATTTTCTATACCCCGACCTAACTATGTAGGGGACTATTCCCGCGGGCACCCCACATCAACACGATTTCATTCGAAATAAGCGAAAAGGTGTAGCCTGGGAGAACACCGCTCATTCGTGACCACACTGCTTTAATTTAATTTCACCAGGTAACCCCATTTGCTATACTCGGCTCCCTAGATTTCGTTATCTACAGAACTCAAATGTTCCGTGGATCCCGCTGGTTGGGCGGTGCCATTATCGTTAGATCCCTTCTTCTCCGCTTTTTGAATAGCGGCCAACCACGCGGTCTCCAAGTCACTAAACTCTTTTTGGAATTTAGCGAGCAACTCCTTGGCCAAGTTTGGCTCAACTTGGTAAGTGTAACCCTCAACTAAATTGTGGAGCAGTACGAAGAAATCGACGAACTTGGAAGATCGGCTCTTAGCTAACCTAACGAACCGATCCTGCTTCGTCTCGCCGTCAACGGCGCGCTTGGCTTTGGGCTTTTTTGTCTTTTGCACAGTATCCATTTTTTTAACCTCTATCGCGAGGATATACCGTAGATTTGTAATTGCAATAGGTTTCTTTAATAAAGTTTCTTAACTCTGATTGCGTCGTCTAGCGACCCCAAGGACGGATTAACGATAAATTTATACTTGGTTTCTAGTAACCAGCCGCAGATTACATTTACAGGGACAGACAGAGACATGTTGGTTATTGGATGAATAACATCTGCCATACCTCCGATAGCTATCTGACTGTTGATAGCGACTAGTCTGCCTTGCCGATCAAACACACCCCCTCCGCTAAAGCCCCAGACACTAAACCCGTTGACAAACAGTTTGTCTTCTCCGAAGTTGAATATCTTCCCTGAGGAAACAAACGGCGGATTCCCGAGACCAGACCCTACAATAAAGACATCCGTGTATAAGGTTAGTTGTTCATATGCTTCCGAAGTAATAAATTTAGCTGTATTTGGAAAACGATCAGTAGATATTATCTCCAGTAACGCAAGATCACTACCAATATTCTGTATCACAGACACACAGGGATATGTTTTCACAGATTCCACATCCCTAAAATTGAGATAGGTAACAATGTCTACCGTCCCAGGCAGTCCAACAGGCAACACGTGGTAATTAGTGAGAATAAAAGTATGTGCTCTTTTTTGGGAGTCTAGTCCCGACCAAATTACTACACCGGAGCCAACAGAGGACTTCGCCAAATTATTAACCCTAACCACATAACTTAAAAGTTCTGGGTAAATATTCACGGGCCGAGTCTCAGAACTAACTGGCCCGACGTCTTTAACTATTTCCGATAAGATCTGAAGTGGCGCTAATTGAGGGGCCGGATTTCCCGCCCCCATCACGGAGATGTACGTAACACAGAAGGTAGTCGTACATATTGCAAAAATATAGTATAGATAGCGAAGAAGTTGCTGCACATACTGAATTGTCCAATATTTCGTATTAGAAGTCAACCGGTTATTATACAACCATGGAAACTATAGTTGGAATCGACCTTGGAACTACTAATTCTGCTTTAGCCTACATGCTAGACGGACAACCCAAAGTTATTGCGAATAAGCACGGCAATAACACAACCCCCTCAATTGTGGCTTTTACAGCTGACGAAGTTTTAGTAGGAAAAGAAGCCAAAAATCAAGCGGCTACAAATACTTCGAAGACTTTCGCCTCAGTTAAACGTATTATCGGACGCCGAGTCAAAGAGCTTCCGGACGCGGCCAAGAAAGTCTCGTATTCTTTAGTTGGCCGCCCAGACGATCCTGTGCAAATTTTGGTTGAAAACAAGGCATGGATGCCGCAACAAATTTCTGCAGAGGTCTTGAGAGCATTAAAACAAGATGCAGAAAAACATCTAGGGCACCCAGTTAAAGATGCCGTTATTACTGTTCCTGCCTACTTCAATGACGCACAACGTAGCGCCACTAAGCAAGCTGGTGAACAAGCTGGGTTTACTGTCAGAAGAATTATTAACGAACCCACTGCAGCAGCTCTCGCTTACGGGCTAAATTCAGACACCAACCAATACCAGAAAGTGGCGGTGTTCGACCTTGGTGGTGGAACGTTCGATATTTCCGTGTTGGAGATAGGTTTCGGAGTCTGGGAAGTGAAGTCTACCAACGGAGACACATTTCTGGGGGGAGACGACTTCGACAGAGAGATTACAAATCTATTAGTTAGAACATACCTCAATGAGTTCGATCACGATCTAAGAGACGATCCTTCTGCAATGCAACGAATGCGAGAAGTGGCAGAAAGAGCTAAGTGCGAACTCTCGTCTGCGCTAGAGACAAAGATTGCTCTAACATTTATACATAAGGAGACTCCTAATAGCTTTCAATATACGCTTACGCGTCAAAAGTTTGAAAGCTTACTGGACCCTTACCTCAAAAGAATTGAGGCTTGTTGCAAGCAAGCATTAATTGACGCAAATATGCCGTCAACGGATATCAATGAAGTGGTGCTCGTCGGAGGTTCCACCAGAACCCCTGTTATCAAGAACTTAGCCAAAAAGCTATTTTCGAAAGAGCCAAACACCAGCGTGGACCCGGACGAAGTAGTAGCCCTTGGTGCCGCTATCCAAGGAGCTATCCTCTCAGGTGAAAAGAAAGGCATGGTTTTAGTTGACGTAACTCCCCTTTCATTGGGCATTGAGACAGAAGATGACGAGATGGACGTTCTAATCCCAAGAAACAGCCCTATTCCGTGCACTACCAAAGAAATCTACACCACTACAGAAGACGAGCAAGAAGAAGTAGACGTGTATGTCTTCCAAGGAGAGAGTCGAAATGTTAAAAAGAATAGATTGCTTGGTCAATTTGTTCTGAGTGGCATCGAGCCTTCCATGGCTGGTGACCCTCAGATTGAAGTTAGATTCCATATCGATACAGATGGTATCCTACAAGTTTCTGCTAAGAATTTGGCAACCGGCTCGGAGCAGACAATTGTTATCAAAGACACAGCTGCTTTGGAAGCATCTGAGATTGAAAAATACTCGAACTCCGCGGGAGATGACGATTTTGATACAGAGGATAAAGATGACGACGAGGATGAAGATCTCACTCCGGAGGAGATAGTTGAGGCAGCAGAAGGCTTGTTACAAGACACAACTTCTGGTTTGCGGGAATTTTCTTCTACGCTAGACCCAGCTGTTGTTACACAGCTCCGTGGCCTCAAAGAGCAGCTAGCAGTTGCGTTAGATTCTGAGGACTACCAAAAGATAGAAGATTCTATGGGTGAGCTTTTAGTTTTGTGGGATGAAGTAGAATCTTCTTTGGAATAACTACTTAACCAACAACAAGGCAACACCCGCCAAGGCGCACAGAGTGCCCAACCGCGCTAGTTGGGGCCTAATTGAAGGTCTGCGGAACATTCGCCTGCGGTCTTCGATCTCATACTTTGGTAGCCGCATTAGTGCCATGGTCCCTCCCGGATTTGAGGGGGGAGCCGCTGGCCCAGTTGGGGCTCCACCGTTCATCGGCATGTTATACCCAGGCATCATCATAGGATACCCTGGGTAACCGGGATAGCCTGGGTAACCGGGATACGCCACTGTAGGTGAGGCTTCCATTGGAGCCGCGATAATTCCAGGCCCCCTCCGGCTACAGCGGTAGTTCCCGCAGTTGCGACGCCAAGCCCCCAGACACTTCCTAGACCATCGTACGATGCACTACCTATTTTTTCATATGCCATAACTAATTACCCCTTTGCCCTTTTGCGAATAAAATTCTTTTGATAATTCTCATCATCATATGATGCAAAATTCCACTGTGTTTGTGAAAGGGGAAAAGCTGTGTAATCAAAATTTAAATGTTCATACAGCGGATGATCCTCCAAAGAGTGCTGAAGTGCTCGGAGTACCGTCGGCAAATTGCCGGCCCTATTCTTTTCCAAAACCAGTAGTATCTTCAAATTTTTTCGAAGTTTCTTAGAATCAGTCTTTATAATCTCAAGTCCGTGAGCCACTACACCAATGTCTGCCGCACTCTCGGATAATTCGCGGTATATCATAGCGGCAGCGTGACGATCGCCATACTTAACTGAAAATAATTGGGACATTATTACCTCTTTTTTGTCAGTACATTTAAGTACAAGGACAGTGTAGCCATAGCCGCAAGGTAAAGCAAGCTTTTCTTCATAAAAGAACTTAGCGAAATTAATTCCTCAACCGCAATTTTAGTTTTATAATCAAAACGCCTGGCCAACTCCTCAATCGGAATGGTTCTAATCCTATCAAGATAGGAGTCCATATCATCGACGGTGCCGGAAGCTTTAGTGAGCACTGCTCTGCTCTGGCGGATCGCTCCCTGAGCTTCAGTTAATGCGGCACCCACATGTTGTGCGGCTGCCGTTGCAGATTTTGCAGCTTTTTTGCCTGAAGAGAAGAGCCCGCCTAGAGTTCTCATTACAGGTATTATACCATGTATTATACCATGTATCTTGAATTCCATTTTCTTTTTGTTACAAAAGTACTATGCAGACTAATAGCTATGATTTTTTAACAGGGGGTGAGGAACTCCCAGGAGTTACGTCCAAACCTAAGAAGGTCGAAGAAACAGAATTCCGACTAATTCCTCGGGGAGACGGCCCATTTCGCGAAAAATACAGACCTCAGCGAGTTAATGAAATTGTCCCGACTGTTTCAAAAGAACAGTTGAAAAGTATAGTGAGCCACCCACATACTTCTCGAATTTATCTTCTAGAAGGAAAAACAGGTACCGGTAAAACAACTTGTGCCAGAATACTGGCGAAGGCATATGTTTGTCTAGACAAGGAAGATTCAAATAAACCTTGTTTGTCTTGTGATAATTGTAAAACATTCGAGGGTAATTATGATGTCTGCAACCTCAACGCAGCCAATCAGAACAAAATTGAGGACATAAGAAATCTCGTCGAAGACTTTCGTTATAGACCATCGGTTTACCCCTACAAGATTTTTATTCTGGATGAGGTGCAACGATTAACAGATGCGGCACAACAAGTTCTGTTAACCGAACTAGAAGAACCACCGCAGTATCTTTTAATTTTCATGTGCACAACTGATAGTGGTGAACTCTCCAAGCCTCTTGCTGATCGTGCAACTCGTCTTACTTTCAATGATCTGAAAGCTAAGCACGCTGGGAGCATTATCTCCCAAGTCGCAGCTTATGAAAACATTTCAATAGCTGATAATGATATCGAAAGTTTATACAGCCAGGCTAGGGGTTCTGTCAGAGCGTTACTCAACAACCTTCAAACATATGCCGCAGGAGGCTTTGATCCAGAACGTTGGGAAGAGGACGACGTTTCCGCAGACGTAGTCACTCTTTACAAAGCGATAACTAAGGGGCAATGGGCAGACTTAGCAAAGTTATTGCAGCGCTCCAATATACGATCAGAGCCTGAATCACTCCGAATAGGTTTGGAGGGTTACACCCGAGGAGCGATTCTTCGGTGTTCAAACATAGACGAGGCGATCAAGCTAGGAGAAGTGATGATGCGGCTAACTGGGTCACTGATCACCGAAAGCGCAACGAGCCAGTATAATCAATTTGTGCTGAAATGTTTACGCGCTTGCTATGTATTTAGGACGAATTAGCTCTTTGCTGGCTTTGGTCACTACCCCAATAAAACCAGCCGCAGCTCGGGGGCGGGGACCTACGTGATTTATAACAGGAAATGCGGTGCAATACACTTTGCTATACTCCTGCGTTTTACTGTTAAACATTCCAAACTCTAACCTGAAAATTCTTTGCTGTTTTACTGCAGAGGTCCACTCATCCGTCACACGCTCTCTATCACCTTCGTAGACTCCAGTTATCCATCCAAATCCTTTAGCCTCATCGATGCTTATCCCGGTCAACCCAGAATAGAACTCATTTATCCAAGTGCATAACCCGTTACCGTCTGTCTCGAACACCCCCATATCCATAGCCATCGACATCGCTCGTCTAGCATGCTGCTCAATTAGCAGCTTTGTTTCGATACGGTTAATTGCATCGCGGAGGGATGACCCGCCATTTGGCTTGAACTCTTCTTGCATCTTTTCTAAGATTTCAAAAGATGTTTTAAGTTTTCTAAGAATCGCGAATGTGGGTTTGATAATTAATTTATAACATCCATACACAGTTCCTGCTGCGCTGCCTAGTCCGCCAAGTATCGTTACGATATCTGCTGGTGTCATTTATATATTTTACATATTTCTCTAAACATAGGGCAAATATTATTTTGTTGCAACCTAAAATCACGATGCTACACTTGTAGGAATGCACACCCGAACCAAGACTATTGCAGAGAATTTGTCCATTGATGCGAAAGAAGTTGGGACGCTTTATAGTTCCGATCAGAGTTTGAATGCCAGAGTGCTTAAAAATTTAGAAAAACTCGGATTACCCCCGACCGCTATTGCACAAATTAAGTTTTTTGAAATGCTGTCCTCGGATGTAGATCAAAATTACGATAAAGGCGAATGGATCGCGTGGTTACTTCGGAAAACCAAAAAATCACTTACAGCTTTTCTGAAAAAGAAAGAACCCTTAAAAATAATTTTCAGGGCTGGCAACTGGACAATGTACGCTGAAACATACACTAAAAGTATTCTCCAATTTCATAAAACATGTAAGCCTTATTTTGATGAATTCTCAGCAAAAGACATTACCATGCTAATCGACTTAACCGGAAACGAAATACTGATAAAGGAATGAGGGCCTCATGGATTTGGATTGGTCAGACGATTACTACCATTGTCGTAAATGCAGTGGAACGAACCATCGACATGTGATGGACGGATATTGCCAGAAATGCTTCGATCACCTTGAAGGAAACCCGAAGAGTAATCTCAGGAACCCCCGAAAATGCTTGAAATGCAGTCAAACTTTTTTGTCAGAAGGCCCAGGCAACCGTCGCTGTGAGGTTTGCCTAAGGCGCGAAACGAGCTACAATCGGGAGACGCACCGGGTTAATGTGCATAGTTAAACATGGACACCACAGCCGACATTCAAACTCCTCTCCAGAAGGCTGTTGAAAAACTTAAACGGCTGAAGTCAAAAACTTTGCACAAATGCACCTGTGACATCCGCAAATTGATGATTTGTGGATGTCGGTGTGGAGGGAGTTAGTGCTATGTTCAAAAAAATTGCTAGTTGGTTTAAGCGTTCATCGGACCTCGTCGTCCCGTTTGAACTCCCGTTAGATGAAGAAGAAATTTTCAAGAAATCGAAGATTATTCTTCAACAATTGGACGAGTATATTACTGCATCAGAATTAGAATCTGAAAATTTAAGTGTTCAGCTTGACGCTATTCTTTCAGAACAGGACCAAATCCGCACAAAACTTAAGGAATTAAATAAGCCCAATTCCTGGCATGAACGAAATCTTCTACTCAAACTCGATCGTCTTGTATTGCATGGTAGTAATTTACGACAAAGAATAGAGCTTTTTTCGCAGAATATTAAAGTATATCTCAACTTAATGTCTAAAGTTGAGGATATCCGAGTCATGCGCCTCAATGGGCTGGACACAGAACGAATTCAGAACATTTGGCTTGAGTTCCAGCATTCTCTTGAAACATATAAGGAAAAAATCGCTACCGAAGCAGTTACCGAGACTAGAGAAGGCATTACTTCCGGAGCAACTGAGGAGCGTTTGCTCAAGCTACGCCAACAGGTGTTTGGTCTGCCGGAAACTGGTGATAGTGGGCGCAACCAAAACGAAGAAGACTGGGAAAAAGAGAAGCGCCCCGTGACTCCAGTGGCTACACACCCTGCACTCGACGTGGCCGCCAGGGAGTTTAAGCAGTTGATTTCTAACAAAAAATTAGAGTCATCCAAAGATTTAGATGATGAATTTGATGATGAACTGGATGACGAACCTGACGATGACTTAGACGATGAGGATGGCTGGGATACTTCAGTTAAAATGGCCAAGCGGCTCGAAGAAGGTTAAAATGTATATAGATGAAGGAAGTGTAGTTATAGTTGTAGACGTAGACCAGCAACTATTGGCAAAATATATAGGGTCTACCTGGACAGTCAAGAATGTAATGACTGTACACCCCCTGGCTACCGCTTTGATCCACCACCCACAATACGGAGACATAGTGCTGCCCATAAGATGTTTAGAGGTAGTACCACCGGCAGATAGCCCGTTAGCTCACGATGAATTTGTGCGTATAACCAAAAGTTACTCTAGAGAAGCTTACCACAGCTGTCGAAGCGAGCTGGTTGGAAAAACGGGTAAAGTAAGAGGATTTGATACAAGAAATAGTCATTACTTCATCAGAATCACAAATGGAGATTCTGGTTGGTTTCCGATTCACTGCTTAGTTCCGCTATCCTTTAAAGGGGAGAAATTTTATTACCCAGAACAAGACGTTTTATTGGATAAGGTGAAAGTCAGGATATCCAAAATACGCAGAACGCGTTTTGGAAATGGCCAACTTCTCTTTATTAACGGAAATTGGATCGCATCAACAGAGGTTCGCAGCCTCTCTTGAGCCAAATATAGCCTTGGGCTATACTTACCTCTGAAAAGAAACCGAAAACAAACAGAACTCGGTGCTCAGAAAGAGGTTACATGGAGAGGCTGGTCAATTATTACAACGCTGCGTCAGAAGATCCCACTACCTTTAATATTGGAAATGTCTACTCAACGATTACGACAGATACCAAGACTTACTACGTAGCTATAAGTAACACAACCCTAGTTACATATAAGAACGAGACTTTTGGTCAATATACTATGAAGAAGCAAAATCACGCACAGGAAGGAATTTCTGTCGGAAAGTTGTGCAAAAAATGGAACATTTCAATAAAACAACTGGATGATTACATGTCTAGACACTTTTGCCCGGATGACGAGGCACTGGATCGCGCGCGTAGAGATAAATTTGCTAACGAAGAACAATTAACCTCTTCAAGTTCCAACATTACAGATTGACAAATCAATAATTTATTGCATATTATTAAGGATGGGTGCTAACATGACGTCAAAAACTTTCAGAGTTGATAGTGAAACGTTGACTTTGATTGATCGATACTTAAAAAGCCACCCAAACGGGCAGAAAAGCATTTCGGAAGCCATCACTCGGTGTATCACCACCCTAAAGGAGGCCGATAGTGGAAAACACTCGATGCTGGAGGAGACGTCTATAGTCTTGCTGGTTAAACCAAAAAAAGATTTTAAAAAGATCGTCACTAAAAAATATGGGAAAAAGGGTCCTTATAAGGTATCAAAAGTAGTAAAATCCTTCACTCAGACAAATGAAGGATTCTACAGCCTTGAAGGCTCGGAAAGCATCTACCCCGCGGAATGGTTCCAAGAGATTCCTGCCGAAAACAAAACAATTTTTCTGCCTTACTTACTAGCCATAGTGTGGGGCATAATGCTTTTCGGTAGTGGTTACGCGATTGCAATTTTGCAATATGTATGTATGCTTACGCTCCTGTAATTTGCTAGAATGTTTTTATGAGATTTGCTGAACTTCCGAGTGATTTAGATACGCAGTTAGAAGCTGGTGTTCCACCGCCCGCGTGGTTCCCTGTCACTGGCGTCATTACTACCTCCTTCAACCCAGAACTGTATCGTGGGAGTTACTCCCCTCAGTTTAACGGTGTTGATCCCAGTTATGGGCGGATCAGCACTTCTATTAACCCCTTCCTTGCAGGTCAATTTTATGGGATGGGTGATCAAGAAGAAGCTGAGGTAAACCCAATCGAAATCGTTCAAGACTTAAAACTTAACCAGCAAATGCCCTCTGCAATCCCACAAATTGCAAGTCGATATACGAACATTAACCCACTATCCCCAATGTTTCGTGCCGATCGCCCAAAATACGGCTACGGCGAGTTTATGCCCTCAGACGCTACCAATTTATTAAAGCTAGCAGCCGGAGCGGCTCTAATCTACTATTTACTTTTGAGAAAAAATTAACATCTATGTCGGTATTTCTATTTAAAAAAATAGGCGTAGTATGCTTTTGAAAGCACACTGCGTAGATTCTTGGGTCTTAGCCAACTTTGTCGTAGGGGGCCATCAGACTCCGGATAATAAAGTTCTACTGGTTCTGACGCCACTTCGTTTCCATCGTCGCTAGCTACATCGGCTACAAGCCTCGAAGGGAGTAGGCCGGCTTCGGTATGGTGGAACTACTAGTCTCGGTTGGAAAAGAGGAAGCTTAGTTAGACACGCTAAGCATAAAATATGCTATGTGGGTGGATGCTTAGGTAACAGGTTGAGTTTGCATTCTTTGGAATCCGGGAAGAGATTAACTCAAACGGCTAAGGTTGAAGATTGCCAGTTCCTTAGCTATAATAGCTGGCGTTGGCGGCCTTCCTCCTCCCCCTAAAGGGGGAGGTTTCCGCCCGGGAGATTTGATGATTGGGGTGTTCGCCTTTCTAGAGGAGCGCCAGTGGATATAGAAATTGTCATTAATCGTACGGGGATCTACGGAGGTGTGAAACGCCTCTACAATATAGCCTCATATTTACAACACGATGGCCACAACATTGTAATTAATATGGACGACGGCAAAAAGAATAGCTGGTTTCAGCACTCTATCCCCGAAAATATAGGTATCAGACCTCAGATAAGAATATGTGCAGAGACGTGCCGACGACTATCACCAAATGCCATCAATATTCTTTACCAACAAGCTCAGTTTGACGCCCCAGAGTCTGACGAGGGTTTTGATTTAGTAGTTTCGACTACGCAATATTTGACACAGTTCTTGTTGAATAACTCAGATATAATAGCGAATTATCAAGTCCCTTACGGCTTCGATAGCAGTTTGTTCAAACCCAATTCAAAAAACCGCGGCTACTGCACACATTGCGGTAAAGATCGCACACGGGTTGGACATGCTCAATCCTGTAAGGCATCGCAGCGTCTGCTAACGATTGCCTATATGCCCAGGAAGAACAAAGAAGAACTCGACCTAATACTACGTTTGATTGGTTCATCCGACAGATATGTTTGGAAGCCGATTGACGGAATGGCAGAGACGGAAGTAATCTCAACATTGCAGGCTTCTGACGTTTTTTTGGCGCTCTCTAAAGAAGAAGGGTTTGGGTGCCCTCCTTTTGAAGCCAGCCTTTGTGGATGTCTAATTATTGGGTATCACGGTCGAGGAGGCAAAGAGTGGTTAACTGACAAAACTTGTGTGCTAACAAAAAGCCCCCAAGAATTTCCTGTTCGCCTAGAGGAAGCCGCCAAAGGCGAACACGAGGACAAGCGTGCATCCCTGCAAACCCTGATTAAGAACCATCTAACAGTAGAAAAAGAATGCGCTGCGTGGTTAAATGTAATCCAACATGCAAAGCAGTTATATTCTTGGAAATTCGTTGGAGGAAATACCTAAGCTTCCGGATAATTTATTCCAACTGGTTGTTGCGGACCCGCCGTATGAGATCAGCAGGAGCAACAATTTCGACAGCATGGGCCGGAAAGGCATGGACTTTGGGAAATGGGATCAGCAATTTGATCAAGAAACTTGGTTATCACTCATATACCCCAAACTTAAAAAGAATGCATCCCTAATTATTTTTAATGATTGGAAAAAACTAGGGCAAGTAGCCCAGTTTGCTGAAAAAGCCGGTCTTATTGTCAAGCGCCCGCTTACATGGGTGAAAAACAACCCTAATCCGGCCAATTGTAAACGTCTTTTCCTTCAAGGAACAGAACACGCTATTTGGTTAGTAAAGGGGAAAAAATGGGTTTTTAACAGCAATTACCATCGAGGGTATTTTACTTACCCAGTTCAACGTTCTGAACACCCCACTAAAAAACCCGACGGTATGTATCAAGAATTAGTTGACACCCTGTCTAATCCGGGTGATTGGATTTTAGATCCCTTTTCTGGGTCTGGGACATTAGGCCGATGTGCGATGGATTCTGGGCGCAACTTTATATGTATCGAAAAAGAAGAAGCCTACCATCGGCTGGCGCTTGAGGCTTCACATGGCGGCTAATTTGCCAGAAATTGCGATGACCCCCAAACTAAAGGCCCTGTTTGATGAAGGTTTACTTAATTTTTTAAGTGCTCTTTATGTCGCGGGCTACAGATCTAGGCCGCACTCAACGAGCATTAATATCTGGTTTTTACAAGAAATTGCATATTATCTAGCCATAGTTTACCCAAACAGGCCAACTCACGAGCTAGAGCAGATCTTGACATCGATAGCCCAGATGGCTAAACAAAGTAAGGAGACGAGATTCTTGCCCAAAAAATCTCATTTTTTACGTCTGCCGCCTAAAACTCGTTTTGCTACTTTGGATCCAAAACCTTGAGATATTCCATAAACAGCCACGGCTCCTATTACTGTAGCCGCGATAATCATCATTATTTTATTGATATCTGGTATTTTATCTGGTATTTTATCTATTAAATCATCAACGATACCACGATTAGCTGGATCATCTTTATTCTCTCCCGGTCTAGTTCCAGTTGTAGGATCTGGTGCCATACTTGGAGTGGTAGAGTATATTATGGAATTCATCCGTTCTCTGCCTATTATGGCATCTCCAGCATTCAAAGCTGCGGACCAAAAGACAGACGGAGGAGGACCGGCAGTTTGGGTCCCACCAGCGTCTTGGATACGATAATTAACTCGATTCCAGAGATTTTTCCAAGTATCTCCATATTGGGAAGCTTTAAGACCAGGGGTAAGAGTTGTCCATCTATCTGAACCGGGAACATCCATTAATGCTTGTTGAATTTTCCCACTTTCTCCCGGATTTAATACTACAGTATTTCCGGACTCTTCAAATTGCCAAACCCTACGTCCTAAATCTAATTTAGCACTTTCAGAAATCACGCCAAAGTATCCTAAAGTTCCGAACCTGTTATGTTGCGGGAGATTTTCGGTACCCGCGAAATCCCCTAGTGTTTTCCCGTGCATTTGATAGCTCATAGGGAAATTATAACAAAAGAAATTTAATAAATATCTGTATTCTGCGTTGAGCTTTGAACGTTCTCCGTTGTTCGTTGTTCATCGACCCTTTCTCATCGAGCGTGCGCCTGGATCTCCACGCGCCGCCGCGCGCCCCAGGTCGCGAATCGCGGTGTCCATGGTCGTCTCCTGGTCTTAGTTGGGTATTTTGATAGATCGTAATGAGTTTCTTTATTTTTATGGGTAGAAATTAACATAGGGACTTTTCCTATATTATTCTTGTCGGTGACCTAGCCTGCTCACGTCCGCGTCTCCGTCCCCGTCTCCGTCCTCGTCTCCGTCTCCGTCTCCGTCCTCGTCCCCGTCCTCGTCCCCGTCCCCATCCTCGTCCCCGTCC
>Ga0163151_10003715_pt1 | contig 21565 bp, 8 predicted proteins | sample OliLakLV19MP5IB2_FD_145596 | JGI IMG/M metagenome (GOLD analysis project Ga0163151, IMG submission 145596) | Freshwater microbial mat bacterial communities from Lake Vanda, McMurdo Dry Valleys, Antarctica - Oligotrophic Lake LV.19.MP5.IB-2 | ecosystem: Environmental > Aquatic > Freshwater > Lake... | reverse complement strand
GTCGGTCCGGTGGTGAGAAAAAGTCCGTGCGGCTTTTCCACCAGACGCGAAAGCATTCCCGCCCGTTCAGGGTCGAGCCCCAGCTCCAGAGGCGTCAACAAGCGTGAATTTTTTTCCAGAAGGCGCATGACCAGGCTTTCACCGTAAATCGTCGGCATGGTCCCCACGCGAATATCCACCCTGTTCCCGCGATGATGGATCTGGATATGTCCGTCCTGTGGCATGAACCGTTCGGCGATGTTCATGTCGGCCATGATTTTGATGCGCGAGACTAGGGCGGGATGAAGCTGTTTGGGTGGCGGCGGCTTTTCATGCAACAAACCATCGATGCGATAGCGCAGCTGAATGGCGCTTTCGAACGGCACCATATGGATGTCGCTGGCCCGTTCTTTTAAAGCTCCGGAGATGATCAAATTGACCAGGTTGATGACCGTCGGCTCGTTGGCCATGACCTCAATGTCATGCAAATTATTGCTCTCGACGGACGAACTGGATTCCGGATTCAGCTCCTGAATCATCTGCTCGACCGTCAGCTCGTAACTTTCAGCAATCTTTTCCACCAACTCGGGGCCGGCCGCCTTGAACTCCATCACCTCAAGCCCGGTTAAAAGCCGGATGTCATCGATCACCCGCTCCTCCATGGGTTCAGCCGAAGCCAGATGAAGGTATCCGTGATGAACTTTCAGAGGGAGTACGCGGTGCTGTTTTACAAAATCAGCCGGTAAAAGCCGCAAAGTCTCGGGTGAAATCACCACACCAGCCAGACTGCCCGATGCCAGCTCGGGAACCATGTCGGCATCGCCAATCTTCGCCGGAGTGATGGATGCAGCCGCACGAACGTTGGAAACAATGTTGGCCTGGCTCATGAAAATAAAGGTTGTGGCTGCAACCGGGGGTAAAAACCAAATGTTCGAACCATGTTTTTCAAGGCCTCAACTTCAAGGAATGATTTAATCTTCTAGTTTAAACAGTCCGAATCAAGAAACGTTCTAAAATATTTGCGCTTTTATATATTCTGTGCAGCAACCGTTTCACGTTTGTCACACCGGAAGAAAAAAAGCGGCTGCTAATATAGGAAATCGCGGGATAGGATGTGAAAAAACTGAACCCAAGGAAAGACCGTCACGACTTGCCTTGGGATTCGACCTGAAACCGTGAAGTTGGAAGCTACACAGGACCCGACCTCAGAAATCCGGATATCGTTCCCGTTAGATCAAACCCCACTTGACCGGCAGCTCAATCCCGCCAGCCTCCGCCGAATCTTGAAGTGTGTTCATGATCATCTGTGTTTTTAAAGCCCAGTCAGTCCACTCCTGCTTTATCTGCCCGCCGTCGCCGATCGCCTCCGAAAAATGCCTGAACATCCGGGTTTCCTGCGCATCCGGTCGCCCATGGCTCGGCTCTTTGACCTGAATTTGTTTTGATTCGGTTTTCATCCGAAACTCGCAGCCGTCCGTCTGAAACTCTGTCTGGTTGAAACGAAACGAAATCTCCGATCCATCGAAGGGAACCACAAAATCACTCAACTGAAGATTGCCTTTGGTTCCGCTGATCCAGGCCCATTGCTCGTCATGCGTCAAAAAAGAACAATAGAACGACGACGAAACTTCCTGATCGAAAAACAGTTCGCCGGCAAACTCGACTGGCACCGCGGCGTCATCGGGATTACTTCTGAAATCGCGCAAGACCCGGCCCCGGACTTTTTCCGGCATCCGTCCGTGCATGGCCCAGATCGCCAGCCGGATGCAATACCAGCCGAGGTCGCCCAGGCATCCATGCGGTTCCAGGGAACTCAAACTCCGGATATTGGAGTCGAAAAAACCGTCGTCACCGCAAAAGCTGAAGGCCGATGTGATCCTCTTGATCCGGCCAAATTGAGCTTGATCATCGAGCAGCGATCGCATCCGGTCCAGACGGGCGCTGTGCATAAACATCACACCGTCCAAAAAAAGCACCTTGTTCTCCCGGCAAACCTCGATCATCTCCACCAAGTCGGAATAGCTGATGGCGCATGGTTTTTCGCAAAGAATATGTTTTCCGGCCTTCGCCGCACGAACCACCCATTCCTTGCGGATTCCCGTGGGCAAAGGGATGTAAACTGCATCCACTTCAGCTAAGGCGAGGACCTCCTCGTAACTACCAAACGCGCGCGGTCGGATCTCCATCGGAGCCTCCGCCTGACATGCGTTGATAAAATCTTGCGCGCGGTTGAGATCACGGCTCGCGAGGGCAACAACGGTGGCATTTCCGGCCTGCTGAATTGCCCTCCAATTTTTGCGGGCGATCTGGGCCGTTCCCAGAATTCCCCAGCGTACTATTCTTCCGTTCATCATTTGATTTGCGGGTAATCATGCTGAAGCAGGAAGCAATTCTCAACTGACAAGAATCAAAAGCGCAAAAACTAGGCCGACACCAGGACCCGCTGAGGGGTGGATGCCAGGGGATGAATGATTTCGACTGCCTCAGACAGGCTGGTTGAAAAATGATTGATCAAATCCGCCGGGAACCGTCCGCGAATTTCAGCTTGATCCAGTTTTTCGGTCCAAACACCCATGATGATTGTCAGATCAGGGAATTCCGCCCGGATCCGTTTGCAAAATAGGCGCGCCTGTCGAACGGTGGAGGGAGGCAGGGCGGAAACGCAGATGGTGGAAACGCCCGATTCACGAATGGTCTGCAACCGTTCGTTCAGCAATGCCTTGGAGGATATAACTTTGGCCCTTACTCCGCGTTTCCGCAAAAGCTGAACCAGCATCAGGCAGCAAAGCTCGTCAGCCTCATCATTTGCTGGCAGGCACAATACAGATGCTTCTCTTTCATCCACCCCTTCGTCCTCGGTGAATGAGAGCAGTCCGTTTCCTGCGTCGCCAAGATCCTCGACGATCTCCCTGGTGCTGTGCAGCAGGTATTTCTCGCGATCTTCATCCAGGTTTCTCTGATGTCGTTCAAGCTCGGCCATGCTCAAGGCCGAAAGGATCACCGAATCGTAAACATACTCCAGGTTATGTTTCTTCAATATGGATTCGGCGATTTCACTGGCCTCGTCGCTGTCGCCCGCCAGCAATCTCTGATAAAACCGCGCGCCTTCCGAAAGAACTGGTTCATCCCCCAGAATGATATGTAAAAATCCGAGGCTCGGGACGTAACGGCCAAGAACCGCCAGACAAACTGTGAGCGGTGTTGCCAGCAACAAACCAATCGGGCCCCAAAGCCAGGTCCAAAAAACGGCGGCGACCACAACGGCAAATGACGAAATCCCAGTGCGCGATCCGTAAAGCCACGGTTCAATGAGGTTGTTGCTGACCAGTTCCAGGACCACAAACAGTGTGATGGTCATGATCGGCATGGACCACCCCGAATCCACCGCAAAAGCGAGGGCTATTGGAAGCACTGAGGCGCAAACCGGGCCCACATAAGGAATAAACCTCAGGAGCGCTGCCAGAATGCCCCAGACCAGGGCGTTTGGAATGCCGATGAAGTAGAGACCGACTCCTATCGGAATCCCGTAAAGTGTATTGACCAGCAGCTGCATCAGCAGAAACCGGCTGACGCGGGTGGCGGCATCATCAAGGGCCTGGGTGGTGAGATTCAGCTGATGCGATCCAAGCAGCCGGAGGAACCGGTCCCGAAGGTCTTCCCTCTGGAAGAGCATAAATATCACAAACACCACCACGATGCCGGTGGTGGCAAGTGGATTGAGCAGGCTGCCCAAAACTTCCTTAATCATTTCGTAGGAGGTGCGCGGGGCCGCATGCATTTCGACCGGAATCGGTTTGGAGTTTTCAGGCCGGTTCGGATGGAGTGAATTTATTTCAGCACCCGCAATTTCGTTAGTCTCGGGTTCCAAAAACATCTTCTTGGTCTCGCTTAGAATGCCGTCGCCGGAATTGCGGAAGGTTTTCAGTTTGGCCTGAATATTGTCCTTGTAGGAAGGGAGGCTTTGGGCCAGGTCGTAGAGCTGAAAGGTCACCAGGGCACCTAGCAGTAGGATGGCGGTAAATGCCGAAACCACCACCGTGATAATCGCCGGAACTTTGGCCCAACCCAAATGCCTCAACCGGGTGACAAGCGGAACAAGCAAAAAACTGAGCAGCAAAGCGAGCGCGATGGGGATGAAAACTTCGCGGGCAAAATAGAGCGCCGCAGTTACCGCAACCACGGAAGTCCAAGTAACCGGTTTTGATTGAAGTGAGCTGATCGCCATAATTTTTCCCAGACGACTAGATCCGGTTTCCCCTTCTTCACCTCAGCTGGGGAATGAAGGAAGCGGTCCTAAACGGACCAGATTTTGACCGCTCCCGGTGCATTTAGATCTAAAATAGATTAACCCGGAGGAATCGAACCGAAATAGGGGGAACGGCTGAATTGTACGAGGCGACAATTCCCTGTTGGACGGATGAGAATCCCTGATGAACAGGCTCCGGTTCACATGCCGGCTTAGGAGCTGAGGTCTGCCGCAGCGGGGCGGCTTGGAAAATAGAGCGGTATTCCCCAAGCCCCAAATGCCCCCATTCATGGTGATCTTGTGCGTCCCTTGTTCGGCAAAGCGCTGCGGTTCACGGAACTGCGGGCCGGTGGTTTACCGGTCCGCAGCTAGGGAGACACAAACCATTTCCTTGTCGTTTCGGGCGTAAACCGATTTGTTGGCAAAGGCCGGGTGTGACCAAACGACCGGCCTTCCCGGATCACGATTGTCTGGTTCTAGCAATCGGGCCCGGCTGATTTCCTGATATTTTTCCGGAGAAAGCCGGGCAATGATCAAATCTCCTTTTTCACTAAACAAAAATGCACGGTCACCATTCTTGATCACAAAGGCGTGGCCCCAACGTTCTGATTTTCCGCTTGTGGGTTCAAAAGTTTCCCAAATCCGCTCGCCTGTGTCCGCCTTCAAACAACGAAATTGTCCGTAACTGCATGGGCTGTAGATGTAACCGTTCTCGATGAGCGGAGTGGCCATGACACTGTGCAATCCGTCAGTGTCCTTCTCACTGATTTTCCTGCTTTCCCAGACCACGACCGGCTTTGCGGTGGCGAGATCAAGCATCAATGATCCGTTGTAGAAAGAGGTCAGGAAAAGTTTCTCCCCCATTTTGAGCGGCGTCGGGATGGTCATGCCAAATCGAATGGCTGATGCAAAGGGGTGGGTCCAGAAAACCTTTCCGGTTTCCGGATCGAGGGAGTTCACCGACTCCGGATGCCAGAGAATCAATTGCCTTTTACCGGCAAACTCGTAAATCATGGGAGGTGCGTATCCCGGTTCTTTTGAACTCAAAGCACGCCACAATTCCTCGCCCGTTTGTTTGTTAAACGCGACCACCACGCTCCCCGTGCCTCCGGCTAGGCAGATGAGCTTGTTTCCGTCCACCAACGGATGCCCGGCAAAACCCCAGACCGGTGTCTGGATGCCAAAATCAGTCTTAAAATCCCTGGCCCAGACAAGCTTGCCCGTCTTCGCATCCAGACAGGTGAGATTCCCCTCCGTTCCCAGGGAGTAAACACGGCCTTCGTTGATGGCTGGCGTGACCCGTGGACCGGAGGCGTAACTCACGGTGTAAGCGCAATCGTATTCGTGTTGCCAAAGGATTTTTCCATCCGCCTCATTCAAACAAAGCACCCGTTCGGTTCCGGCGATTCGGCCACGGGAAAACGGATCCTTCGGCTGGTCGCTTCCTTTCGCCAACTGGCGGTCCATGACATAAACCCGGCCATTCGCGACGGCTGGTCCGCTATAACCGCTTCCCAGCGGAACCCGCCATCGATATTTCAAACCCGTTTCGGGAAATTTTTCCACCAACCCGGTCTCGCGCCAGACCCCATCCCGTTGCGGACCGAGCCATTGCGGCCAGTCATCCGCTCGGACGACAAGATCGGTAAACAGGAACAGAACGGCCGCGGACAGACTTGAAACTGAATGGAATACTTTCATTGTTTTGTGAAGTGCAAAGTATGGATTATCCGCCCCTGGGTCAAATATCGAGAGGGTGCAGGATTTTGGATTGCGGCGGGAAGCGGGGTAAGCGGAGCGCCACGCCGCTTTCTGATTTACGCGCATCGCCAATAATATTCCGGAACAAACGCGGCAGCCATTTGTTCCAAGCTTTCATATTGTAGGAGACGACGTCAGGAGACTCTGATTCGGTTTTTCCGGTGTTCATCCGGGAAAGAATGTAGAGTCTGCCAACGAACGGTGGCCTGCATTTGGAGTATAGAGTTCCGGCTTTAGCCGGTGCAGACATTGCACACAAAATGATCATGGAAATATTTAAACCTCTTGAAAATGCCTGCACCCCGCCGGCTGAAGCCGGAACTCCAAACCTTCGCGCGGCGCGACCAAGAGTGAGTTCTTTGGCAACATGCCGCCCATTTTTTGGGCTGTTTTTCTCCTGACGTCGTCTCCTACAAATGTGGCTTGAATTTAGGTGTCAGCCCTAAGCTTCTCTCCGACCCCGCACTCGACAAGTTGACATCACGATTTTGCCGACATCCAGTTATAAACCGTTTTTCTTGTGACGCCGAGTTCCCGCGCGGCGGAACTGATGTTGCCCTGATGCCTTTCCAGAACTTCTTCCAGAACTCTCTTCCGCTCCTGGCTGTTCCGTTTCACCAATGATGACCCGGACGATGCGGAAACTAAACCGGGCTCGGGCATCAACAACTCCTGGATATTGGAGGGCAGCAGTTCCCTGCCATGACGCAGGACAAAACAACGTTCCAAAAAATTGCGCAATTCGCGGACGTTTCCCGGCCATGGATGAGCGCGCAAGATCTCCATCGCCGGTTTGGAAATACGCGGCAGGCTGGCATGGTATTTCTGCGCCAGTTCTTGGGAAAGTTCCCGGATTAAAAGCGGGATGTCCTCCACTCTTTCACGCAAGGAAGGTATCCTTAAAACGATGGCGTTCAGCCGGTAAAAAAGGTCCAACCTGAACTTTCCGTCCCGGATCAATCCGCCAAACTCCTTGTTCGAAGCGGCAATCAATCGGACATTGACGGGAATTCGACGTTCGCTTCCGACACGGATGACTTCCCGCTCCTGAATAACCCGCAACAGGCTGGCTTGAACCGACAACGGCAGATCGGTCACTTCGTCCATGAACAAAGTGCCGCCGTCGCCGGTTTCAAATTTTCCCACACGGGTGTTCAAAGCCCCGGTGAAAGCGCCCCGTTCATGACCAAAAAGTTCGGACATAGCCAGGCTTTCGGTGGTCGCACCGCAATTCCAGCTCACCAGTTCCCGCCCGCTCCGTTGGCTCAACCGGTGAATCTCACGGGCGGCAAGCTCCTTCCCGGTTCCACTCTCGCCAATCAATAAAACTGTAGCCTCCGAAAAAGCGATGCGTCGCAGGTTTTCAAAGAGATCCTGCATCACGCTCGATCCTCCGATCATGGCCCCCATCCGCTCCGGCTGTGGATGGTTCAAAGCCGATTGTTTAAAGTCGTTGACCGTCTGGGAAATAATGGTTGCGGTGGGAAAACGCTCGATGCTGCTCCCGCCAATATAACCAGAAACCGTGGTGCGCTCGTAGATCTGGCTCGTATCCTGGGGCAGAACCACCGGGCCTCCAAAAACGATAGTTTTTGGTTTTTTCCTATTCGCGGCCAAATTGGCCAGAACCTGGTTGATCCCATGAATGATCTTATCAATCGCCACCTGGTGCGAGGGCGAATCGAGATTCCTCCATTCCGAAGCTCCCAGGCTAAGACAAAGATAATCGACGTCGGCGGAAGTTACCTCCAGGGCTTCTGCGGAAGACATGGCAAATCCGATGGTGGACAAACCAAGCTCACGAGCCCGTTTAAGCATTTTTATTTCCAGGGCATAACCTAGCCCGGCCTCTTCCAGCGCCGCCCGGTAATTCCCTTCCAACAATGCCACTGAAGGAAAATTGATGATTCCTGCGAAACCTGAATCCTTAACCTGCTGCAATCGCAACTCCAAGTGGGCCGAGGGATCCTGGGCCGATAACCCGACGATGACAGGAGTTTTTTTCAACCGCGGAAGGACGTTTTGTGTGGCGATTCGCCAGGTGAGTTCGTTGGCATTGCTGAACGGCAGGAGCGCGGACATCGAACCGCAGCCTTGGGCGCGGAAGTAGCCGGCGCTGAGGACACAAATGAAGTCGGCGCCACCCTCCTCCGCAGCGGCGGCGCTCAACCCGCTGCCCACTGCGGCTCCGACAACTTTCCTTCGGCCAAACGCAAAAGCATTAGGAGGACGCATGTGTAAAATTTATCCACATTTCGTTTAGATAAACAGAATTTCCTGAAAAAACAGCCAGTTTGTTTGAGATTCGCGATGGCACGCCTGTTGCTTAAGGGAACTATCCTTTGAGTAATTATATGCAAATCAGACCCCCATTTCAGTGTCGGCGCGGTTTTACCCTTATCGAACTTTTGGTGGTGATTGCCATCATTGCGATCCTTGCCGGAATGCTTCTGCCCGCTTTGAGCAAAGCTAAAGCAAAGGCCAACCAGACCAAATGCCTAAGCAATCTCAAGCAAATCGGTCTGGCGACGGTAATGTATGTCACCGATAACAACGGGTATCCTGGCTGTTATGCGGTCAGCACTTCACCGCAACAGGCCGTCTGGCCACATCGCTTGTTGAGTTATATGGGGAATGCCCGGGAGGCTTTCACCGACCCGGCAGGAAGAAAAGATGCGGCTTGGAACACCAATTTTAACAAGACGCTGGGAGGCATAAGTTACGACAGCAAAACTTTTGATCCTTACCTGGTGAAAAACTCCTCCAAATTTTCCCTAGGTTATAATGATTGGGGACTTCAACAGCCGGGGGGAGTCCCAGACCTGGGCCTTGGCGGCGATGTGGATGTCGCTTCGTTCAAGCCCAAAAGAGATACGAGCGTGGCCGCACCTTCCCAAATGATCATGCTCGGAGATTGCAGCGCAAAATCTGGTTGGAATCAAAACATGGACCCCAAAGAGATGGATCAATGGCCCTCCAACCGACATGATGGCCGAACTGTTTTAATGTTCACCGATGGCCATGCGGAGGCCCCCAAACGGAAAGATGTCATCAATCCTGAAAAAGATGGCACTTGGCGTTCTCGATGGAACATTGATAACCAGCCCCACAACGAACTTACCTGGGCGGTAAATGCCGTCACCGAAGCCAAGATCACCCCATAAACTGCTTTTTATTTTCCGACGCATCTGTGTCGGTGGTACGAAATCCTCTCCTTGCCTGGAGAATCCCATTTACAGGCTTGTGAGAGGATTTTTTTATCCTAACTTTCTGCCATGATTTACGATCCTTCGATCGATCAGCTCCTTCAGGAAGTTTGGGACGGCAAACGGATCACGCCGACGGAAGCTTTGCGCCTGTCCAAAATTCCGCTGGAAGAACTCGGCACCCTGGCTGACCGCCGCCGCCAACTGGCCAAAGCCGCCGCCTACGACGGCGCCGGCAACCAGATCGTCACCTACATCGTGGATCGCAACATCAATTACACCAACATCTGCAATGTTTATTGCAAATTTTGCGCTTTTTACCGCACGGAAAAAGATGCCGATGCTTACGTGATTTCACTTGATCAGATTGATTCGAAAATCGCGGAAACCGTGTCGCTCGGTGGAACTCAAATCCTGATGCAAGGCGGGCACCATCCCAAATTGCCGCTTCAATGGTACCTCGATCTCCTGTCCCATATCCGTGAAAAGTTTCCCACCATCAATATTCACGCTTTCAGCCCGAGCGAGTTCATCCATTTTCGCGATGTCTTTGATCTGCCGCTCGAAGATCTGATTGGACAGTTCAAGAAAGCCGGACTCGGCTCCATCCCGGGTGGCGGTGGTGAGATCCTGGTGGATCGCGTCCGCAAAAGGATCGCACCGCTGAAGGCGATGTCCAACGACTGGCTGGAAGTCATGGATGTGGCGCATCGACTCGGCTTGAACAGTTCAGCCACAATGATGTTCGGGCATGTGGAAACGATGGAAGACCGGATAGAACACCTGGAACGGGTCCGGGCTCAGCAGGATAAAAGCGGAGGATTTACCGCTTTCATCGCCTGGACCTTTCAAGCTGAGAACACCAAACTGAAAGCTCCCACCGTCGGCGCCACCGAATATCTCCGCATGCAGGCTTTGAGCCGCATCTATCTGGACAATATCCCGAACATCCAAAGCTCCTGGGTGACGCAAGGATTGGAGGTCGGCCAGGTGGCGCTAAAATTTGGGGCCAACGATCTCGGCAGTATCATGATCGAAGAAAATGTGGTTTCACAGGCAGGGACCACTTTTCGAATGACGGTGGCGGACATGAAACGTTTGATCGAAGAATTAGGCTATCAAGCGCGCCAAAGAGATAATTGGTATCAGCTTTGCGCCTAGGCAGGAAATCCAGTGCCAACAAATGGGAATTTATGTTCATTTCCCGAGAAATCATGCCATCTCGACGTGTTGGAATTTCTTTCGTGATTGATACAAATCGAATCAACGCCCGCAGGATCACGCTCACCGTCCAGTTGCAAATCCAACGCGGAGTAGAATCGTTCCTTCTCCCCGGGGGAGAGGGTTAGGGTGAGGGCGTTGGTTTTTCAACTGCATCGTTACGGCTCAGGGTCCGTGCAGAAATAACTTTCGGTTTTGGCGGGAGCGCCCCCGGGCCCTAGGCGAGGCTTGAGGAAGGAGAATATCCCTTGTGGATCTTTGACTGACGGGCAACGAAGCCTATGGCCCGGTGCCGCCCCGCCCCTCCGGGCTGGGGCGATTGGGGGCACCATGCTCCACACATGGGTCAATTTATCTGAGCGCTATCGTTTCGCGCGCCTGCACAGAAACAGAATGATCAAAAGCGCCAAAATGAGGGTTGCCACAATTGCAAATACTTGCCACTTCGCCAATCTTCCTACGGCATTTCTTCGACATTTTCGGTCCACATGATTACTCAGCCTGCCTGTGTTCATGGGTCACCCTTTAGGCCGTTCCGCGAGATGACAACTTTTTGCCCCGCGAAAGGATTAATGGCCATGGCACGCGGCTACAACAAAGCCATCGACAAGGCCAGTGGTGTGATGTAATCACTCTGCGCGCCGATAAGGTTCGAACTATTTGCAAAACCATTTTGCATATGAAAGTTCCACCTGGAGTTCATTTGGGAATGGGTTTAACAGTGGCATATCAACTCTCGCGTTTTTCAAAAATGATATTTACGCCGGTGGAATTTTTACCAATTTATCTCCCAACCGGGCCGATTATGTTGCGCGGTGGGATGGGAGTGCATGGCTTCCGCTCGGGTTCGGCTGCGACGATTCAGTTTTTTCGCTGAAAACGGATGGGGAAACATTGTTTGTCGGTGGTCGATTTACGCTGGCGGATAATCTTCTGGTGAACCACGTGGCGGCCTGGGATGGAAATTCCTGGAGCGCTTTGGGAAATCCCGGCACCTCATCTGGAGTAGGTTTTACCACTCGAAGGGTGGTGGCTGCGGAAAATAAAATCTATCTCGGGGGCCGTTTCAGGGCTGCAGGAAATACCAGGGCCGGTCGCCTGGCAGTATGGAACGGAGATGAGTGGAATTCCCTGGGACGCGGAGTTTTAGGAGACATTGTGACCGCAGGAATTGTTGTCAACGCCATCGCCGTGAATGGAGACGATGTTTATATCGGAGGAAGCTTCACCAATGTGGATGGCATTTCAGCCAATAATATAGCGCATTGGGACGGCTCCGCATGGCACGCCCTGGGACAAGGGATCAAAGGAACCGTGTTGGATCTGGCGTTTCACAAGAACGAACTTTACGCAGCGGGGAAATTTCAAAATGCCAGGGATGTGACCGCCTTCAATATTGCCAAATGGGACGGAGCAACATGGCAGAGACTTCCCGGAGCGCTCGCTGGAATCACTGCTAATTTTCAAATACAATCCCTCCTTTTTAATGGAGACGACCTTTACATCGGCGGCAATTTCTTTTCGGCTTCCGGAGACGGAAACGTCGCCATGCAGGTAGGCGAAGACTGTGTCCCACTTGGCAGAGGGTTGAATAGCAATGTTACCGCGCTGGCATTTTGGAACGGTGAACTTTATGCCGGGGGCCGTTTTCTCAAGTCAGGGAGTGCATCGGTCCGGCATCTCGCCAAATGGACGGGATCGGAATGGGTGCAGGTGTCCGGGTTTAACGCCGACAAGGCCAACGCCAGTATAGCTTCGCTGGCAACATATCGAGGTGACTTGGTTGCCGGAGGAATTTTCGCGCTCAGTGCGGACCCATCGATCAGCCAAATTGCCAGGTTTGACGGTCGAACCTGGAAAAGTTTTGGCAGTGGTCTGACCAATCCTCCCGCCAAAGGCAACGTCACATCCATTGCTGGGCTAGCTGGCTAGCTGCGTTCGCTTTCCTCGTCGTTTTGTTCCCGATATTTTTATCCATCGGCTTATTCACCGGTGCTATCGCAGGAAATCCAGTTGTGCTTGCTGACTCCGTAGCCACCATCAATGGAGCGGTTGCTCCACGACGTCGTTTCCGCAATGCAGGTCCAGGTACACCCGCTTTTCGTGCCGTGGGCAGGTTCCTGAGACGATATACTGAGGGGATGGTTGGATAGGATACATATAGCGACGAGCGCCACGGGTGTAGCCGCGAGGCGCGAACGAGGGAAGATGCCCAAAGCGGCCTCTGACCGAGTGAACAACGAAGCGGATGCGCCCGTGCCGCCGTCGGGATGGGTAGTTTATCCTGCCGTCCCCTCAGTAGGCTTGGAGTTTTGCCCGGGCTCCGATCCTATTATTGCCCGCGAGCCCGGAAGTATAATCCGCTTTGATTGGTGTCTCCGATCCCGAAGGATTGGAACTTGTTCGACAAGGTCAGGGTGCTGAAATGGCTCCAGATGAGCGGATTCAAGCTGAATGCAGACTCGATTGAATAAGTGAATGTCGGGGTGCCGAAAAGGGTGGCTTCTCCTCGTACCGCAGTCAGAAAAGGTTGGTTTCCAACAATGATCACCCGGCCATTGACAGTGGTGCCATTGGTTAAACGAATTCCTGTGGATCGATGGGCTTCCAATGAAATCAATTCCAGTGGAAGGCTCACGGTGTTGGTGTTCAAAACGCTGGTGAAACTCAGCGATGCCAGTGTTTCCGCTATGTCCAGAACTTGTCCGGGAGCAGCTGTAAAGCGAAGTTCCGAGAGGTTTGATCCGGCTGGCGACAGCCTCGATGAACCCAGTCTGGCAGACAATGGCGAAAGAATCAGGCTGGTCAGCCGCGATTCATTCAGTTTGAGCCCGACTACGACATTGGTGATGTCGAGCGAGGATTGAATTGAGATCGGCACGTTGCTGGTTTCTCCGGAGAGCAGGTTGGTTGATCCGATACTCAAGTTGAAGTCACCTTCGGTGTTTCGAACAGTGATGGTGAACCTTTGAGTCGCGCTCATGCTTGGAATTCCATTGTCACGAACCACCACGGTGATTGCGTTGGTGCTGGGACCCTGGGTGGAGTCTGGAGTCCAGGTGAGAACCCCTGTGTTCGATTGAATGGTAAGACCCCTTGGAACAGTGCCAACCAGGCTGTAGGTGAGGGAATTTTCAGGAAGATCAGCGTCGCTGGCATTGGCTTGTAGAATTAACAAGGCCGTTTCATTGACCGTGCGATTTGCAATGGTTGCGAGGGTTGGGGGTTGGTTAAATTCGTTGATCACCACAAAAACCGCGCCGGTGGCACTCAGTTGGGGTGACCCATTATCGGTGACAATGATGACGATGCTATTTGTGCTGGGACCGGAACCTTCACCGGTCAGCCAGGTAACAGTGCCGTTTGATGGATGAATGACCGCGCCACCTGGAGATCCGGCTCCGAGGGAAAAGGTAAAGGCCGTGTCTGGATCTGAATCGGTGGCGGAGTTCAGGAGCGTCAGGATATTGCCTTCGTTGATGGTTTGATTGGCGCCTGCCATTAAAACAGGAGCTCTGTTCACGAGCGTCACAATGGTGATCGCATCCGGACTTGCGGGCGCGGATTCCTGGTTTCCCTCGGAATCTTTTGCTCGTGTGTAGAAGGCATAAGTGTGTCCCGGTGTTCCAATATAAATGCTGCCTCGCAAAGTGGTTTCAGCCAGCCACGGGGTAAATGCACTTCCATTATCCGAAACGTAAACATCGAAACTGGCCACGCCACTGCCATTGGCTGGATCGCTACCCGACCAGATAAGCGGGATGTTTGGATAACTGTTGGTGGGCAACATTGAAATGGAACTGTTCGGCGGCAGGGTGTCGGTTGCTGGAGGCGCACCGTAAAACAGGGTGTAAATTCCCGTGCTGTTGAAATCGAGCAAATGCAGGTTGTTTTCGGTGATGGGACGCCGTCCGCCCGCAATGAAGGTTCGGTCCGTGACCCAGACATTTTCAACAGGAAGCTCGACACCATCGGACCGGACAATCCGGAGCAGTGTCAATTCTCCCTGCGAAGGATCGGCCACTCGCAGGTAACTCCAGCCCCCTGGAAGCGCGGCCTGCAGTTGCACGCTCAGGTTGGTGCTGGATGGAGTTTGGGCCGTGAGAATGATGGTCACAGGGCTGACGGGAGCCGTGGAACCATCGCTCAGATAAAGTGTATCTGGCAGGAAATGTTCGTCGGTAAAATCGTTCACCAGGAAATCAGGCAGCGAATCATCCGTGGTGTTATTAGCTTTAACGGCGCGGATCAGTTCATGGATTTCCACACTCTCGATCAATGAAAGCCGTGGATCGCCCAAGCCATCGGTGTGTTCAAAAGTGGCGGCGTAATCCACGAACTGCCCCTGCAAAGTGCTTTTGAAGAGCCAGCGGCCAATTTTGATTTCGCCGGGGCCCACGTTTCCGAAATTCGCGGTCAACGACGGAACAAGCGACTCGCCGGCCACTTCGGTCGCAATAATGTCGAAGCCAATCAACAGACCTTTTTCGTTTTCAACGATCTTCGGCTGACCTGAACTGATGCGCATGTTTCGAGCGGTGCCGAAACCGATGTTTTGAATCATCACGGCCAGGGAATAGGGACGGCTTGGTTCGATCTCATCGGTAAACGGATCGTCACTCAGGACATCGCGTTCGTGGAAATATTTCAACCGCAGGCTGGGACTCGGATGAACGGTAATGGCGGCATGCGCCAGCGGAATCACAATATCCACGCCGTCCTGTTGATATCGCAAGGTTCCGGACACGAAATATAGAACCGATTCATTTAATGGCGCGGCATCACTGGTTGGAATGATGGTCCAGGACGCTGTTCCGGTCCGGCCTGGGATGACCTCGCCGCTGCCCGAGATGTCAGACAAGTCGCTAAGGGCTGGATCACGGATCGCAAACAACGAGGTGGCGTCGGTGGAATCGCTGCGACGGACCGCGAGTTGGACGCTGATATTTTTCAATGAACTGTCTGAACCATTGACCAATTCGAGAGTGGCATTAAAGCCATCGCGAGTGATCACTGCGGTTTGTTCGAGGCGTAATTTTACCTGGGCGCAAATGCCTGCGGCAGCACTTGCAGGAGCTCCAGAGGACCGCCGCTCCACCAATGATGTGGAAGATTTTGTGGAAGGCAGGTGAAGCGAAGTGTGCGTTTTGATATATTCGTTGATTTGTTGCTCCAGATCTTTGATGGCGAACTGCAAGCCGTCATTGAGGTTGGTGAACCCCTCCGCTTCATTTGCAAGTCGAGCATCCCGGGCCAGGGTGAATTTTTGGAGCATGAGGTCAGATGCGATGAAATCGGGGTCGCTGCCGGCGGGAACGTTGGTGGAGCTATAGATTCCGGCATCGGCATAATCAAGTGTGCGATTCCAACGGGTCAGAAGACGCTCCACTTCATTGGTGATGTGAAAGGGACGTGGCAAAGCGGAAATCGCGGCGAGTTCCACATCGGAAATGCGATCGCCTGCCTCGCTTTGAGCAGAAATGGAATTTTTAAAATTGAGGTAAATATTAGAGAGCAGGGTTGGCGGAGATGCCCCATCAAAGAGCAGGTTTGAGGATCCAAAAAGATACACGATAGGCTCAAGAATATCCTCCACACGATTGATATGAGTTCCAAGAAGAAAGAGTTCGTAATTTGGACGAGTATTAACCGGTTTTGCCACGGAAGGCGAATAAGTGGAACCAAGTGGTGGGCCAACGGTACCAGGTTGCGACTCTCCGCAGGCGGCTTCCGCGATATCTTTGGCGCATTTTAAACCATCGTAAAACGCTCCAGCCGGAGTTGCGCCAATAGCGGTCTCAATAACCGTGACCGCGACGGCAGTGAGGCAGGGAGTAACACCCGACCCACCATTCGCCACAATACTGGTAAAACAATCTTCACCGGCACCAATGATATCCAACGGTAGGCCGATGGGAGAATTGCCGAGCAAACAATCCATCACCGCTTGTTCGATGTTTCCGTTGCAAGGATTACAGGGAGTGGATTCGGAAAGGACGATCGGATGAGAAAATCTTTCGCCGGTTCCAGGTGAGCCAACCAAACCGCCACCACCACCACCAGTACCGCAATCAGGGCCTTTGTTAATGATGGTGATTTGGGCGCTATAGGAGTTTTCGACCTCCGCGCACACAAGCGTCCATTCAACCGCGGCGTCCAAACCACAATCCGCTCCACCAGCAGATTTGGTCCTTGGTCCCGCTGCCCGGAGTTTGCGAATAGTAAGAGGCACCGTGATGGAACTTCTCGCGTTCAATGAACCGACGTCGTCGATCAAGGGGGTAAAACTCCAATCCTGGTTGGATCCAAAGTTGAGCTTCATACTGCGAGCCGCGATCAATCCGTGGTTGCGGATCGTCAAATCAATCTGGGTTACTTCATTGGTGAGTTCAGCCAGATCAATCAATGGTGGATCGACGGTGATGACCGGGATCGGCACGTAGGCTTCAAAAACTGTTTCAATGGTAATTCTTGTTCGATCCTCAATATCCGTTGGGATCACCGTCCAAAGGTAACGCACGGCCTGCCGCGAAAGGAACGCAATGAGGTTCGTGCTGCCTCCGGAAGGAGTCAGGATGGTTCTGCGAAAGGTGCTGTGATTATCAGCCCGGACTTCTATGTCGTAATATCCTTCCCGCAGAGTTCCTGCGTCAAAACGACCATTGTCAGCGGTCAATCCGTTGGTGACAAACATTCCGCTGATGGATTCGAGGATGGTGACCTCTGCATTGGCAAGTCTGGGGGAACCGTTGGCGTAAAAGGTGTATTCGTCCTGCGCCTCGATCACGAGATTTCCCACCGCTTCGGACAGGGAACGGAAGCTGTAGGGAATGAGCAAACTAACTTCCGCGCCACTGATAATAAGGTTACCATCGTAGGTGCCGATGGCTTGATTCGTTCCCGGCAACAATTGCAAAGTGACCGTGTTCGAGCCCCCGGCAGGAATCGAATCAATCTGTGGCGCCGAGGAAAGATGCATGAACGATTCGTTGGGAAGGAGGACGTTCAATGGGCCGGAGGGAGCGCCGCCCAAATTTAAAATCGTAAACTGAACTATCGTCTGACCTCCGCGACGCATTCCTGCGGATAACGCTGATGGACTGGACGACAATCCTGGCTTCAATTGGACCACTTGAGCTGTTATCAGGAGATCAGCGGTTGCCCCCTGCGAACTGGTCACGCGAACAGTGAACACATTGGTCAAAGGTGCGTCGGTCAGCGAACTGATTTCAATATCCATGGGAACCATGCCAGAGGCGGGAATCGTGGAACCAACGCTGGCCGTTACCTGAATTCCGGAATTTGCGCCGATGACCGAAGCATTCAATCCAGTTAACGGAAGGTCCGCGAGGTTGGCCAGGTTCACACTGGTCGAAACTGATTCGAGCGCCAAAACCAGGTTGGTGAGATTGGCGGGTTCAAAACGCATTCCAAAAAGATTAAAACCATCTTGAATGGGAGCCAGATCCACACCGGGATGAGCCGCACCAATGGTGTAGGCACCTGCTTCCCCAGGCAGCGGTTTGAAGGTGGCACTGAAATTTCCCGATCCGTCAGTGATCGCCGAGATCAAACGTTTTGTGCCCTTGACATTGATGTGGATGTTGACCAATTCAAATTTCGCCGGGCTCCCGCCGGGTCGTGTGGCCTGGCCGGTCATTGGAATCGAGGTTCCTGCCAAAGCCGTGTTAATGGTTGTTTGAACCACCGCGCTGAAGCTGGGATCGATGCGGATCGGAATGACCGCTGGCGTGCTATTATTGTTCTCCAACAACTCAACCACACGATTGCTGACATCGGTGGTTACAATGATCCAGTAATCACCCGGAACCAAAGGTGAGCGGATTTGAGTGTTGCGCTCGACAAATAATCCGGGTGGCAAATTGCCAGTGAAAGTGAATTCGGTGAGCGGCTCATCGTCGCCAGGATAAGGATCAGTGGAAAGGAAAACGACCTGGGACCATGTGCCGGTGGCTTTGGATGTCCCCAGGTTCATTTCACGGAACCCGATGTTAAAATTATCGCCGGTCAAACTGTTGGTCGGAACCGTCAACGACGTAATGATGAGGTCGGGAAGATTACTGTCAGTTACCACCAATTCATCCGAACCACTGACGTATCCATTTGCGGTGCCGGTGAGGATTACAACTTTGTTCCCGTCGGTGACACCATCGTTGATGGAGCGAATTGAAAAACTGGCCGACACGGCGCCATTCGAGAGAACAATCGACGCTGGAACAGTGGCTTCGTTGGTGTTGCTGGAGGTAAGGATCACCGTTAAGGCATTGGTGGCGGGAGTGTTTCGCCGAATCGTGGCGGTGGTGGCATTCGATAAACCTTCAGCGACCAAATCCTGCGAAATAATCAGCGACAGAGAAGGCGCGTCATTGTCCCTGACAGTCAGATTGACAGAAGCACCTGGAGGGATTGGATCATCGGTTAAAGATTCCGTTGGAAAAGCGGAGATCGTCACCATTTGATTTCCGTCCAGATTGGAATTGTTAACAGCAGAAACAGCGAAGGAGGCGTTATTTTGGCCAGCATTGATGATGACGCTGGATGGAACAACGACCCGCTCCGGAATGCTGCTGTTCAACTGGAGGATCATTGCGGACGAACTCGCAAAACTGCGTGAAATGGTCGCGGTGACATGACTGCCTTCATCAACCGAGGCAGCGCTCAAAGTGAGTGTAAAAATTGGAAGATCATTGTCGCGAACGGTGAAGGCCAGGGAGGTTTCGATGTGACCATCGGCGGTGGCGCTCAGGGAGAAGGTGCGCGGAGTTTCAATCAGGGAATCTTCCGTTGCCCGCACTGTAAAGGAAACTGAAGCGGCATTGGCCGGAATTGTGACCGTGAGAGGGGCATCAAGTTGCGATGCGATGGAGCTGACCAACGTTACAACCAGCGGCTGGGCGGAGGTGAGTTCCCGGGTCACGGTGGCAGTTACAACCGTTCCTTCAGCCAGCGAGTTGTTGGATGAAGTAAGCGAGAGACGCGGCGTGTCGGAATCCAGCACCGTGACCAGGTTGCTGGAGGAAATATAACCGTTGGCACCAGCGGTAATGGGGACCAGTTGCGGACCGTCCGCGATGTGATCATGGACGGGAAAAACGATGAAGGGAGCGGAGTTCTGGCCAGCCGGGATTGTCACTGTTGCGGGAGCGGACAGTTCAGTGGAATCGGTTGCAAGGGTGACCTGAAGCGGCGCCGCAATGCTACCGTTGCGACTGATCAGACCGTTGATCGACGCGCCAGTTTCAGAAATATCATTAGGGAACAACTGAAGCTGGAGGGTGTGTGGAATAACGATGGGGTTGGTCGAAAAAATAAAATTATTAGCTTCGGAAATCTCGGGGATGAAATTACCGGAATCGGTTTCCACTCCCACAAAAAGCATTCCCGCCGGACCCAGCCTAGGAATGCTGAATTGCTGCTGATGGATCGCACCGGCCGCTGGGGACAGCGATTGAAGATCCGGAAACACCGCAATCACGATGGAATTCGAAAGCTGGCCGTTGGGCGAAAGGAGAATCGATTCGTTGCGTCCGCTGGTGATGGAGAGGCCGCCTCGGTTGGTCACGGCCCATGAGGCTGTCAGGATTGTTCCGACGGGCACAGTTCCACTCGCGCTGAGCTGGAGGTTGGTGACAGTCAAATCTCCGATGCTGAGACTAACAACGTTGGTAAATCGGTCTGTGACCTCGCCGTTTAGCCCGTCGGTATCCTGGTTCATTTTGTTGCCGACCAGATCGGTGATATCAGGACCGACGATAAGGGTGTAATTGCCGGGAGTGGTTTGTGTCGGGAAATGGAGTCGGGCGGTGTGGCTGTTCAATCCACTCACCGAAGACAACGCCACGGTGCCCGAAGGTGAGGTCAGGACCACATCTCCACTATTAATGGATCCAAAATCGATCGGCTCATTGAACACCGCGTCGAAGAAGGAAAGCGACCCGGAGAAACCGCCACTTGGTGAAATAGTTAAAAGAACGGGGCCAGTGAAAAACTGAGCGGTGAGAAATGCATTGGTGGAGTTGTAGCCGGGAACAAATTCGACGTTGCTACCGGCAATGAGACCGGTGAATTCAAAAAATTCCCCAATGACTTCGGCTGCGTTCACGATTCGGTAAATCGAATCAATGGGAGGTTCGAAGCTATTGATCCTTGAAACATTTAAACCGCCATCGAGGTAGGCCATTCCCAGGACATTAAGCACATCATAACCGGTTGTGGGATTGACTCCTCCAATTTCGACGTTGATATTTCCGTCAGGCAATTGAATGTAATTCTCGACCGTAATCCCTCCGGGCGAAGAACCAGGTCGAACAATTCCTCCATTAATCACATCGGCCATCAAAGTTCCATTGCCGTTCAATTCTGAATTTCCGAAGAGCTGAAGTTCACCCACAGAAATGGTGCCGGATGGATCCAGGGTGACCGTGACATTGGTTGTTATGAGAGATTGCGCAGTCAGTTCAATAGTGCCGCCTTCCCTGGCAAGAATGTTGCCTGATCCGGACCAATGGGTCAGGTTTGAAAGGCTGACCTCCGAGTTCATTCCCTCTGCGAAAAGAAAGAAATGAGAAGGAGTCACCCTGGTTACACCAGGAAGCAAAACAGTGCCGCCGCCGAATGCGCGGATGAAAAGGCCGCTGAATCCGTTGACTCCGCCTGTCAGATCGTTAATGCCGGAAAGGTCGAGAACACTTCCCGCTCCCGAGGCCTGAAATTCTCTATTCTCAAACGCAGGGATTCCTGGAGGATATCTGTGCAGATTTGGCAACGCCAATCGCCCACCATTTACGACATAAAGATTGGCGAGAGCAGCATCGGTGATGTTGCTGAAGGTGAGGTCCACGCCATCAACGGTCAGGGAGCTATTGGCAATGGAGGTTATTTGCGAGAGCGCAAAAGCGGTTTCAAGACCACGAATGACGAGGGTGACGTTGGTGGCATGGATCAAATTTGGAAAATTCAACGAACCGCCATTGAGTGCTTGGAGGCTGCTGCCCGCACCGGGACTGTTCAAGAGATTCGGGAGATCAATTTGGGATCCTTGGCCATCTGAGAAAATATTGAAATAAGAATTGGGAACTGTGGTCAATCCAGGCAAAAGAACTTTTCCTCCACCAAAAGCACGAATTAAAAG
>Ga0163151_10003709_pt1 | contig 21584 bp, 38 predicted proteins | sample OliLakLV19MP5IB2_FD_145596 | JGI IMG/M metagenome (GOLD analysis project Ga0163151, IMG submission 145596) | Freshwater microbial mat bacterial communities from Lake Vanda, McMurdo Dry Valleys, Antarctica - Oligotrophic Lake LV.19.MP5.IB-2 | ecosystem: Environmental > Aquatic > Freshwater >... | reverse complement strand
CGCGCGCGCGTCCATCCTCGGTGCGTGTCCACTCGTTGCGGATCACGTCGCCCGCTGCGATGGCGCGGTCGAGGCGATGGACGGCTGCGGCTAGGTCTGTGGTGGTGGTCATGATCGATCTCCTGTCGTTTGTGCATCCAGCTCCGCACGCCACGCGGCGAGAAACTCGGCCGTGATGCGGCCGGCCGCTTCCCGCTGCGCCCCATCCACCGCAGCCACAACCGACGCCGACACCCACGCCCGCGCCGCGCGCTGTCCCGTCGTCACACCCGTCGCCTCACGCACCGCCGCAGCACCCGCCGCCTCACCCGCCGCCCACGTCGCCGCCTCCGCTGCCGACGCCTCCGAGGGCGCCGCCCACGCCGCCCGCGCCGTCCGCGCCGCTGCCTCCGCCGCCCACGTCGCCGCCCTGCTCGTCCGCGCCGCGACGCCGCCACACCACTGCGCTGCCTGCTCCGCGTCCACCCACGCCTCGGGGCCGATCGACTCCCCGGCCAGCTCAGCGTCGAGCATCGCGGTGACTTCGGCGCAGATCCCGAGCACGGCCAGATCGTCGGTGTGAGCCATCGCCTCGGCGATGGCCGCGCGACGCCGGCGCAGGTTGATCCGCGCCCAGAGTGCCGGCGACGCGCCGGCGCTATCGCGCCACAGGTCGGCGAGGTCGCGGCCGATCCACAGCACGCACTCGGCGAGCCACGCAGGTGCCGCAGGTGCCGCCGTTGCGCTGGCTGCGGCTAGGGCTGGGATGGTGGTGGTGGTGGTGGTGGTCATGGTGGTCACGGATCGGTTGGTCATCGGGTGCCTTGCGCATGAGTAGTGCTGACTCGGTTATCCGAGTCGAGCCCAGGGGCCCTTGAAAAATCTCAAGGTGAGGCCCCTCGTAAGTAGCTGTATGCTTTCTAGAAATACCTACTTTTAATATACCACATATTAAAAGTAGTACGCAAGGGCTACCTGGCGGTTCTAGGGGCCGATCAGGGCGTCCGGGCGGCGCCGACTCGGATGACTCGGTAGTCAACGACGGCGCTTCCGAGTACTGCGGCTTCGTCGGGTGCGCGGCCTGCGAGGTAGGCCTCGGCGCAGGCGAGGGCGGCGCGGAGCCACTCTACCTCGGCGCGCAGCGTCTCGTTGGCCTCGATCAGCGACATCGCCTCCATGCTCAGGTTGGCGCACTTGTGCCTGAGCACGTTCAGGTCGTCGCGGGGTTCGTCGCCCGCGCTGGCGGTCACGAGAGCACCTCCACCGGGGCGTAGCCGATCGCGGCCTCGACGTCGCGCCCGAGCAGCTCGCGGTACAGGCGTGCCGGCTTGCGCTCCCACAGATCGGCGACGTAGTGCGGCGCGCGAGGGCGCGGGCGCTCGACGAGCGCCCGCTGAGCCCAGGCCCGCGCCCGGTCGATCTGGTGGTGCAGGGTGCAGAGCGCGTCGAGGACGCCGTCGTCTGTCGCCGAGGCGCACGCGAGCCGGTGGCCGTAGTCGTGCGGAAGCTTGGCGGTGGCGACCACCCAGTAGCTCGCGACCTCGGAGAGCCCCAGGTCGGCGAGCTGGCGCGAGAGCGCGGGGGTGATCTCGTGCTGGATCTTGCCCCCGGGCGAGTCGTTCAGGAGCGCGAGGCGCGGGTTGACGTAGATGAGCAGGTACATGATGTCTCCAAGGTCAGAGGCTAGGAGGTGGCGGCAGGGGCAGGCCCTTGTCGAGCTTGCAGTCGTAGTGCCCGCAGGCATGGGCGCACGGGTACTCGTCACCGCAGGCAGTGCAGCGCTCGCGCTGGCCTCCGCGCAGCGGCGCCCAGGTGCAGGTGCCGCGAGGGCAGGCCTTGCGGCGGCTCATGATGCCACTGCCAGGCTGCCGTACCCGCCGCTGACCTGCGAACGCTCGCGCTCCGGGCGGGACACCGTGACCTCGACGCCGACGTAGCGCAGGCCCAGCACCAGCTTGAGTAGATCGCAGTCCAGGTCGCGGTGGTATCGCTCGGTGCTGAGGCGATCTCGGCGCGCGGCGTACATCGCGGCGTGTGCGTCGTCGATGCGCCCGAGCAACTCCAGCACCCGCGCGCCCGCCTTGCGCTGCGAGGCGTACTCGGCGCAGAACCGGATCTCGGCCGCGTAGGCGCCTGACCAGCCTGGCGTCGCCACGAAGCCGCGCGCGCCGGGCTTGCCCCTCGCGCGGTGGCGCTGGAAGCGGATCGCCGCGATGCGCTCGAAGCGATCGGGCGTGCCGGCGAACGAACTGACGAAACCGATCTCCACCTCCGGGTGGCGGTACTCACCGCCGTCGACGAAGCCGAGGTCCACGCGGGCGACCAGGGTGTGCTGGCCGTGCTTGAACGGGCGAGATCCACGGCGACGCTTGATCACGATCTTCTTCACGATGCCCGCCCCTTCGCGGTCGCGGCAGCGACCACCTGGATCAGCGCGGGCACGCTCGGGATCGTGATGCCACGACCGTCGACGCCGTAGAGCAGGGCGCCACCCTCGTCGACGGCCCAGCGCGGCTGGCCCATGAGGAACCCGGCGAGGACGGCTTGGGCGGCAGCGCGCCGGTCGCCGGAGATCGGCTCCGATGTCCAGTGCTCGCCGGTGGGAAGGATCTGGTGCAAGTAGTACATGAGGCTCCTTGTGGTCTGTGGTTGTGGTCTGTGGTCTATGGTCGCGCCGCGCTCACGGCGCGGGCGCCTGTGCATCCAGCTCCGCGCGCCACGCGGCGAAGAACTCGAACGTGATGCGGTCGGCTGCTAACCGCACCGGGCCCGCGCCCGCCCGCGCCCGCGTGGGCGTCGCCCGCGCCGCCCACGACGCCGCATCCGCCGCCGCCCACGTCGACGTCGACGCCGCCGCCGCCCACGCCGCTGTCGCTGGCGCTGGCGCCGCCCAAGCGTCCCCTCGCGCACTCTCCCACGCCTCAGAGTCGATCTGTTCCCCCGCCAGTTCTGCGTCGAGCATCGCGGCGACCTCGGCGCAGATCCCGAGTGCAGCCAGATCGTAGGTGTGTGCCATCGTCTCGGCGAGTGCGCCCCGACGCCAGTGCAGGTTGAGCCGCTCCCAGAGTGCCGGCTCGGCGTCGACGCTATCGCGCAGCAGGTCGGCGAAGGTCCGGATCATCTCGGGCCACGCCGCTTCGCTGCCGCAGTCGTCGAGCCACGGCACGCACTCGGCGAACCACCCTGGCAATACCGACGCGGGGCACGCCATCGATGTCCTCTCGACGCCGCACACGGGCGAGAGCGACGCGAGGAGGCATGCGCGCTCGCGTCCGTCCTCGGTGCGCGTCCACTCTCCACGGATCACGGTGTCTGCTGCGACGGCGCTGTCGAGCAAGTCGACGGCTGCGGCTAGGTCTGAGCGGGGGGTCTGGTTCAAGTAGTACATGAGGCTCCTTGCGGTCTGTGGTTGTGGTCTGTGTCGCGCCGCGCTCACGGCGCGGGCGCCTGTGCATCCAGCTCCGCGCGCCACGCGGCGAAGAAATCGAACGTGATGCGGTCGGCTGCCTCCGCCTCCGTACCCGCACGCGACACCCAGTCCGCCGACGCGGCCCATCCCGGCGGCAATGCCCACGCCGCCGCCTTCGGGGCCGTGTGCTCTTTACCCCACGCCGTCGTCCAGCAAGCCGCCCATGCGGCCGTGGGCGACGGAACCGCCCAGGCGGCCCCCCGTACATCCTCCCACGCATGGGAGTTGATCGACTCCCCCGCCAGCTCCGCGTCCAGCATCGCGGCGACTTCGGCGCAGATCCCGAGCACGGACAGGTTTTCGGTGTGCGCCATCGCCTCAGCGATCGCGGCGCGGCGCCAATGGAGATTGAGCCGCACCCACAGTTCCCGTGTCGCGCCGACGCTATCGCGCAGAAGGTCGGCGAAGGTCCGGACCATCTCGGGCCACGCCGCCACGGTCCCTGACTCGTCGATCCACGGCACGCACTCGGCGAACCACGGGGGCAACACCGACGCGGGGCACGCTGCCGCTGTCCGCTCGACACCGCACGCGGGTACGAGCGCGGCGAGGAGGCACGCGCGCTTGCGCCCCTTCTCGGTGCGCGTCCACTCGCCGCGGATCATGGTGTCTGCTGCGATGGCGCGGTCGAGGCGACGGACGGCTGCGGCTAGGTCTGAGCGGGGGGTCTGGTTCAAGTAGTACATGAGGCTCCTTGCGGTCTGTGGTTGTGGTCTGTGTCGCGCCGCGCTCACGGCGCGGGCTTGCGCTGGCAGCCCGCGCAAGCTTGGCCCGCTGCGATCGCTTGCATCGAGCACGGGCGCTCGTGCAGGCACCCTACGACCTCTGGCGCCCTCGCGAGGATCGCGCCGGTGATCTGTTCGCGGATCGCGAGGACGGCGTGAGCCGTGTAGACCCTCTCGCTGTCTGCGTTGTGCTTGAGCCGGAAATAATCCACCACGAGCGAATCCACGATCAGATCCTGCCCGGTGCGATCCAGCCACAGCCAGAGGCCCGGGAGCGACCCGCGCCAGAAATCCCTTGCGATATGCTTCACGGTGGGGTCGGTCACTTCGGCTTTGGTGCGCATGGTGGGTGCTCGCTTTCGGGGTAGGTCAGGGGGTAGGTCAGGGGGTAGGTCAGGGGCGGGGTCTAGCAGGATCAGACGCGCACGCCGATCGCTCGGAGGAACTGGCGCTGGCCGCTCGCGGTGAGCCAGTGATCGGCGGCGCGCGTGACGGCGCGGTCGAGATCGGCGGGGCGCATGCCGGGATCGATCTCGACGCCCAGGGCCTCAGCCGCTCCGGCGACGTACAGGCGCGCCCAGGCGAGCCCGTGCGCGACGCGGTTGGGCGCCGCCAAGTGCGCCAATTCGTGCAGCGCCGTCTTGAGGCCGTCGGCCAGGCACCCCGTATCGAGGATCAGCGCCGCGCACTCGGCGGGCGACGCCAGGCCGACGTAGCGCTCGCCGCGGTGCTTCCCGACGTCGACGACGGCGGGCAGCGGCCGACGCCAGGCGTGCAGGTTGCGCCACTTGCCCGCCCAGGACCGGAGCACGTCGGCGCGGGTCACGCGCCCTCCCAGCGGCTGCCGGTGTCGGCGCGGTAGCACACGGCGTCGACGATGGCCGATCTCCCGTACAGCGCCTGAAGAGCCTCCACCACGCCTGCGGCCTCGTGCGCGCTGGCGTAGCGCAGGCGCACGCCGACGTCGGTCACTTGAGCACCTTGCGCCCCGAGGGCAGGCCGCGCCCGCCGCCGCCGATGCTCGCGCGGTTCCCGGCCGCGCGGCCGGCGCCGTAGCCGCCGCTACCGTAGTAGCTGTTGCCGATCGACGCGCCGGAGCCCCAGTCCCGGCTGTAGCTGGCGTACTCCTGCGCCACCTCCTCGCGGTCGCGCTCGACGACGGCGAGCGCGAGCGGCGACGGCGCGGCTGCGGGCTCGGGCTCGCTCGCCTGCGCCTCGGGCTCGCTCGCCTGCGCCTCGGGCTCGGCGCGAGGGCGCCGTGCAGCGGCCTGCTCGCGCAGCCGCTCGCCGATGCGCTCGGCGCACCCATAGCGCCAGGCGTTGCGATCGGCGCGCGTGTGGCTCTGGCTCGGGTGCTCGGCGTCGACCAGGCGCTCGACCTCGCGGATCAGATACTGCGCGGTGTAGCCAGCCGCCTGCACCGCGGACTGGCGCCCGAAAAGCTGCACCGCGCCGCCCCACCAGTACGCGCGGCAGCCGTAGAGCGCGGCGGCGCCGCCGGCGAGCCTCATGTGCCACCCCACTTTCTTCTTGGTCGCGGTCACCCGGTGGGCGCGGTCGATCGGCTCGGCCGCGCGGGTGTCGGACGACTCCAGCGAGATCGTGGCCGCGTCGATCTCGTGCCGCGCCATCAGTTCCGCGGCGCGGGTCGAGGCGAGCGCGGCCTCGGCCTCGGAGCCAGCGTGCTGCGCCAGGCGTAGCAGTTTGCGGACGCGATCGAGGACGTTGTCGGGGGTCTGGGTCTGGGTCTGCATGGTGGCTCCTGTGGTCTGTGGTTGTGGTCTGAGGGGCAGTGGTCAGGGCTCACCGCGGGTGCAGGCCGGGCACGGCCCGTCGCCGCGGTGGTCGTATGTGCATGTCTCACGCGCGAGGAAGGCGGCCCTCGCGTCGGCGTGGCTCATAGGCGCGTTGCCGCCCACGCCAAAGGCACCCGGGGAGGGAGCGGGGGGCCCGTCGTCGACAGGGGAAACACAGCACTCTGCGTCGGCCTCAGGGGAACACCCTGCGGTGATGCAGCCGTTGCACAGGCTGGGCAGACCAGAGGTAGTGCGCGGGGTCGTGCGTCGCCCAGGGCTCGACCTGGGTGCCGGCGGTCCGGCGACGCTGGGGGCTACGGGCGCGTGGGTTGCCGTGCGTTTCAACGCGCGCGCTGTCGTGCCTCGACGGGCGCGTGGGGTTCGCCCGCGCTCTCAGCGCAGCGGGCGCACCTCCCCTCGTCGTCCGACTCGCTGGCGTGGACGGGGCGGCGACACCCGGGGCAGGCGTCGGGGGAGCGCGCGAGCGCGATCCTGGCGCTCGCGTCGGCGAGTGCCACGCCCAGCGCGGCGAGCGCGTCGTCGGCGTCGGCGCCGTCGGCCTCGATCGCGTAGCTGCGCGGCCCGCTGATCACGTACACGCGCGCCACGGCGCGCGCGCCATGAGCGAACGCGAGCACCTCGACAGGCACGGAGGGGATCACAGGTCGACCGCCGGCAGGTCGGCGATGCACCGCGAGGCGAGGCTGTCCGCGCCACCGATCTCCTCGACGAGGGCACGGATCGCGCGCACGGTGGCGCCGGCCATGTCGTCGCCGCGTGCGTGCCCCGCGCCCGGCGGGTCGAGCAGGTACCCGCCGCGCAGGTCGGGCTCCCGCATGAATGCGCTGTCATAGGTGCCGTAGACGAGCCGCCGGCCGTCGGCGTGCTCACGCACGCGCACGGACCATTTTCGATTCGCTTGGAACTCGTGCTCGCCGTCCCAGTCGCGGGCGGTGGCGATCATGAGCCACTGGTCCTCGACGATCGAGACTGGCGGGCGGTGGGTCAGCGTGATCGTGCGGCGCTTGGTGGTGGTGTCGGTGTCGGTGGTGGTCATGGTGTCCTCGTGTGGTGGTGGTGGCGCCGCGCGGTGGTGCGCGGTGTCGTGCGTCGCCCAGGGCTCGACCTGGGTGCCGGCGGTCCGGCGACGCTGGGGGGCTACGGTCACGCGACGGGCCACGCGACGGCGCCGGCCTCGACCACGGCGATCTGCGCGGCCGTGATCGGGTAGACGTCCAGATCCTGGTCGCCGATCTCGCCCTGGTCGCGCGCGTCGGCGAGGGCAGCGGCCTCGGTGGCGCCGAGGCCCCACACCACGAGGCGGGTGCCGTCGGTGCCGACCGCGGCGTATCCGTCGGCGAGCGCCTCAGCAGCGCGAGCGCGGCTCGCGGTGTTGTAGCTGGCGTAGTAGATCTCGGTGTACCGTGGGCCCTCCACGCCAGCGTACGTGTGCGCGCCCGCGCTCCGGGCGGCATCGTCCCAGCCCTCGACGTAGATCGGCTCCGTCGGATCCTCGGCGATCTGGGCCTCGACAGCGGCCGCGCCGTCCCGGGCGCCCAGCGTGACGGCGTGCGCCTCGCGGGGGTCGGCGATCCCGGTGGCCTCGACCTGCGCGATCGACTCCTCTTGCTCGGCGATCGCCATCATCGCCCAGTCGTACTCGTCCTGACGCTCGGACGCCTCCAGACGGAGGCGCTCTTCCTTGGCCATGGCGCTCGTCCACGCATCCCCCGCCGCGCTGGTCGAGTCGTCCCACCACGCGTCATATGCGGCCTGGACGGCGGCGACGGCCGCCGCGTGGGCCTCGTCGGCGGCCTCTGACCGCTCCCTAGCGACGGACTGGATCTCCCACAGCGACTCTAGATCGGCGGTCAGGCTGGATACCGTGGCGGTGGCGGTGGTGGTGCCGGTGGTGGGCATGGTGGCTCCTGTGGTGGTGTGGTGTGGTGGTGCCGCGCGGTGGTGCGCGGTGTCGTGCGTCGCCCAGGGCTCGACCTGGGTGCCGGCGGTCCGGCGACGCTGGGGCTCAGGCGTCGACGGCGTCGAGGCGCCACGACACGGTCTGGTAGAGCAGGCCGGCAGCGGCCTCCTCCGCAGTCTCGTCAGCCCACCGGGTGCGCCAGGAGCCCTCGTGCGCGGCGCGCTGGGCAGCCATCACGACTCCCGCCACGGTGTGCGGCGACTCCTCGGCGCGCCACGAGGCGAGGTATGTGTCGACCGCGTCCTCGGCGGACACGCCGAGGGTCGGCAGGTGTCCTGCGGCGACCAGGCGGGCCACTGCCTCTGGCACCGACAGGCGGGCGCCCGTCTCGCTGTCCAGGTAGTACTCCGCGGCGGCGCGAGCCCAGGCAGTGCGCAGCTCGGCGATCAGCGCCGGCACCTGCCCCAGCACCTCGTCGAGCGCGAGAAGTAGGTCGTCACGCGTGCCCAGGTGGCGACGGCGGACCAGGCCGGTACCGACCGACGACAAGCTCGCGTTTAGGCAGCGGCGGCGCTCCAGGAAGGCCTGCGCGACGATCGAGCCCAGGCCGTCGTCGCGGGTCGACAGGTCGATCCCGAGCGAGTGGACCCGGCCGACGCCGGACAGCGCCGGGACGTCGATCGGTGCCTGGTCGACGAGGCGGATCCGGGTCCGCGTCGTGGCCCGGTCGTACTCGACGACGCCGCGACAGGTCGGCAGGCGCTGCGCCAGGACGTGAGCGATCTCGTCGCTGTCGAGCACGGCGTACCGCTCGGAGACGAGCGCGTAGATCTCCCGGGCTCCGTCACCCTCGGGGGCGTGGCGGACGCGAGCGACTCTGCTACGGGGGGTCGCCCGGCCTAGCCAGGAGTTGGCGTTGGCCGCGTGCGCCCCGTCGGGGGCGTCGCCGACCAGGCGCGCCCAGGCGCTAGCGGTGAGCGTCGCCCTGTCCGGGCGCGCCTGGTGCGCGAGGCGCCCGTCGACATCGATCCGCCACTCCGGCAGGCTGATAGCCCGATCGCGGCGACCCTCGGCGGCGATCGTCGCCCCGTGCGCGGTCGCCAGGTCGGCGGCGAGCGGTCGGGCCAGGTGCTCGGCGTCCTGGCCAGCGATCGTCGCCCACCCCTCAGCCGCGAACGCGGTTCCCTCGGCGTAGAACAGCTCGCCGCCGGCGCGACGCGCCGCTGACCGCCGGCCAGCCCGCTGTCGGCCAGTAGGCGCTGTTCGGTGGCCACGAGCGCCGCGCAGGCGTCGCTGGTGACCTGCGTGGTCCAGGTCGACAGGAGCCGCTCGGGCTCGACGCGCTCGGGGGCGGCGGCGACGGCGGGGCCGGCGGTCAGCGGCGCGTCGCCGATCTCCAGTAGGCTGGCGCGGAGGTCGGCGTCGGTGGTGGTGGTGGCGGGCTTGATCATGGTGCTCCTGTGGTCGTGTGGTGGTGGTGGCGCCGCGCGGGATGCGCGGTGTCGTGCGTCGCCCAGGGCTCGACCTGGGTGCCGGCGGTCCGGCGACGCTGGGGGCTACTCGGCGCGGGGAGTCCCGGCGACGAGCCCGCTGTACGCGCGAAAGCGCCGGACCGCTTGGGCGCGGGTGCGTCCGCGAAATTTTCGTAGGGCGTTGGGGTGCTCTGCGGTTTCCACCACCACAGACCACAGGGCTCCGGGGGCGGACGGGCGCCAGATCTGGACGTCGATACCGGAGCGAGCGAGGATGCCTAGGATCGTTTCGGTTTTGGTGGACATGGGGCTCCTGTGGTGGTGTGAGGCTGTCGTGCGTCGCCCAGGGCTCGACCTGGGTGCCGGCGGTCCGGCGACGCTGGGGGGCTACGGGCCTACGTCGACGCCACTGCCGGCCGGCGGGGCGGCGTGCCGCACGAAGCCCCGGTAGCCGGTGCGGCTGTCGGCGCGCTCGATCGCCTCGGCCTCGGTCGCGTGCGTGGTGTAGCCCTCGCCGATCCGGTCCCGGATCTCCGTCACGGTGTAGTGGTGACCCTGGATCGGGTCGCGCCAGCGCCGCACCTCGTAGCACACGCCGTCGTCGTAGGCGGTACCGATGCGGGTAGATGCGGGGGTGGTGGTGGTGGGCTTGATCTGGATCATGGTGCTCCTGTGGTGGTGCCGCGCGGGATGCGCGGTGTCGTGCGTCGCCCAGGGCTCGACCTGGGTGCCGGCGGTCCGGCGACGCTGTGAGATCCGCCCGGGATCACCTCCCGGGCAGAGGCAGGCGCAGCCAGCGCGTGCCGTCTACTCCCCCCGCGGCCTGGCCTGGGCGGCAGGGGGTATTTTCGGTCCCCGCTCACGCGGGTATGTCTGGCCCCTCACGGGGCGGTAAGCCCCCGCCTCAGCGGGGGGTTTTGGGATCTAGTGCGGTCCGCCACCGCCCCCCGACGCTGGCAATAGGCCGAGGCGCGGGGAGCGGGGCGCCCGGACCCTGCCGTAGACGCGGGGCTATCGGCCCAGGCGCTGTGACAGGGTCGCGGTGCGATCCCTCGTGTGGCTATTCGATTTTCAGGGCCGCTGTCACCGGCCCGCCCCCGTCCCGCTCACCAACCCCGCAAAACAGTTATCGCACGGCCCGAAATCAGGCGCAATGCCAAAATAGTTTTCTTTTGAGCGATCGCATAAATATGGATAATTATTGGGTTTTTAGGTGAAGATTTTTCCGATCAGGGGCCTTTCGGGCCGCAGATCGGCCCGGGATCTGCCCCAGGCCAGGGTGGCCCGGCCAGGGGCCGAAATCCGGATCTGATCGCCTAAGTATGCGAATTTACTCGGATCGGGCCGCACCCTCTCCTCTCTATACCGGAGATCCGGCGCTCGGATCCCGATCCGATCCGATCCGATCCGAGCGCCGAGGGCCGCGCCCAGGCGCAGATCTGAGTCAGGGGTTCGCAGGCTCAGCGCCCGAGCCTTGACCAGAGGCTCGGCGGCGCGCACCATCCACCCTGATGCTCAAGAATTTCAACGTCCGCCTATCGGATGCGGACGCTGACATGCTCCAGCAGGTCGCCGCCGACCGCGGCACGTCCTGCGCCGACGTCCTGCGCGATGCCGTCCACGCCTACCTCACCGGCGCCGGCGGCCAGCTCGCCGGAACCGAGGCGGGATACGCCTCCGGGCGCGCCCTGGCCTCGCAGCTAGCTTTCGAGCTGCTGCGTGAGGCTCACGGGAACATGCCCGAGGACTACAAGGGCGCCGTGGCCTGGCTTGCCAAGCGCCGGACAGCGGAGCCGTCCGCGGCAGCGCGAGCGAAGCGCCACTGATCTACAGCCTGGCTGTAGCTTACTGCGCCGAGCCGGAGCCCACGGCCGAGCCGGAGCCCTGGGCCGAGCCAGCGTCCACCGGGGCGGCGTCAGGAGCGGGCGCAGCGGCACTGCCGGAACCGGAGCCGGCGGCGACCGGCTTGGGCGCGGCGGCCTTCTCGGGGCAGCCGGTGAGGCAGAGCAAGGGCAGAACGACGAGGGCGAGCTTGAGCATGCCTCGTTGTATCACGGCTAGGGCGCGTCCTGGTACGCGCGCAGGCCGGTGCCTCGGCACGCGGGGCAGTACACCGTCGAGCCGAGCACCTCAGACCTGCCTGAGCCCGAGCACTCGGTGCAGGCCGCATCGGGCAGGCGCGCCTGGAAGGTGCGCGCGTAGCCCTCGGCGTAAGCCTTGGTGAGCGGCGCGGCGACGGAGAACGTAGGGTCGGCGAACTTGGTCACGAGCGGAGCCTACCAGAGCGGGCTGACAGCTAGCGGCGGCGCCGGCGGGCGCCCTTGAGGCCCTCGCCGCTCTTCGCCTTGCGGACCTCGAACCCTCGCGCGCTGGAGCGGACCATGTTCTGGCCGATGCGGACCCACTCGCCTCGGAGCGCCGCAGCCCGCTCACCCGCGGTGAGCTTGCCGTCGGCGCCCTTGAGGCCCACGGCCTTGCCTGCGCGCCGACCCGCCGCCTTGATGCCGGTACCCCAGTGGCTGTAGACGTAGACGCTCGCGGCGCCCGCGATCATGCCGATCCAGAAATTGGAGGACGTCAGCACCCCGATGCCTGCCAGCGGCGGCGTCGACGACATCAGCCGGGGCGAGAAGTTCATGGCCGCCGCTGACGGGCCTTCGAGCGTGAAGATGCTGGGCATGGGGCGATGCTACGCCAGACCCAGCGACCCCACAACTAACTCGATTTGCGTGGGTCGCTAGGCCCCGAACGACTCGCCCTGCACCAGCTCGGCGCCTACCGTCCCCGCCAGCAGCGCGAGCAAGTCTTCCGACGTGTAGATCGTCGCGCTGCCGTAGAGCAGGCCGATCTTCTGGAGGTAGAGCGCCGCAGCCTCCGCGCAGATGCGCTTGCCCGGGGGCGAGAACTGGCCCTTGTAGCGCCTGCGGCGCCGGCGCCGCAGGAGGAGCAGCTTGAGCAGGCTGCGGGTACTGTGCGAAGCGCCCAGGTACTCGACCACTTCCTGGAGCACGTCGAGCTGGAGGTCTGCGGGCGCTGGCAGCGTGTACCGCGCGACGACGGAGTTGCCCTCGCACCACTTCTTCCACGGCACGACCTGGAAGCCTCGGTCTGCCTGCACGACCATCACCTGGCCGAGCGAGACGTCGTAGAACGTGATCAGGACGTGGCTTATCTTGCTGTACGTGAGCCAGCAGATCGCCCGGCTGACCCACGCATCCGACGCGGCGAAGCAGATCTGGACAGGGCCTGCCGCATGGAGGCTCACGCGCTAGCCGGCCGTGATGCCGAGGTAGAAGACGGCCAGCATCAGCCCCACGGAGATCGTCAGCGCGACGGCGGACGATGCGACGATCTTTGCCTTCTCAGTCACTGGCTGGCCTCCGTGGTTCTGCGCCTGCGTGCAGGCGGTCGATATGCTCGCGCAGGTTTCGTTGCTCGTTCTTCAGCTCGGCCACGGTCGAGCCAGCCCAGAACACCACCCCGCCCGCGGACAGCATCAAGCCCAGCAGGAAGGTGATGCCCCACCAGCGCCGCGCCTCGGACTGGTCGACGCGAGCCTTGAGGGCGCCGAACTTGCCGTTGGTGCCGTCCTTGCCGAAACCGTCGGCGAGGCGCGTGACCACGACCTCGCGGAACTCGGCGATCGTCTCGAACTCACCCAGCGACTCGCGCACCGTGGTCAGGTGGACCTCGTGGACCGACCGAGCCTCTTGCAGCTCGGCGACTCGGTCCGAGACGGCGTTGACGCGCGCGGCGAGCATGGCCACCTCGCGCTCCAGCTGCTTGCGGCGCAGGGTGGTGTCACGCGCCAGCTCCTGGGCGGTCATGCGCGGAGGGTCGCTGTCCGTACGCCTGCGCGAGAGCGCTGGGCTCTCGACGAGCACAGGGACCGACAGCTCGTCGGCCGGGTCGATGCGCGCGGGCACGCCGCTGGCGGGCGTGTGGTAGCTGCGGCGCTTGTCTCGGTCGTCGGCCACGGCTGGAGTGACGGTATCACGATCTGCCTGCTGTCGGCCCCGTGGTAGCCTGGAGCCCGTGGCTGCGTTCCCGATCAAGCCCTACGTCGACTCGGCGCCCGTCCTCGATCAGCCGCCCGCCGCGACCGACTGGGGCTTGCTGGTCCGCCCCATCGGGACGGTCGACGTCAACATCGAGCAGCCGTCGCTCTCGACGGTGACGGTGGTGCCGTTGACGATCGTCGCCGCCACGCTGCAAGCAGCGAACCCGCTGCGCCGAGGGCTGTTCGTCTTCAACGACTCGAACTGCGACCTCTATCTCAAAGTCGGCGCTGCCGCGACCGTGATCGACTGGTCGATCCGGATCTGTAGCGGTGCGTACTTCGAGTTCCCGTTCCCGGCGACGACCCAGATCATCACGGGGATCTGGGCCTTCGCCGGGACCGGCAGCGCTCGGGTCACCGAGCTGACGGTCCCCTGAGTCAAGGGCTATCAGCCCGAGACGCCGATCTCGCCTTCGCCCTGGATCGTGAGCGAAGCTCCCGCCGAGGCGCCGCCGACCAGGAAGTCGGCCGCGTCGAGGCGCAGCATGCCGTACCAGTCGACGAACGAGTTGGCGGCGATGGAGGTGGCCGTGCCGATGACCTCGGTGCCGGACACGTTGCCGGCAGTCGCGCCCAGGAACAGCGAGAACGTCACGGCGCCACCCGTCCGGTTCACGATGCGGACGTGCCTGAGCACGATGTACTGCGCCGCCGTGCCTGCGCCCACGCCGCCGGCAGCGGTTGGGGGGTTCAGGATGTTCGTGGTCAGGGTCGCCGAGAGGGCGACGGGGCCGAAGCGGAAGATCTTGTTGGACGCCATGGCATCCCTTGTATCACGAAGAGGGGCCGAGGCTCAAGCAGGGCTACTCCCAGTAGCCGTCGAACGTGACGAACCACTTGCCGCCGCCGGGATCAGCCGCGCGAGCGTCTGCGCGCGGGCTTGGAGGGCGCGCGCCGCCTGCGGCGACGGGCGCCGGAGAGTCCTGAGCCCGTCTCGAAGTTCCAGACCGTGGTCGGACGGCCACCAGCGCCTGGGACGACGGCGTAGCCGCCGCACACGGCCTCGGCGCGTTCGACGGCTTGGCTGGTGATGCTGATCTTCTTGCCCGCCTTGAGCGAACGCTCCTGGCCCGGCGAGAGCACGAAGGTCGTGATCTTCCGGCCTGACCGCTCCAGCAGCGCGCACTTGCCGTAGCGGCTGTTGGAGTTGCCGACCTGGACGTCGCGCGCGGCGGTCGTCCACTGAACGGTGCGGCGGCCCATCACTTCCTCCGCCGTCGCCGGCGCTTGCCTGCGCCGAGCAGCGTCACGCCCTTGAGCAGGCCGGCCTTCTTCGCGTGTCGGACCACGAAGAAGACGGCCACCGCCAGCCCTGCGGCGATGCCCGCCCGCGCGTAGTTGCTCGTGGGCAGGATGCCCATCAGGTTCTGCGCCGTCGTCGGAACCTCGTTCCAGTACGCGCTCTGGTAGCCCATGTCGGCCGGGCTGTAGTACTGCACCGTCTGCTGGGCCGGGTTGGCCGGGTCCCACGTCTGGGTCGAGTCCCACGTCTGGTAGATCTGCATGAGGCTCCTGCGGGGGTGCGGCGCGCTAGCGACGGGAAGCTACTTGCGCTTCGCCTTGATCGGGCAGCCCTTCTTCAGGCCTCCCTTGCGGTGGCGGAAGCCTTTGAGCAGGCGCCCCTTGGTGCCGATGCCGGGGCACTTCTTCGCGCCGCGCTTCTTGCTCTTCTTGCTCTTGGCCATGCGTGCAGGCTCCCACGCCTGCGGCACGCTGTCAAAGTCTGCGGCGGCGGCAGGGATCTTGATGGCGCGAAACTACCGAGCGGGGGCTGCCATCGCTGCGGCGGCTTCCTCCTCGGCGGTGGCCTGCCGATCTGCGTCGCCCCGGTCGGCGGTGTCGCGCGCCCCGGCCAGCTCAGAGCGCGTCTGCCCATCCGGGTCGAGGCGCGCCAGCTCGACGACGCGCGCGCTGCCGATGACGACCCAGTGCCCCGTGAGCGGATCTAGCGCGACGACGGCGCCGCCGTCGCGCGTCTCCGACTCGTGCGCGGCCGAGAGCGTGGCCTTGTCCGACAGCTTCACCATGCGACCGTCCATCCCAGCGCCTGCAGCATGGTCCGCACCGTCGCGTCGGTCATCTCGGCGGCGGCGGCTTGCCAGCCCGCGGCGTAGAGAAATGTCGCGCTCGCGGCGGCGCCGGAGGTGTTGCCGAACGACGTGAGGCGGCCTGCCATTGCGGCGTCAAAGGTCGGGGTGACGATCTCCTGGTCTGTGTATGCCTTCATCGTGTTCGCGGTCCGGTTGACGGCCACGACCCACGGGCGGACCATCGTGCCGATCGGGTCTGCCGCGCCCGTCGACACGTTCCCGGCGCTGCGCGCGCCCGTCCGCGGCGTGTTGTTCGCGGTCCCCGACGCGCGCGTCCCGCCGGTGCCGCCGAGCACTACCACGTCGCGCGTGCCCCCGGGCGTCGTCGCGATGCGGACGTACGCGAGCAGCAGCGCGCTCTGACTCGTGATGTTGGGGGCGGCCGGGTTGGTCGCAGAGAACGCGCTGACGGTGCTGCCGGCGATGGCCCCGAGTCGTGTCCAGCCTGTCACTGCCTGCCGATACGTCGGCGAGCCGACGGCGGCGAGGTTGACGACGCCGGCGAGGCTCTCGACGAGCGGCGAGCCCGTATCCTGACAGGGCCAGATCGCCCACGGCGCAGCGACGCCGAGAGCCGCCCATTGCGCGACCGTGCCCGGCACGTAGATGAGGCTCGTCGCGTCGCGGTCGACGGCGACCGCGAACAGCGTGACAGGCACCGTGAACATGGGGCTAGGCGTACGCCTTCTGCATCGTGCAGAGGATGTTGGATGAGTTCAGCACGTAGCCCGTGATCATGTCGACCGCGCCGATGGCCGTGCTCAGCACCGGGGCGACGCCCCCGGGCCACTTGAACGCGGCGTTGTACGCCAGCGTCCGGCCCCCCGCGCCGTCTTGCGTGATGACCCAGATGACGGTCTGCCCGGCGACGAGGTTCGTCGGAGCGCCGAGCGTGCGGTTGCCGCCGATGGTCAGCGTGAAGGAGTTGGACAGCGCCGCGTTCGTGGCGACGGTCGCGGCGTCGGTGAGCGCCGACGCCGCGACGCTCTGCGAGGCAGTGTACGTGTTCGCCGTCGCGAGCAGCGTGCCTGCATTGCCAGCGGCGCCTGGCGGGCCCATCTCGCCCTCGGCGCCGTCGGCGTCGAGGAACACGGCAGGGCCGGCGGGGCCCTGCGCGCCGGCGGTGCCGGGCGTGCCCGGTGCGCCCTCCGCGCCCGCGGTGCCGGCGGCGCCGGGCGGGCCCATCTCACCCTCGGCGCCGTCGGCGTCGAGGAACACGGCGGGTCCGGCGGGGCCCTGCGCGCCGGTGCCGCCAGGCGTGCCCGCGGCGCCCGCGGTGCCGGCGGTGCCGGGCGGGCCCATCTCGCCCTCGGCGCCGTCGGCGTCGAGGAACACGGCGGGTCCGGTGGGGCCCTGCGCGCCGGTGCCGCCAGGCGTGCCCGCGGCGCCTGCGGTGCCGGCGGCGCCGGGCGGCCCAGGCTCGCCCTCGGCGCCGTCGGCGTCGAGGAACACGGCGGGTCCGGCGGGCCCCTGCGCGCCTGCGGTGCCGGGCGCGCCCGGTGCGCCCTCAGCGCCCGCGGTGCCGGGCGGGCCCATCTCGCCCTCGGCGCCGTCGGCGTCGAGGAACACGGCGGGGCCGGCGGGGCCCTGCGCGCCGGTGCCGCCAGGCGCGCCCGCGGGGCCCGCGGTGCCGGCGGCGCCGGGCGGCCCAGGCTCGCCCTCGGCGCCGTCGGCGTCGAGGAACACGGCGGGTCCGGCGGGGCCCTGCGCGCCGGTGCCGCCAGGCGTGCCCGCGGCGCCCGCGGTGCCGGCGGCGCCGGGCGGACCCATCTCGCCCTCGGCGCCATCGGCGTCGAGGAACACGGCGGGTCCGGCGGGGCCCTGCGCGCCGGTGCCGCCAGGCGTGCCAGCGGCGCCGGCGACGCCCGCGGCGCCGGGCGGGCCCATCTCGCCCTCGGCGCCGTCGGCGTCGAGGAACACGGCAGGGCCGGCGGGGCCCTGCGCGCCGGTGCCGCCAGGCGTGCCCGCGGCGCCGGCGACGCCCGCGGCGCCGGGCGGGCCCATCTCGCCCTCGGCGCCGTCGGCGTCGAGGAACACGGCGGGTCCGGCGGGGCCCTGCGCGCCGGTGCCGCCAGGCGTGCCCGCGGCGCCCGCGGTGCCCGCGGCGCCGGGCGGACCCATCTCACCCTCGGCGCCGTCGGCGTCGAGGAACACGGCGGGGCCCTGCGCGCCCGCGGCACCCGCGGCACCCGCGGCACCCGCGGCACCGCTGGCGCCTGCGGCGCCGGGCGGGCCCATCTCACCCTCGGCGCCGTCGGCGTCGAGGAACACGGCGGGTCCGGCGGGGCCCTGCGCGCCGGTCGCGCCTGCGCCTGGAGGTCCCGCGGCGCCCGCGGCGCCCGCGGGGCCGGGCGGGCCCATCTCGCCCTCGGCGCCGTCGGCGTCGAGGAACACGGCGGGGCCGGCGGGGCCCTGCGCGCCGGCGGTGCCAGCCGTCACGGACGTCCAGGCCGTGGCACCAGCGCCGGTCTTGACCCAGAGCGAGCCCGACGAGCGCAGGTAGATCGACCCAAGCGGCGCAGCGACGCCCGCGCCTGCGGACGGATCTGCCGCCCCCGTCTTCGCCTGCACGCCGGCGGCGCCGAAGTTGATCTGGTCAGTGATGAAGGGGTCGCTCATGGGCCTAGCTCCGCTGCGTCACGAAGAAGTCGAGCGTGTCGCCGGCCGAGGCGTCCGACGTGAGCAGCAACCTAAAATCCGTCGTCGTGCGGCCTGCCTCGGGGAACCGCCCGCCCAAGATTCCTGCGGCGTTGCCCTGGCTGAACAGGACGACATAGTCAGTATCTCCTCTCGCCGCAGGTAGCGTGATGGTTAGATCTGACTGGTCCGGCTCAACCCCCGTCACCGTGTACGAGAACACGTCAGCCGACATGCCGCCGCCGCTGCCCGATGCCGCGCCGCCGATGATGAACGGCCTGGGCACCAGCGCCGTCGTCCCGCTACCTCCGAAATCGCGCTCGAACGTGTGCTGCTGCCAGAGCCAGACGTTGCAGCCGGCCGCGCTGGTGCCGTTGTTTCTGACGGTGATCGCGGCGGCAGTGGCTGAGATGATCTCGAACGCGGTGTTGTCGCGCGCGAGCACGTCGGGGACGACCGCGGTGCCGTTCAGGTTGACCGTGTGGGGCAAGACCGCCGTCACGCCGGCGCCCACTGCCGTGAAAGCCACGACCTGAAAGAGGGTGGTGGGCAGGCCCGAGCCCGAGCCCGAGCCCGAGCCCGAGCCCGAGCCCGAGCCCGAGCCCGAGCCCACAGACGCGGAGCGCGCCGAAGCGCTGGAGGCGCAGAACGCTCAGCTCGCCGCGCAGGTCGCCGAGCTGGGGCGCGATCTCGCCTCGGCCGCCGCGGCGTACGACCTAAGCGTGAGCGAGGCCTCCGCAGCGTACGCGCAGAGCGCGAGCGACGCCGAGGAGCGCCACGCTCGCGACTTGGCCGAGGCTTTCGCACTCAAGGAGCGCGAACTGGCAGAAGCGCAGGAATTGCGCGAGCGCGAGCTGGCCGAGGCCGATTCAACTCAGGCGCACCTGCTGAGGGCCGCCGAGGGCGCGCACGCTGAGCAGGTGCAGACGCTGCAGGCGGGGATCTCCCTTCTGGAGCAAGACCTGATCGCCGAGGCCATGACGCACGACGACACGCGCGCGCGCGGTGACGTGCTCCTGGTCGAGCGCGATCAGGCTCGCGCGGCGTTGGCGGCGTCCGAAGCCTTCGTCGCCGAACTGCGGACGCGCAAGCTCTACACGGTGACGCCGGCGGCCAAGGGCAGCCGGCGCGGCATCGTCCTGGCTGCGGACCCTGGGCAAGCGATCCAGACCGCCGCTGCGGAGCTGGGCATCGGGCCTGGCGACATCGCCAACGTGGCGATGGCGTACGACGTCGTCCTGCTCTAGCGGCGACGTCGGCCCTCACCCTTGCGCCGCCCGCCCGCACCTCGGTGGCGGCGCAGCATGTTCTGGTAGACCGATAGCTCGTCCATGTAGCGGCCTGCGCGCTCAGGGTTGAAGCTGTCCATCGCCTGAGCCGCAGTGAAGGCGTTGCGGCTCGCGGACTCCAGTTCGAAGATCGTCATCGCCTCGGCCTTCGTCTCCCACCGGCGGAAGTCATCGCCGGTGGCGTGGTCGCTTGCGCCGCTCAGGTACCCGTACTTCTTCCGGTACGCCGTTTCGAGCTTCTCACGCCGTGTCGAGCTTCTCCATCCGCTCCCGCTCGGCCTTTGATTTCTTGGGCGGCTGCCAGGTGCAGGACGGGCAGCACCGGCTCCGGCACGAGGAGTGCGGTTCGTGCTTCTTGGCGCCCGCGAGCGGGCGTGCCTTGCGCCGGGGGAAGCGGATGCGCTCGCCCGCCTCGTCCCCCAGGCGCGAGAACGAGATCGCCGCCTGCGCGGCGTCGGTGTAGCTCTTGGGGTGATCGACTGCCCGCTTGAGCGACCGCGGCGCCCCTACCAGCACCGACTCGCACTTCTTGGGGCCCTTGATCGTGCAGACCCGGGCCTGGTACTGGTCGGTCCGGTCGTTGAAGCTCAGGGTCACCTTGAGGTTGCCGCTCACGCGGGTGGTCTTGGCCATGGCTACCTCCGCCCCTTCCGGCGGCGCGTCCGGGCGCCCGCGAGCGGCTTGGCGGTCATGCACTTGCGCAACTCCGGCGGCGCGTCGCCGCAGTCGCCGCTCGCCAGGCAGCGGTTGACATCGTCCTTGAGGGCGTTCGCCAAGTCCCTGGCGACCTCGTCGCGGATCTTGCCCGGGAAGGCGTAGCGGGCCTGGAGCGGCCCCGCGTAGCTCACCGCGGCGGTGTCGACGACGTAGCGGAAGCCCTTGGCCGCCTTCCCTGCGTCGAACTTGCCCTGGCACACCTTCTTGGTGATGGCCCCGCGCATGGACTGCTTGGCCTTGTAGATCGGGTACTCGTTGTCGATGTGGACCCTCAGCTCGTACGCTTCAGGCGTACCTCCGAGCGGGCGGCGGCGCGGCTTGCGTTTCGGCGTGGGCATGGGCCGATCCTACCCTAGCAGGGTGGCGTGGGGCTAGTAGTGGCGCCTCCCTGCGTGGCGGAGGACGAGGTCGTAGGCTTCCTGATCTGCGTGGAACTCCGTGCCCAGCGCCCCGAAGATCGACAGCCCCGGCGTCCCGCCGCTGACCACGATGGTCTTGCGCTGAGCCCACGCGAACCCCAGCTCCGCGAACGCGCCGCAGGACGGCCCGTACGGGTTGAGCAGCCAGAACCACCCGGAGTTGCTGATCTGGGTCAGGCAGTGGCTCGCCCAGGCCTCGCGTTGCGCCTGCGGCGCCTCGGGCGGGTTGGCGGCGCCGGCCTGCGTGATGTTGGCGATCCACGCGGACGTGACGACGACGCCGGCGTCCGCGAGGGCCTTCGACCACCTCTCGGCGCGGGTGATCTCTGCCGAGGAGCCGGCGAGGTAGAGCCTCACTGGATCTTCCGATACAAGTCGCAGACGCCGGCGAACACGTTGATCGCGCCTGGGTCCAGGTTGAAGAAGAACAGCGCCGACGGAAACGGGGCTGGCGCCAGCGGGACTTCCTCGACGCGGGCGTACTGCGCCAGGCAGTGCCTGACGCGCACGACGTCGAGCTGGTCGACCTCGACGTAGTAGTCGCCCGCCTTGAGCTTCTTGAAGGGTAGCGGCTGGAAGACTTCCCCCATCACGTTGTCGGCGCCTGCGGCGGGCGCCGCCGTGAAGCGCACCTTGATGCCGACGATCCCAGGAGGCAGCTCGAACTTGATGCGCCCTCGGTAGAAGCCGACCATGACCGCCTCGGTCATGAGGTGCCGGTGCCACGCCGTGTCCGGGCGCGCGGGGCCGAGGCCGACGATCTGCGCGCCGTGCTTGGCCTCGACGACGATCTTCTTCGCCCACGCCGCGCTGTGGCTGTACACCCAGTTGACGTACGTCAGGCCTTCGCCTCGGCGCGCCCACGGCAGCGCGAGCCCGTCGTCCCCGTTGCCGTCGGGGCCGGAGTAGTTCACGAGCGCGCCGGTCGAGGCGTCGAGGTTGCTGCACGGGTCGCAGACGATCGGCCCCAGCAGCCGCACGCGATCGAGCAGCGGCGCCGGCGTGCGCCA
>Ga0163151_10003705_pt1 | contig 21594 bp, 19 predicted proteins | sample OliLakLV19MP5IB2_FD_145596 | JGI IMG/M metagenome (GOLD analysis project Ga0163151, IMG submission 145596) | Freshwater microbial mat bacterial communities from Lake Vanda, McMurdo Dry Valleys, Antarctica - Oligotrophic Lake LV.19.MP5.IB-2 | ecosystem: Environmental > Aquatic > Freshwater >... | reverse complement strand
TCCATTACACAAGGTACGTGCACTGCAATTCATTGCGGTGGGAATCAACGGAGTAAACTCCATTACACAAGGTACGTGCACTGCAATTCATTGCGGTGGAAAAATCAACGGAGTAAACTCCATTACACAAGGTACGTGCACTGCAATTCATTGCGGTGGGAAAATCAACGGAGTAAACTCCATTACACAAGGTACGTGCACTGCAATTCATTGCGGTGGGAAAATCAACGGAGTAAACTCCATTACACGAGGTACGTGCACTGCAATTCATTGCGGTGAGGAAATCAACGGAGTAAACTCCATTACACGAGGTACGTGCACTGCAATTCATTGCGGTGGGAATCAACGGAGTAAACTCCATTACACGAGGTACGTGCACTGCAATTCATTGCGGTGGGAATCAACAGAGTAAACTCCATTACACAAGGTACGTGCACTGCAATTCATTGCGGTGGAAATCAACGGAGTAAACTCCATTGCACGAGGTACGTGCACTGCATTTCATTGCGGTGAGGGAATCAACAGAGTAAACTTTATTACACAAGGTACGTGCACTGCAATTCATTGCGGTGGGAATCAACAGAGTAAACTTCATTACACAAGGTACGTGCACTGCAATTCATTGCGGTGAGGGAATCAACAGAGTAAACTCAATTATTACACGAGGTACGTGCACTGCAATTCATTGCGGTGAGGAAATCAACGGAGTAAACTCCGCATTCATATTTACACGAATGATCTCGCCCTGAAAGGGCCATAATATTGCAAGGATAGGGTGAAGCCCGATCCCAAAGCAGAGTATCAGAAGCCCTGAAAGGGCGAAATTCTTTACCCTTAAAGTTTAAAAAATATCCCTTTTTTATACAGGAAAAAACACAGCCCCCAATAAAGGGAAAAAATACCCAGCGATCCAATGATAGCCGTAAGTTGTGTCGGAGAATGTATGATTTGCAATAAACCATCGGATATAGCTCGGATGTATCCATTGAACCATCTCGATCCAACGATTTCAAAAAACAAATAAATGAAGATGGAATTCATGCCCACGATGGTGAAAAACTTCAGACCTTTTTTATGATTTTTCTGGTCGATCCACCAATATACCGCCGCCATAGCCAATAAACACCATCCCAATGATGCCAGGGTAAAAGAGGTCGTAGCAATCCGTTTGATGATGGGGGTAATACCAACGATATCCAGGAAATAACCGGATGTTAAGGATATCACTGCCCAGATCAGAATATTTTTTAGTGCGAGGTTTTTGTATTTGATCAGCCAGATCCCAGTCAGTGAACCGGCAATCGTATGCACTGCCGTGGGAATACAATTGATGGCCACCCAACCTCCTTTATTGATTTTATTCATCAACACCAGGTCCATGTAATTGCCAAAATTTAGTTGATCTGTAAAAGGTTGGTCAAAGCCGGGAACCCGCGTAAACCGATACAATACTTCGGTCAATAAAAGAAAAAAAACACAAGTCAAAATCTGCCAGACCGGAGGCCAACGGAAAATCAAAAAAGCGGCCAGGGTAGTAAAAGACAGTTGGGTCAACACATCCCATAATTCAAAAGATAATCCGGCAGGGCGCACCGCATAATCCAACACTCCCCAGAAAAACAACAACCCGCATCTCCTAAGGGTTTTGATAAAGGATTGATTCCAGGTGAGTCCTTTTTGATTCTGTTGATGTAATGAATAGGCTATGGCCACACCTGCCATATACATAAATCCGGGTTGAATCAAATCCCAAAAGCGAAGTCCATTCCAGGGATGATGAAAAAATTGATCCAGTGCATTATGGATAAAACCCCCTTCCACGGTAGCCTCCTGCAAATTTTCATAAAGGCCTGCACTTTCAAGGGCCAGTAATATCATGATCAGCCCGCGCAGGAAATCAAGAGATAAGAGCCGGTTTTGGGTTTTTTGTTGAATTTCCATATAAAAAGGCGGGGATATAAACTATACCCGGCTCTAATTTAAATTAAGATTCCAAATTAAATCAAAACTTAATCACTCGTTTTAGAACGTGATCTGAAAAGATTTTAACCTGAGATACCATTTACTAAACTTTCCAGGACTCTCTGACGCTGGTATTCCTTACTATACGATATTTATATTATTTTAAAACCAGATCCACCTGGTTGATCCCCTGTGCCATATTTATTTTAATGTGTTCAAAAGCCGGCAGGCTTCCATTGACCACCCGGCCATCCCGGGTAAAAGCATATTTTTCAAATTCATAATCTGGTCTCCGGTTATTATTCACATCCTGAGCAGCTCCAATGACATAACTTTCTTTGGGCAGTCCATAATACAACCAGGAATAAGAAGGGCATTGATCAACACCTGGTGTAACGCGTCTTTAAATGACTTGGAATAATTAATGTGCTGTTGATCGTAAATGGCAATTCCTAATCTTCCCAGATTTTGTTGATCCGAAGCTGTGATACTGATCCTGATCGTGCAGTATTGATTGGTATAGGTGTTTTGAGCCGGCGATACAAAAGTAAACTGGTGACCGGAAATTTCATCAAAATCAAGTTTCTCCAACCCCAATTGGGTAAAACTCAATTTAATCAGTTGTGTGTTGAGATCACTGGTGTAGTTTAAAAATTCGTTGTTGGAATATCCTTTACCTTTTTTATTCACATCTATAGCAACTATATTTTGATTAAAGTCCAGATCCATAAGAGCAAGGTGTCTGACCTCTTTATTGCCGGTGGATTTAAAATAAACCAACTTTTTTTTAAGATCATACACGATGGACCACTGAGTCTTAAAATCTCCTTTTTTAATAGCTACATGGTCAAGCATTTCAAAAGCTTTGGGCACAGAAAGGGTCTTCTGGAGATCCGCATCTTCAATTTCTGTTTGTAGTATGGTGTACCGGAACAGGGCTTGGGTGACATTTCCCTTTGTGGAATTTTTATTGTTTGCAAACCAGTTTTTAGAGGTAGTTAGATCGTAATTGGTGATGGCCTGGCATTGACTGGCGGGTTGCAATTCATATTTTATTTTGCCCCCCAGGTGTTCAATGACTACCGAATGGCCATCGGCATCAGCCACCATATAATGTATTTTTCCTTTGAATGGACTGATAGAAATTTGTTCCAGGTGGTCAATTACTTCTTGTACAGACGCAAAATTATCTAATTGGTATTGGATCCATTCCAGTTCGTTCAATAAGGGTAGCTTGGGATCCATCCTGTATTCGGTATAATTCAACCAAAGCATTTCCACGGCAAGCCCTTTTTCATTGATTCCACCATAAGGCATTTCTTTGCCGTTTTGATTAAAACTTATACTTCCATATTTGGAGGTCCACTTCATGGGCTGGTTTAAAAAAGTGGAATAGGCCTGTTTATTGATGTTTCTCAGGTTTTTGATTACGTACCCATTGTTGTATGTCCAATCAAAGTTTTTTGCCAGGTAAACCGATTGGTCATTTTTTAATACGATAGCAGAACAAGACCAGGTTACCGTTAAGAAACTCAAAAAAAGAATTCCCCCCAAGGCTACTCTGTTCAATGATGTTTTGTCATACTGTTTGTCCATTCCGGTTTTTGATCTCATTTAGCGATTTATCCCGGGTAAATATATTGAATTTAGCGAGGGGAAATCAGGGATTAAACCGGGCAGGCATTAAAAAAAAGTTAATCCCTCCGGGTCTATTCAAACTATTTACCCCAATTTTGCGTCCTAATGGGTATGAAACAGTTTGTTCTTATGATGATCGCAGGATTTATATTCTCCTGTACGACTTCCGATACCGACGTAGTCGGAAGATGTTATACGCTTATTGAGCGTCAATGTGCTATGGACCCTTTTAATGCGTTTTATAAAAACGTTAAAACGCCGGAAGATAAAGCGGTAGCTATAGATAGTTATTTTGAAGCCAATGGAGTACCCAGCGCCGTAGTTAAAGCCAACCCCGTATCCACAGATGCGGTCTGCCTGGCTTGTGTTTGTCCCAGCGGCTTTAGTTATCAACTGGAGGTGGCCGATAAGGATACAGCAAAACTCAATACACTGAATATTTTATTGATTAAACGGGATTGTAATTAATTGGCGGGTTTTTTAATACCCAAAGTGATTCGCCTTCCCTATTATTTGGCCTTCATTTTATTTCCTTTAGCTTCGTGCGTTAGCTCTGCCAATCCTAATTTTTCCATTAAAGGCGGAATATACATACCAAATCGTCCCCGGAGCCCTTTTTTAAGTCCGTACCATCCACCGACGGGGTTTTTAACCGAGCGCCCCCAAGCTTCTACGGTACCTTCTTTTGCCGGTTTCTGTTCGTCTGCGCTGCCGAGTTCCATCCAATCACCGTGTTTTTTTAACATTGCGTGAAGATCAGTCAAACAGCGGTATTCGTATAACAAGGTCGTTTTACCAACTACGCATACAATTACCTCTTTGCCATCTTTTACATCCTTATACATTTCGTAATCCGAAGAAAGGGGTGGTGTTTTTAGTTTCCAGGGATGATTTTTGGTACCTTCTGTTGCCATATGAATTTTATTTTATGGAGTGATATAAATTTCCGATTTGATAAAAGTTTAATAACCTTAGATATGTTAGATACGTTTAAATCTGTCTTAAAGGGAAATGATCGGGGAGTAAGTTTCTTCCTTATGGGTCTGCAAACCTGAGGAAAATTTTAAAATATTCCAAACAAATCAGAGCCTGGTTTATTCAAAAAAATAATTAAATATGGACCTTAAGCTAGTCCATTATCAATACGGAGTGGCGGAAACCCAATGAAATGGTCGGCTCTCCAGTCTAAAGGGTTTGTTTATCCGGCTGAGATCAAGTTGCAGGGTATCTCCCCTGGAAATACCATTAAGTTGAATATCATTTTCACTTATTCTGCTGTACCGTCCCCTGAAATTAAGGAGGGTGTCATCCCGGAAAGTTATATAAAAAGCCCTTGTGCTGTCTATCGTTTGGATAGTGCGGTCTACCAGATAAGTCCCCCGCTTGACCATACCATAACTTTGTTGGGGAGTAAATCCATTGCCCATAATAAGTTGGTTCCAACGAAGAGTATCGGTAGGACCGTTGATTTCAGAGCGGTTGATTAAAAGTCGTTTTACTTCATAAGCTCCGTACAATTCAAATACCGGGCGGACTTTAAGCTCGCGGTTAAATTTAAATTCTTTGTAAAAACCATACACCAGGTAATAGCCTGCAAATAACAAAAACAAACCGTACCGCAGGATTTTCGAAGGAAAAGACTGAAAGGATAGTCCATAATCCGGTGGTGGGGCTGGTGCAGACTGAAAGAAAAAAGAATAGAGCCTCCGCCAATCGTGCGAGATTAAATAACTGGAAAATAAAAACAACTGGGTTGAAAACAATTTGACCGGTATGTCATAACAATAATTGAACATCATGACATTAAACAAGGTAATGGCCGCCAGCAGTGCTCCCAACAATTGTGTCCTCCGAATGATTAATAATAAAGCAGCCAGAGATTCCATCAGCCCGCTGAAAAATTCGTAAGGAGTGGAATAACCAATGAACAACCAGGCTAGCCGCATCGGGCTGAGGTCCCCCACCGGAGTGTGCAAATGAGCCAGGTTGGGAAAGGGCATTTGATGGGGAAATATTTTATGGAACCCGTATGAAAATAAAACCACCGCGAGATAATATCGCAGGAAAACCCGGAAACAATAATCCAGTGTAGTGTATTCTTTTCTTAATCGGTCGGCCAGGCTCCAGATCACGGTGCCAAATACAGACAGCATCAGAAATACCCAGGTTAATAACCAATCGTCATAAGTATCTCCACTGCCGGTGGGCGCATGGGTCCATACAGGGGTGTCCTGAGGATGAAGAAGATAGTTGCGTACCCAAAAAGCGGGATAATAGGTGTACTTACTAATCCAATTATCCAGATAAGGAAGCCAGTTCCACGGTGAAGCCCAAAGGATAAAAAACAAAAAAACAAACCGAAAAAAAATTAAGTGCAGGGTTGACCAGACGGGTTTCATTCAGTTAGTTTTCTCTTCTAAAACTACATAAATTAAGCAGTGAAAGCTACTATCCGTCTATAAAAAAAGAACGATAGCCGTTTGCCCCAAAGGCCGGTTAGGTTCAATCATTAAAATGGAACAACACGCTTTGAATCAATTGATCAAAGCCCTGGGACCTGGGTCTGGGCTTAAAAGTATAATCCATATTGTTTTCAAGCAACCGTTTTTCAATCCATTTCGCTGCAATAATATCCACCGACCAGGGCGAATAACTATAATAATGAAAATGAGCATAAATCTCATCCAGCAACTCAATGATGTCGGTCAATACCTTTTCTTCTATCAAACAGCACACCAGTAATTTAAGTTGGATCAGGGCTATGATCACATCCCCTTGCTCTCTTCCTATATTCAATCCATTCAATAGTACCGGTTTTGCTTTAGCCGTTTCTTTTCGAAGGACAAGTATGATACCCAGGCCCCCCACAGCATATCCCAAACTGGTTCTTAATTTTTTTCCTTCAAACAATTTTATACTGTGTACAAATGCGTCATAGGCCGTTTCGAGATCGCCTCCGGCTATAAATACATTTCCTTTTTCAAGAAAAAATATAGGCTGCAGGTCATCAAACCCCTCCAGTTTCGCTCCGGTCTCTTTATCTTTTAATAATGCTTCTACTTGTTCCAGTTGTTTTTTTGCTTCGTCGATGTTCCCCGACAATGCATAATATTCGGCCTGGAAGGTCATGGCGAGAAATACCGAATAATAATCCGAAGCCTGTTTGCCTATCCGGATGGCTTCAGTAAAATAATCTGCACTGTTTAAGTCACCCATGGAAAGACCATTGAGGCCCAAATAGGTAAGGCACCGCGCTATCCCTTTATTTTCCCCGATAAATTCAAACATTTCCTTGGCTATCAATAATTTCTGATTGGCTGCAATAAACTCAGCTGGGAAAAACCGGAATATCCCGGAACACAACATGGTGTTGGCGTATATATTGATCTCTTCAGCGTTAAAGGATTTCCAATCGATTAAATGGTCAAGTCCCGCCTCTTTTATCCACCGAAGGCCTTCATTTTGCAAACCCACATGTATCCAGTAATTGGCCATGGTATTGATAATAATACTGCTACTTTTTTTGTCATTGTATTTAATGGCCAGATGAAACGCCATCCTGAAGTTTTCATAGTCTGCGAGAATGCGGGGCAACCAATCCCTGGTGTATTTTAAAGACAAGAGGGACGGACTGATGTTCAAGGCCAAGTCGATATGGTACCTGAAAAAAGTCATCTGTATCATCCCATTTTGTGGATCCTTTTCAAATAATTCTTCTGAATATTCATCGATAGGCTGCAACATATCGAAACGCATATCATTTCCTTCGATGGATTTTATACGTATCAATCCGGCATCGATCAACCGCTCTATACCGGACCTGCACTCATCCGGATTCAAACCGCTTATCGGTATGACGGCATCTAAATACCAACCGTTCTGAAATATCGAAAGTATCCGGAATAGTTTTTGGTCTTCTTCATTCAATAAATTATAACTCCAATCGAGGGTCGCCCGGAAGGATTGTTGCCTTCCTGGTAAATCACGCGCTCCTCCACTCAGCACATCCAGTGTCTTTTCCATTCCCTTTAATAATAACACCGGAGTGTTGTACCTGACCCTTTGTGCTGCCAGTTCAATCGCCAATGGCAGGCCACCGAGACAATCGCATATCCGGCTGATCGCATCGAGGTTGTCCGGATTCCATTCGATACGCGGGTTTACACTATTGGCGCGTTCAATAAACAACCGGAGTGCAGGTATCCGGAGTGCCTCTTCCAACTGTAAGGGTTTGATTTGAGCCACGGACAAGGGAGAAAGCGGAACAAGGTGTTCAGCCCTTAAGTTTAATGCGGTGCGACTGGTAACCAGGATAGATAGGTCGTGGGTGCGGGACAACAGTTCAGAAATCAATTCGGCTCCAGGCAATACATGTTCGAAATTGTCCAGGACCAACAACAGGTTTTTATCTGACAGATAGGACAACAGTGTTTCACGGAGCGATTGTTTGGAAGCATCCGATAATCCCAAAGCCATAGCAATGCCTGACTCCAGATGAATATGTTCCTTGATAGAAGCCAACCCGATAAAACAAGCACCATGTTTAAACCGGGGCAATGCGTGCCTGGCTATCTCTATAGCCAACCTGGATTTTCCGGTACCACCCATACCAATCAGACTGATCAACCTTTTTTGTTTAGTAAACATCAGGTCCAGGATGATTTCTTTTTCTGCGACCCGGTCAATTAAATCGTGAAACGGGGTGGGTATGGAATTGAAGTATATTTTTTGTTCCAGCAATCCTTCAATGGGCTTGCTCAAAAAACGTTCAGACAATAAAGCGGCCAGATCATTTTCTATCAATTCCTGCAACTCCCATGCATTGTTAAACCGTTTATAGGCCAGGGATCCCTGTTTTTCGATTTCACTGATGAGCCCATGGAGCCGGGCTTGTCTTTCATTGGAGGATTTGACATAAATCAATTTGGGTTTGGTACCTGATAAACGGTATTCGTCTTCCAGTCCTGAAATTTCCATATCACTTGCTATCCAGCCATACTGGTTCCAATAGATCCCTATGAAGACGTCACTTTGTTCGAGATAGGATTGGTACAATTGTCGGGGAGGGTGGGCGCGGGCCCCCAACTCAAACATGACCGGCGTCAGTCGCATCTCTTCAATAGCTTGTTTCACCACAGCACGTTCTTCGCTCAATTCTTCCAGGGTTGAACTGACAAATACACGCACGCGTTGATCCGGGGTCCTGATCATATTTTGATATCTGCGTGCAAAGTTAATTCTAAACCAAGAGGTTAAGGTTAGGCTAACGCTCAGAATAGGCAGTAATATTGAATATTCTCCCAACGATAAATTTTTATTTACCGAAACCCGGCTTAAGCTGTGGGACCCTCAAGGTTAAGCTGATTTACCAGTCCATCCGGTCAGGGGACTTCCAAAAATTGAATACAATAGGTATTATTTGATTGTTCAGGGTGGACGTCAGATTTGGCTGCAGGGTTTGGCTGCTGAATAATTTATGACTTAATGATTTGACCATCTTCCATTTCGATGATTCTATTGGTCTTCGAAGCAAATTCATTGTCGTGGGTTACGATCAGGAGGGATTGATGGTAGACTTCGGCCAATTCCTTAAAAATAGAATATACGATTTCACTGTTCTTTTTATCAAGATTACCGGTGGGTTCATCTCCCATGATAATGATCGGATTATTGATCATTGCGCGGGCAATGGCTACCCGTTGTTTTTCTCCACCGGACAGCTGATTGGGCTTTTTTACCGCTTCGTTTTCAATACCCAGAATGCGTAGTTTGTCATAAGCGCGGGATTCCAGTTCCTTTTCCGAATATCTTCCCAACTTTAAGCCGGGTAGCATGACGTTTCTTAATACGGAGAATTCATTGAGCAAATAATGAAACTGAAATACAAAACCGATTTTTTCATTTCTGACCTTAGCCAATTCCGCTTCTTTTTTATTCTTCATACTCGTCCCGTCAATAAAAAGGTCACCTTCATAATCGGTGTCCATGGTCGACAGGATATAAAGAAGGGTGGACTTGCCGCAACCGGATTTGCCCATAATGGAAACAAACTCCCCTTCACCAATGGAAAAATTTATTTTTTTTAAAACCTGTATATGAACAGGGTCTAAAAAATATTTCGAAATGTTTATGGCTTCCAGTATTTTTTTGCTCATCTTATTTTCCCCTGATGATAATTACTGGATCAATTTTACTGGCTTTACGGGAAGGAAGAAAGCCTGCCAAATAGGTCGTTACCAGGGAAAAAGCCCCGCCAATTAAATAAATTCGGGGATTGTAATTGACCGGGTAGGTTTTAATGGTTGGCAAAGCAGCCGTATCAAACGGCACCTGATCAATAAGGTAGGCCAATCCATAACCAAACAACAAACCCAGTAAACCGCCGAAAATACCAATACTTAAAGCAATGCTAATGAATATATGGTTTACATCTTTTCCTGAAAACCCAGTAGCTTTTAAAATTGCGATGGAGTCCATTTTCTCATAGATCATCATGTTTAAGATATTGTAAATACCGAAACCCGCTACAATCAACAAAGTGATACCTACTGCATACGATATAATATTGCGAACCGAACTGCCCGTTTCAAACTGGGCGTTGGCAGTTTGTATATCAACCGCTTCTACATCAAATAATTGCCCGTATTCTTTTGCAACCACCGGCGCTATATTGAGGTCTTTTAATTTTACCTGAATATCCGTTATATAATTATTGGATTCTCCAAGAAGCTTTTGGGTAGTGGTTATGGAGGCATAACTCTGCACGTTATCTATTTCCTGTATTCCCGATTGAAAATATCCGACCACTTTCAATTGAATTCGCTCTCCTTTTGAGGTGGTCACTTGAATAAGGTCACCCAGGGTGGTCAACATTTTTTCAGCTGCGCCTTTGCCCAGGATGATGCTGTTGGGAATGTTTTTTAAATTGATATAATTGCCTTCTGTAACGTAATCCTTGAATAAAAACAACCGGTCTTCCTCTTCCACTTCAATTCCATTGATGATACCGGTCATCTCAATAGAGCCAACAGTATAAAATACCTGGGCAGTTATTTTTGGAGCGATGCCCAGTACACGAGGGTCATTTTTCAGGGATTTCAAAATCGCTCCGCTGTTGTAAATTTGAACGCGTTCGTTTTTGGGTTTGACCGAACGGATAAAATTATAATACTCTTTAAATCGGCCAGATCGATCAATGGGTTGTACAGCGGAGGGTTGAATCTCATTATACAAGCGGATATGCGCCGTGCGATTGAGGATCAGCCCATCGAGCAAGTCATTTAACCCCGACATAAAACTGAGTAAGGCAATAAACATCGTAATGCTGAAAGTGACCCCAATAGCAGCTACCAGAGTTTGTTTCCACCGGGCCATCAGCAAAGACAACGAAATGCTTCCGATCAGGCTAAATTTCATTCGTTGGGCTTTATCAGTTCATCATCCGCCTCCACACCTGACAGGATCTCTATTTTATTATAATCCTTTAATCCGGTCCTGACGATCACCGTATCACCACTGATTTTTATCACCGTCGAATCCTGCAACAGGTAATTTCTTGGAATCAATATAGCTTTTTCTTTGGATTGAATCACAATGTTTGCTTCAAAGGTGATATTGGGATAAAGTAAAGAAGGAGGTTGGATAAATTCAGCCTCTACCAAAAATGTTTTGCTCCGTTCATTCATCATTGGGTTGACTTTGGTCAGGATCGCTTCAAATACGTGATCTTTATAACTGTCCATCGTCACCAGCACGATCAATCCTTTTCTGATCTTAAAAATATCATATTCATCGACCTGCATCTCCAGGATGAAATTTTTTGCATCACCAATGATCGCTAAAGCGGTTTGAAGGCCAACCCATTCTCCTTTTGTTTTGGTGAAACTATACACTATGCCATCAATTTCACTTTTCAGTATGTAATCGCTTTGAAGTTTGCTGGAAATCAATAAATTTTTCTTTGACTGCAAAGAAGAAAAGTCAAGTTGGCGTTTAAGGTCTTCGTATCGCACGATGGCCGAAGAATGGGCTGTTTTTGAATTTTGCAAGGCCAGTTCACGCTGTTCCAATTCAATTTTGGTTCCAATTTGTTGTTGCCACAAAGCAGCCTGCCTGGAATAGAGGATGGAATCGTTTGCCATTTTATACCGGGCCAGGTCAATCGATTGTTTGGCTTCATTGAGTTTACCCTGGTTGGCATTTAAATCGGAGAATTGTGCAGCCAACTCGGCATTTTCTTTATTCAGCCTTTGTGTTTCGTTGGAAATGGATAAAAGCAGACTCCCCTTTTTTACCGTATCGCCTTCGGATACATACACCTGGTCAATGATACCGTTTACCGTAGAAAATACCTGGTATTGGTTTTTGCTTTTAATGAAGCCGGCAGCATAAATCGATTCTGAAATGGGACCGCTGACCGGTTTAATTGTTTCTTTCTCGCGTCTACAGGAAAAAAATAATATGGAACTGAGAAGTACTATTCTGAGCATCGGGCTTGTCAAAGTTACGCATAAGTGGAAAAGGTGGGTTAAATAGTATGCAAACAGAAACGGTAGTTTCCATTGAACAGAGATTATACCTTAGAAAGACTGACCTGTAATAAGTGAAAAAAATATGGTTTGGATTTTTTTAAGGCTCGTAACCCGGTAAACGGAGGCAAAGTATGGAAAAGAGTAGAGTGGAAACGAAATGGTCAATCTGAAATCTGAAACAGGTCTGCGTCCCAACCCACGGGAAAAACGGACCGGTGCTTTTCCAGTGAAGCTCTGCTTAATACTATGGTTTGAACGGTTTCTGTATCATATAATGACGCCACTACTTCACCGTACGAATTAATCACCTGGCTATCCCCACTATACGCTATCCCCATTCCGTCTGTACCGATACGATTGACAGTGGTTATATAGGCTTGATTTTCTATAGCCCGGGCCACAGGAAGGGTTTTCCAGGGAATAGTCCGTGCAGCTGGCCAGTTGGCTACATAAACCGCCAGATCATAGGACCAACCATCCTCCTTATTATACCTGTTTCTTGACCAGACTGGAAAACGGAGGTCATAACAAACCAGGGGCCTGATCTTCCATCCCTTTATTTCCAAAGTCAATACCCGACTGCCCGGGTAAAAAGTCAAATGTTCATTGGCCATCCGAAACAAATGCCTCTTGTCATAATGATTTAAAGTTTGATCCGGATGAGCGGCTATCAACCGGTTAAAATAGTTTTCGTTTTCAACGATGATCATACTTCCTATGATCGTTGCCTTATATTGTCTGGCATTTTCCAGCATCCATTGTATGGTTGGACCGGACATATCTTCGGCAAGGGCTGTAGCCTGCATGCTGAACCCCGTATTGAACATCTCGGGTAAAATGATGAGGTCCGTCGGTTCGGTGATTTGGGACAACAAACGGTCAAACTGACTGAGGTTGGCTTTCTTATCTTCCCACAACAAATCTGCCTGCACCAGGCTTATCGTCAGATCCTGCATAATATTTCCGCTGCTTTTTCCAGCGTTTCCTGTTTTTTGCCAAAACAAAACCTCAATACCCTGTTATCTTTTCCATCCTGGTAAAAAGCGGATACCGGTATGGTGGCCACCTTATATTCATGGGTCACGCGTACGGCGAAGTCCTGATCGGGTTCATCGGTGATGCGTTCATACGTGGCACACTGAAAATACGATCCGCGCGAAGGCATCAGGGTAAACCGACTCCCCTGGATCATCGACCTGAAGGAGTCTCGTTTCTGCTGAAAAAAATCGTTGAGCTCCAGATAGGCGGATTTATCTTTTAAAAACGAAGCCAGGGCATGTTGCATGGGAGTAGAGGCAGAAAAGGCTACAAACTGATAGGCTTTTCGGATTTCTTTCATCAATTCCACGGGAGCCAATACATAACCCACCCGCCAGCCCGTGGTATGATAGGTTTTTCCAAAAGAAGCCACCATGATACTTTGATCGGCCAGCACAGGGAAGGCAGATACCGTTTGATGGCGCTCCCCATCAAAAACAATATGCTCATACACTTCGTCACTCAATACCAGGATATCGGTATCTTCCACCAGCGCCTGCAGAGAAACCATGTCCGCATGCGTTAGAATATTTCCCGTCGGATTATGCGGAGTGTTGATAATGATCATCCTGGTCTTTTCGTTGATCAGCAGTTTGACCTCGGCCCAATCAATGGAATAACCTGGAAATTTCATCTGGTACCGGATGGGGATAGCTCCTGCCAGAATGATGGAGGGAATATAACTGTCGTAACAGGGCTCCAGTACAATGACTTCTTCGCCGGGATGGACGAGGGCCTGGATAGTTGCATAGATCCCTGCCGTAGCGCCGGGAACAACTGTGATCTCCGTCAGAGGATCATAAGATCGCTGATATAGTTCAATTGTTTTTTCTGCAATGAGTTCTCGTAATTTCAGCACCCCCGGCATGGGTGCATATTGATTAAAACCCTGTTGCATGGCTTCATTCACCATGGCGATCAACCTGGGATCGCAGGGAAAATCGGGAAACCCCTGGGCAATATTGATGGCCCCTACCTCAGCCGCCAGGCCGCTCATGCGGGTAAATATATTGGTGCCGACAAGGGGAAGTTTGGAAACCGGTTTCTGCCTCAATTGCTGCATGCTCAATACCTGTTATATCGTATGTAAAATGTAAATTTAGTTAATCTTTAAATTGAAATATGCGTAAAGTCATCTTACAACTGGCGGTAAGCCTGGACAGCTTTATCGAGGGCCCCAAGGGGGAATACGATTGGTGCCTGACAGATCAGGTTTATGGCATGTCCGATTTTTTTAAACAAGTCGATACCATCTTCCTTGCTCGTAAATCCTATGACATGATGAAGGATATGCCGGTAGACCACAATGATCCCTTCATGGCACAATTTGCAGGGGTAAGCCAATATGTGTTTTCCAATACATTGGCGGAGTTGAGCGGGACGGGATCTTATCAGTTGGTATCGGGTGATATCATACCCTGGACCAAAGACTATAAAAAAACACCGGGCAAGGACATCTGGTTGTTTGGGGGAGCCGGGCTCACTACTACGTTTATGGAACATCGTTTAGTAGACGAACTTGCTCTAGCCGTACATCCTGTCTTACTGGGAAGTGGTAAACCCTTGTTTCAAAATCTTACAGGCAGAATCAAGCTTAAGTTGCTTTCTACAAATGAGTATGATACGGGATTGGTGAGGATGAAGTCTGGGGTGAAATGAGGGAGATACCATTCAATGCAGGTTATCTAAATATATTTGGATCAGGAATGCTTCCATGAAACGACATAACAGCGAGGCGAAAGACCCTTGGGTTTAACAGCAAAACGGCTCATTGTGGTCTTTTATTGGGATGTTGTCGTACATTAAAAAAGGCCAATAGAATGATATTTTCACCTTTAATTCTATAAAACAACCTGGTATGTTTTGTCAGTTGGAAACCGCGAATTTGTTTTTCAATCATCTCTACAGATCCAATTTCCGGGAATCTCTCCAGTAGATCTAAAAAATCATTGGTTCTTTGATTAAAAGCTCCGGCGACTCTTTCTCCCCATTCATTTGACAGGTATTCCAAAATCGAGCTATAGTTTTTCACAGCTCGCTTTGAAAAAGAAATCTTCATTCAGTGCCCTTAAAAACTTTTTTCCTATCGATCAAATTGGTTTCATCTTCTGATTCCTCAAAGGATAATAAAACATCTTGTTTTTGCGCTCTGGTTAAAGAATCCCAAAGTTGTCCGGGTTCGTTTTTTTCTCTCAGTCTTAGAAAATCATAAAGAGTTTGCAGCAGTTGTTCACTCTGAATTTCTTCGACCATTTTGTGAATATGTGTTTTTAATTCAATCACCACCATATGCTTAAAGATACTGTATTCAAAATTACCGATTTTTATTTTACTAGATGATATATTTTGAACCCGATATATAGAGCAGCTCGAAGGAGCCCATAGAATAATTTGTGTGTTAGGTTTTTTTTTGTAAAAATTAACAAACCAATCAAAGGACGTGTGTGCCGAAGTGTTGTTCCCTGAACTATCTAACTCCGAACCTATTGATTACAAATTTATTTTTACGACCCTATTGACACATCTACGAAAGATTCGTAATATTGTGACTTCAAGACCGATTCATGCAAAAACTAAGCCCACAGGAAGAACAAGCCATGAAGATCATCTGGCAATTGGGAGAAACACATATCCGCGCCATTCTGGATGAGCTGGACGAAGCCCAGACTCCCTATACCACCCTGGCCTCGACGATTAAAAACCTGGAAAAAAAACAATACGTATCCAGCCGTAAGATTGGCAATGTAAGTGTGTACAAACCGTTGATCAGCGAAGCAGAGTACAAAGCGGCATTTATGCAGGGTTTTGTACAAGACTATTTTGACAACAGCTATAAACAAATGGTCAATTTTTTTGTGGAACAACAAACACTCAGTCCCAAAGAGCTGAAGGAAATCATTTCATTGATCGAAAAAGGTAAAAAAGCATGAATACCTATCTCTTATTAGTCCTTCTGAAAATGACCCTGCTGGTCAGTTTATTGATTTGTTTTTACCGTATGGTCTTGCAGAGGCTTACTTTTTACAAAGAGATCCGGTTGTACTTTTTAACCGGAATGGTGCTAGCAGCAGGCCTTCCCTTTGTGCAGTTTCAAATTCAACCAACCCTGGCTCCTGAGGTTGCACCTCAATGGATCCATGATATACCTTCTATTTCAGCTATCGCATTACCTGCCCGTGAAATTGGCAATACTACCATTCAAACCTTATTTCAACCGGGTAATATGATTTATATCTGGATAGCCGGTATCCTCTTTTTAATGATCCGATTCGGTATACGCATTCTTTCATACCTGCGTTTAAAACGCAAATCCATTCCGGTTTCAACTATGGATGCTACTGTTTATCATTTGGATGACCTGCAAACTCCCTTTTCTTTTGGTAAAAATATTTTTATCAATACCACAGCATGGGGGTCGAAAGCGTATCAACAAATCCTCCATCATGAATACATCCATGTAAAAGAAAGACACAGTGTGGATGTTTTATTTGCTGAGGTGGTTACTATCCTCAATTGGTATAATCCTCTGGCCTGGATGCTGAAAAAAGCCATCCGGGAAAACCTGGAGTTTCTGACAGACGATATCATGTTGCAACGGGGACTGGACCCTAAATCCTATCAATATCTTCTACTCCAGGCAGCCGGGCCGCACCGGTTTTCTTTTGCACCCGCATTTAATTACCATTCCCTTAAATCCCGTATTATCATGATGAATAAAAATAAATCCCACAGTTTACACCGTATAAAATTCTTATTGCTGCTACCGGTGATGCTTTTCCTGACGCTGGCTTTCCGTTCCATCCAGAACGAATATCCGGTTACGTCCATATTTGATAATAATATCGTCTCACCAGAACCCGTCTTTTGGCCGCAGGATACTGTTCCCAAAAAAGATAAAAACAATAAAAGTCATTTCTCCTACAATGGATTTAATGAAGGAAAAGTAACCCGAATCAGAATCGAAGATAATAAGGCTGAAATCACCTTAAAAGATGGTACAAAAGAAAATTTTGATTTAAATAACGAGGACGATGCTTTAGAATTTGCGGATAAATATGGAGATATACTTCCCCCAGTACCACCCATTCCTCCAATGCCTCCAATTCCGCCCTTCCCTCCCATACCTCCTGTGCCACCCATCCCGCCTATAGATCATGATGGATTTGTTGCGCCGATCCCTCCAATTCCCCCGGTTCCCACAATCCCTCCAGTGCCGCCAATACCGCCGATACCGCCTATACCCCCGGCTCCACCGATGTGGGACTTACCGGAAGATGTCACTGAATTTACAATCATCGACCACAAGGTCAGGATTGAATATAAAAATGGAGATGTTGAAATTTATAACCTGGAGGATTCCAAACAGAAGGAAAAATTTAAAGAGAAATATAAACTGAGAAAGATTGACGATTGATTCGAATAACTCGAATAACTTTAATAACTCGAATGATTCGCTTCAATCACCAAGGTGTCCTGAAAATCCAGGTAATGTATTTTCTGCCTCCCGCACCACGAACCCTTGATTTCTTTATAGATCTTAAAACCTGCGGCCTCCAATAAGGAATATATATAGGGTCGTTGATAAGCGACATTGGCGGCTTTGACTTTGTGATTAAGTAAAGAATAGTTTGGATAATGATGTTTAAACTTAAGGCCTCCTAAGTTCTTTTCCATAAGGTCAAGGGTATCTGGATCCATCAAAAAAAAAGTCAAAACCGCCCGCCCGCCCGGTTTTATTACCCGTTTGATTTGTTGGATATAATTTTCGGTTTCTTCCGGTTGGAGATGGGTAAGGACCGAAATTGCACAGATAAAAACAAAAGACTTATCCGGATAAGGAAAAACAAACTCTGCAGCCCGGATGCCCCTGGTGTTGTATAAATCGTTGTGTAATTCGATGTATTGAAACCTGAAGTTGGGTTTCCTGGAGGAGATATGTTTCTGACACCAATCCACCCCGGTCTTTACGGCATCAAAACCCTGGTAATCCCCAATAAGGTAATCCATCATGGGCAGGGCAATACGTCCGATCCCACTCCCGATATCCAGGACAGTACTGGATGCGGTTAAACCCCCTTCCTCAATAAATAAATTAATCCATTCTTGTCCTTGTTTAATAAAATCACCGCGCCCGGTATAGATCAGGCGTTGCGGGGGCAGGAGCTTATCGCGTTTATTGGCAATCAGGTCGGCTGGTAAATAGAATATATACCTTACAAAATGCCTCCATCCCGCAGGTAATAAATAATACAGCCTTCGCCACATGCGTATTTAATTCGGGGTTTTAAGATCTTTTTCAGATACGGACCAGGTAGTGAGCAAATCACCTTTGACCCCAATCATATCTACTTTTAATTCCCGGTTGTTGGGCGGACCACTCACCGTAAACTTGCCATAATTTTGTTTTTCAGTTACTCCGACGATACGGTAAGGATTGTTTTTTTCTGCAGGCCCGAATTGATGAGTTCCTGAAGTCAGTGGGGAGATGGTAATATCGTGTAAGGGGTAGGTACCCGGTCGATCCACTTTAATGATTTCTGAATGATGCCGGTCACCGGAAAGAAAAAGCACACCATTGACTTTTTGTTGTTCCAGAAACCTCATTAATTCCTGGTATTCTATAGGAAAATCCGCGAGTTTATCAAAGGGAGATACCGGGTTGAGTACCTGGCTGCCAAACATGACAATTTTAAACGTGGCCAGGCTATAACTCAAACTGTTTTTTAACCAGGTCATTTGTTGGGCACCCAATACAGTCTTTTCCGGATTAGGTTGACCATTTATTGAATCCGCAATATCGTCGGCACTCCTCCACCAGCGGCTATCGACCATAAAGATATCCACATCGGCCCAACTGTTTAGAGTATATATCCCCTGTCCATTGTGGCCATAAGAAGGGTTGCAGAAATAGTTCATAAATACATTCCTGCTTTCTTCTTTTAAAATATAATTGACGCCGATATCATTGGGTCCGTAGTCGTGATCGTCCCACATCGCCCATTGGGGCATGGCTTTTAAAAAATTTTGCAAAACAGGCACGGCCCGGTCGTGATGAGCCCGGTACCAAAGCCCCCATTTGCTGTAATAATCCACTTCCCGGGTATACCAGATATCACCGGTCCAGATCATAAATGCGGCATTTTCTTTGGCCATGGTTTCAAAAATGGACGAATCGCCACCATAGGGTTTACCCGGGCGATCAAAGGCCGGTTCATTAAAATAGGCACAACTTCCGGCTAAAAAACTAAAATCGGGTGCGGGTTTTCGGTATTGCCAAAGGTCTTTGGTTTTAAAGGTGCCCCGGGCCGGTGAGACCTTACCATTAAGCACAAACCGGTATTCATAGGTAGAATTAAAATCAAGCCCTCCGATCTGCAACTGGAGCGGATTGAACTCATTGCCCAGAATGCCTTTATAGGGTCTGGACTGATAAACAGCACTACCTGCTTTGCGGTATTGCAAGGAAACTGACTTAACGGCAGGGGATACTTCCAACCAGATGACTGCATCTCTCAATTCGACGGGGCCAAGCATGGGTCCTGAAACTACTCCGTTGGATTGGGCATATCCGGGATGAATGAACAGGCAAATAAATAGACCAAACAACAAAATTTTCATATAGAACTTTGGATAAAGGTAAGCCAGAGAACATTGATAGTACATAAAATGGATTTTCGGTTATTTCATTTCCTGGTGATAGAAGCACTTTTAGTTTACCACCTAAATTAATAGCAGGAGATAAAATTGTTTTAGTTTCATAAAGATGATATCGCAGCCACAAATAAACACACCTTTCCGGCACTAAATTGATGGAGTTATTTATTAATTTTCTATTTTATTCATCAACTTCAGATTTATGTCTATTATCCATAGAAGGGATTTTATTAGAAATTCAGGAGCTTATTCAGCAGGAGCCTTTATGTTTTCACACCTAGACTGGGCGGGAAATATAGGGACAACGGGATTACCCCGGGCTACCCCGGAAAGCACGGGGGTAAGTTCTGAATCCATCATACAATACTTACAGGAAGCTAATAAAAGCGGACTCGAACATCATGGATTTATGTTTTTACGGCATGGTAAGGTGATTGCGGAGGCTTATTGGAGACCCTTTGAACGCCATCAGGTTCATACCCTGTACTCACTGAGCAAAAGCTTTACAAGTACTGCAGTCGGTCTCGCCGTTAAGGAAGGCTTGATCAAGTTGAACGATAAGGTGATTTCTTTTTTTCCGGAACTTCTGCCCGAAGTCGTTTCAGATAACCTGGCTAAAATGGAAATCCACCATGCCCTCAGCATGGCCACTGGGCATACGGTAGATACTATACCTTCAATGAGGGCTGCGCAAAATGTTTCCTGGATAAAGACATTTTTGGCCAGACCGGTGGAAAAAGAGCCAGGCACTCATTTTTTATATAATACAGGATCTTCATATATACTTTCCGCTATAGTTTCTAAAGTCTCTGGGCAGTCTGTCCAGGAATATCTTTCGTCCCGTTTATATAAACCTTTAGGGATCACACAATCTGATTGGGAGCAGAGTCCTGAAGGGAATAATCTGGGTGGATATGGTTTGCGGGTGACGGCCGATGATATTGCCCGTTTTGGCCAATTGTATTTACAAAAAGGCTCCTGGGAAGGAAAACAAATTATACCTGCTTCCTATGCAGATGATGCAACGGTTTCTCATATTAGTTCTAATCCTGGCGACGGGGATTGGTCGCAGGGATATGGTTATCAGTTCTGGAGATGTAAGCCTGGTTTTTACCGGGGCGATGGGGCATACGGTCAATATTGTATTGTCATGCCTCAACACGATGCGGTGCTGGTGGTCCTTTCCGAGAGTACGGATATGCAAAGACAAATGACCATGATGTGGAATACACTTTTACCGGGAATAAAACCACAGTCGTTACCAGATGATAAAAACAAGCTGGAAGAATTAAACCAATTGAGCAAAGGGCTGGCCTTGCCGGCTCAAATAGGAATGGGGGATTCAAAAATCAGCAAATCGTTAAACGGCATTTTGTTTCAATTAAATGAAAATCAATGGATCTGGGATACCCTTCAAATCAATTCCGGAAACCGGGGAGGACATTTATTATTAAAAGGTAAAAGGGATACGGTAGAAATACCTTTCGGATGGAATGAATGGAAAATTAGCGGACACCGGTTACTCAATCCATTTGGCAATGATTACCGGTCGAAAGTGACTTCCAATGTAGCGGCGACTGCCGGATGCACCCCGGAAGGTTCCCTGAAAATCAGGTTAAAATATACGGAAGGCATACACGGTGACCTGTTCACTATAAGGCAGCAGAGTGCCACTTCAGTCGAACTCGGCCTGCTGCATAGTTTGTCTGAAAAAAACGCGAATAATAAAGAAAGCAGACCGGTATTGAACGGTGTAGCGGCTATGTAGCGT